>Ga0116152_10000135_pt1 | contig 57400 bp, 49 predicted proteins | sample AD_UKC119_MetaG_FD_89894 | JGI IMG/M metagenome (GOLD analysis project Ga0116152, IMG submission 89894) | Active sludge microbial communities of municipal wastewater-treating anaerobic digesters from Hong Kong - AD_UKC119_MetaG | ecosystem: Engineered > Bioreactor > Anaerobic > Digestate...
CGGATGCACCGCGAGGGCGCGCACACGCCAGTCCCGGGGTCCGTCGTTTCGCCCGCGAGCTGGGTGTCGATCTGTTCTATGTCCCCGGCTCCGGACCCAAGGGCCGCATCATCAAGGAGGACGTGCAGGCCTACGTCAAACGGACCCTGTCCGAGGGCAAGCCAGCCGCGGCGCCTTCAGCCGGCGGCGGCCTGCAGCTGCCGGCGATGCCTGTGGTCGATTTCTCCAAGTTTGGCGAGGTCGAGGAAAAGGAGCTCGGGCGGATCAAGAAGCTCAGTGGCACCCATCTGCACCGCAGCTGGCTCAATGTGCCGCACGTCACGCAGTTCGATGAAGCCGACATCACGGAGCTGGAGGATTTTCGCAAGGCGCAGAAGGACGAGGCGGCCAGGGCCGAGGTCAAGCTGACCTTCATGCCGTTTCTGATGAAGGCGGTGTGCAAGGCGCTGGCCAACTATCCGCAGTTCAACAGCTCCCTGTCGGCGGATGGTGAGAAGCTGATCCTGAAGAAGTACGTGAATATCGGTGTGGCGGTGGACACGCCGAACGGGCTGGTCGTGCCGGTGGTCCGCGATGTGGACAAGAAGGGGATCTTCGATCTCGCGCGTGACCTCGGCGAGCTGAGCGCCAAGGCGCGAGCCGGGAAGCTCGCCCCGGCTGACATGCAGGGCGGCTGCATTTCGATATCCAGTCTCGGTGGCATCGGCGGTACCCAGTTCACGCCGATCGTGAATGCACCGGAGGTGGCGATCCTCGGCATCTCGCGTGCCGAGATGAAACCGAAATGGGACGGTCGCGATTTCGCACCGCGCCTGATGATGCCGTTCAGCCTTTCCTATGATCACCGGGTGATCGACGGTGCCGAGGGGGTGCGTTTCACCTCGTACCTGGCACAGCTTCTGGGCGACATCCGCCGGTTGCTGTTATGACTGTGAGCGATGGGCGTTCGACAGGTACCGGTCTGCGGCAGGCAATGCACAGCATTGAGATCGTTGCCGTGCACGCGGGGCGGTTTGCTGCCTTAATGCCGATCTGATATCCCCGGTCGGGTCTGTCGCCAGCGGCAGTCGGGCCGGGTCGGGCAACCAACGGGAAAAGGAGCGTTTATGAGCAAGCAGGGCCAGGTGGCGGACATCCGTACCCAGGTAGTGGTCTTGGGTGCGGGTCCGGGTGGTTATACCGCGGCGTTCCGTGCGGCGGATCTCGGCAAGCAAGTCGTACTGATCGAGCGCTACGCGAGCCTCGGCGGTGTCTGTCTGAACGTCGGTTGTATCCCGTCGAAAGCCCTGTTGCACACGGCCGAGGTGATCAACGAGGTCGCCGAACTGGAACACATGGGGGTGCGCTACACCCAGCCGCGGATCGACCTCGACAAGATGCGTGCCGGCAAGGACAAGGTGGTCGGCAAGCTGACCGGCGGCCTGGGAGCGCTGGCCAAACAGCGCAAGGTGCAGGTGGTGACCGGCGTCGCGAAGTTCTCCGATCCGCGTCACATGGAGGTACAGACGGCTGACGGTCTGACCCGTGTCGAGTTCGAACAATGCATCATCGCCTGCGGCTCCAGCGCGGTGAAAATCCCCGGCTTTCCCAACGATGACCCGCGCCTGATCAGCTCCACCGGGGCGTTGGCGCTGCAGGATGTACCGAAGAAGATGCTGATTGTCGGTGGCGGCATCATTGGCCTGGAGATGGCGACCGTGTACGCCACCCTCGGCAGTGAGATCGACATCGTCGAATTGCAGGACGGCCTGATCCCGGGATGTGACCGTGACCTGGTGCGGCCGTTGCAGAAGCGCCTGGAAGGCAAGGTCGGCAGCATCATGCTGAAGACCAAGGTTGGCGACATCAAGGCGCAGAAGAACGGCCTCAAGGTTTCATTCGAAGGCGACAAGGCGCCGGATTCAAAGATCTACGACAAGGTGCTTGTGGCCGTCGGGCGCACGCCGAACGGCAAACAGATCAACGCCGAAGCGGCCGGTGTGCAGGTCGACGAGCGAGGGTTCATCCCGACCGATGCGAAGATGCGCACCAATGTCCCGCACATCTATGCGATCGGCGACGTGGTCGGCAATCCGATGCTGGCGCACAAGGCGACCCACGAGGGCAAGGTCGCAGCGGAGGTCATCGCAGGCCTGCCGTCGCTGTTCGACCCGATGACCATCCCCTCCGTGGCTTACACGGACCCCGAGGTGGCCTGGATGGGTCTTACCGAGACCGAGGCCAAGGCCCGCGGCGTCGAGATCGAGAAAGGGGTCTTTCCCTGGGCCGCCTCCGGGCGCGCGCTCGGCATCGGTCGTGAGGAAGGTATGACCAAGCTGATCTTCGACGCCAAGTCCAAGCGCCTGCTCGGTGCCGGCATCGTCGGTCGCAACGCGGGTGAGCTGATCGGTGAGACCGTGCTGGGCCTGGAGATGGGGGCGGACGCCGAAGACATCGGCCTGACCGTGCACCCGCATCCAACACTGAATGAGACCATCTGCTTCGCCGCCGAGATGGCCGAAGGTTCGATCACCGACCTGATGCCGCCGAAGAAGAGGGGTTGATCCCGTCGATCCGCCAGCGTGCGGTTGACCGCACGCCCATCGCTGCGTGGCGTGCCGCGCCCGGCGGCATCAACCACTGAACGTTCCGTTTGCGGGGGTAACCGTTGAAGTCGCTGGACCACCTGTTCGAAAGCAATCGCGCCTGGGCCGATGCGATAAAAAAGGAAGACCCGCAGTTCTTCGAACGGCTTTCCACGCAGCAGGCCCCGGAGTACCTGTGGATCGGTTGCTCGGACAGCCGCGTCCCTGCCAATGAGATCATCGCCCTGCCGCCCGGTGAGGTGTTCGTGCATCGCAACATCGCCAACGTCGTCGTGCACACTGATCTCAACTGTCTTTCGGTCATCCAGTTCGCGGTCGAGGTGTTGCAGGTCAAGCACGTCATCGTGTGCGGGCACTACGGTTGTGGCGGCATCAAGGCCGCAATGGAAGACAGGGACCATGGGCTGATCGACAACTGGCTGCGTCATATCAAGGATGTCAGCCGCTTCAACGCCGAACGGCTGAATGCCGTGAGCCACGAGGAAAAGGTCGACGTCCTGTGTGAGCTGAACGTGGTGGAGCAGGTCACCAACGTGTGCAATACCACGATTGTCAAGAATGCCTGGCGGCAGGGCCGGGATCTGACCGTCCACGGCTGGATTTACGGGATCAGGGACGGCATTCTCAAGAGTCTGGTGGAGGGTATCTCCGCGCTCGATCAGGTGGATGAGTCCCGACGCGGTTGAGCGCCGGCTCGACGCGCTGACCAGCCTCTGTTGCCTGGCATGATGGCGTTGCACTTCAGATCATACGGTTCACCGGATCGGCCCTGCGTGCTGCTGTTGCATGGCCTGTTCGGCTCGTCCTCGAATTGGGGTGCGGTGGCACGCCAGCTGGAGACGCGATACCACGTGCTGGTACCGGACCTGCGCAACCACGGGCAGTCGCCGCATCATGCTGACACTTCGTACCCCGCCATGGTCGACGACGTGTTGCGCCTGCTCGACGCCCATGACGTTGGTGTTGCCACGCTGGTCGGCCACAGCATGGGGGGCAAGGTGGCCATGCACCTCGCATTGAATCATCCGCAGCGGGTGAGCCGGCTGGCCGTGGTCGATATGTCACCGGTGCGCTATACCCACAACTTCGATGCCGCGCTCGACGGCTTCGGCGCCGTAGATCTGGCGACGATCCGCAGCCGTGCCGATGCCGATCGGCAGATGGCACCGGGCATCGGCGGCGGCGGGGTGCGAGCGTTTCTGTTGCAGAACCTGGTCAAGGACGCAGCGGGATGGCGCTGGCGGCTGAATCTGCCCGCGCTTGCTGCCGCACAGGCGGAAATCACCGGATTTCCGGACCAGCGCAGCGACGCGACTTTCGGCGGCACCACGTATTTCATCCACGGTGTGCTGTCGGACTACGTGACGCCCGCGTACGAGCCCGCCATCCGGCGCTTCTTCCCGAATGCCACACTGTGCCCGGTCGATGGTGCGGGACACTGGGTCTACGCCGATCAGCCGCAGGGGTTCATGGCCTGTCTGGATGCCTTTCTGGCGCACACTCCCTCCGGCTGATCCCGGGATCGCCCCGGACAGACCAGGTTTCGGGTTCGAGCTTGTGGGGGAACTTCAGGCTGGAAGTCCAACACCGATAGCACCTATGCTCCGTGCTGCATGTCGGGTGACGGCATACGCCCCAACCCGGCGCTTCCGCAGGCACAGCGAGCTGCCGCTGATTGCCGACTGCCGGCGTAGAGTCCTCCCGTCGAGACGGATCGGTCTTATGCGGAGAAATCAAAACACGGAGGGAAGATGACTTCCTCGACCTATCTGGAAGGTGTCAGGGATCAATACGAAGATTACCCTTACCCGTTGAGAGACCCGAACGCAGAAAAGACGGAACTCAGGCCCACCGTGCTCGAGTTTCTTGACTATCTGAACTTCAAATGCTTCAGGGGCGAGCAGAACTATTCCGGTTTCAGGGCCCTTGTCGCCGGTGGTGGCACCGGAGATGCAGCGATTTTTCTGGCGGAGCAGCTAAGGGACCGGGACGCAGAGATTGTCTATTTGGATATCAGTAGCGCGAGCCGCAAGATTGCTCAAGAGAGAGCGCATGTCCGTGGGCTGGACAACATTACCTGGATCCAGGGATCCATCCTGGATTTGCCGGAAATGGACATCGGCAAGTTCGACTACATAAACTGCTGTGGCGTACTCCATCATCTTGAATCACCGGTCGCCGGCCTGATGGCCCTGAAGTCGGTATTGGGTGAGAAGGGGTGCATGGGTCTTATGGTATACGGAGCAATCGGCAGAACGGCGATATACCAAATGCAGGAACTGATGCGCCTGATAAATTCCGGCGAGCAGTCTGCGCAAACAAGGGTCGACAATACGAAGACCCTGATCAAGGACCTTCCTTCCAGCAACTGGTTCAAAATCTCAGAGAAACTGACCCCTGCCGATCACATCAATCACGGAGACGCAGGGGTATATGATATGCTTTTGCACCAGCAGGATCGCGCCTATACTGTTCCTGAACTTTTTGAATTTATCGATCAGTGTGGCCTGCAGTTTGTGGATTTTGCTTATCGGAGCAGGTGGCGATATCAGCCGAGGACGTATCTAAACAACAGTCCATTGATGGGGAAGCTGGAAAAGCTGGATATCAGGAAGCAGTATGCAATAGCGGAACTCGTCGCGGGAAACATCTTTGTTCACTCTTTTTACGTGTCAAGGATCAGGGGCACGGTCGCCAGTCTTGATGATATCGACAACATCCCGTTTTTTTCGATGGTAAACCTTGACTGTGAATCGTTGTCCCGGGAGATGCAGAAGAATCCTGGTCGACAGGTCGTTCTTTCTCCCGCAAAAAATATAAATATCACTCTACATGCGGGGAAGTATACGCATCTGATATTCAAATACCTGGATGGGAAGCGAAGCCTGCGGAAGATCTTCAAAAAAATAAAGAAAGAACTCGGGAAGTCCGGCATAAGCGATATTGATCTGCTCAGCGACTTCGCGCCGACCTACCGATCGCTGAACGATGCAGACTGGTTGTTGCTGAGAAGCCCGTCGGCGAGGCCGATCAAGGATTTTGCACAGTTGCAGGAGCCGGTAAGCCGCCGGTACCAGCGCGCATGACTGGTGCGGGGACGCGGAAAAGCGGGCAGGTCGAGGCAACGCCTGTTGTCGTCCTGCCATCCCTGTGGCGGGTCCCGGGGTCCGGCCCCAACCCCTGACGTCTTGCTGTTCGCCCGGCTCGTCCGGCGGTCTTTTCTATTCGGCACGCAGCGCGGTCACCGGGTCCAGGCCTGCCGCGCGCAGTGCCGGCACCACGCCTGCCAGCAGGCCGATCCCGACGGCGATCAGCAGCGCGAGCGAGACATAGTCCCAGGCGATGTGTGTCGGAAGGCCGGGCACCGCTGCGCTGATAAGCCAGGCGCCACCGATGCCCAATAGCAGGCCGGCAAGACCGCCGGCACCGGACAGCACCACCGCCTCACCGAGAAACAGCGCCATCACCTGACGTCGTCCGGCACCCAGCGCGCGCAGCAGACCGACCTCGCCGGTGCGTTCATTCACCGAAATGGTCATGATGGTCAATATCCCGATACCACCGACCAGCAGCGAGATGGCGCCGAGTGCGCCCACCGCCAGCGTCAGGACATCGAGCACGGAGCCGAGTACCTCCAACATCTGGTCCTGGGTGACGATGGTGAAGTCTTCGGTACCGTGACGGGCAACCAGACGCGCCTTCAGCTTTTCCGCCAGCTCGTCGGCATCGGCGTCCGCGTGGTACAGCACGTCCACCTCCATCAGGCTCTCACGGTCGAACATCGCCATCGCCCGGCCGATCGGGATGTATACCGTGTCGTCGAGATCAAAACCGAGCAGCTGGCCCTTGGGGTGCATCGTGCCGATGATTCGATAGGTCTCGCCGCCGACGCGGATACGCTCGCCGAGTGGCGAACGGCCGGCAAACAGCTCACTGCGCAGCTTGCTGCCCAATACCGCGAAGGCGCGTGCCTGGCGCGGTTCGTCGTCCGGCAGGAACCGGCCCAGCGCCGGTGTGATCTGCCACACTTCGGGGACCGCGTGGCCGGTACCGAACACTGTGGTGCGCCGTGTCTTGCCGTCTGCCTCGACCTCTGCATTGCCCTGGATGAACGGCACCACTGCCCTGACCTGCGGCAGGCGGCGCAGCGCATCGGCGTCGTCCAGGCTCAGTGGACGCACATTGCTGATGACCGCGCCCGACATGCCGAGTGTCTCGGTCTTGCCCGGTGAGATGGCGATCAGGTTGGTGCCGAACTGGGTAAACTCCTTGACGACGAAGCGCTGCACGCCTTCGCCGATCGCGGTCAGCAACACCACGGCGGCGATGCCGACCGCGATGCCCAGCCCGGTCAACAGGCTGCGTGTGCGATGCGCCAGGACCGCGCTGCCGGTGAGATGGAACAGGTCATCGAGGCGCATCGCGGTCGCTATCTCCCGCTCAAGGCGTGCACCGGGTCCAGCCGTGCGGCGCGCCGTGCCGGCAGCACGCCGAAGACCAGTCCGGTGACGATCGCCACACCGACTGCGGCCGGCGTCGCCCACAGCGGCGCGGCGATCGGAAACGTCGGAAAGACCTCGCGCAACACGAAGATCCCGGCGACCGCGATCAATACACCCAGGGCGGCACCGGCCGCGGCGAGCATCACCGATTCGACCAGGAACAGGCGCAACACCTGACGCTCCGGCGCGCCCAGGGCCTTGAGCAGGCCGATTTCGGCAACGCGCTGTGAGACGGCCACCAGCATCACGTTCATGATCAGGATGCCGGCCACCGCGAGGCTGATTGCGGCGATGCCGCCGACGGTATAGGTCAGCGCGCCGAGGATCCTGTCGAAGGTGCTCAGCAGCGCATCCTGCGAGATGATGGTCACATCGTCCTCGCCGTCGTGCCGCTCGCGGATGATCTCGCGCGCGGCCTTCTTCGCGCGTTCGATATCGTCCTCGCTGCGCGCCTGGATCAACACGCGGAACAGCGACGGCGTGTCGAACACCACCTGCGCCGAGGCAACCGGGATGACCGCCATGTCGTCGAGGTCCTGGCCGAGTGATTCGCCACCCTCGCCGAGAATACCGATGACACGAAAACGCCGGTCATCGATGCGCACCCACTGGCCCAGCGCGCGCTGACTGCCGAACAGCTCCCGGCGCAGCCCTGAACCGATCACCACGACACTGGCGCCGCGTCCGGGGTCCAGCGCCGGCAGACTGCTGCCGCTGCCGATTGTCAGGTGGCGGATGGGGAAGAAATCAGCGGTGGCGCCGATCACCGTGACCTCGCGTTCGCGACTGCCATACGAGACCGGTGCATTGCCCACTGTCAGCGGTGCGACCCGCAGGATGCTGCGCTCGCGCAGCAACGCCATTGCGTCATCCAGGGTCAGGTCCCGTGGCGTGGCGCCGAGCAGCGGGGGTGCCCCGCCGGTGGTTTCCGAGCGCCCCGGCAGCATGATCAGCAGGTGCGTGCCGAGCTGCGCAAACTCGCCGACCACGTAGCGGCGCGCCCCCTCGCCGAGTGCGGTCAGGAGCACCACCGAGGCCACACCGATACTCATCGCGAGCAACATCAACAGGGTGCGGGTGCGTGCGCCACCGAGCGAACGCAGCGCGAAGCTGAGAAGGTCAGGTGTGCGCATCGCCACTCTCATCGCTCTCGATCCGTCCGTCGACCATGCGGATCCTGCGCCGGGCGCGCCTGCCTATTGCCGGGTCGTGGGTGACCACGATCAGCGTGATCCTGGCCCCGTTGAGGCGCTCGAGCAGACCGACCACCTCGCCGCCAGCGTGCTGATCGAGGTTGCCGGTGGGCTCGTCGGCCAGCAGCACCCCCGGCTTCATCACGATGGCGCGGCCAATGGCGACGCGCTGGCGTTGTCCGCCGGACAGTTGGTCCGGGCGGTGGTGGGCGCGGTCGAGCAGGTCGAGTGAGTCCAGGACCTCGTGGACACGGGCCTTGCGCGCGTCAGGTGCCACGCCGGCGAGGACCATCGGCAGGCCGATGTTGTCGGCGGCGCTCAGACGAGGTACCAGGTGAAACGCCTGAAACACGAAGCCGATGTGGTTGCGGCGCAGCGCCGCGCGGCGTTCCTCGGGCAGGTCGGTGGTCTCGACGCCGTCCAGCCTGTAGCTGCCGGCATTCGGCCGGTCGAGCAGGCCCAGCACGTTGAGCAGCGTCGACTTGCCTGAACCCGACGGCCCCATCACCGATACGTAATCACCGTCGGGAAGGCTCAGGCTGACCTGGCTCAACGCGTGTACGGTCTCGTCACCGACCGCGAAGTCGCGCTCGATACCGGTCAGCTCGATCATTTGCCCGCATCCGTCTCGCGCCGCGCGGTGACGCCGTCGGCCAGTCCCTCCCGATCGACCGAGGTGACGATTAGCTCACCCTCGGCCAGGCCGTCGGTGACCTGTGTGTGGTCCCAGTTCGCGGTGCCGGTTTTCACCTCGCGCTGTTCGATAAGCCCGCTGTCGGGGTCGAACACATAGACCCGGGTACCGTCCAGCAGCGCCTCGGTTGGAATCCGCAGGGTATCGCGTTGTACATCGAGAATTATCTCCACATCGGCCGAGTAACCGGCCAACAGTTGGGCGATGTCGGCAGGATTGACGAACTCGACCTCTACATCCACGGTCCGGGCCTGTTTCTCCGCATCCAGCACATAGTCGGCGATACGCCGCACCCGACCCTCGAAGCGGCGCGCACCGAAGGCGTCAAGGGTGACCCTCGCGACCTGGCCGACGCTGATGCCGGCGACGTCAACCTCGTCGATCGGTGCGGTCAGGTAGAAACAGCGATTGTCGATCAGGTCGACTGCCGGCGGGGTCGGGATGCCGATCGGTGATGGCGTCACGTATTCATTCAGTTCGCCGTTGATCTCCGCAATCACGCCGTCGAATGGTGCGATCAGGCGGGTCTTCTCCAGTGTCGCCCGGGTCACGCCGACGCGTGCCCGGCTGACCGCGGCGGTCGCCCGGGCGGCTTCGCACGCGGCATCGGCGGCGTTGGCGGCAGAGGCGGCCTGATCGGCCTGTTCTTCGGAGACGAGATTGCGGGCCAGCAGCTTCTGCTGGCGCTCGGCCTCGCGACGCGACTGGTCCGCCTCGATGCAGCGCGCCCGTGCCGTTGCTGCCGCGCTGACCGCCTCCTGCTCACTCAGACTGAGCTGTGCGGTCAGATCCTTGTTCCAAAGCTCCAGCAGCAACTGACCCTGTTTCACGGCATCACCCTCCTGTACCGGCAGGCTGGCGATCTGTCCGCCCGCACTCGGTGACAGCTTGGCGCGTCGACAGGCCTTGACCGTTCCGGCACGGGTGTTGGCCACGGTCTTTTCCACCGTGCCTTTTTCAACCGCCGTGACCGCTATCGGGATCGGCTTGCTGCGCGTCGCCCACCAGCCCCAGCCGGCGAGCACGGCAATGATCAGCAGGAGAATGACGATCCGGCGGGTGGTCGGGTGTGCGGGCATGGTCGGCGGGCCTTTCTGGCGAATGGTTCCGTTGACAGTATTACAGCTTGCCCCAACGGAGGGGAACGGTGTGATTGCCAATCCACGCGGTGCCCTGCGTTATAATGCGCGTCTTTCCACAACGCATTTCCCAATCGGATCCATCAAGGGGCGCAACATGGCTCATTCGGGCATCAAGAAAGTCGTTCTCGCTTATTCCGGCGGGCTGGACACCTCGATCATCCTCAAGTGGCTGCAGGACGTATACGACTGCGAGGTGGTGACCTTCACCGCCGACATCGGCCAGGGCGAGGAGGTCGAACCGGCACGCGCCAAGGCGAAGGCTGCCGGCATCAAGGAGATCTATGTCGACGACCTGCGCGAGGAGTTTGCGCGCGATTTCGTATTCCCGATGTTCCGTGCCAACGCGATCTACGAGGGCGAATACCTGCTCGGTACATCGATCGCACGGCCGCTGATCGCCAAGCGTCTGATCGAGATCGCCAATGCCACCGGCGCCGACGCGATCTCGCACGGTGCCACCGGTAAGGGCAACGATCAGGTGCGTTTCGAGCTCGGTGCCTATGCGCTCAAGCCCGATGTGAAGGTGATAGCGCCGTGGCGCGAATGGGACCTGTTGTCGCGCGAGAAGTTGATGAAGTACGCAGAGGAACACGGCATCGCGGTGGACTTCGCCAAGAAGGGCAAGAAGTCGCCGTATTCGATGGATGCCAACCTGCTGCATATCTCCTATGAAGGCGACATCCTCGAAGACCCCTGGGCCGAGCCGGAGGAAGACATGTGGCGCTGGACCGTATCGCCCGAAGCGGCACCGGACACGCCCGCCTACGTGGAGCTGACCTATCAGAACGGCGATATCGTTGCGGTCGACGGTGAGCCGATGTCGCCTGCCTCGGTGATGGAGTTCCTCAACAGGCTCGGCGGCGCCAATGGCATCGGCCGCGACGACATTGTCGAGAACCGCTATGTCGGTATGAAGTCGCGTGGCTGTTACGAGACGCCGGCCGGTACCATCATGCTCAAGGCGCATCGTGCGATGGAGTCCCTGACCCTGGATCGCGAGGCGGCACATCTGAAGGACGAGTTGATGCCGAAGTACGCCAGCATGGTCTACAACGGTTACTGGTGGAGCCCGGAACGTATGGCACTGCAGGCGCTGATCGACCAGACACAGAAGGTGGTCAACGGCACCGTGCGGATGAAGCTGTACAAGGGCAACGTGATCGTCGCCGGACGCAAGTCACCCACCCATAGCCTGTTCGATGAATCGATCGCCACTTTCGAAGACGATGCCGGGGCCTACAATCAGAAGGACGCCGAAGGCTTCATCAAACTCAACGCCCTGCGCCTGCGCGTGGGCGCGCGCCGCCGGTCCTGATCAGGGGCAGGCCGCCGATGCACAAGCATCCTGGCTGTTGGCCGCTGGTACCGCCTGCCTCGGGGCAGGGTCGGCGGTAATCCGAGACGGAATGTGAACCGCGACTACGCCGAGCAGCCGGTGATCGGTATCAGCAGCTGTCTGTTGGGGCAGAAGGTGCGCTATGACGGCACCGCCAAGCGCGACCGCTGGATTGTCGAGCAGCTCGGCAGGTTCGTCGATTACCAGCCCATCTGCCCCGAGATGGCGATCGGCCTGGGTGCGCCACGTCCACCGATACGCCTGGTGGCCTCGGCGACACAGCCTCGCGTTGTCGGGGTCGAGGACCCGTCGATCGACGTCACCGACAGGCTCGAGGGATTCGCCCTCGAGACTGCCGCGCAACTCGGTGCAATCAGCGGTTACGTCTTCATGAGCAAGTCGCCGAGCTGCGGCATGGAGCGCGTCAAGCTGTACAACGCGGGCGGTCATGCCGAGAAGAAAGGCGTCGGCGCCTATGCGCGGGTGATCATGCACAGCCTGCCCAACCTGCCCTGCGAGGAAGAGGGGAGGCTCAACGACCCGATGTTGCGCGAGAACTTCGTCAACCGTGTGTTTGCCTACCGGCGTTGGCAGACACTGCGCGCCACCGACCTCACCGCCAAGGCGCTGATCGATTTTCATGCCCGACACAAGTACATGGTGATGGCGCATTCGCAAGCGGCGTATCAGCGCCTTGGGCGCCTGCTCTCAAACCTGAAGGGTGTCGACCTGTCACGCGTCGCCGATGCCTATGAGGCCGAGTTCATGGCTGCATTGAAACGTCGGATCGGGCGCAAGCGGCATGTCAATGCGCTGCAGCACATACAGGGTTATCTCAAGGATCGCATCGACGGCGGCGACAAGGCCGAGTTGGCCCAGAGCATCGAGGCCTACCGCCGCGAAGAGGTGCCGCTGGTGGTGCCGATGAAGCTGTTGCGCCATTACTTCCGGCGCCACCCGGACGACTACATCGACCAACAGTGGTACCTCGACCCGTATCCGGAGTCGCTGGGCCTGCGGAACGCGATCTGATGGACGGGACGGTGGCAGCCGACACCTTCGGTATAATCGTTGTCGGTGACGAGATCCTCAACGGCCGGCGCCGTGACCGCCACTTCGAGGGAATCGGCGGCATGTTGCGCGAACGCGGCTTCAAGGTTGCGTGGCTGCGTATCCTGCCGGACGACCCTGAGTACCTGGTCAGTGAATTCGCGCGCACGATGGACGAGGGTATCCCGGTTTTCTGCTGCGGCGGCATCGGGGCGACACCGGACGATCACACGCGCGCCTGCGCGGCGCGTGCCGCCGGTGTGGCGTTGGCCCTGCACCCGGGTGCCGTAGCCGAGATCGAGGGCCGCTTCGGCGCCGATGCCTACCCCAACCGGATCAAAATGGCGGAGCTGCCGGCGGGCAGTGATCTGATCCCCAACCCCTACAACCGCATCCCCGGTTTCAGCATCAACCGTCATTACTTCATGCCGGGCTTTCCCGACATGGCGCATCCGATGGCGGCCTGGGTGCTCGATACCCGGTTCGCTCAGGGTGGCCGGGCCGAACGCCAATGTGCAGTACGTGTGCGCGGTGTCACGGAGAGCAGCCTGATGGACCTGATGCAGGAGTTGGTTGAGCAGTTTCCGGAGGCCAGGCTGTTCAGCCTGCCGCGTCTCGGCGCCGAGTTTCAGATCGAGCTCGGTTTTCGCGGCCACGGTGACCTCGATGCGCCGCTGCAGGCCCTGATGGCAGGGCTCGAACAGCGTGGTGTCGCATTCGACAGACTCGACGATTGATGCCTGGGGTCGCCGACCGACGCATGCCGTAGGAGGCCGTCCTCCGGCCGATTGCCTGTCGGCAGTATTGCCGCGGGGCTGGAACCCTGCAAATCAAGGCGCGGCATTTCAGGCTAGACTTTTACCTATAGGTCCGATGCCAGGGATGATTCAGTTGGGTTTCTCACGCGACAGACCGAAAAAGCCGCCGGGCGAACGACAGCAGCCGCTGCCGTGGCAACATCCCGCCATTCCAGAAGACGATCCCGACGCGGAGGCAAGGGTGCGCGCGATCATGGCCAGCCCGAGCTACCGCGAGGCGGACCGGGACCCTGACTTTCTGCACCAGCAGGAAATGCGCGGTGCGCGCCTGCAGGTCGACTATGCGAAGGCCGAGTCGGTGCTGCGTGCTTACGGAATCGAACGCACCATCATCGTGTTTGGCAGCACGCGCATCCCCGACCCGGCAGTGGCGCGCCGCCGCCTCGATGAGCTGCAGCGACGCCTGGCACGGCAGCCGGATGACCAGCGCTTGCGGCGGCAACTCGCGGTCGCCGGGCGGATCCTCGACAACAGCCGCTACTACGATGTGGCGCGCGATCTGGGGCGGCTGGTCGGCAGTGCGCAACACGGTGGTGAACGCGACCACCTGGCGGTGATGACCGGGGGTGGCCCTGGCATCATGGAGGCCGCCAATCGTGGTGCCTTCGACGTCGGCGCCGATACCATCGGCCTGAACATCTCGTTGCCGCACGAGCAGCAGCCGAACCCGTACGTGACACCGGATCTGTGTTTCCTGTTTCACTATTTCGCGTTGCGCAAGCTGCATTTCATGCTGCGTGCCTGTGCCCTGGTCGCCTGTCCCGGTGGTTACGGCACGATGGACGAGCTGTTCGAGTCCCTGACGTTGATCCAGACGCGCACGATCGATCCCCTGCCGGTGGTGCTGGTCGGCGAATGTTTCTGGCGGCGCGCCTTCAATGTCGATTTTCTGGTCGACGAGGGCGTGATCGACGAAGAGGACCGAGATCTGTTCTGGTTCGCCGAGACCGCGCAGGAGGCCTGGGACGGCATCCTGCAATGGCACCGGAATGCCGGCGTGCCTCTGGTGAACGATGGAGGGGCCTGACGATGCGGATCTCTTTTCACGGTGCGGCGCGCGGGGTGACCGGCTCCTGCCACCTGATCGAATGTGCAGGGGTGAAGGTCCTGGTGGACTGCGGCCTGTACCAGGGTGGCCGGCAGATCGAGGAAGAGAATGCGGCGTCGTTCGGGTTCGAACCGGCGGACATCGATTTTCTCCTGCTCACGCATGGTCATCTGGATCACTGCGGCCGCATCCCGTTGCTGGTGGCGCGTGGCTTCCGCGGCGAGATCATTACCACTGCGGCAACCCGTGAACTGGCTCGCCTGGTCATGCTCGATGCTGCCGATCTGCAGGAAGAGGAAGCGGCATGGCTCAACAAGAAGGCACGCCGTCACCACGACCGCGCACACGAGGTGCAACCGCTGTACACAGTGCTGGACGCGCTGGACAGCATGGACTACTTCGGGCGGGTGGCAACTTACGCCAAGCCGATGGATATCGCCGAAGGCTTGCGCGTGACCTTTCTCGATGCCGGGCACATCCTTGGCTCAGCCAGCGTGCTGTTCGAACTCGTGGAGAAGGACAGGAAGCGGCGGGTGATTTTCTCCGGCGACCTGGGGGCCAACGGCCGGCCGATGTTGCGCGATCCGACCAGGCCACCGCCGGTGGATGTCGTGGTGATGGAGACCACCTACGGCGACCGTGCACACAAGGACCTTGGGCAATCGATCGGCGAGCTGCATGCAGCGATCCGTGACACCTTCAAGCGCGGGGGCAACGTGATCATCCCGACGTTTGCACTGGAACGCGCGCAGGAGCTGTTGTTCTGCCTGCGCGAAGGCGTCGAACAGGGACAGCTGCCCGCATCGATGCAGGTGTTTCTGGATTCGCCGATGGCGATTTCAGCGACGGAGATCTTCCGTCGTCACCCCGACTGCTACGAACCCGAGGTCAAGGCCATGTTCGACGGAGGGGCAGATCCGTTCGCCCTGCCGGGACTGCACTTCACCCGCGAGACGGCGGCCTCGATGGCGCTCAACCGGGTGGGTGGTGGTGCGGTGATACTGGCCGGGTCCGGGATGTGTACCGGTGGTCGTGTGCTGCATCACCTCAAGCACAACCTGTGGCGCTCGGATTGCAGTATCGTATTCGTCGGCTTCGCCGCGCATGGCACCCTCGCGCGCCGGATCATCGATGGGGCGGCAATGGTGCGCATCTATCGCGAGGACATTCCGGTACGGGCACGCATCTACACCATCGGCGGCTTTTCCGCCCATGCCGACCGCAACGAGCTGCTCGCGTGGCACAAGGCTGCGGGGACACCCGAACTGACGGTACTGGTGCACGGTGATGAGGAGGCGATGCAGGCGTTTGCCGCCGCGCTGGGTGATGCAAAGGTGGTGATGCCCGCATTACATGAGGTGATCGAACTGTGACGATGTCCTGTGCAGGGCCGTTTGAGGGCTCCTTCCGTGTATCGAAGATGGCTTAAACCTTTCGTCGGCGCGCTCACGGCTACCGACCTGGACTGGGATACCTCCGGGTTTCCCGATGGTCTCCGTCAGGCGCTGCACGGCCTGTCGGGTCGGCATGATGTGACGTCAATGTCGGCACACCTGTATGGACCCAACCCCTGGCACGGCAGCCAGTTGCTGTTTGTCCACGGTGCCGCCGGGGAGCGTCTGCTGGCTGCGCAGCTGATGGCGCGCGACCTCGGTACCAGGGTCTGGCGAATTCCGTCGGCGGCATTGATCGGGCGCTCCATCGGGGAGACCGAAAAGAACATCGGCAAGGTCTTTGACCTGGCGGTACGGTCGGGATGGATCCTGTTCTTCGACGAGGCAGATGCGTTGTTCGGCAGGCGCACGAACGTCAAGGACGCGCACGATCGTTATGCGAACCTCGAAGTCTCGTATCTGCTGCAGTGTGCCGCGGATTTCCGTGGGCTGGTGATCCTGTCGTTGGCGAACACACCCTACCTGACGGCCACGGTGAAACGGCAGTTCGAAGCGCAGGTCAGCTTCGCCCCACCCGGCCCGGGTGACAGGGATTGAAACGGACTCACGCCTTCCGCGACAGACCTTCGTGATGTTTATCGATGCCCGTTCGCTGCCGGACCTGAGCAGGTTCGAGACCGATGTCGCGATCATCGGCGGCGGTCCCGCCGGTATCAGCCTGGCGCGTACTTTCGACGGTGCCTCGACCCGGGTGTGCCTGATCGAGTCGGGCGGCCTGCAACCGGAAGCCCGGACGCAGGCGCTTTACGACGGCGAGAGTGTGGGTATCGCGTACCCGGTGATCGCCCATCGGCTGCGCTTTCTCGGCGGCAGCTCCAACCATTGGGGCGGTTTTTGCCGGCCGCTGGACGCGATCGACTTCGAGCAGCGCGACTGGGTCCCGCACAGCGGCTGGCCGTTCGGCAGGGAGACGCTGCTGCCGTATTACGAAAGGGCCTGCGATCTCGTCGAGATCGCGCCGCCGCGATTCGACGACAAGGCTTACTGGGAGCGCGTCACCGGTGAGCCGTTGCCCGACTCGGTCACCGGCCGGATGCAGGTCCGGTTCGTGCATTTCAGTCCGCCCACCCATTTCGGCGAACGCTATGGCAGCGAACTGGGGGCGTCGAAGAATATTGACGTGCTGCTCAATGCAAACGTGGTGAACATCGCCGCAGTTGGCGGGGGGCGGCATGTCGAGCATCTGCAGCTACAGACGCTGAGTGGACTCAGACACAGGGTCAGCGCGCGCGTGTACGTGCTGGCGACCGGTGGTCTGGAGAATGCCCGGATGATGTTGTTGTCCAATGACAGCATGCCGGCCGGGCTTGGCAACCAGCATGACCTGGTCGGTCGGTTCTTCATGGAGCACCCGCACCTGTCCGGTTTCGCCGAACTGGTAGTGGCCGACATCCTGCGCCTGCCCGGCATCTACCGCACACGTGTGTTTGCCGACGGTCGCTATGCCACTGCTGCGTTCAATCCCTCGGAGTCGTTCCTGCGGGATCGGCACCTGCTCAACTGCACCTTCATGGCGGGCCAGGCCGGCGACTATCATTCGAACGTCGCGCCGAACTGGGAGCGTGCCGGGTCGCACAAGGCGATGCTCGAGGCCGCACGTCGTTTCTTGATCGACGATCGCAGGGCGGCGATTCTGCCGCCGACGCTGCTCGGCCATTGGCTGGGACTCGGTTGTGCCTGCGAGCAGGTACCGAACCCGGACAGCCGGGTCACGCTGTCGCCCCAGCGTGATGCACTCGGCCTTCAGAAGCTGCGCCTGGACTGGCGGCTCACCGAGCAGGACAGGCTCAGTGCACTCGAACACATGCGTTCACTGGTGATGGAGATCGGTGCGCTGGACATCGGGCGTGTGTTCAACGGTGGCGAGTATGACGACGCGTGGCCGGAGATCGTCGGCGGTGGCAGTCACCACATGGGGACGACGCGCATGCACGACGATCCGCGGCAGGGCGTTGTCGATCCGAACTGCAAGGTTCATGGAGTGGACAATCTGTTTGTCGCCGGCAGTTCGGTATTTCCGACTGGCGGCGCGTCCAATCCGACCCTTACCCTGGTCGCACTGGCGCTGCGCCTGGGTGATCATCTGAAGTCCCTGTTGGGTTGATGCGATGAACGGTCATGTCTGCTCGATAACCGGCGGCACTTTGTCACGCCGCGACTTTCTGCTCTCGCTGCTGAGTCTGCTGGCGGCACCGGCCGCAGTTACCGGCGCTGCCGGTGCCGTACCGACGCACGACCTGCCGCCATGGCTGGCCGCGATCAGCGGCCGCCCCGAGGCCGTGCTGCGCTTTGGCACCGCTTACCTGCAACTGTATCCCGAAGAACGCGATCGCGAAGCGATCATCGCCGCGATCGAGTCCCGCATGGCCGATCTGCCCGGTGGCGGTGCGACTTCGGGCTGTACCGTGGATCAACTGCTGATACTGCAACGCGTGGTGCGTGGTGAATACCTGCGCGGCGAGTTCGTGCGTATCGCGGGCTGGTCACTGAGCCGGACCGAGGCGCGCATCTATGCCGCTGTCGCCCTGTGGTCGGCGCCGGATCAGTAGGATTCGGCGCCAGCCGTCATGTGCCGGGATGGCAGGAACTGCTCGCGGAAGCTGTCGGCGCTGCATGGCCGGCCGAAGTGATAGCCCTGAAATACCGGGCAGCCGCGCTCGCTGAGAAACGCGAACGCCTGTTCACTCTCCACGCCTTCGGCGACGGCTTCCAGACCGATGTGTCCTGCCATCGTAAGGATCGTGTCGACAAGTGCGGCATCGTTGGCATCGGTCAGGATGTCGCGCACGAATGAACGGTCGATCTTGATCTCATCCACTGGCAGGCGCTTGAGGTAGGCGAGGGACGAGTAGCCGGTACCGAAGTCATCGATCGAAAAGCGCACACCGAGGCGCTTCAGAATCTGGATCTTCTCGATGGTGCCGTCGACATCCCGCAGCAGGATGCTTTCGGTCATCTCCAGTGTCAGCCAGTCAGGATCGGCGGCACTGTCGACCAGTGCCTGCTTGACCCGGGTCACGAAATCCGCCTGCCGGAACTGCAGTGAACTGACATTGACGGCCACCCGGCCATGCAGGGTGCCAGGGGCATCCTCCCGCCAGCGCCTGAACTGGCTGAGTGCCTCGCGCATCACCCAGTCGCCGATCGTCAGGATCATGCCCGACTCCTCGGCAAGGTGGATGAACTGGTCGGGCATCACCATGCCACGTTCCGGGTGCTGCCAGCGCAGCAGCGCCTCCGCACCGCACAGCTGCCGCGCGGTGTTGAACTGCGGCTGGTAAAACAGGTGCAGCTCGTTGCGCGACAGGGCGTGGCGAAGGTGGCTGATCGTGCCCATGCGGTTTTCCGCCGCACGCTGCATGCTCGGCAGAAAGAAGCGCACGGAGTTGCGGCCCGATTCCTTGGCCTGGTACATCGCCGTGTCGGCCTGGCGCAGGATGTCATCGGCGCTCTCGTCCGCTGACGGGAATACCGAGATACCGATGCTCGGCGTGATGTGCAGTTCGTGCACCCCGACCGGGTATGGCAGGGCAAGGGTATGGCGGATCTTTTCGGCCAGCGACTGGACGTCGCTGACGGCCTCGTCCCTGCTTCTGGACAACTCGGAAACCAGGATGACGAACTCGTCGCCTCCGAGCCTGGCCACGGTGTCCTCTTCGCGCAGCGCCTCGCGGATGCGCTTGGCGACATCGCGCAGCAGGGTGTCGCCAACCGGGTGACCGAGTGAGTCGTTGATGGTCTTGAAATTGTCGAGATCGATGAACAATACAGCGCTCAGGTGCTGGTGGCGCCGCGCGCGTGCCAGCGCCTGGTGCAGCTGCTGCATGAACAGCCGACGATTCGGAAGTTCGGTCAGGGTGTCGTAGGTGGCCTGGTATTCGATCAGCTCCGTGGCACGGCGCTGCTCCGTGACGTCTTCGCACATCAACATGTATCCGGCGAATTCGTCGTTGTCCTTGTGGATCGGTGAGATGCGGCCATCGACCTGTCGCTGCTGGCCACTCAGATCGAGCTGCATGGTAAAGCGGAATTCGCCGCTCTCACGGGCTTGCCTCAAGCCCTGCATATAGCGTTCTTTGCTGACGCCACGGTGGCGGTGCAGGTCCATCAACATTGTACCGAGTGCCTGGTCCGTGGGCAGGTTGAACAGTTTCTCCGCCGAGGGACTGTAGTAGCGAATCCTTCCATCGGCGTCGGTCGCAATGATCGCGACCTTCTCCGAAGAGCCGAGAATGCCATCGAGATAAGCAGTCTTTTCCTGAAGCGAGTGGTAGGCGGCGTTGATCTCGCTGGTGTCGCGCCAGATACAGAAAAGCGCATCTCCACCTTCGTAGGGGATCTTGGTCAGCGATACCTCTACCGGGAACAGCGAACCATCCCGCTTGCGGTGTGTCCATTCGAAGCGGTGGTAACCCTCGCGGTAAGCGATGGACATCATCTGTTCCGCCTTGTCCCGCGACGTCTGACCGTCCAGCTGCCTCTCCGGCGACAGTGCCGAGGGATGCAGGCGGGTGAGCGCCTTGACCGAGCCATGGCCGAGAACTTTCGCGGCCGCCTGGTTCGCCATGATGAATTGGCTGCCGACAATCAGCCACATCGGATCCTCCGACAGTTCGAACAGTCTGCGGTACTTTTCCTCGCTCTCGCGCAGCCGGGTCTCTGCCAGGTGACGTTCGGAGATGTCTTGCACGATGCCGATCAGGTGTAGGTCTTCGCTGCTGTCCGAATGCAGGCGAATCGCTTCACGGACGGTCAGGGTTTCACCACCCTGGCGGTTCAGGCGGTGCACCAGTTCGATCGGCTCGCCGTTCTTGCACACCTTCTCGAGCGCCGCCATGAAAGCTACCCGGTCGCTGCCCGGCAGCTGCCGCAGGTAGTCATCCATCCGTTCGCCGGTGGACGCCCGTGGCTTGTTGCACAGAAAAAGCAACCCTTCCGAGCAGCTGAAGATGCCCCGTGTCCGGTCCCATTCCCAGTTGCCCTGAAAGCCCAGGCGCTGGGCCTCGTTCAGGCTGTCGCGGGCGCGCGTGGCTGCCTCGGCCTGTTCGGCGAATGCACGGGAGCGCTGCTGAATCTGGCGGTTCTTGCGTGACAGCACCACCAGAAATGCAGCCAGCGACAGCGTGAACAGGGTGCTGACGACGACCAGTGCGTTGAGGATCGGTACGCGATAACGTTGGTAGAATGACGGCGGTTCGTGCAGCAGTGTGGCAACCTGGCGGATCGGTGGCGGCAATGTCAGTCGATAGCGGGCGATCGTCCGCGCGTCCAGCAGGTATTCGTTGGGACTGCTTGTCTGCGGTGCCCGGATCTCCCCTGTTTTGAGGTAGTGGGCCAGCAATCCGGCCGCGGCTTCGCCCTGTCGGACCCCGCTGGTCACGAAGCCACCCAGGACGCCATCGACCATGTAGACGTCCTCCATGCTGACGATGACACGCCCCCCGTCGCCGACGATCATCTGCAAGGTCTCGTGCAGTGGCACTGTCTGGTCGTGGCCGTCCTTCGCCCCGCCGAGAGTGGTAAGGAACAGGTCGGCGTCGGGCAGGTGGCGCAGTTGCTCCAGGATTGCATCGATATGCCCATCTGCGACGAAGGTGGCCTGGATGGCCGGGGTGCCCGCAAGTTCCTCCCTGACCTCGCGCTCGATCGCCTGGTAGGTCGTCGAGTTGTCACCGACCACAACGATGTGCTGCGTTTGGCGGCCCATGCCAGCCAGCAACTCAAGGTTCGGGGCAATCTCCTTCTTTTCGAAAACCCCGGTGATCGGGCGGTCGGCGATACGTTGCAATGCCCCGAAGTCGTTGACCCCGGAGAAGAACACCGGGACCTGGGGAAAGACCTGCGCCAGGTGATCCAGGGCAAACGTCAGCGCGTTGTCGTCGGATACATAGACGGCGTCAGGCGCGAAGCCTGCATACTTGAATTTCAGGTACGCCTGGAACGTCTCGGCATACCCGGTTTCGTAGGTGCGTCGCTTGGTGTCGAGATGTTCCGTCTCGATGTTGGTCTCGCCGTCAAAGGCGGACTTGAGCGCCTGTGTGAATCCCAGATGCTGGCGTTGCGTCCAGGGGTAGTCCTGGTGGTACGAATGCAGCACGAAAATGCGAACGGTATCCGCCGCCGGGGTGGCGCCGGACAGTAGCAGGCCTGCCAGCAACAGCGGAAGGATCAGAGGGAGTCTTGCGTTCGGCATACCAGGTGTTAGCGGCACCCGAACGGGCTGGTTGAGCGCTGCCGGTAACGGGAAGACCGTTCCTGAGTCCTGGTATCACCCCCTCGGTGGCCGGGTCACGATGACGGCTGTTCGGACCGGCCGCCAGTCGACCGCCACGCCGGCGCCTTGCGTTGGTGCCCTGCCTCAGCCAGTCGTTGCAGGTAGTCGTTCCAGTAGATGCTCTGCTTGCGGCCCAGGTCGTAGAGAAAGCCCCAGTCGTACAGTCCGGAATTGTGGCCGTCATCGAAGAAGATCTTGATCGCATAGGCGCCGACGGGCTTGATCTCGGTGATGTTGACGTCCTGCTTGTCCACCTGCAGTTTGGCGTACTGGCCCCAGTGGCCGCGTACCTCGGCCGAAGGGGAATAGACCCGCAACAGTTCGCACGGCAGGTCGAAGCGCTTGCCGTCGTCGAACGCCAGTTCGAGCGAATGGGACTGCCGGTGCAGGACGATATCCGTGGGTTTAGGCGTGTCACTCATGGCTGCGGGCTCAGTAGATCCCCGGGAACAGCCGGTGGGTACGTTTGACGTAGTCCGAATAGTCCTCGAAACGCATGTGCAGATGGGCCTCTTCACGGTGCATCTTGCCGAATACCGCGCCAACCAGCAGCACCAGGCCCAGGTAGTTGGGCCAGGCATGGCGGTACAGGGCGATGCCGAGCATGAACAGCAGCAGGCTGGCGTACATGGGGTGCCGGATCCAGCGGTACGGGCCCGTGGTCACCAGGCACGCATCCGGGATCGGCTCGGGATAGATGCCGAAATTGCCCAGCTTGTTGTGCGCCAGCGTATACAGCCCGACGATCAGACCGAGGGCGCTTATCCCCAGCCACTGCAGGCGGTCTGCCGGCTGGGTGAAGAACGGCCAGGCAACGATCACGATCGCGCTGAACTGCAGGGTGACGAGGATGTGGCTGACGTTGGATCGGCTGCGCATGGGAATACCTACTGGCTTGCGCCCATCGCAAGTGCGCGCCGATGTACCTGCTCGGGTTCTTCCAGGTCTGGCCCCCAGCCCTGCGTGTGCTGATCGACCAGCCCCGCCAGCATGGCGATATGCGCGGCATCGTCATTGAGGCAGGGGATATATTCATAGCGTTCGCCACCGGCGGCGAGGAAGGCATCGCGGTTTTCCATCGCGACCTCTTCGAGGGTCTCCAGGCAGTCGGCAGAGAAACCCGGGCAGATCACCTGCACCGATTTGACGCCCTCTTTGGCCAGGGCCTCGAGGGTGTGGTCGGTATAGGGTTGCAGCCATTGCTTGGGGCCGAGTCGCGACTGGAAGCTGATCTGCCATTCCTGTGCGCCGAGCCCGAGCGTCTCGGCCAGCAGTCGGCCGGTCTTCTGGCACTCGCAGTAGTAGGGATCTCCTTTGTGGAAGTATTCCTCGGGGATCCCATGGAAAGACATCAGCAGCCGCTCGGCACCACCGAATTCGGCGCGGTGCCGCTGCACGCTGTCGGCCAGTGCGGCGATATATGCGGGTTCGTCGTGGTAGTGATTGATGAACCGCAGCTCCGGAATCCAGCGCCAGTGACGCAGTTCTGTGGCGATGGCATCGAAGGTCGAGGCAGTGGTGGTCGCCGAGTACTGAGGATACAGCGGCAGCACCAGGACACGCCGCACATCCGCATCACGCAGCTGCGCCAGCGCTGCGCGAATCGACGGGTTGCCGTAGCGCATGCCCAGGGCGACAGGTACCTCGCTGCCGAAGCGATGTGCGATCAACGCCGCCAGCGCGTCGCGCTGCTTCTGTGAAACGCTCAGCAGTGGTGAGCCTTCGTCGGTCCATACCTTGCCGTAGGCCCTGGCGGAACGGGAGGGGCGCGTGTTGAGGATCATGCCGTTGAGCACCAGCCACCAGATCGGTCTCGGTACCTCGACCACACGGGGATCCCAGAGGAACTCCTTCAGATAGCGCCGCACGGCGCTTCGCGTTGGCGCATCCGGGGTGCCGAGGTTGACCAGCAGTACGCCGACCTGGCCGACTTGATCGTGCCGATAGGTTTGCAGATTTGGTTCGCTCAAGACTCGCCTTCCACTTTGTCAGGGACGCATCCCCGTATCGAAACCGCACCGAAGTGTAACGCCTCGTCCCCGGCTGTTTTGTGCCACGAATTGGCGGGGAATTTGTTCTGTTGCAGTGTATCAGCGACAGCTGCCCACCGGGAAAGCCGCCGCAGGCAGTACAGGCGACGGCAACGCGATCATGCAAGAAAATAGTCGAAAAACAGCGTGTAGATCGCGCTGGCCATTACCAGGCCGACCAGCGTGGTCGGTACACCGACCCGCATCCACGCGAGCGGAGAGATGCGTGCGCCGCGGATTCCGCATTGTTCAGCCTCGGCGACCGCGATCAGGTTGGCAGTGGCGCCGATGTGTGTGCTGTTACCACCCAGTCCCACGCCGATCGCCAGCGCCCACCACAAAGGTGCAACCTGGGTGCCGGTGGCCTCGAGCCCGAGAATAATCGGGATCATCGTCACGGTGAACGGGATGTTATCGATGACCGCACTCATCAGTGCCGCCACCCACATCAACACGAGGCCTGTCAGCAGGAGCTTGCCCGGCTCCGACGCAAGTTGCGCCAGACTGGTGCCCAGCACGCCCAATAGACCGGATGCCTCGACGCCGCCTACGATGACAAACAGACCAATGAAAAAGATCAGTACCGACCAGTTGATCTCACCGAACAGAACCTCTGGCTTCGGCCGCATCAGCAACAGGGCGACGGCGAGTCCGAGCAACGCGGCAAACGCCGGAAAGATCCCCATGTGATGATGTGAAAAGAACAAGGTCACCACCAGGCCGAGTGCGAACAGCACGCGCCACAGGCTGCGCGGGTCCTTGATCGCGTTCCGCAGGTCGAACTGCTGGGTACGGATAGCGTCCCGTCGCGGGCCCAGGTCTTTGTGAAACATCAGCAGCAGGAGCAGCACGGTGCACAGCCAGACCGCGGCGATGGGTGGCCCCATGTGAGCGAGGAAGGCATTGAAACTGATACCGCCGGCGCTGCCGATCATGATGTTGGGCGGGTCGCCGACCAGGGTGGACGCGCCGCCGACATTGGACAGGATCGCTTCGGACATCAGGTAGGGCAGAGGATTGATTTGCAGGATACGTGCAATCAGTACCGTCAGGGGCGCAAACACGATGAGTGTGGTCACGTTGTCCAGCACCATCGATATCAGGCTGACGGCGAGGCTGAGATAGACCAGCAGGCGCCGCGGGTCGTTGGCCGAAAATCGCGCGATCGCGACCGCGGTGTATTCGAAAGCGCCTGTCGGGCGCAGCATTGCGACCATCAACATCATCGAGGTGAGCAGCAGAATCGTGTTGGCGTCGATCGCCATGAGTGCCGCCTCCTGGGTATAGAAGCCGAGCAGCATACCGACCCCGACCATCGTCACCGCACCCAGGATGGCCGCGCTGGTGCGGTGAATCACCTCGCTGAAGATCAGTGCATACGAGCCGACGAGGATCGCTGCCGCGATCAGCATGTTTAAATCCATTGCCTGGTACATCCTGACTATCCCTGTTCGTCGAGCAGGACCCTGGTGAGGCCGAGGCGCGTAACGACGCCGCGGTACTCGCCCTCGTCGATCACAAAAAGATACGAGCTGTTGAATTTTTCCATCAATGCCATGGCTTTGGTGATCTGTGCCGTCGACGCGAGGCAGGCGGCGTCGTCGAGGATTGTGCTGTCGATGGCGCGCCGGAACACTTCTTCGTAGTGGTCGCTCGAGAGGTCGAGATGGAATGCCTCGTGGCCGATCAGGTGTGCACCCTTGATCATGTCGCTCGGGATGCTGTAGTGGAGAAACACATTGCGCACCGAGAATCGCCCGATGATACGGCCGCTATCGGCGGCAAACGGGATGCCGGGGACGTCCTTGTCCACACAGATGCGCAGTGCCTCTCCGATCAGCATGCCCTGGCGGGCCACCGGTGTCTCGATGAGTGCCTTCATCAATCGCATCACTGTTTCTCCATTGCGGTCACTTTTTCCCGGCCAACGCCAACACCGGCCAGCGACCGGTTTCTGACACGATCAGAACAGCCTGGGCCAAAGGAAACCGGTGTTGCGCCGAAACTCGGCATACGCCGGCACGTTGGCGAGGAACTTGCGCTCCTCGATCTTGGCGCGCACCGCCTGCAGGGCAACTGCAATCACCAGCAGGTAAAGTGCCGCCGGCGTCGCCGCGAGCAACGCGATGCCACTGACGTGGATGATCTCGCCGACATACAGCGGGTGGCGGATGCGCCGGTAGGGACCGCTGGTGACCAGTTCACGCACCGCGGTGCGCAGGCCGAAAGACGCCCTCAGGTGGGCGATCGCCCAGATGCTGAACGCGGCGCCGAACAAGCCGAGCGACAGGCCCGCCATGTCGAGATAGAAGGGGAAATTTGGGGTCAGCCCTGCCAGCCAACGCAGAAACGCCTCCGGGTAGTGTGGCAGCACCGCGCGTATGTCCGGGATAAACATCAGCGTGAAGCCGACCATCGGCACGAACACCGTGATCAGCGGAAAGATATTCTCCCAGAACCCCCTGGGGGCCTGCCTGGCACCGCGGCGCACCAGGAAGCTGTAGAGAACCAGGGCGTCGAAGGCCAGGGCGGTGGCGTAGTACGCCAGGTGAGAGAAGTGTCCGGTCACGTAGAACACCGTCGCGCCACCTGCCGCCTGCGTGCGGCCATGGTCGGCGATCAGGCTCCAGAAATGCCCGGTTTCGCGGATGTACTGCAGCAGGTAATACGACTTCACGCCGATCACGGCGGTGAAAAACACGATCGGGGCAATATCGACCCGCCAGTTCTTGCTTGCGGACATGGCGACTACTTCCTCGTGGTGAACGAATGGCGGCGCTCAGGGAACTCGGCGCCCGATCGGTTGTCTGCATTGTACCGAAGCCGGCGCGTCGCCATACCTGCAACCTGCGGTGCTGGCGGCGCGGGATTCCTGCGATACTGCGTACACCCCGTTATCCGGTATTCGTCCGGTCGTCGGGGATCAGGACAACCGAGCGGGAGCCGGATGCACCGGTATCCCGTGAAACAGCTCTACACCCCGGAGGGGAAACGTGAACACAAAAAAATTGATGCTTGCAGCGGCGATGACCGTGGCGATGGCCGGCCAAGTGGCCATTGCAGGGAATGATGTACCGGCCTCACCGGCCGAGCAGACACAGGCTGCGATGCCGGCACCCGCGGCACCGATGACCCAGGCGGAGATGCTGCAGCGGATGCAGGACATGCGCCGGCAGCACATGGAGATGATGCAGAACGGCCCGCAGGGGATGCCGGCGATGGGGCCGCGCACCGGGATGATGAGCCCGGAGATGATGCAGCAGATGCAGGACATGCGTCAGCAGCGCATGGAAATGATGCAGAACGGCCCGCAGGGCATGCCGCCGATGGGGCCTGGGGCGGGCAGGATGAACCCGGAAATGATGCAGCAGATGCAGGACATGCGTCAGCAGCGCATGGAGATGATGCAGTCGAATGCCGCCGCCAGGTCGCCGATGCCCGCAGGGGCGCCCGCTGCCGAGCAGCCGGAATCGGCCGACATGCCGTCCGCCCCGGAAGTGGGTGATATGGCGGCACGCCAGGCGGCGTGCGCCAAGATGCACCGCGGTGGCGGTATGCCGATGCAGGGAATGGGCATGGGCAAGCAGCGCATGATGGCAATGAAACAGCAGCACATGCAGACCATGGAACAGCGCCTGGCCAATATCGAGGGACTGCTGCAGGAGCTGGTCGAGCTGCAGAAGGCCAGGTAGGCACCTGACCGCAGTTGTGACGGGTGACCGACCGGGCATGCCCCGGTCGGGGCCGGTTCAACGACTCGCCTTGCGCAGCCGGGCTTCGACGCGCGCCGCCTCGATCGCATGGTGATCGAGGATGCGCGGGATCAACGTGAAGACAGCGGCCAGCTCGACCGCCTGGCGGCATGCGTGCGTCTCCAGCCAGCGCCGCTGCTCGTCCCCAATGCCCTGTAACAGCAGCAGGCGCGGTGCCCGCCAGGCGAGATAGTCCAGCGCCAGCTCGCGCGCCGTATCCTCTTTCCAGTCCGTTTTCAGACCGAGCGCCGGGAATGAGGCTGCCGGGCGGGCGATACCGTCGCCAGCCGGCCCGAGGCGCATCCCGCTGCCGTCGGGCAGACGCTGGAACCATGCCTTGTGCTGCCCCAGCTGACGGACCTGGCGTTCGAGTTGTTCGGCATGCTGACGCGGTCCGAGCTCGCCGGCCGCAGGGATGTTGCGCGCCAGCAGCGCGCCCGACACAAAACCGTGGTCGCTGATCCGGGTGGCCTGCCAGCGCCCGACATGGATGTCCTGCATGACCTTTGGGTCTTCAGTCGCGGCCAGCAGGGCGACCGGTGCACCCTGATAGTCGGTGGCCCAGCATTCGTAGGTGTCGATCAACGGAAAGGGCAGGGACTTCAGCAGCGGACGCAGCGCTGCCACCAGTGCGTCGGCTGCCGCCGTCATCGCGCCGATATCCATCACCGGGTTGGCCGGGATCTTTTGCAGGCCGGCCGTTGCATCCCACAGGCCGAAGTTGAAAAACTGCTGGATCGGTGAGATGTCGCTGAAGCTGCGCCAGGTGTGGTCGGGACGCTGCGCGAGTACCTGGACCTGCCAGATGCGCCCGTTCGGGCTGTAGGCGCGGGCATTGTGCGTCTCGACCACCTGCAGCACGCCTTCGAAAGGGTTGACGCGCCGCACGGCATAGTGGCGTGCCGGGGGCGTCGACCGGCTCACGACCGGGCCTGCTCCAGCTTGCGCCGCAGTGCCTCGATCAACTGGTTGGCCGGCTCCTGCAGTTCGGGATCCAGGGCATCGAGCAGGAATTCGACATCGTCCAGCGCAGACGTGATCTCGGCGCGGCTTTTCAGGTGGTCGAGCCGGCCCGCAAGTTGCTGCATCCAGCCGATGCTGTCGATACCCTGCGGAATCACGTCTTCTCGCCCCACACCGCGTATACCGGGTCACTGTCGTCGTGGCGGGTTGCGTACTTGTCGCCGGCCGGTCGCGGGAGCCCGCGCATCGACCAGGTCTGCAGGCTGTCGAAGGCACCGTCTCGCAGGAAATACTCCATCACCAGGCCCGGGCGCTCGAACTCGTGCATGCCCTCCCAGACCCGAATCGCCTTCGGCGGGAACCAGCGGTTGGAGAAGGTCACGACGAAGCGGCCGCCCGGGCGCAGCACGCGTGCCACCTCGGCGAAAACCTCGAATGGCTTGGTCAGGTATTCGACCGACAGGCTGCAGATCACGGCGTCGAACTCAGCGTCACCATACGGCAGGACGGGGTCGAGATTGAGATCGTGTACGCGGTATTCGGCGAACAGCGGGTTGGCTGCCAGTTCCTCTGTGTTCATGCCGAGGCCGACGATCTCGCCCAGGCCGTGCCCGGCGGGCAGATGCGATTCCCAGCTGGCCATCAAGTCGAGCACGTGACCGCCCTTAGGCAGCAGTCGGCCATACAGCGAGGCGATCTGTGCCGATCCGGTACGGTCGATGTGCGAGACCATGCGTGGCATTGCGTAGAACGCCGCGTCGGGCTCACCGGCCATGCGGGTAAAGGGAAGATCCTGCCAGAAATCGGTGGGCTGGCCGCGCCAGCGTGCCTGCATCCCGGGGCCGTTGGCGGTCAGCATCTCGGCGACGTCGTTGCAACTGCCACCGTGTTCCTCGCCGGCCGTCCAGATATCGAGGATGCATGCCGAGACGTCCAGGGCCTTGTCGGCCAGCGGGTTGTTGAGGTCGCAACAGATCATGTCGTCACTGGCCTTGCAGATCCGAAACGGCTGGATCTCCTCGGGGAATATGCCACGGGAACCGCCGATGAAAGCACGCGGGTAGAAACGCCCGCTGCGCGGCTCGATGTGGTTGTTCCTGCGCAGGTCGCGGTGAAACGCGCGCTGACTCAGGTTGAAACACAGGTCGGACTGATAGGGGACGATCAATTCCCCTTTGGCGAAAGTGTGACTTGCGACATGACCGACCGGCTTGTCGACCAGGTCCGGTTCGAGTTCGAACGGCAGGATGTCACGCCACAGATTGAGTTTGCGTGCGACCAGATGGTCGGTGTGTCTGGCGTGCGCGCTCTGCCACTCGATGCTGAACGCCATCGCGCACATCGCGCGGCTGGTGGTGCGCGGCAATGGCTGGATGATGCCACTTTGACCTCCGTCACCCAATTCAAAGCCGGCCAACGCCTCGGTGATGTCGTTCATGTGTCTCCCGCCTGGTCCTTGTTTTATGGCGAAGGAGTGTGCAGCGTAACGAAGAGAAATTACCTAGGCATATTGCAGGGTGAATCCGGCGGCCGCCAGGTACTCGGCCTCACGCGCGATCTCGGCCTCGGTCAGCGGGTGTTCGGCCAACCACTCCTCGGGGAATTCGATGCGGATGTCCGTATTCTGGACCACGATCTTCATCGGTGGCTTATGGCTGGCGCCGCGGCCGCGGTGCATCAGGACAGAAAGACGCAGCAGCACGGCAAGGCGTTTCGCGCAGCCGCCGATGTGTGCCGGCAGCCGCGTGAACTCCGCATCGATGAAACGTCGTCGATGTACCCGCACCAGCGCCGCCAGCACCGCCTGCTGCTGGCGGGTGAAACCCGGAAGATCGGCATTCGCGAGGATATAGGCCCCGTGTTTGTGAAAGCTGTTGTGCGAGACCACCAGGCCGATTTCGTGCAGTCGGCTGGCCCAGTTCAGCATCAGGGTGTGCTCGGACCCGTCGAGCTCCCAGTTTTCCGCGACCTGCCTCAGCAGTGCGCGTGCGGTGGTCTCGACCCGGCTGGCCTGCTTCTTGTCCACCCCGAAACGCTGCATCACCGCCTGCACGGTCGAGTCGCGGATATCGATATGGTGGATATGGCCGACCAGTTCGTACAGCAGGCCCTCGCGCAGTGCCAGATCGGAGACCTGCATCTGCTCGATGTCCAGTGCCTTGAACACGGCGCTGAGCACGGCGACACCGCCGGCGAACACCGGGCGTCGATCGTCGGACAGACCGTCGAGCCTGACGTTGTCGATGTGGCCTGCACCGACCAGGGCCCGTCGCAGTTTCTTCAACGACGATTTGGTGATGCCCTCGTCGCTCCAGCCGTTGGCGATGACCACGCGCTCGATGGCCTTTATCGTGCCGGAACTGCCCACCGCTGCGCGCCATTGGCCGGCGTGGAACATGCGGCGGATCGGGCGCAGCTCGACCCGGCCGGCCAGCACAGCCTTTTCCATCGCCTCGTCGCTGATCTTGCCACCGGCGAAGAATCGCCCGGTCATGCTTACGCAGCCCATGAACACGCTTTCGCGCTCGCGCGGCTGCAGCCCTTCGCCAAGGATGACCTCGGTGCTGCCGCCGCCGATGTCGACCACCAGGCGCGTCTCGTCACCGGGCGCCAGGCCGTGGGCGACACCCAGATACACCAGGCGCGCCTCTTCGCGACCGCCGATCACCTCGATCGGGTGCCCCAGGGCATCTTCGGCCGCCTTGAGAAAGGCGCCGCCGTCGCGTATCTGCCGCATGGTGTTGGTGCCGACCGCGCGTACCGCATGGTGCGGGAGCGCACGCAGCCGTTGTCCCATGCGCGACAGGCTCTCCAGTGCGCGTTCCCAGGCGTCGGCACTGAGCGTCTTGTCCGGCAGCAGACCGCCGCCGAGGCGCACCGCATCGCGCAGGCGGTCGACGATGACCAGTTGTTTGTTGTCCAGCTTGCCCACGATCATGTGGAAACTGTTGGAGCCGAGATCGACGGCGGCGACCGTCTCCGGCGTACTGGCGTTGGTCGGTACTTCGGGCATGGCCAGGTTGACGGTTGCTGAAATTCGCGCCAATGCTAACCCGCCAGCGGCAACGAGGCGAGGTGCTGTCGCCCGGCTCCCCGGTATTTCATGCCGTGGCATCCACGGCGGTTCCCTCACCGGGTGCCGGGGCCTGGTTTATCCTGCGGGGCAGGCTTCCTGCGGCAGCACCCCATGCATCTCCAGTTTTCGCGTCATCTCCTTGTCATGATCCTGCTCATCGCCAACGGGCCCGCTCGGGCGGACAGCGATCTCGATAGGGTCAATCAACAGCGCCGCCAGGCCGGGCTTGGCCTGCTGCTGCCCGACGAGACGCTGAACCTGGCGGCGCAGCGCCATGCCGACTACCTCGATCGTCACCGTGAACCCGGCAGGACACCCCAGGGCATGACAGCGCATGCCCAGCGTCCGGGTGACGACGGATTCAGTGGTGAGACCCCGGCCGCCAGGGCGCTGGCCGCCGGTTATCCGCATCGGGAGGTACTGGAAAACGTCAGCATGGGTTATCCGGATGGGGACAGCGCGATGACCGGCCTGATGAGCGCCATCTACCATCGCCTGACGTTCCTCGATCTGGAGGCCGATCAACTCGGGGTGGCTGCGGGAGAGCGTTCGCACGTCTATCTGCTCGGTCGCTCCGACATCGCCGGTCTGTGTCAAACGTCACCGGCCGAGGCCTCGTACCGCACGCCGGTGGATTGCCTCGGGACGGCAATGACGCGTGATCACTATGACGCCATGTGCGCGGACCTGCCTGCCGACGCGCTGTTTCGGCCGTCACACCCGATTGCCTGCCCGAACGGCCTGCGGCTGGACGCCGGCTACATGGCAGCGCTGTGCGAGCGACCGCCGCGTGAGGCGGCGTTTGGCGGCCACGGGCGCTACTTTGTCCCGTGCGAGAACGGCACACGGGTCGATGCCACCTGGTTCAAGGCATTGTGCAACAAACCGCCGGAAGCGGCGGTGTACCGGCCGAGCGGTCACTATTACGAGATCTGTGAGGGCCCACGACAGGTGTATGCCGAGTGGTTCGAGGCGCAGTGTGCGGCCTTGCCGGACAGCGCGCGCTATACCGATTCGGGGCGCTACCGCCGACCGTGTGCGACGGGGGCCGATATACGCATCGAGTACCTGGAGCAACTCGACACAGCACGCCGGAAGGCACTGCCCGAGGTGGTGTTGTGGCCGCCGGAGGGCGCCACGGATGTGGTCCCCGCGTTCTTCATCGAGGAGCCCGACCCCCTGCCAGATTTCGAGGTGTCAGGCTTTCCGCTGTCAATCCAGTTCAACCCGGCACGTGCACAGGAGGTCGAGCTGACCAGTTTCCGCCTGTTCCGCACCGACGGTGACAACCCGGGCGCGGTCGAGCCGGTACGTCTGCTGGACAGCGGGAACGACCCGAACCATCTGCTGAGTGATCACGAGTTCGCACTGTTTCCGCTGAACCGTCTGGCCTGGGGTGCGCGGTATGGTGCACAGGTCGAGGCGCGGGTCGACGGGGTGCCGCGGCATTTCGATTGGTCGTTCACCACGCTCGGTTTGGGTGTGCCGCTGCTGACCGCAGACCGTGCGTGGCAACGTTTCACGGTGCGTAACGGGATCGACTACCTGCTGTATCTGCCGCCTCTGGCGGACAGTCCCTACACGGTGCTGGGCACGCGGACAGAGCACCTGCGCGGCAACCGGGTGACACTCGAGGTGGTCGATCCCAATACGCTGCGGGTGAGGGTGGACGCACGATATTGCGATGTTATTGGCATCACTTTCGACAGCGGCCGGCAGGCCGAGCTGATACCACAGGGGTGTCCGCAGTAGCCGCGCAGCGGCCTGCTATCATGAGCAAAAACAGGCTGGACGAAACATGAAGTACTGCAGTGTGTGTGGCGGAGAGGTTCGGGTCGGTGTCCCGCAGGGCGACAACCGGCCGCGTCATATCTGTGACCACTGTGGCACCGTGCATTACCACAATCCCAAGGTGGTGGCCGGTTGTATCGCGCATTGGGATGACAAGGTGCTGATGTGCCGGCGTGCGATCGAGCCGCGCCACGGCCTGTGGACCGTGCCTGCCGGTTTCATGGAGAACGGTGAGACCACCTACGAGGCCGCACTGCGCGAGACCCTGGAAGAGGCGAACGCGCGGGTCGCGATCGACGATCTGTACGTCACCGTCAACCTGCCACACATCAACCAGGTCTACATGTTGTTTCGCGGCCAGTTGCTTGACCTGGACTTCTCGCCGGGCGAGGAGAGCCTCGAGGTTGAACTGGTCACCGAACGTGATATTCCCTGGGAGCAGATGGCCTTTCCGACCGTCAGCGAGGCCCTTCGGCTGTACTTCGCCGATCGGGCACAGGGCAGGTTCCCGGTGCGCATGCTCGACATCGTGCGCGAAGGTGGGGTGCCCGGCCGCTACAGCGTGCGGCGGATCAGCTGACCGGGTCGCCACTCCCTGTATTTACAAGTATCTGTTCGAACCCCGATCATGGTGACGCCGAAATTCCGCGGTGTTCCTGGCACCCTCCCGGCGCGACCATTGTCCCAACGAACCCAAAGGTAAACCGATGTTCTCCGCATCACGCAGGGCTCTACGCGGCGAGCTTTCGCCGGCCAGCATCCGTGCCAATCTGCTGGCGGGTCTGACGGTCGGCATCATCGCATTGCCGCTTTCGATGGCCCTGGCTATAGCCAGCGGCGTGCCACCGCAGCACGGCCTGTACACGGCGATCGTCGCGGGTGTTGTGATTGCACTGGCCGGGGGCTCGGCGGTGAACATCTCAGGGCCCACAGCAGCATTCGTGGTCGTGCTGCTGCCGATCGTCCAGGAGCACGGCATCGGCGGCCTGTTGATCGCCGGCTTCATGGCCGGGGTCATCCTGGTGCTTATGGGACTGGCACGCCTCGGCCGCCTGATTGAAATTGTCCCCTATCCAGTGATCATCGGATTCACGGCCGGGATCGGGGTCGTCATCGCGACGCTGCAGATCAAGGACTTCCTGGGTCTGGCCATCCCTTCTCTCGACGGCCATTTCACCGACAAGGTGATGACCATTGTGCAGGCACTGGGAACGCTCGACCCGACGGAATTTCTGGTGGGCGCTGTCACCCTGCTGGTGCTGCTCAGCTGGCCACGGTTGAACATCAAGGTGCCTGGTCACCTGGTCGCGGTGGTGGTCGGTTCATTGCTGGCCTGGATACTGGGCGGGTTGGGTGACGGCTATGCCGTCTCCACCATCGGGACACGTTTCGAATACGAGATGAACGGTATCGGTGGACACGGGATTCCGCCACTGCCACCGACGTTTTCATGGCTTGCGACACCGACGGACGCCGACGGCGAACCGGTCGGTTTTACCCTCGAGCTGATTCGCACCCTGCTGCCCAGTGCATTCACGATCGCGATTCTCGGGGCGATCGAATCATTGCTGTGCGCCGTGGTGTCCGACGGCATGTCGGGTAGAAAGCACAGCCCGAACGACGAATTGATCGGTCAGGGTATCGGCAATATGGTCGCGCCCTTCTTCGGTGGCATACCGGCGACTGCAGCCATTGCGCGCACGGCTGCCAACGTCAGGGCCGGCGGCACCTCGCCGCTGTCTTCGGTCACTCACGGCCTGTTCATCCTGGTTGCGATCATTTTCCTGTCGCCGCTGCTCGCGTATATCCCGATGGCCACGATGGCCGCCCTGTTGCTCGTGGTGGCCTGGAACATGAGCGAAGCACGGCATTTCGTCCGCACCCTGCGCATTGCGCCGCGCGACGACGTCATCGTGCTGCTGACCTGCTTTTCGCTCACCGTACTGTTCGACATGACGATCGCCGTTGCGGTCGGTATGGGGTTGGCAGGCGTATTGTTCGTGCGCCGCAGCATCGATCTTGCCCAGACGCGGTCACTGCGTCCGGAACACGACAACCTGGCCGGTTTACCCGGGGAGGTCGTGGTCTATGACATCAACGGGCCATTGTTCTTCGGTACGGCTCAGAAGGCGCTGAAGGCCCTGGCCGACGTGACTCCCGGGGTCCGGGTGGTGATTCTCGACATGGAAGAAGTGAACATGATCGACATGAGCGCGATCGTGGCAATGGAGTCCATCGTCAAGGACCTCAATGGCCGCGGCATCGCGCTGGTGATCAATGCCCTGTTGCCGCGCATGATCCTCAAGCTGCGGCGTGCCGGTATCCGCAAACGTGTTGGAAAGATCGAGTTTGCGCGCGATCTCGATGAAGCGGTGCGTAAAGGCCAATCGATGTGCCTCAGGACATAGCGAGCCCCTGCTCCGGTCTGTCGTTGTCGTCCGGCAGCCGTTAATACTCGCTTAAGCAGTGCGATCCAGAATGGCCCGCCATGAGCAGTGGAGGGCATAGCAAATGACGTTCAAGACCGGACACCGGCGCCATGCCGATGTGCCGACGCTGGTGCAGCTCGATGGCCCCGAGGCGACCCGGCGTCACGAAGTCGAGACCTTCGTGCGCGAGGCCTTTCTCGCTGCCTACGGCGCGCGTATCGGACACTTCCTGCCGATGCTGATGACGCTGCGCAATGACGGCGGGCGTCTGCTGGCCGCTCTTGGTCTGCGCAGTCCCGGTGATCAGCAGCTGTTCCTCGAACGCTATCTGGACCAGCCCGTAGAACAGGCGCTGGGTACCGCGTGCGGTCAGTGGGTGGACCGCAAGGCACTGGTGGAGGTGGGAAACTTCGCGGTCGGCAGCGCCGGCGGCGGTCGGTGGCTGATCACGGCACTTACCGCCTATCTGCACAGCGCCGCACGGCAATGGGCGGTGTTCACCTGTGGCCCCGAACTGCGCAACGCGTTTCGCCGTCTCGGTGTCGACCTGATTGACCTGGGTCCGGCCGACCCGGACCGGCTCTCGCAACAGGAGCAGGCTCGCTGGGGCAGCTACTACGTTCAGGGACCACGTGTGATGGCGGCAAGTGTGGCGCAGAGCCACGCAGTCCTGTCGCGCCTGTTCGAAAGCGAGTGTGCATTGACTGCCCTGTGGTGCGGAGCCCTGCAGGCGGGACGGCTCGCGGCATGACCTTGCTTGCACGACTGCGGGCACATGCGCGGCAACAGCCCGCTGCCTGCGCGCTGCATTGGCCGGGCGGGGCAATGGATTTCGCGGCCCTGGCGGCACAGATCGAGGCCACGATGACCTGGCTGCGGGATACTGCCGTCGAGGTGCTGGCGGTGTCGCTGGAAAACGGCCCGGCCTGGGTGGTGCTGGATATCGCGGCGATGGAACTGGGTATCTGCCTGGTACCACTGCCAGCGTTCTTCTCCGCCGGTCAGCTGCGCCATGCGGTGCGCATGAGCGGCGCCACCGCGCTGCTCACCGACCAGCCGACGTTGATCCGCGAGCAGCTGGCAGACCTGTTGGGTGCCGATGTCCCGCACCTGTTGTTCGAAAAGCAGACACTGTCGTGGATGACAGTCATCTCGCATCGCCAGCGCAGGGGTGTGCCGCTGCCGGCCGGTACCACCAAGGTGACGTTCACCTCGGGTACCACGGGCGCGCCGAAGGGGGTGGTGCTTGGCTGGGATCATATGCGGCCGGTGGTCGAGTCGCTGGTCGAGGCGGTGGAAATCGGCGCGAACGATCGTCATCTCGTCTTGATGCCGCTGCCTGTCCTGCTCGAAAACATCGCGGGTGTTTACGCACCGCTGTGGGCCGGTGCCACCGTCATGCTGCGACCCCTGCAACAAGTGGGGCTTTGCGGTTCTTCGGCGCTCGATGGGCGGACGATGGCAATGGCGCTCGCAGACGCGGCGGCGTCGACGGCGATCTTCACCCCGCAGACCCTGCAGGGGGTCGTGGAGGCGATGGAGCACGATAGTGGCATCCGTCTGGCGCTGCGCTTCGCCGCAGTTGGCGGTGCACCGGTCTCACCACGGCTGCTGCAACGGGCAGGCGCGCTAGGCCTTCCGGTCTTCGAGGGTTACGGCCTGTCGGAATGTGCATCGGTGGTATGCCTCAACACCCCGACCCATCACCGGGCGGGCAGTGTAGGAAGGCCGTTGCCGCACGTACGTCTGGGCCTTGCTGCGGACGGTGAGGTGGTGGTGCAGGGGGCGGCCTTCGGTGGATACCTCGGCGAATCCGAGGCGCCGCCGGCATCCTGGCCGACCGGGGACATCGGCGAGATCGACCCGGCAGGCTTCCTGCACCTGAAGGGGCGGCGCCGCAACGTGTTCATCACCGCGTTCGGACGTAACGTCGCCCCCGAATGGGTCGAGCGTGAACTCACCCTCGAGCCCGCTATCGCGCAGGCTGCGGTATTCGGTGAGGCGAGGCCCTACAACGTGGCGGTCATCGTGCCGGACGGAGGCGCTACGCCGGCCGATATCGAGTCGGCGCTTGCCCGTACCAACAGGGCGTTGCCGGACTATGCGCGGGTGGTCCGCTGGGTCTTTGCGGATGCGCCGTTCTCACCGCACAACGGTCTGTTGACAGGCACCGGCCGCATCCGCCGGGACGCCGTTTATGCGCGGCATGAAAAAGCCGTCGAATCACTCTATCGCGAGGCCAGGACATCATGACGAAACCCTTCTTCGATCGGCTGTTGAGCGAGACGGCCGCACAGCGCGACGCTTTTCTGTCGATACCGTTCATCCAGCACGGATGGCGCGGGGAACTCTCACTGGAGACCTACCTTGCGTTTCTCGGACAGGCCTACCATCACGTCAAGCACACCACGCCATTGCTGATGGCGTGTGGTTCCCGCGTGCCACACGAAAAGGAGTGGCTGCGTGATGCGATGGCGGAGTATATCGACGAGGAAGTCGGTCACCAGGAATGGATTCTGAACGACATCAATGCCTGCGGTGGCGATGCCGAACAAGTCAGGCGCGATCAGCCGGGTGCGGCCGCCGAGCTGATGGTGGCCTATGCCTATCACACGATCGACCGCGGCAATCCAGTCGGCTTCCTCGGCATGGTCCTGGTCCTCGAGGGCACCAGCGTGCGCGTGGCTACCGAGGCCGCCGCGAATCTGAAGCGCAATCTCGGCTTGCCGGCGAAGGCGTTTTCGTACCTGAGCAGTCATGGCTCCCTGGATCTCTCGCACATGGATTTTTACCGGGACCTGGTGAACCGCCTCGACGATCCGCGTGACCAGGACTGTGTCATTCACTGCGCAAGACGTTTCTACGGATTGTATGGCGACGTATTCCGTACATTGCCGCTCGCGCTGAATGCGGCCGCGCATGCCGCTTAGGCGGACGGCCGGGAAGATCCAACCATGACTTCAGGAGTAAGGCGATGAGATTGCAGGGGACCCGTGTGCTGCTTACCGGGGCTGCCGGTGGGATCGGCGCGGCCGTTGCCGCGGAGTTGGCACGAAAGGGTGCCCGGCTGGCACTTCTGGGACGTAACCCGGCCGATTTGCAGGCACTGCTGGGGCAACTGGAAGGCGGTGCCGGCACGGCCCATGGTGTCGCTGTCGACCTGCTGGATCGAGCGGCACGCGAACGCGCCGTGGATGATTGCCGCGAGCAGCTGGGCGGTATCGACCTGCTGATCAATTGTGCCGGCGCGATGAGTTTTTGCCCGCTGGTCGACGAGGACCCTGCAATACTGGAGCGTATTGTGCAGCTGAACCTGGCAGTCCCGATGCTGCTCGCACGCCAGGTCCTTCCGGCGATGCTGGAACGCGGCAGCGGCCGTATCGTGAACATAGGCTCAACTTTTGGCAGCATAGGTTTTGCGTGGTTCGCCGCCTACTCGGCCAGCAAGTTCGGTCTGCGCGGTCTTTCCGAGGCGCTGCGCCGTGAGCTCGACGGTAGTGGCGTGGGCCTGACCTATGTCGCGCCGCGCGCAGTCAGGACCGGTTTCAACAACGACGCCGTGTATCGGATGGCGGATGCGACCGGGATGAAAATGGACGACCCGGCCTGGGTGGCGTCCAGGATCGTCAATGCCATCGAGCATGATGCGAAGGACGTGTACCTGGGGTTCCCGGAGAAGTTCTTCGCGCGGCTGAACGGCCTGTTGCCGCGATTGGTCGACGGTGGTCTGCGTAGGCAGAACCAGGTCATGGCGCCTTTTGCCCGTGGGTCATGACGATCCGGCCGGTGTGTCGATACACTGTGCGACGGCCTGTCCTGCAAACGGAGCGGTTTACGATATGGCTCGGGCACAATGAGGGTCTTGCTGGTCGAGGATGATGCACTGCTGGGCGCTGCCATTCAGGCAGGTCTGGAGCAGTCCGACTACACGGTGGACTGGTTGCGTGACGGCGCACAGGCGGCGTCGGCGCTGCGTACCGCCGAACCCGATCTGCTGATTCTGGATATCGGCCTGCCCGGCAGAAGCGGGCTCGAGGTTCTCGCCGAGTTGCGCGCGCGCGGATCGAACCTGCCGGTACTGCTGTTGACCGCGCGTGACACAGTGTCAGACCGCATCGCCGGATTGGACAGGGGTGCCGACGACTACCTGGTCAAGCCGTTCGATCTTGGCGAGTTGACTGCCAGGTTGCGCGCCATCGCTCGTCGCCGTGGTGGTCGCGCCGAGGCTGTGATCCGTCACGGCGACCTGGTGTTGGACCCGGCGTCGCGCGCCGTGACCAGGGCCGGTGAATCCGTGAGCCTGTCTGCAAAGGCAACGATGATTCTCGAGGCGCTGCTGGAACGGCCCGGTATACCGGTTTCACGCGAACGGCTCGAACTCACCCTGTACGGCTGGAACGAGGGTGTGGACAGCAACACCATCGAAGTGCACGTCCATCACCTGCGCAAGAAACTGGGCAAAGACCTCATCCGTACGGTGCGCGGCCTGGGCTACATGATCCCGAAACAATGAAACACCACCCCTCAATCCGGCGTCGCCTGCTTGCAATGCTGGTTTCCGCGATTCTGGCCGTGTGGCTGGTGGCATTGCTGCTGGTGCACCAGGTCGCACAACACGAAGTGAAAGAGGTGTTCGATGCGGATCTCGCGCGCAGCGCCCGTATCCTGCAGACGATCCTGCTGCACGAAGTGGTGGAGGAGCAGCAGATGGCATCGAAGGCGCTCGAGGTGGCCGACGAGCTCGGGGAAGACGGGCTGAGAGCCTACCCGGTTCTTGCCGGCCTGCTGCGTGAGTACGCCGACAGGGGTTCGCGCGAACGGCTTGAATTTGCCAGGGCGACTGAGGACGTACGGCCACATTATGGTGCGGGCCTCGCGTTCGTCGCGCGTTACGGTGACGGCAGCGAGATGCTGCGTGACCGCAGTGCGCCCGATATCCCTCCCCAGCCCGACGGGTTCGCGGTGCTCGAGCTCGGGGATGAGCAATGGCGGATCTTCACCCTGTCTGACCAACCGACCGGGTTCGTGGTGCAGGTTGGGGAGATGCTCCGCTTCCGTGACGAGTTGGTGCGTTACATCACCCGCAACACCCTGGCCCCGCTGCTGCTGGCGGTACCCGTGCTCGCCCTGCTGATCTGGGCAGGGGTGGGGCGAGCGATGGCGCCGCTGCAGCGCGTGGCCGAGCAGGTGTCGAGACGGGCACCCGATGCACTGCAGCCGATCGACGCGGCCAATACACCGCGCGAGATCCATGGGCTGGTAGTGGCCCTGAACAGGCTTCTCGGACGCGTCGATGCGGCGATCAGCCGAGAGCGCCTGTTCACGGCAGACGCGGCACACGAACTGCGTACCCCGCTGGCCGGGCTGAAGACCCACCTGCAGGTCGCACGAAGCCAGACGGCAGAACCGGCGATGCGTAAAACACTCGATCAGGCGCTGGACGGTGTGAATCGCGCGACCCATTCGGTCGAGCAATTGTTGTTGCTGGCGCGCGCCGATTCGACACAGATCCAGGTAGGGGGTGACACGACCGTCAATCTGCGTGACGTCGTGGTTCAGGTGGTATCAGCGCTGAGCCAGCAGGCGTTCGAGCGCGAGATCGATCTCGGCGTGGATGCGCCGGTGGATGTCATGGTGCGAGGTGACCTTGCTGCGCTTCAGATGATGATCCGCAACCTGGTGGACAACGCAGTGCGCTACACGCCGGTCGGTGGCAAGGTCACGGTCGGCGTCGGTGCTGCGGAAAACGGTGCATGGCTGGAAGTCGCCGACAGCGGTCCGGGAATCGCCGTTGCGGATCGTGAGCGCGTCTTCGACCGTTTCCATCGTGGCCGCGGGGAACAGGCGATGGGAACGACCGGAAGCGGTCTGGGCCTGTCGATCGTGAAGCGGGTCGCCGTCATGCACAGCGCATCCATCGAGATGGGGACAGGGCTAAATGGCGGGGGGCTCCGGGTGAGGGTTCGCTTTCCTAATCCCTGAGACCGCGCACGCCAGGCGCTCAACCCTGCGATTTTCTCGCGAGCCAGAACACCGAGGGTTCGTCGGTCTTGCCCAGCACCTTTTTCATCACCACCACGCCCTGTTCGAGATCCCATTCCAGGATGTTGTCGGCGTCAGGTCCGGCGTTCAGAACCGCCTCGACGTTGCCGGGTTGACCGAGCTGCTGGATGAAGTGGCCCATCAACTGCTGATGGTATTGGTCGCGGTAGACAAGTTTCATCGCACTGATGTTGTCATCGCGGAAATACAGGGTCAGGACGCGTGACGGGAAACCATTGAAGGTTCCTATCTGTGCCGCACACAGGTTGTTGCCGAACGCGGTTTCCTGGGCCCCGCACTGCCACTCGTTGTCGCTGAATACCGTCTGGATGTCCTGACGGGTGAAACTGCTCTTCAGTTCCTTCACGTTGAACTTGATCTCGTCTTCGCCGAGCAGCCACAGCAGTGCCGTATCGGACATGCGAGAGCCCTCGTCAGTGAAGATCAGCCAATACGGCGGGACAAACACCAGGATCAGAAAGAACAGGGTCTTGTGGATATTCGGTTTCTTTTCTTCCATGGGTGCTCGTCGTGTTAGCGCCTGCTCAGGAATTCACCGAGCGGGCAGGGGCGTCCGGGATAAAGGTTGTCGGCCATGGCGAGAAACAGCTCCGCCGTAGCCAGGGCGTCACTGAGCGCATTGTGCGCCTTGTATTGTGGCAGATTGTACCTGGGCCGCAGATTGAACAGGCGCAGGTCGCCAGGCTGGATAGTGTGGTTGCGCCGCACGAACACCCGCTGGCCGATTTCGAGGGTGTCGATGATCGGCACGACGAAAGGCCCACCGTAAAGCCGCTGACATGCGGTATTGATGAAGTTCTGCTCGATTGCTGAATAATGCACCAGCATCGGCTTGCCGGAGAGACGCTGCAGCAGTTCGGGCAGCAACTGCTCGATCGGTGCGCCTGCGGCCGACTGGTCGTCGGTGATGTGGTGGATCACTGCCGTCTCACCCGGGATGTCGCGGTCGATGCGCACGATGCTGTGCCACGCGGTGCCAAGCCGGATACCGAAGTGGTTGATCTCGACCAGCCCGATGCTGAGGATCACATCCTTGCGCGGGTCGAGACCGGTGGTCTCCAGGTCGAGGGCGACGATAGGGATGTCGCGGCAGTCACTTTTCCGGTCGGGAAAGGGTGTGGCCAGATAGTCGGCCAGCGGGCCGGGCGCCACTCTTGCCAGCGCCTTTTTGCGTTGATAGTCCTTGCTGAAGAAACGTGTGAACACGCTGCTCAACCAAGCTTGTCCGCACCGAAGCGCTTGACCATCGACTCCTGCATGGTCTGAATGACCCTGAATGCATGCTTGAGGTGCTCGCGCTCGAGCTCGGAGAGTTCGCCGGGCGGCACATAGTTGTCCGCCTTCTGGCCGCGCTTGATCTGCTGCGCCTGGTGCTGGATGCGCAGCGAGGCGATGAATTCCAGGGCGTCTTCGAGGTTCTCCGCCATGTCGGCCGACAGCACGTTCGTGCCGGCGCAGGCACGCAGGCGTTCGACGGTGTTGACCGGTTCTTTGCCGAGTGACAGGGCCAGTACCCTGGCCATGTCGGTGATCGGTACGATGCCGCGGTGCTTCAGGTCGAGGGTGTCGTCATGCTCGCCGCCGCGCTCGAGGACGAACTGGCGGAAGAACCCGAGCGGTGGCCGATGGCTCATCGCATTGGCCATCATGTAGGCGAGAAAGATGCGGTTTTCCTGCGACTTCTTCAGGATGTTCTGCTGCAGCGGAGTGAACAGCTCGATGCGCCCTTTGACCGGTCGCAGGTCGAAGAAGATGCTCGACAACATCACCGACTTGGGTTCCGGGCTCTGTATCCAGCGGTCGAAGTAGCCCATCCACACCTTGAGTGGCTTGCGCCACTGCGGATTGGTCGCCATCGCGTCACCCGGGCAATAGACGAAGCCGCACTCGGCCAGACCGTCACTGACGAACCTGGCGAGCGCGGAGAAGTACTCGTCGTGCTCCGGCTTGACCTCGTCCGAAAGGAGCAGCGCATTGTCCTGGTCGGAATGCGAACTCTGCTCGTGCCGCGCCTGCGAGCCACCGGCCATCCAGACGTAGGGGACCGGCGGCGGGCCGAGTTTGGCCTCGGCCATTTCCAGCAGGCGCCCGGTGATCGAGTCGGTGAGGCAGGATACCGCCTCGCCGATATGCCGCGCTGTGACGCTGGCATTGGCCAGGTGCAGGTGCAGGCTGGGTAGACGTTTACTGACCTCGACCAGGTCGGTCACCGACTTGGCCTTGCGTACGTCGGCCGCCAGGTAGGCCGAGTTGGCGCTCTGGTGATTGGCCAGATCAGTGGCCGTCACCATGCCGACGAGCTTTCCGTGCTGCATCACCGGCAGGTGATGGAAACGCATGCGCGTCATGGTCATCAATGCCTGCGCCGTCAGCGTGCTGGCATCGATGGTCTTTGGATCCGGGGTCATGATCTGATCGATGGGTTCGTTGCCGGTCAGTCCGATGGCGACGCAGCGTTTGCGCAGGTCGCGGTCGGTGACCAGGCCAACCAGTTTGCCATCGTTCAGGATCATCACCGACGAGACGTCGCGATTGCTCATCAGCGCAGCGGTCGCACGGATGCTGGTGCCTGCCTCGATGGTGATCGGGTCCTTGCGGATCAGGCTGCCGATCTCAACCATCATTGCCGCGACTGCGGGATCGTCCGATTCCTGGGTCGTGGTCACCGCGGCCCTGAGTCGGTCCTTGACCGTGGCCGAAAAGTGCTCGCCGAACGACTTGGACTCACGACACAGCGCCTTGAGTCGGTCGCAGCTGAGCATGTACAGCAGGGTGTCCTCGACGGCCTCGCCATGGTCGCACTGCGACAGGTTCACCAGCTGACAGGTCACGCTGTAGATGTCGCCCTCGGCCAGCTTTTCGCACAGCTCGCCGCTGCTATCGAGAATCTTGATCGCGCCACTGCGCACCACGTAAAGGAAGCCTTCTTTCGGCGGAAACCTGCCGCCACGCCGCAGGTAGCGGATCTCGATGTCTTTGGGGAGCTGGTCGAGCAGTTCCTGGCCAAGGTAGTTGAACGGACTGCGTTGTTCGAGAAACTGGCGGATCTCGATCAGTTCGACTTCCATCTTTCTTTCCTGCGCGTGTTGTGATGGTTGGCTCGTGGCACGAGCTTAGCAAAAGCGGCTATCTGGATCGCTTCGGATTGCTGCCGCATATCAGAAACGATTCAGAAAACCTCACAAAGAAAAAGGCCCCGCCTTTAAAGACGGGGCCAAGCCTTCTACAGGGTAATCACTCAGTGGTCGGTGGCAGCGCCGGCACCCTTGGGTACACGGATGTCCTCGACCAGGTGCTGGATATGCTCCGGCGGCTCAGCGGTGACTTTCGACACGGCGATGGCCACGACGAAGTTCACCACGGCACCAACGGCACCGAAGGCATTCGGCGAGATGCCGAAGAACCAGTCGGGCTTCATGTCACCCAGGAATGCGGTACCCGGGATGAAGAAGATGCCTTTGTGCTGGAACACGTACAGCATGGTGATGCCGATACCCGAGATCATCCCCCAGATCGCGCCTGCACGGTTCACCTTCTTGTTGAAGATGCCCATCATCAGCACGGGGAAGATCGAGGACGCTGCCAGACCGAACGCGATGGCCACGGTCCCGGCGGCGAAGCCCGGCGGGTGCAGTCCAAAGTAACCGGCCAGTGCGATGGCGCCGATCATCGACAGGCGGCTCGCCAGCAGCTCGGATTTCTCCGAGATGTCCGGGTTGATCATGCCCTTGATGACGTCGTGCGATACCGCCGAGGCGATGGCGAGAAGCAGGCCGGCCGCGGTCGACAGTGCGGCGGCCAAACCACCTGCCACGACGATCGCGATGACCCAGTTCGGAAGACCGGCGATCTCAGGGTTCGCGAGAACCATGATGTCGTTGTCGACCTTGACCATCTCGTTGCCCTTCCAGCCATACGACTCGGCCTTCTTGGCCATGTCGGCGTTCTTCTCGTTGTAGTACTGGATGCGGCCGTCGCCGTTCTTGTCTTCGTACTTCAACAGGCCGGTGGCTTCCCACTTGCGGAACCAGTCCGGGACCTTGGCGTACTCGATGTTCGCGGTCATTTCACCGACCGGGCCCGTCTGGATGGTGTTCATCAGGTTCAGACGCGCCATCGAGCCGACAGCCGGCGCGGTGGTGTAGAGGATCGCGATGAAGACCAGCGCCCAGCCAGCCGAGCTGCGCGCGTCCTTCACCTTGGGAACGGTGAAGAAACGGATGATGACGTGCGGCAGACCCGCGGTACCGATCATCAGCGACAGCGTGTACACGAACATGTTCAGCTTGGAGCCCATCACCTGCTCGGAGTACTGCGCGAAGCCGAGGTCGGTAACCACCTGGTCCAGTCTGGCCATCATGTCCATGCCGGCATGGGGCCCGGTGGTCATTTCACCAATCAGGCCGAGCTGCGGGATCGGGTTGCCGGTCAGGTTCATCGAAATGAACACGGCCGGGATGGTGTAGGCGAAGATCAGTACCACGTACTGCGCGATCTGGGTATAGGTGATGCCCTTCATGCCGCCCAATACCGCGTACACGAACACGATGCCCATGCCGATGAACAGGCCCTGCTCGTAGCTGGTCTCGAGGAAGCGCGAGAACGCGACACCGATGCCCTTCATCTGACCGATTACATAGGTCACCGAGGCCAGGATCAGGCAGATGACGGCCACCAGGCGTGCGGTCTGCGAGTAGAAGCGCTCGCCGATGAACTCCGGCACCGTGAACTTGCCGAACTTGCGCAGGTAAGGTGCAAGCAGCAGCGCCAGCAGCACGTAACCACCGGTCCAGCCCATCAGGAACACCGAGGCGCCGTAGCCGTTGAACGCGATCAGGCCGGCCATCGAGATGAAGGATGCGGCGGACATCCAGTCGGCGGCGGTGGCCATGCCGTTGGCAACCGGGTGGACGCCCTTGCCGGCAACGTAGAACTCACCGGTGGTCCCGGCACGGGCCCAGACGGCGATACCGATGTACAGCAGGAAGGTGGCGCCGACGACGATATAGGTAATTGTATTGAGATCCATGTGAACGCTACCTCTTAGTCTTCGTGCACGTCGAACTCGCGATCAAGCGCGTTCATGCGGGCAGCGTAAAAGAAAATCAGGACGATAAAGACGTAGATCGACCCCTGTTGGGCGAACCAGAAGCCGAGGCCCACGCCACCGATACGGATGGCATTGAGTGCATCGGCAAACATGATCCCGAAGCCGTACGAGACGACGAACCAGATCACGAGCAGACTTATCAGGAGGCGAAGATTCGCCTTCCAGTACTGCGCAGCTTTTGAATCCATAGTTTGATCACTCCGCGGTTGTGACAATGGACGGTTGTTGAAAATTGCCGGGTTCTGGCGATGCTGCACGCCGGTGGCTTTCCCACCTTGTCGATCGATTCCGTTCGCTAACTGCCGACATGCGGCCCCGGTTCTGTTACCTGTTCTTGATGCAGGTTGCCAGGTGCCGCGATTGTCCGCGCCCTTCCTGACAATTGTCAAAGTAAATCAGTAACTTAAATTAGTCATGGTGAGGTCTGAAAAGGTCTGAATTGGGTCGATAGGTAACGAAGATCCTATCAATTTGTTACCAAACGTAACGCTGGTGTTTCCAGCGGTAAAACGAGAAAAGTTTTTCCGGTCGAGCCCGGCGGCCACCGTTCAACTGCGCTTTTTCGGTCGCGGCAGCCCGAAGCGCTGACGGCGCTCCCAAAGGGTCTTGCGGCTGATCCCCAGTGCCTGGGCGAGTTCGGTCTCGGTCATGTTTTCCTGGTGCTCGAGCACGAATACCCGGAAATACTCCTCCAGCGACAGCCTGTCGCTGAGATCCGCCGCGGTACTGGCACCGGTGACCCGATGATCGATAGCCAGCAGGTCCGGTGTGATGATGTCTTCCTCGCACAAAATGACGGCGCGCTCGATCGCGTTCGACAGCTCGCGCACGTTGCCCGGCCAGTGGTAACGACGGATCGCGTCCAGCGCCTCGCGACTGAGCTTCAGCGGGCCACGGCCGAGTTGCTTGCGTGTCCTGTCGAGCAGGAACACCGCGAGCTCGATCACATCGTCGCCGCGCTCGCGCAGCGGCGGCAGCGTCAGTTCGACCACCCGCAGGCGGAAGTACAGGTCGCTGCGAAATGCGTTCTCCTGTACCAGCTTGCGGAGGTCGCGATGGGTCGCCGCCAGGATGCGGACGTTCGGGCTGCCGCCGCTGTTGCCGTCATGGTCGCCGCCCTGCAGCACACGCAGCAGTCGCGCCTGCGCTGCAGTCGGCAGCTCGCCGATCTCGTCGAGAAACAGCGTGCCGCCCTCGGCCGTCTGCATCAGGCCTGGCCGAAAGCGATCCGACTGGTGCTGTCCAAACAGCTCGGCCTCGATCGATTGCTCCGGCACGGCGGCACAGTTGAATGCGATGAAAGGCGCATCGGAACGACGGCTGTATTTGTGCAGGGCGCGCGCGACCAGTTCCTTTCCGGTACCCGATTCGCCGATGATCAGCGCGGTGGCCTCCGTCGGTGCGACCTTGTGGATGCGGTTGCACACCTCGCTCATCGCCGCGCTCCTGCCGATCATGCCTGCCACCGGGTAGGCCTGGTCGACATCGGTCTGCAGTGCGGCAGCACGCCGCTCTTTCTGCTTCTCGCGCAGTACCTTGTCCACCAGCATCACCAGTTCGTCGTGGTCGAACGGCTTGGCGATGTAGTCTGCAGCACCGCTTTTCATCGCCTCGACGGCCGAGGTGACGCTGGCATAACTGGTCATGATGATGACCGGTACGTCGGGTGCCATTTTCAGAACGGCGTTGCCCGGCTGCCCCGGCAGCCGCAGATCGGTGATGATCAGCTTGTAGTCACCAAGGCGCCCCATGGCCTGAGCGGCCTCGATCGATTCGGCCTCGCTGACCTGGTGGCCGTGGCGCTCGAGCAGGCGGCGCAGTGCGCCGCGGATCACCGGTTCGTCTTCAATGATGAGCAAGTGGTGCATAGGGTTGTTCTGTTTCCCGAAGGGGCAGGGTGACGACCACGCGCGTGCCGAATCCGGCCTGCGAATCGATGGTCAGCGTGCCGTTGTGATCCTCGATGATCTTGTATGCCAGCGACAGCCCGAGACCGGTGCCCTGGCCGGTGGGCTTGGTGGTGTAGAAGGGCTCGAAGACCGTTTCCCGCAGTTCGTCGGGGATGCCCTGCCCCTGGTCCATGACCTCGATCACCGCCTCGTCCGCACTGGCGCGCGCCAGCAGGTCGACGCGATCACCGGGTTTGGAGGCGTCGGCGGCATTACCCATCAGGTTGACCAGTACCTGCGACAGCTGCTGCCGGTTGCCGGTGAGGACGATGTCCGAAGGGCAGCTTGCCTCGAAGCGGATGCCGTCGTGCTTGTGCGTCAGCTCCAGCAGGTGCACTGCCTGATCGATCGCCTCGTGCAGGGCGAAGGTCTCGCGTTGCTGCAGGTGACGGCTGCCGCGGCTGAAGCTCTTGAGCGTACCGAGGATGTCGGAGATCCGTCGCGTCTGCTCGATGATGTCCTCGATGCTCTGGCGCATCACCTCGGGGTCCTCCTCGTGGCGCAGGTTCTGCGCCAGCGATGCGATACCGGTGACCGGGTTGCCGATCTCGTGAGCGACACCGGCGGCGAGTCGGCCGACCGAGGCCAGGCGGTCGTTGTGTGCCAGCTCCGCTTCCAGGTTGCCCAGATCGGTGAGGTCCTCGATCAGCATCACCATGCCGGGCCGCGATGGGCCGGCGCCTTCGATCATCGGGTCGGCGTAGGCTGCTTTGTGCAGGTTGTACCAGCGTGGTTTGCCGGCCACCGGCAGTTCCATGCGGTAGATGTGGTCCTCGTTGGTGCGTGCGAACCCGCCAAGCAGGCCGTCCCAGGGCCGCGGAAGCTTGTTGAGTCGGGTGCCGATCAATGGTGCCGCCTCGACCCCTGTCATCACCTCGAGCGCGAGATTCCACAACACGATCTTGCCCTGGTTGTCGGTGGCGCAGACGCCCAGCGGCAGGTCCTGAAGGATCTGCCGGTGCAGGCGGCGCAGGTTGTCGAGTTCGATGCTCAGTCCCTGCAGCTGTGAGCGCGAGGTCTCCAGGCGGTCTTCGACGTGGCGCAGCGAGTCGGCGAGTGCGGTTTTCGCCTCGGGGTCGAGTTCCAGCCGGCGGTTGACGATGATGTGCGCGAGTTGCGGTCCGAGCAGGCCGGACAGGTTGCGTTCGATACGTTCGCGGAGGCGGCGCAGTTCGGTCGCACGGCGCTCGTGCGGGCGCATCGCGAGGTCGCTCAGTGCCTGGTCGACCTCGCGATCGGCCATCGGCTGCCCCAGCGTGCTGGCCAGCAGCGCGCGGAACTCCGATGGCGAGCCGGCGACCACGACGCCGGCCAGCGGTGCCGATGTCTCGGTGCAGCAGGCGCGTGCCGCCTCCTGTTCACCTGCGGACTGCCGGGTGAGCAGCGAGACCAGCACGAACAGGCTGCTGTTGACTGTCAGGCTGACGAAGGTGGCAAACGACCACTTGTGCATGCCGCTGTCGGCGACAAGCTGCGGGATGCCCAGATCGGTGATCAGGATCCCCGAGGTGTAGAGCAGTGGGGTCAGCAGCAGCATCGACCAGACCCCGATGCCACCGAGCAGGCCGATGATGAAACCACTGCGCGTGGCCCGTCGCCAGTACAGCAGCCCGACGATGCCGGGCAGGAACTGGGCGACAGCGACGAACGAGATCAGGCCGAGTTCGACCAGGCCCTGGCTGTGTTTGAGTCCGGCATAAAAACCGTAACCGGCCATGATGATCAGGCCGATCAACAGGCGTCGGCCCCACAGGATCCAGCGGTACAGGTTCATCGCCGGGTCCGGGTAGCTGGCGGGCAGCAGCAGGTGGTTCAGGCTCATCGAGGCGAGCGCGATGCTGGTCACGATGACCATGGCGCTGGCGGCCGACAACCCGCCGATGAACGCCAGCAGCGACAGCCACGAGGGCCCGTCGGTAAAGGTGATGCCGAGTACGAAGTAATCCGGGTTGATCGCAAGACCGCGATGCTGACCTGCCCACAGGATCACCGGGATCGAGATATTGAGCAGGAACAGGAAGGCCGGCATCGCCCAGGTGGCAGTGCGCAGTGCGCGTGAGTCGAGGTTCTCCGCGAACAGCATGTGGAACTGGCGCGGCAGCAGGAACGCGGCGGCGAACGACAGGAAAACCAGGGCACTCCAGGGGCTCTCGTTCACCGGGCGGTACAGCGCCTCGAGTGCCTCCGGGTGGACCTGAAGCCAGTCGTCGAGGCCGCCCGGTCCGCCAAACACGCCGAACAGGGCGTAGGCGCCGATGATCAACAGCACCACCAGCTTGATCAGGGACTCGAACGCGATGGCGACCACCAGCCCGCGGTGCTTTTCTCGCGGTGATATGTGACGCGTGCCGAACAGCACACCGAACAGGGTCAGGGTGGCGCAGAACACCAGCGCAATTGTGTTGGACGGCACCTCGTTGCTCAGCACACGCAGCGATTCGGTGACGGCCCGTACCTGGAGCGCGATGTAGGGGAGGGTGCCCAGGAGCATGAACAGGGTCACCAGCACCCCGGCCGCCTGGCTGCGATACCGGAATGCCAACAGGTCGGCGAGCGAGGTCAGCTGGTACTCGCGGCTGACCTTCAGCAACGGCCGCAGCAGCACCGGGCTGAGCACGAAGGTCAGCGTGGCGCCGATATAGATGGTCAGGAACAGCAAGCCGTGGTGGGCGGCGTAACCGACGCTGCCGTAATAACTCCACGAGGTGGCGTACACGCCGATCGACAGCGTATAGGTGATCGGATGCGATACCACGCGTGCGGGCACCAGCCCGCGATCGGTGGCAAATGCGACCAGGAACAGCACCAGCAGGTAGCCGAACCCGGCCGCGAACAGGGTCGCCATTTCATGACTCATCGGAGTCGTCGCGCCGGTCGATCAGCAAGGCCCCCAGGATGATCAACAGCCACAGGGCGTAAGGCGTGCTCCAGTGCAGGCTGTCATGCGCCCACCAGTCCGCCACCGGGGTCACGAAAAGCAGCAGCAACAGGGCGCCGAGGATGACGGCCAGTTCTCTGCTGAGTGGTAGACGCGGTGGGAGCATGACACGAGCCTAGCACCGCCGCAGTGTTACTAAAAGTAACGAATCGGACGGCGCTGTTCCGGGTCCCTCGACTGTGGCAGCTGCCGGCGCCGGCGGAGGACATGCTTTAATTGCCCGGTAACAATCATCAATCGGCACTGGATCGGGGGACACAGGCATGAATCCGGAAAAGGTCGTCTTCGGCTTTTTTATCGTGTTGGCGCTGACGCTCAATTTCGGCTTCTTCGTCGGCGAGATCGAGAATCCGGAACATCATCATGTGTTCGAGTTGTTTGCGGTGGTGGTCGTCAACCTGATCGCCACGGTGCTGAAATTCGGGGACCGCAGCCAGATGGGCGCCTTGTTGCTGGCCACCAGCCTGGTGGCGATCCTGCAGCTGATCGCTGCGGCCGTGGTGTGGACCTTCGCGGTACATGTGTACGCGACCGGGCTCACGCCCGATGTGATGGCGAGCATCGTCTCACTGTCCGGCGGGGCCATGCTGGCCAACGTGATCTCGGTGATTCTGCTGATCATCGAGACGGTCATGCTGCGGCGCTGAGCGGCCGGTCGGCCAGCACGCATGGACAGTATCGTCTTCCTGATCGTGCGGCGCATGCGTCAGCCGCTGCTGACGCTGTTGGTGGTGTACGCGGTCGCAATCCTCGGTCTGGTGCTGATTCCCGGCCGTGACGCCGACGGGGGCGTGTGGCACATGAGCCTGTTTCACGCCTTCTACTTCGTCAGCTACATGGCAACCACGATCGGTTTCGGCGAGATCCCCTATGCGTTTACCGATGCCCAGCGCCTCTGGGTCAGCCTGTCGCTGTATGCGTCGGTGATCTCGTGGATCTATGCCTTTGGCACCATCCTTTCGCTGGTGCAGGACCGGACCTTCCAGGAGGCGCTCGCCGAGAGCCGGTTTGCACGGCGCATCCGCAAGATGCGCGAGCCCTTCCATCTGGTCTGCGGGTATGGAGAGACCGGGACTGCGCTGGTGCAGGCACTGACCCGGAGAGGCCAGCACGCGGTGGTCATCGACATCGACGAGGCACGCACCAATATCATCCAGCTGCAGGACCTGCGCGAGGTCGTCCCGGCGCTGCATGGTGACGCGGCGCTGACCCGTCACCTGCAGGAGGCGGGTCTGCAGCATCCTTCCTGTGCCGGTGTGGTGGCGCTGACCGATGACAACGACGTCAACCTCAAGATCGCGATCACGGCGAAACTGCTCAACCCGAAGATCAAGGTGATCAGCCGCGCGGATTCTCACGATGTCGAGGCCAATATGGCTTCGTTCGGCACCGACCACATCGTTGACCCGTTCGACACCTTCGCTTCGCACCTGGCGGTCGCGTTTCAGGCACCCTGCCTGTACCTGCTGCAACGCTGGCTGACCGGTCGCGAGGGTGTCGCATTGAGCGAGCCGGTATACCCGCCGCGCGACGGGCACTGGGTGGTGTGCGGTTACGGGCGCTTCGGCAAGGCGGTCTGTGCACGCCTTGCCGGCGAGGGCATCCGGGTGGTGGTCATCGAGGCGCGCCCGGAACTGACCGGACAACCGGAATCGGATTTCGTCGCCGGCCGCGGCACCGAGGCGGAGACCCTGAACCAGGCCGACATCGAGAACGCCGCCGGGCTGGTCGCGGGCACCGACAACGACGCCAACAACCTGTCGATCGTGATGACCGCGCGACAGCTCAATCCCGAGCTGTTCTTCGTCGTTCGCCAGAACCAGCACGACGACCATGACATCATCGCGGCGGTCGACGCGGACATGGTGATGCATCCCAGTTCGATCATCGCCGACAAGATCCGCGTCCTGCTCGCCACACCGATGCTCTACGAATTCATGTCTCTGGCGCTGTACCAGGAAGACGCCTGGGCGTGCGAACTGGCGAGCCGGGTGAGCGCGCTGGTCCAGGACGAGGTGCCAAGCATTCGCGAGTGGTCGCTCGACGCCGGGCATACCGCGGCGATGCATGAATACCTGGTGCATGGGGGGCAGTACACGGTCGAGGACCTGTTGCGTGACCCGTGGTACAGAGCGCGTTCATTGCAGGCGATCGTGCTGCTGATCCATCGGCGCAACGATCGCATCCTGCTGCCCGAGGTCACGGCCGCGCTGAAGCCCGGCGACCGGTTGCTGATCTGTGGCAGCCGTGGCGCCTTTACCCGCATGGAATGGACCGTATCTCACCGGCATACCCTGGAATACGTGAAAACCGGCGTCGACAGGCCTCAAGGTTGGCTGTGGCGTCGCCTGGCAACCCACAAGGGTTATCGGCGCTGACGATGTGCCGTAGCTGCCACGGCACCAGATCTTTCGAATGTGGCGATCAGAAAGATTTATGGAAGAACCCCGGGTACCTGGCGTCTTTAGCCCGATTGCATCGTATCGCCGTTGGCCTTGGCTACAATGGCTTCCACACCAGCCAGTTCTCGCGAAGGTCTGCCACGGTATCGCGGCCGATAACGACCCCCCAACAGAAAATGCCACGAGGAAGTATTCAATGAGAAAAATCATCATTTCCGCTGCCCTGATATTCGGACTGTCCGGTGTCGGCCAGGCGGGCAGCAAGACCGAAATAGCGACGCCCGCCTTCGACAAGGCGATCGCGCAGCAGATGATCAGCAACAGCATCCAGCGCTTCGAGATCTCTGAGGGCGTGAGCGTCGACGACGCCATCGCCTCGATGCAGTTGCGTGCCAACATGTTGAATTTCAAGCTTGTGGCGGATCTGCCACTGTCGGAGCAGGTCAAGTCGATGGGCCAGGATGCCAACTACATGCGCATCCTCGCGTTCTGCGACGCGGTGATCGCCAAGCAGATGGTCGAGTTCGACATCATCTTTGCGGGATTCCTGCCGTGCCGCGTGGCGGTACTCGAGGACAGCAACGGCAAGGGCTGGATCGTCACCATGAACATGGACATGATGCTGCACGCCGTCGACCTGCCGGAGAACCTGCAGCCTCTGGCCAAACAGGTGCGTGACACCATCTACAGCATCGTCGATGCCGGGGTCAACGGCGACCTCTGACCCGCCGACGACACCTTTTTTGACCGAACCGGCCCTGGTGGCCGGTTTTTTTTCGGCGGAGTTTCCTGATCTGGGCCAACTTTCCGCCAGTTAACCCTTCACTTTGCGGCCTTTGTTTGTGCCATACTGCGTCGCACTGACCGGCAACCACGACATAACTATATGCCGGCTCCAGGTCTTTCCGCTTCTCACGCGCAAAGACGTGGTCAACCTTAGGATGCATCGAGCAGCTACGACGAGCCCAAGCCGTATCCGGGCAGTTTGTTGCTTCTGCAACATCAAACCGCCTTCTTGAGGAGAAATTAATGGCACATATCGTTGTACTTGGCGCCGGCACCGGCGGCATGCCCGCGGCGTACGAATTGCGCGCCGAGCTTGGCAGCGAACACGAAATCACGGTCGTCAACGAGCGTGACTATTTCCAGTTTGTCCCGTCCAACCCCTGGGTCGCGGTAGGTTGGCGTGATCGCGCCAGCATCACCTTCGACATCCGGCCGCACCTTGAGCGCAAGGGCATCAATTTCATTGGCAAGCGCTGCGACAAGATCGATGCCGCCGCGAATACCATGGTGTTCGAAGACGGTGAGAGCCTGCAGTACGACTATCTTGTGATTGCCACGGGCCCGCGACTGGCATTCGAGGAAGTCGAGGGTGCCGGTCCAAACGGTGGCCACACCTCGTCGGTGTGCTCGGTCGATCATGCCGAGGCGGCGTACGAGAAGTACAAGCAGCTGCTCGAAGACCCGGGTCACGTGGTGATCGGTGCGATGCCATTCGCCTCCTGCTTCGGCCCAGCCTACGAATTCGCGTTCATCATGGACGCCGACCTGCGCAAGCGCAAGATGCGCGACCGGGTACCGATGACCTATGTGACCTCCGAGCCGTACATCGGGCATCTTGGCCTGGGTGGCGTCGGTGATTCGCAGGGCATGCTCGAGAGCGAGATGCGCAACCACCACATGAAGTGGATCACCAACGCCAAGGTGACCAAGGTCGAAGAAGGCAAGATGTTCGTCGAGGAATACGACAACGCCGGCCACAAGGTCAAAGACCATGAGATCGCGTTCAAGTTCTCGATGATGCTGCCCGCGTTCAAGGGTGTCGATGCCGTGGCCAAGGTCGAAGGCCTGTGCAACCCCCGTGGCTTCGTGTTCGTTGACCCCTACCAGCGCAACCCGACCTATCCGAACATCTATTCAGCCGGCGTGTGTATCGCCATCCCGCCGGTCGAGGCCACGGCGGTGCCGACGGGTGCTCCCAAGACCGGCTACATGATCGAGTCCATGGTCACTGCGATCGTGCACAACATCCACAACGTGCTCGAAGGAAAGGAACCGGATCAGAAAGGCACCTGGAATGCGATCTGCCTCGCGGACATGGGCGATACCGGTGCGGCCTTCGTGGCACTGCCGCAGATCCCGCCGCGCAACGTGGCATGGTTCAAGAAGGGCAAGTGGGTGCACATGGCGAAGATCGCGTTCGAGAAGTACTTCATCCGCAAGATGAAGAAGGGTACTTCGGAGCCGATCTACGAGAAGTACATCCTCAAGATGCTGGGTATCAATCGTCTGAAGTGACAGGCGGTATCTGCGTCTGAAAAGCCCGGCCAGTGATGGTCGGGCTTTTTTCGTTTTGGGGTATGGCGTGACGTTTCGATTCGTTCACGCCTTCGCGTGGTATTTTTTGGAAGCGCGCGGTGGCGCGCACTCGATCTTGAAAGCGCTGGGCGCAGCGCACCCGCGTTTAACTAGAACCTACATAAATCAGGAGTCAGAATCGACATAATTACGGGAAGAGGCCAGAGGAGTCGGGTCTATTCGGGTCCAAGATGAAAAGGCGGTTTCAGAAATCGCCGATGCCGGGAAGATCGAATGCGGGCGCGTCGCGATCCTGGCTCAGCCGGTTTTCGGGCTGTTCTTTGTCGGGCCCTGTCTACCCGCGAACAAGAGCTCGCGATCAGGCTCAAAGTCCCGGAGCCGAGCGGGTAAAGTGAGGTCGACGAGCTCCGCCTCCTGCAGCAAGACCGTGAGCGCATCGTAGTAGGCGAGCAGGCGCCCCCTGTCCAGGACAGTACCGC
>Ga0116152_10000137_pt1 | contig 56536 bp, 39 predicted proteins | sample AD_UKC119_MetaG_FD_89894 | JGI IMG/M metagenome (GOLD analysis project Ga0116152, IMG submission 89894) | Active sludge microbial communities of municipal wastewater-treating anaerobic digesters from Hong Kong - AD_UKC119_MetaG | ecosystem: Engineered > Bioreactor > Anaerobic > Digestate...
CGCGATTCCATCGCCTGTTGGCCGAAGGGGACACCGACGGTTCTTGAGGCAACGTTTGGGTGGGGTTGGGTGAGCGACGAATTGTCGGCGGCGGGTCTCGAGCCGCACCTGGCCAGCAGCCCGGGGTCAGCGCAGACCGCGAACGCGGTCGAAGCGCAGCCCCGGGTTCGCGTATCCTCTCGAGATTAGCCCTGAAAGGGCGGAATAATTCCCGGCCAACCTCGGCTCGCCCACCAGCGCCTGGAACGCAGTGAGAGCCGCTTGGTACAATGCTGACGCGGCCCCGGACCCTCGCCGCTTTCCGATCGACCGCGAGGCGCCGACGAGGCCGGGAATTGCCCTTGCCTCATCGCGTTCACGTCGCGGCCGATGCGCCGGCGGGCAAGCCGTCCAGTGGCGCACGCCGACAGCGCCACCCGCCCGGTTCGACATTCAGGGGTCACGCCTTGGATCGGACACGTTCATCAGTAAGATCGAGGCGATCGTCGGCCGCCGCCTGCGACCGGCGCCGATGGGCGGACCGAGGAAGAAGGCAAAGCGGAGCCCGAAGCGGCGGAGAAAGTAGTAACTGTCCTGACTTGTCCAACGCCCACAATTCATCCGAACAACGCCACTTCCTCATGCTCTTGGTCATCGACGTCCCTGTCATAGCTCTCCCGGGCATCCCGCCCTATAGAGATATCGACGAACAACAGGTTATTGGGGTTATTGAGATAGGCTCTAAGCGGCGGTAGTACACGTGGGACCACCTGCACGGTGAAATCGAAGTTTTTTGATAGAGTAGGGAGGAATGTTGGAGCGATGGATCCTGCAACTGGCAAGATGATAAAGGAGGCTGTTAAAGGGCGGAGTATTATGAAATGAGGCACTGCTGTGAAGAGCTGGAAGGTCATTTAAGAGACGGCGAAGTGGCGATCGTCTATTTCGCAAAATACCGCGAATATGGGATCAGGGTTCTCGATGGTGGATGCGCCATTCAAATGATTGCGTATTGTCCGTGGTGCGGTACGAGGTTGCCGGCTTCCTTGCGAGATGAGTGGTTTCGGCGAATCGACGCTATCGGCGTTGAAGAGGATGGCGACGAGGTCCCGGAGGAATTCAAGACTGACGAATGGTGGCAATCAGAAAGTTGATCCGCTCGCATTGTCGAGAAGCGCATTCCTGAATCGAAGCGGTGTTGCTGAAGTTCTAAATCAGTCGCCTGGGAGTGATCCCATGATTTCCCGGATCAATCCGGATAAGTCGATAGATAAGTCAGGACAGTTACCACTTTCCTGACACTCATCCCCGCCGCGGCGTACGACTCCGTCCATGACGCGCGAAGCACGAGCCGTTGTCGTCGGCGCGCGGCGGCACATCACGCAGCGCGGTAACGATCGGCAGGATGACTTCTTTGTCGATGACGATCGACGCTGCTACCTTCACATGCTCAAGGCCAGGGCCGAGCAATCCCGTAGGGTTGGCGCCTCCCGCAAGAGACGTGACGCCGCGCGGCGCTCCACCGGATTCCGATCCTCCAGCGGTCCTCACGATGGCACGAAGACATGCGGGAGACGCCCACCCTCCTCGCCCGCCCACCTCACGCCGCCACCTCCACGGTCGCGCCGCATTCCGGGCATCTGCCGGATAGGTTGCCGGTCAGATCGTAGTGGCAATCGACGCAGGCGCCGCCCCGTGTCCAGCGGCGGCGAAACACCCGCACCGCGAAGTAGATCGGGTAGAGCGACGCGGCCACGGTAATGAACCCATACGAGAATGACAGACTCGCCATCGATGACGTGTTCTTTCGGCCCCTGGCCGTCGGGCGCCATTTGCCGCGGAGGCCGCTCGTTGGCGTGGGCGCTATTGGCATGTCACCACGGCAATAGCGAACGCCAATGTACTCTCCAGTCTGGAGTCGCATCGGCGCCCCGGAATTCGACCACCACAGAATCTTGAACTCAACGCCCTGATCCCCCAGAAGAATGCCATACGACCGCGGCGCGTTGGATGAACTGAATTCGCACCATCGATCGTCCACACCGGCGAAACCAAGAACAATCCCGCCTGCGAACAGCAGGACGAGCGCGACAAGAACGCAGCGATGAACCCATTTCAGCATGTCAGGTATTGCCCGTCGGTCTGTCATAGCGCTGCATCGCGGCGCCACGCTCCGAATCGCCTCGACTCTCGTTCACCGTCAGATCATACCAACAATCCCGACGCGCTCCGACACGGACACAGCGAAACCGCGATCGATCACGTCGAAGCGGGACAAACCACGACGGGGCGGCCACGGCCAGGACGATCAACTGCAGCGTGGGCTGGCATTTCGTGTCGACCGGACGGTATAATCCGCTGTTGGTCGGAGCCGTGCCCATTCGGGCGCTACCATTGGCGATCCTGAGCGCCGTCACCTGAACAGGAACGAAGAAATGATGAGAATGAGAACGTCCGCCCTGGCGGGTACCGCGATTGTGTTTGCCTTCCTGTGCGGCGCCGCGTTCATTGGACGCCCCGCTTCCGGCGCCGGCGACGCTTCCGCTGCGCCGACGCGTTCGCACTCGCACGCCGATTATGTGCGACCGAATCTCTGCGACCTGCGATCGAGCGCGGAGTTGGATCGTCAGTTTGAGGCCCACTGCCAAAAATGGAGTGATTTCGTGCAAAAGAAGATACGCCCGCCGACGACGTTGGCGGACTTCGACACGGCGATGGAGGGGGCCTTTCGAGATCGGGCGGAGTTCTTCCTGGGAGGCAGTGGCGCCCGAGAAGTCCATTATCTGATCGACGACTTTGTCGAAATCGTTGTATTCGTCGACCTCTCCAGGCAAGTAACTGGATACGACGTCGAACCGCGTGGGCTTTGGATGCGAGGGCCCGAGTTTTCCTACGTGCGAATCTGGCCCATGACAGCGTCGTTCAAATCGGAGTCGAGTCCCGACAAGGGATCGGCGGAAAGACCCGGCTGAGTACTGTAGGTGGGCGCAAAACTCAGCGCGTCTGGCCCGGAAATCATGATCTTCCGATGACTCGGCAACAACAGGACCGTCAAGACGCTTGAGTTCCGTCGTTGAATTCGTGGCGATGACACGATAGAGGTAATGGCGATGACAACGGATAGCGTCAGAAGTCGGAATAAGTTGATTGGATTCTCAATATGATGCCGACAATGACCAGGAAAAGACGACCGCTTGTGCTTGCCGTGGGTGTCGGATTGGCTGTGCTGATCATCGGCATTTTAGACTTTCAACGATTTCAAAACGTGAAAAGACTGGTCGGTCATCGCATCAGCCTGGACGTATCCAAGATGACAAACTCAAGGGGTATCAATGAGAAGAAGATTGTAGGCCAACTCCATAGCGCTGAACTCGGGATTAATGACGTCGCAGGGTTCCTCAGTGTGTGGGTCTATATCGAAGCGGACACGATTATTTCGCCTGATCGCAGGAGTGTGTCTGGAGGCGAAATGTACCGCCTTGCATTGCCGATGGCTGATGTACCATTGATCGTCGAGTGTTCTGAAGGTGCGCCTTGACGAAGCCCCGTCGGCCGGGCGCCACCCGAGACGGAGGTCCAGTAGCGTGGGCGCCCCCCGCATAGTAAGCGACGCCGCCCGGCGCTTCACCGGACTCGGAACCTCCAGCGGTCCTCACGATGACATGACGACTCGCGGGAGGCGCCCACCCAGCTCGCTTCGGATCCGGCATCGCGATCGTCGGGTATGTCGCGATCGTCGTTGAGATCATCGTCGTCGGTAATCCGGACGGCGACACAGCCAGTTACACGCGGATTACAATCGAAACATCGCCGCCGCTGACGCATCGTGTCGAGGCCATCCTGCGATAACCGCATGACGACGACGCCCCACCGCCCGCGCTGCAAACTTTGCACAGTGCGGAACTTCGGGTGACGCACACGGGTATACTCTGCAGGACGCTGCGTCCCTGGAGAAAATCCGCATGCAATCACCCGTCATCGACACTAACAACGGCCGCAACGGCCAGTCAGAAACCTCCGTGGCCGTCATCTCCGACATTCGAGAAAGTGTGTGTTTTCAAACAGAGGCGGCCTGGCTCGCCCGCGGCGGATTTCCCGTCGCCGATCAACCCAGGCTGTACAAAGTCCTTGAGAACAACATGGTTCGTGTCGTGTTTCCCACGACTGTGACGGACGTCGACGAAGGGACGGCGATCGGTCTGATCTGTCTCTACTCGCTGAACGACAAGGCGACGGTCTATGCCCACGCCGTCTTCGCGGGACCCACATCGAACGCGTCGCTTCGCAGCATCTTCAATCCACCCAACCAGTCCAAACCGCAGCCCGGCGTGGAAGGGAACAAGGCGATTGTGAAGTTCGTCGCGTGGAAGGCGGCCAGTTGGGGCAAGTTCCTCAACGAAGAGCTGTCGATGGGGACGGCCGAAGCATCTCGCATCTGGCTTGCCAGTTTCTGGAAGGCCCTCGATCGAATGTATGGCGGAGGCAATCTGCTCCCGTGAAACATCGCCCGCGATCGATCGCAACGCTGGCGGCCGCGACTCTGATTGTGGCCGCCCTCCCGATGACAGGTTGCGCCCCCGCTGACTTTGACGGCGGCGTCGCGTGGTCCGTCCACAAGAACCGAACGACCAACGCGCGAACGCGCCTCATAGAAGGCATGCCGTTCCTGCGTGTCGATGACTATCTGCTCGACCGACTGACAGGCTACGACGGCCAAGGCGCCGACGCCGGCGTCAGATTCGGCGACCTGCTCGACCAGTCGCACATCCTCGCGACAACGGCGGCGGCCGAAGAGATTGACCATCTACCCGATGCGGCGATCGACGCCCTGTGGCAAAAGCACTTCCCGAACGACACCGCCAACACACAGCGACGCGCCGAGATAAAGGCCCGCTACCTGCGGCGACTCGACGACGACTACGCCGCCTATCGCAAACAGGTCGACATCACGAGCGACGCCGCATCGCGCCAACAGTTCGCCGCCGCCGTCGTTGAACACGCGGCCGACTCGGTCAAGGATCAGCGGGGACACGGACCGCTCCTGCAGGCGATCGCGTCGCAATACACGCGCCACACGACAGACAATGACGTTCCCACGAAAAACCTCGATGTCTACGCGCCACCCACGGCGCTGTCGGACGAATTCACCGAGGCGGGAATGTCGACCGACGAAGCGGCCGCCCTGCTGCGTTACGCGCCGACGCTCCGCCAGCAACATGTCCCCGGCGGTTCCTACGACGAGCGGATCGACAACATCGGCCGCGTGCAACTGGACGGAACGCCGGGCGCCATCGTCGTGAATGTCGATACCGCGGCGCCGACCGTTTACGCCTACACGCACAAGGCGGTCATCCACGATCGCGAGCATCTGCAACTGGTTTACTGCTGGTGGTTCCCCGAGCATCCCGCCATGTCGCAGGGCGATCCGGAGGCGGGCAAGGTGGACGGCGCAACGATTCGCATCACGCTGGATTCACGGAATCAACCCGCCATCGTCGAGACAATCCAGAACTGCGGTTGCCACATCCGCTGCTTCGCCAGCGCCGCGTTGAACTCGGAGGCGCTGCGCGGCGATGGCGACGCCGATCCCGCGCGTGTCGCCCTGGAAAAACCGCCGGGCGCCAAACCCCGGCTGGATATCACCTCGCTGTTTGACGCCCCCGCCAACGCGTCGGTCCCGCGGCTGAACGTGATCAGTCGCGCGGGCTATCACGATGTGGTTGCAATCGAGCCTGAGAACGAAGCGACCACCAATGGGAACGGCGCAGCGACTCGACACTACACGCTGGAGCCCTACGACACGCTTGAGAATCTCCCCACGAGGTTCGGCCGGGCCAGCATGTTTGGTCCCGATGGTCTCGTGCACAACGCGGGCCGCCTCGAAGGCTGGCTCCTGGCGCCAACGGGCATGCGCAGCGCGGGCCAGCCGCGACAGCGCGGCACCCAGCTCGTCTGCTGGGATGCGCTCAATTTTGACGATCCCCACCTGCTCGAAAAGACACTGCGATTACCGAACGACTTTTAATGATCCACAGGCGACCGCTCAATCCGGGCGCGTCGAACGTCGTAGCGCGTTCCGCGCCATTCAACACGCGTACGGCCCATGCTCCCGGTGAGCGCCCCGGCCAGGATGATCAGAACCCCGACGCACGACAGCGGGTAGAGCCAGAGGTATCGCAGCCGGCACCTCGCAATCGAGAAGAATCGAACACTCGCAGCCATCAGCGCGACCAGATGCGCGACACTCAGCGCCAAGAAGATCGCCCACGCGCCCCCTTCGCCGTCGAGCACATGCGAAAGACAGATGGGAATCACAACGTAGGGCGCCAGCGATCCGATGACGATCGACAGCATGCACAGCGCCATCTGCGGCGGCGACAGCACGCCGATGTAGATGCGACGCCAGCCCTGGACGAGCTGTCGCAGCGAATCGTACATGCGCACGCGGCAGACATCCCGACCGATCGCGCTGACGACGCGACAGCCGGTCGCCTTCAGTCGCGTCGCAAATGGGATGTCCTCGATAATCGCGTCGCGAACGGCGCTGTGCCCCTCGATCGCCCAATAGGCGTCGCGACGCACAAGAAGGAACTGCCCATTGGCGAACGCCGCGTCGCCGCGGCCGTCGCGGGTGGCGCGACCGTACCAGATGACAATCATCGCCCCGCACAACGGCAGGAGCAGCCGCTCCCAGAAGCCCCGACTGCCATCGCGCGGCCACACGCTCAGCAGATCCACGTTTCGCCGCATCGCATAATCGATGGCTCGCTTCAGCCCCCCCGGAAGAAGGTGGCAGTCGGCGTCGATGAACAGCAGCCAGTCGTTCGTTGCGCCCTTCGCCGCCGACCACATCGCATGGGACTTGCCCATCCAGCCATCGGGAAGCGTCTCGATCCGCTCGATGCGAACACGCGCGTCTCCATTGGCGACTCGGCGGGCCACATCCACCGTTCCGTCGTCCGATCGATCGTCCACGACGATGACCTGCAAACCCGAATACTCCTGGGCGAGCAGGCGCGAGAGCGTCTCTTCGATTCTCGCGGCCTCATTTCTTGCGGGTATGATCACAGTCACACCGGCGTCGGGCGTTTTGTCGCGAGCGTCGGCAATCAGGAGTCCGTCGCGATACATACGGCTGATCAGCGCTTGTTGCCAGAGCCAGATGGCAATGACCACAACCTCTGCGACGCCAGAAACGAGTAAGAGCATTGTCACGACAAATCCGCCAGAATCGCATCCACAGCGCCGACGCCCCGATCATCAATGATCCTCGACCGCAGGCAGAAACAGCGCGAGCGTCCCGACAAAGCGTAGCGCGCAACGCCCGCCACGCCAAGGTCACAATCGCCGGCGCCCTGTTGATGCTCTTCGCGATCCGTTGCGCCGGACCCGTCGCTATGACCGACGCCATCGATCATCAGTACGAAACGGACTATGTCGCGCGACTGAATCACGAGAACGCGGATGGCCGCGCCGCCTGGCTGAAATGGAAGGCGGAAACAGAAAATCGCGGCATCGAAGAACTCGAGCGAGAAGACGCCGAAATCAGCTCCACGCGCAACCCATTTGACGCCTACAGGGACTCCGACGCCGTTCGACGCGGCGCCGTGCTTTACAAATACCACTGCGCTCGCTGCCACGGCGATGACGCCCGCGGTCACGGTCCATCGGCGCTGCCGGACTACCCGGCGAACGATTTTCATGACTTCGGACAGCGGTTCGCGGCCACGCTGCATCGTGGCGCCCCGCGCCGATGGTTCAGAAGCATCACGAACGGAACGGGGGACATCGTCACCTATCCGGATGAACCGCCGGGCCCCGCCATGCCGGCGTTCGGCGCGAAGCTCTCTCGCGAACAGATCTGGCTGCTCATTACCTACCTGCAGAGCCTCGACGTCCACTTTCCAGAGGCGACGGCGCCCCAGGCGACGGAGTAGCGCATGCGCACAGTCTTCCTTACGGGCGCGACCGGCTTCCTTGGGCACTACGTCCTTCGCGATCTGCTGCGTCAGGACGACGTGCGGGTCCGCGTCCTCCTGTCTCCGCGGCTGGAAAAAACCCAGGCCCGACTCAAGCGACTGCTTGGCGATATTGGTCTTGATCTGGACGCCGCCAATACGTCGCATCGCGTCGAATTCGTCGAGGGCCGACTTCCGGACGCGCTGGATGACGATTCGCTTCGCGGCGTTCACACGATTCTCCACGTCGCCGCGTCCACGCGATTCCGATCCAATCGTGAAGGCGATCCGGCTCGCTCGAATGTGGAGGGAACCGCCGCCCTGCTGGACGCCGCCCGCATCACTGGCGTTCAGAAATTCGTCTTTGTCAGTACGGCCTACGTTGGAGGGCTGACGTCCGGATGTCTCCCGGAATCGCCGGCGCCGGCGTGCGCCCCCGACGCCAATGACTATGAACGATCGAAGTTCGAGGCGGAGAAGCGGGTCCTTCAGTGGTCCGCGCCCGATCGCCAGGTTCGCATCGTTCGCCCGTCGATTCTGATTGGCGACGAGAAGTATGGTCGCGCCACGAGTTTCGGCGGCATCTACACGCTCGCCCGGGCCGTGGAACTGCTCGCCCGGGCGGCCGATCAGGACGCGTCCATCGATCGGCGCGCGATTCCGTTGCGCATTGTCGGTTCGCCGCAGGCTTTCGTGAATGTCGCCCCCGTCTGCTGGGCCTCGCGCCATCTGACGCACATCGCGCTGACGGACGCGCCGACGGGCGCCGTCATCAATCTCGTTAATCCGTCGCCTCCCACGAGTGATGATGTGCGGCGCTGGCTGGAAGACGTCTTTGATGTCGGCGGCGGCCGCTTCACGCAGGAGACGTGGCCGTGGACCGACACGTCCGCCTGGGAAGACGCCTTCTACGCCGCCGGCGAACAGGTTCGCGCCTACCTGGGCCGCGATGTCACGTTTGAGACGACCTACCTGGCGTCGGTCGGCGAATCGCATCCATTGGTCGACGCAACACACTTCCAGAAGGCGGTCCGTTTCGCGCGGGACGCCCGCTGGGGGCGATCGTCGACTCGCGTGGCAGGCGCGGAGGATTCGCATTTCGATCCGGCCCGCTACTTTGAGGAGTTCGTTCCGAGCCGCCTGCCCCAATCGTCTGTCGCATCCATCAAGAGCTTCTCGGCCGTTGTGCGTTACGTGATCGAAGGTCTGCGCAATGGCGAGTGGGTGTGTCGCTACAACGCAGGTCGGCTGATGGAAACCCATCGTGGTCCGAACACGCTCAATGAGGATTTCGGATTCCGAATCCAGCGCGACGCCTTTGAGCGTCTCGTCACGGGCAGAAAGAGCCTGCAGTCCGCCTACTTTCAGGCCGAGGCGGAGATATTCGGCAATACGCTGATGGCGCTGAAGATGACGCCCATCATTGACACGTTCATCCGTGAACACCCGCTCCCGGCGCCGCAAGGATGACAATGGTCCGCAACATTGGCGACATCCTGGAGGAACGACTCCGCTATGAGAGTGACGGCCTGCTACTTGAGGCCCGTCTCGCCTATGACCAGCACATTCAACCCACGTGCGCCGCGCTCATCGCCGGGGCCCATCCACTGCTCGGCGGCCACGCGGAGAATAATGTCGCGCAATCACTTCGTACGGACCTTGCGGCCGCCGGCGTCGCGGCGATGACGTTCAATTACAGAGGCGTCGTTCGTGATGACGGAAGCGATCTCGACTGGTCACGGATGGTCTCTGAATTCTGGGAACGGGGGACTGTGCCCGAGGAAGCGTTGTGGGGGCGCGACGCCCAAAGCGCCCTTCGAGAGCTCCGGCGCTGTATCGAGGTCCCCGTTGTCCTCGTTGGCTACAGCTTCGGCTGCTGGATCGTCTCCCGGCTGGTCGATTGCGCGACGCCGGCCGCCGTGATCTGCGTATCGCCGAATCCGAATCAACACGACATGCCGGCGCTGCAGGCGGATCATGGCCCCCTCCTCGTCATCTCCAGTGACGATGACTTCTCCTGTTCCCTCGACGAACTCCGATGCTGGTTCGCCGACCTGCCGGCGCCGAAACAACACTCGCTGATCCCCCAGGCGGAGCACTTCTTTCGAGGAAGAGAGCAGGAAGTCTCCGCGGCCGCCACGACATTTCTCGCCGGCGCCGGTCTGATCGGAGATCAGCCATGAGTCCTGAGCCCTCCGCCGAGTCGCTTGACCAGCGCCTGGCGCGAATCCTCGCAGTACACTTTGATCCCGAATGCGGGACGCCCTACTGGCTGGACAAGGCCGACGCGCTAGGCTTCGACCCTCGACGCGTCATTCGCCAGGCGACGGATCTTCCGCGACTCGGCTTCATGGACGCCGCCGAACTGCGGCGTCGGCCCCTGTCGCATTTCACGCCGAAGGCGATCTGGAACGCACGCCAGGATCTCGTCATTGTGCAGACGGGCGGCACCCTCGGCGCTCCGATCTGGGCGGCCTATACACCTGAGGAATACGAAGCGGCGTTCGTCGAGCCTTTCATCGCCGCCGCCCGCCACGTCGGTTTTCCGACGGGTGGCGCCTGGCTCTACGTCGGTCCCTCAGGTCCGCACGTCATCGGTCGAGCGGCGCGATCCATCGCCCTTGCGACCGGCGCGAGAGAGCCCTTCTGCGTGGACTTCGACGCCCGCTGGTCGATGCGACTGCCGGCGGGGAGCTTTGCGGCCAGTCGATACCTCGCACACGTGGTCGACCAGGCGATGGCGATTGTCCGCGTCCAGCCCATCACGCATATCTTTTCCACGCCGCCCGTGCTGCTTCGACTGGCCGAGACAATGTCACAGGACGAGCGACGCCGGATCCTTGGCGTGCATTACGGCGGCATGGCGATCGCCCCTGAACTGCTGAACGAACAGATGCCGACCGCGTTCCCCGAGGCGACGCATCTCGCGGGCTACGGCAACACGCTCTTCGGCTGCTGTCTTGAACTGGATATCGCTTCATCGTCGCGGCCGGTCTACTTCCCCCATGGACCGCGCATCGTGTTCGGCGTGTGCAACGATGAAAAGGACCCGGCGAGCGTCTTCTATCAGCGGGCGGACGCGCAGGGCCGATGTGTCTTCACCCGGATGGATGAGACGATGCTGATTGCAAACATGCTGGAACGCGACGAAACGACGATCGTCGCGCCACCCGCGAACGGGCCCGCGGAATTCTCACTGTGCGGCGTCGCGGCGCCGAAAACCGCCGAACGACTGCGCAACCCGACGACGGCGAATCTCTATTAGGCGTCCGCGGCCGGGAACGCGTTGGCCATTCCGTCGAGCAGCCGCCACTGCTGAAGGATCTCCGCCTCAAGATGACCGATGTTGACCTCCGCCGACGAGTAGCGTCGTTGCCGATCCGTGTACTCCTTGAGCTTCGTTCCATCCGGCCTCGCATTGATCCGATAGCGCTCGCCGTCGAAGACTTCATAGAGCGGGAACAACCCACATCGCACAGCGTAGTCAATCAGCTCGACGCTCTCTTCCGGTTCCGACTTCCAGCCCGTCGGGCAGGGCGACAACAGCAGCAGGAAGCGGAATCCGTGAATCGATGTCGCCGTACGGACCTTCCGAAGGAAATCCTCGCGATGCGCGATACTCAGCGTCGCCGCATAGGGAATGCGATGCGCCGTCATGATCCGCATGATGTCCTTCTTGATCTCGCGCTTTCCCTTCGGCGTCGTCGTCGTGCGCACACCTTCGGGTGTCGCGCTGCTGCGCTGACCGCCCGTGTTTCCGTAGATCTCGTTGTCGTAGCAGATATAGATGATGTTCTCATTTCGCTCGGCCGCCGCAGAAAGCGTCGCCAGTCCGATGTCATAAGTTCCGCCGTCTCCCGCCCAGCAGATCACCGGCTCCGTCTCATCGTTCATCGCCGCGATCGAGCTCAGTCCCGTTGCCACGGCGGCCGAACTCGCGAACGTGGTCGCCGCCACGGGCACGCCGTAGCCCGATGTCGGAAACGCGCCGGCCGTCACGATGCCGCAGCACGCGGGAATCGCCAACGTGGGGCGAGCGCCGTTCAGTCCCTGTTCAAGCAGTTGCAGGCCCAGTGACATGCCGCATCCGGCGCAATTCGTGTTGCCTGCACGGAGGATATGCTCACAGGGTTGATCCGTGGTCGTTAACGCGATGCTCACGCCGTCACCTCCTCCCAGATCGGTTCAATCGCGGACTCCCGCCGATACAGATCGTCGATGATGCGGTTGACGACCTCGGGCGTCACGTCGCCGCCACCGAGCCCGACGACATAGTCCTGGAGCATCGTCGCGCTGTGCCCCTGCAGCGTCGTCGCAATCTCCTGCCAGAAGACGCCTCCCGAACCTGGCGAGTGATTGCGATCCAGAACCGCGATGCGCTTCGCGCCGGCCAGGGCCGCGCGAATCTCGTCACGCGGAAAGGGGCGAAACAGCTTCGGGCTGACCAGACCGATCGCCTCGCCCTGCGCTCGCCGCTGTTCGATGACATTTCGCACGGTCCGCGCCATCGTGTTCGTCGCGACGATGAACGTCTCGGCGTCCTCCGCATGTTCCACGGAAATCGCTCCGTGCGGCCGCCGACCGAAAATACCCTCGAATTCGTCCAGCGCCGCCTCGAGCACAGCGGGCGCGCGTTGCATCGCCTGCTGGATTTCGTGGCGCATGTGCTCCGTTTCGCGCGGCCAGGCGAGACCGCCGACTGTCGCCGGCCGTTCGACATTCAGTCGATGCGGCACAACGCACTTCGGAAGAAACGCGTCGACCTGCGCCTGCTCCGGAAGGTCCACGACCATCTGCGTGTGCGACACGATGAATCCGTCCATGCAGACCATCGCCGGCAGCAAGACGCCGGAATCCTCGGCGACGCGAAACGCCAGCAGAATCGTGTCGACGAGTTCCTGATGCGACTCGACGTAGAACTGAAGCCAGGCGGCGTCGCGCAGGGCGAGACTGTCACCCTGATCGGCCCAGATGTTCCACGGAGGTCCCAGCGTGCGATTCACGGCGATCATCACGATCGGCAGTCGGAAATAGCCCGCGGCAAAGACGTTCTCCGTCATGTAGGCGAGTCCGTTTGCAGAGCTCGCCGTGAAGGACCGGGCCCCGCCGAGTGACGCCCCGATGCACACGGCCATGGCGCTGTGTTCCGATTCAACCGGGACGACCCGTCCCTTCGTGAATTCGACGCCGCGCAGGTATTCAATGATCTCCGTCTGCGGCGTGATGGGGTACGCCCCGCAGCAACAGCCGCGTCCCTCCCGATTCGCTTCGCCCGCCTGGGCCAGGACATGACCGGCGGCGCCGTTTCCCGTAATCAGCTCGCGTGGCATTCTGCACCTCCGGTCATCAAAGCTCTGTCATATACACGACGCCGCGCGGGCACTGCGACGCGCACACGCCGCAACCCTTGCAGTAGTCGTAGTTGAATTCGTAGTCGCCGTCGTGCCGATGCAGGAGGATGCCCTCCGGGCAGTATTCGACACAGCGATCGCATTCCGTGCACATCCCGCAACTGAAGCAGCGCTTCGCCTCCAGCGTCGCCGGCGCCGACGGCTCGGCCGATGCGAACCCCTCACGCACCTCGACAAAACTGCGTCGCCGTTCTCCGGGCGGTACGAGCGGAGCGTGCTGCGCCGGAGCGTGATGGAACAGGTGCGTGTGTATGAACTCGGGCGACGCGACGGGCTCCGATTCCGGCGGGAAGAGATCCTCGCCGGTCAGCGTGCGATGCACATGCAGCGCGGCGCGACGACCGTTGCCGATGGCGTGGGCGACGGTCCCCTCGTTCGTCGCCAGATCGCCACCGAGGACAACAGGCGCCCCCGTCAGCCCCAGCAGTTCGCCATCATTGCTGACTTCGGCGCCTTCCGGCAGGATCGAAAGGTCCGCGGACTGCCCCAGCGCCAGCACGATCAGGTCGCAATCCACAACGAACTCAGCGTCGGCGCCCGTCATCGGAACCGGGCTGCGCCGGCCCGTCGCGTCGGGTTCACCCAGCATCATCCGAACGCAGGTCAGTGCGCATCCCGTCTCCTGGGGCTGAACGCGTTTCGGCAGAACCAGCTCCATCAGACAGACGCCTTCGTCCAGCCCTTCCTCAATCTCTTCGCGAATCGCCGGCGCTTCCGCGCGCGTCCGCCGATAGAGGATCCTGACATCACTCGCGCCGAGACGCAGGGCCGATCGCGCCGAATCCACGGCCGTGTTGCCTCCACCCACCACGACAACACGCTGTCCTTCGCACGTGATACTGCCTTCCTGCACGCGATCGAGGAAGTCAATCCCCTGAATGACCGCGTCCCCGCCGGCGCCCAGATCGAGACCTCGCAGTTCCTGAAGTCCGGCCGCCACGAAGACGGCGCTGAACGTTCGCGACATCTCCAGGAGCCCACTGCGATCCACGAATCGCTCGCAGTGGAAATCCACGCCATGGCGCTGGATGTAGTCGATCTCCGCGTCCAGTATTTCGCGAGGCAGGCGATAGTCAGGAATACCCGTTCGAAGCAGGCCACCTGGCGCATCGCCGGCTTCAAAGACGCTGACGCGATAGCCGAGGCGCCCCAGTTGATAGGCGCAGCTCAATCCCGCCGGTCCCGATCCGACGATCGCAATCCGCTCTTCGCGCGACGGCAGTGTCGGCGTTGGCCGGGCGCCCTTCTCGGCGGCAAAGCGCTCCAGCTCCCGGACCTGCACAGGCTCATCGAATTCGCTGCGATTGCACGCGTCCATGCACGGCGCCGGGCAGACGCGCCCGCACACGCCCGGCAAAGGTGTCGTCTCAAGCAGGATCCTCAGCGCTTCATCGTGATCGCCCTCACTGACGGCCGCGACGAACCCGGGGATGTCGTTTCCCGCCGGACAGGCGTGGGCGCACGGCGCCTGAAGACGCCGTCGATGCGGCTGCCGGGTCGCCCAGTTCCCCGTGCGGATTTTCGGAGGACCTCCGACATCCGGATCCAGCAGCCCCGTGATCCGGCCGGCCGGCGGCGCCGCCGCCTTCAATTCGGCCTGGCCGGGAAGCGTGACGGACTGCACGGCGTCGAACGCCGCCCGCGCGGCGTTCAGATTCGCGCCGCCGAACTTCAGCGTCGTGATGGCCTTTTCCACTTCCTCGCGCGACAGGTCCATCATTCGACCGACGGCGCCGAGCAGCGTCGTGTTGACGATCGGAACGGCCCGTGTGCCGAGTTTGTGTTCGACAGCGATCCCTGTGGCGTCCACAACAGCCACGCGCCGGCCCGGAAACAGCGTCGCAAATGACGCGGGGGCGTCGGACGTGTTGAGAAGGATCCAGCCTTCCGGCTTGTGCCCGACGAGAACGCCCGGTCCGATCAGCGTTCGATCCAGGACGATCAGATGATCCGGCGTTTTGACCTGGTTGTGGATTGTGATCTCGTTCGAATCGATCCGAACAAACGCCTGAAGCGGCGCCCCGGATCGTTCCGCGGCATAGACACCGAAGGCCTGTGCGTATTGACCTTTGAGGAAGTGCGCCGTCGCGATGAGCTTGGCGAGCGTGACGCCGCCCTGCCCGCCGCGTCCGTGAATGGTGATTTCGATCATGGCGTGCTCCGGTCCCGTCCGGGTTCCGCACGCTTGGACGAGCAGAACCCCGTCCGGTCACTCTAAGTTTATCGACTTATCCGCTATGCCGCCATGGGCGCCATTGGAGAAATGCTCAAAGGCGCCCATAGGGCGCCAAATCAGTGCGCAATAAAAAACCGGGGCGCGAAAGGCGACACGCCAATCACGCCCCGATGGTTGATTGTCACTTGTTCGATCAATCAGCTCGAACCTGCCGCGACGTCGTCGCAGTTCGGTCGAGCGCTTATCCGCACGATCCGCTCAACAGGCACTGAACGAATGCGCTGATGTCCGCCGTTGTGGCGGCGCCATCATTGGGCGCAGCGACATCGCCCGCGCAGGTCTCCCAGACGGATCCGCCTTCGACGATGACGCTGACCATCGCCTGGATATCCAGCGCATTGACGAGACCGTCCGCGTTCACATCGCCTTTGACACACGCCGTCGGCGTCAGCAGCACGGCGTGCGTGAACCCGAGGAGGTCGCCGTCGGCCGCGATGACGCCGTCGTCATTGATCGCCACGGCGCGTGTGATCTTCCAGCCGAGCCCCTGCGGAATCAGCGTGTTGAGATCGGTCATGACGCCCGCGTCCCAGATGAAGCCACGATAGCTCGAGGACCCCACGATCACGCCGGCGCTGTTCACGCCGAAGGCGACGCTGGAGCTTCCGTCGAGCGCGCCGAGGTCCACGCGACCTGTCACCTGGCCGGCGCCGTCGACGTTGAACAGGCACGCGCGCATGACGCCGCCGCCCGTGTCGGACCAGCCGACCACCTGGCCGGCGCCGTTGAGATCCATGGCGACGCTCTTCGCCGTCGCCGTTCCGGCAAGTGTGCCGAGGTCGTGGGCGATCCCACTCATCCACAGGCACGCGCGGACTGTCATGTTGTCCGCCAGGAACGACTGCCCCGCAATCGCGCCCGTACCATTGATGGCGAAAGCCTGCGACGAATCGCCGCCAAGCGTTGTCAGGTCCGCCAGTGTCCCGGCGTTCCATTGACACGCCTGATCGATCCACAGCGTCCCGGCCTTGAATACGACCCGATGCCCGACGACGACACCCGCGTTGTTGATGTCGTGCGGAGAGAACTGCCCCAACGAAGTCAGGACGCCGGCCTGCCAGAGGAAGGCGTGCGGCTGCAGGTCTCCATAGTTGTAGGAGACGCCGACCGTCGCCCCGGCGTCATTGATCGAATAGGCGATACTCTGCGTATCGGCGCCGATCGTTCCGAGATCGACGGCGCCTGCGTCCCAGATCGCCGCGTGAAAGTTGCTGCTCGCAACAATCGACACGCCCGCGACCTGTCCATCACTGTTCAGCCCCTTGGCGTTGCTGAGGGGCCCCGACACGGTTCCCAGATCCGTCACGGTATAGAACTGCGCCCTGGCGACATTCGCGGACATCGCTGCGAAGGCGCTGGCAACCAGCGCTTTGAATAATGTGTTTCCTGCGTTCTGCATGATATATCTCCATGGATCGCCGGCCGATGCGGGCCGGTCGATCGCTCAGCCCGGACCTTCGCCCCATCAGTCGTCGTCTGACCGTCGATGCGGGAACGGATCGTCCGGTGTTTCCGAATGACAGACGCTGCACGTGTCGATGCGCCCGGGATGCCCCTGCGCCGTGATGGCCTGTACGTTGTCCGCCGCCGTGATTGTCGGCGTAATCGCATGCGGACTGCCGTGACAGGAAGCGCACATGATGTTGCGATGGCCTCGCGATTCCTTGTAGTTCTTTCCCGGCTCCTCGAATTCCCACGTCGGATGGTCCGCCTGATGGCAACCGCCGCACTTGGGCTCATCCACCCAGGGTGTTCGATTCGGATCGCCGACGGCCTCCATCGAAATGTGGCAGTCGTTGCACTGCATGCCGCGCGCCAGATGCACGTCCCGCTGACACAGCGTTCGAACCCCCGGATGGCAGGCGTAGCACTCGTTTGCGAGCCCCGCCTGTTCCATCCGCGGTCCGTGAGAGAGGTGCATTGCCGATGAAAACGCCGACACGCCGGGCTGGCCGGGCGTTCCCAGGGCGGGATCGGCGTGACAGCCGGCACAGAGCACAGGCTTGCTGGCCTCGAGCTGTGTGCCGTGCATCGTGTCGTGTTTTCGAAGAATGTCCGTCGCCGTGGAAATTCCCGGCGTGTTGTGGCAGATGTTGCAGCCGATCTCCCATGAGACAGGAACAACGACCTGTGTTGTGCCCATGACAACGCCGTTGCGCTTCGCCGTGATGGTTGCCAGCGGATAAGGATCTTCTCGACCGGCGTCGTCGATCGGCGTGATCGGAACACCGATGATCGAATAGTCATTGCCGCCGACAGTCCGCGACATCGTTCCGGACAATCGGCTGCCCGTGACGCCGACATCCGGCGGGATGCTGGCGCCGAGAAGCGCCTGGGCGTGAACCCAGAAGTTTGTCTTGTCCGACGATCGTGTGTTCGACGGAATGACGTACTCAACACTGATGCCCTGCGTCACGATCTCGGGCGATCCATGCGTTCGATCGACCACCTGCGCATGAATGTTGTTGTAAGGTGGCAGGATCAACAGCTCGGAACAATCCTCGTTCATGCAGTGCATGCCGAGATCATTGAATCCGAGCACGACGTAGGGCGTACTGACAACGCGAGGTCCCGCCCCCTCCGTTGGCGCCGACGGAGCGTCCGTTGCGGCGGCCAGCAGTATGACCAACCCCGTCGCCGCCAGGGCGACGATCGATCTCTTGTTCCTGAGTCGTTTTCGAAACATACACGCCTCCTGACATGAATGACGTCGTCCGAACGGACTGACGCGTTTCCATTCACTCACTGACCTTCTCCTGCGAATCACGCGGCTGCGGGATACAGACTTCCCGCAAACTCACTGCGCTTCGCGCCCCCTGGCATTCTTCATCACTGCGAGAGAAATCCTCTGAGTCGGGTCGCCGACGACAGGCGCCGCTACTGTCCCAGAATCAGATCCACGAACAGCTGTATGTCCTCGCCATTCGCAACGCCGTCACTGTTGAGATCGGACGCGGCGCCGTGACACGCGTCTGTATCGCCACCTGCAAGTACGGCGCCAAATGCGGCGACGTCCAGCAGGTCCACAGCGCTGTCACAGTTGGCGTCGCCCACGATGATGGCGCCGAGGCTTTCCCAGACGACGGCTTCATAGCGATTGAACGCCGGCGAATAGGCGCTTCCAACCACAAAGATCGTCCCGTCCGCCGCAACCTCGATGGCGTCAACGCTCGCGGCGCTGTACTCCGGCGGCAGCGTCGAATTCAGATCGAAGTAGGAATCGGCGGCGCCGGACCAGATGGCGGCGTGGTTCCCCACGGCGCCGATCTGCAGCCCGCCATGCGCATCGATGGCGCTGGCGGACTGCCCCGCGGGCGTCAGATCGATGATGGCCGATCCGCCGACCCACATGATCGCATGGTTCGTGGCGCCCGCGACCGCCGTCCCCACGGCCTGGCCATCCCCCGCGCCAGTCACATACGAACGGTTGAAGCCCTCCGGATGAATATCCACAAACGAAGCGCTCGAGCCCGCCCAGCGCGCCGCGCGCGTCGTGGGCCCCGGCAGCGGCGTGTTGAATGAACCGTATTGATACAGGCCGTCCGCGGCGCTGGCGCCACTGTTGCTCGCCCCCTGCGCCGGATGAAGCGACACGGCGGACCCGGGCGGCGTCCACATCGTCGCGCGACTCGAGTAGTTCCCCTCCGAATACTCGTACGTCAGCGATCCGACGACGTGTTGGCCGTCCGTTCCCACCGCAATGTCGAACTCGGGCCCGGAGCTGTGCAGCGCCTCCGTGAACGCCAGGTTCTCCCCGGTCCAGTACGCCGCGGATTGCCACGCGCAGGTCCAGGTCTGACCACCGCCGGGGCATGAGTACGTGTGCCAGAACCATCCAACGAACAGATCCCCCGCCGCGTGCCGGATGCCGCCCCCCACGGAGCCGGCCGGCGTGATATCCGCGCCCGCTGACGTCGAGTCCGCCCAGACGACCGGATGCGCCAGATCCAGTGTCCGGCCATCCGGCATGAGCGTCGGTGTCACGGCTTCGCCACCGATACGCCCGTTCGCAATGCCACGCGCGTAGGATGAACCGAGCGCCCACGATGGATGCAGATTCGTCACTTTCCAGCGAAGGGGGATCACGGGCGTCTGTCGAATTGTCAGCGCCGCGCCGACACTCGTCGCGGATCCGCAGCTGTTCGTGACGACGACGTCGTACGTCCCCTCATCCGCGACATCCGGCGATGTCACGGACAACGCGGCGCTCGTCGCGCCGGCGATCACGCCACCCGACGGACTGGGGCCGTCGACAAGCGGCTGGCCGTCGCGCCGCCACTGGAATTCAAATGGCGGCGCGCCGGTCACAACCACGCTGAACCCCGCGATCGTCCCACTCCACGCCGCAAGATCGCCGGGTTGCGCGTCGAACGACGGGCAGCGCGCCGTCGGCAGCTTCTCGACGCTGTCCGTTCCCCCACTGTCATTGTCGCCGCCGATCGCATAGAGATAGTCGTCATCGCTCAGGACGAGACCGAAGCGCTTTCGCGGCGTCGCCATGCTCGCGACAGTCGTCCATGTATTCGTTGAAGGTTCCCACTTGTAAACGGCGGACTCTGTGACGCCCGCCCCTAAGGGCCCCGACTCACCGCCGGCGACGTAAATTCGTCCGTCGATGCCGCGCGCGGCGCTTGCTCCGCTCAACGCCACCGGCATGTCCGGAATCGCCGTGTCCGACCACGTGTTCGTCGCGATGTCGTAGAGACCGACGTTGGCTGTGCGCGCCGTCCCCGCGGCATTGACGCCGCCGAAGACGAGGATTCGCCCCGCGCCATCGCCAGCCGCACAGGCGTCGGCGACGGGTGTCGTCATCGGCGTCAGGACCTGCCACGTGTCCGTCGACGCGTCGTACCGATCGCAATACCCGGAGTTCGTCTCTCCGGCGCCCAGGCCGCCGCCGAGTCCATAGAGTCGGCCGAGCTCGTCCCGCGCAAACGCCGTCAGTCCGACGGCCGTCTCCGGAACGTTCCGCGCCTCAACGCCGCCGGTCGGACCGTCGATGGGTTCATACGTCGCTTCGTCCCCGGGACCGCCGTCGTTCAGGATGTAGCCGCCATAGACAACGATGCGTCCGAGCGAATCCACGCCGGCCGCCTGCCCGACAACGGGGCCCAGGCCGCTCAGCGGCGTCACAGTCGACCAGTTGGCGGCGCCGGGAAGCAGCTGATGCACGCTCCCATCCATGTCCCCGCCATTCTGCCAGGGGGCGCCGCCGATGGCGTAGAGAACGCCTCCCTGGTTCACGCCGACAACGTGCGTGCGCGCCGCGCCGCCGGTTGGCAGCGTCGGACCAGGGGTCCATGTCTGCGCCTGTGCGACGCTGACGGCAAGCGGTGCAAGACAGAGCGTCCGGATGAATCGCGTTCTCGACATTCTCGACTCCCGTTGCTGAACCGCATGCGCGTGGCGCCGGAAACTCGGTCCACGTCGTAAGCGGAGGATTCAGTTGTTCCGATTCAGGGATCGCAGTTGGAGCCGGCGACTGATGAACGCCCCGCAACCTGTGACGCGATCAGGACATGTTGATTGTCGCGTACAATGTTCCGAGAACAGCGATTTGTGCAAACTTTGCATCATGTGCGTATACATACGACAGGGTGTGTATAATCAACCACCGGGCACAGTTCACATCGGAGTGAAAAATGACACTGGGACGGCGACTGACAGTAACGACCGCGCTGCTGCTCGCGGGTCTCGTGCTGCTAGGCGCCGCATCGGTTTCAGGATTGGCCGGTCTTCGGGATTCGGCGCGCGTTTCGCGCGACGAGTATCTCGAGCTTCGAATGATCCAGCGCGCCGAGTCCATAGTAGAAGACCTGCACGGTCGCACTCGCTCAAGCGACTTTGATCGGCATCGCGCTCGGGGCGATGTGGAATCCGCCATCAGAATTCTCGACGAGTTCCTCGCCTTCCAGGACACGCAGCGCGACGCCGACCCCACACATCAGCGCAATGAGCGCGATCGGGGAAACGCCGCCCGCGCCCGGCTGTTCGCCATCATCAATGAGACAGACAGCGCGGGATCGGCGCCACAGATGGCGTTGGAACATGTCGAGGCGGCGCTGAGCGAACTCGATCGGCTTGCCACGCAGATGGACCGGCTGATCGCCGTCACGCACGACAACGCCGCTGCACAACTTCATCAGTCGATCATTTCGATTTCGATTCTCGCGGCCGCGCTGGCCCTGGCGACCATCCTGATCGGCGTCCATCACTATCGTTCGATCATGACGCCGATCCGGCGGCTTCAGCGCGCGATGCGACGAATCGCAACAGGGGAATTCTCCGAACGAATCAGCGAATCCGGTGACGCCGAACTCGCGGCGCTCGCCACGGATCTCAATCGCATGGCGTCGGAACTGGAAAGCGTCTATCGAGACCTGGAGGAGAAGGTCCGCACGAAGAGCCGCGAGCTTGTTCGATCCGAGCGCCTGGCGAGCGTCGGTTTTCTCGCCGCCGGCGTTGCCCACGAAATCAATAATCCACTCAACATCATGTCGGGCTACGCCGAGCTCGCGATCGCCCGACTGCGACGAACGCTGGATGAAGACGGCGTCACGGAACTTCGGGAATCGCTGCAGACTGTCTGCAACGAAGCGTTCCGCTGCAAGGAGATCGTCCAGAAGCTCCTGTCCCTCGCAAAAATGGGAGATGGTGATCGATCGGAGATCTCGATGGCGCAGGTACTCGATGAAGTCGTGTTCATGGTTCGAGCCGTCAGAAGCTACCGCGATCGTTCCGTTGAACTTCGCCTGCCGGAGCGCGACGCCCTTTCGATTCGTGGCAACGAATCTGAAATGAAGCAGGTCGCCCTGAACCTCGTCATCAACGCCATGAACGCCGTCTCGTCCGGTGTCGGACACGTCGTCGTCAGTGCTGTTCGTGAGAATGGCCATGTCGTGATCAGTGTGATCGACAACGGCCGCGGCATGGCGCCCGATACCATGGAGAAGGTCTTCGAGCCCTTCTTCGCCGAAGGAGACGATGAATCGGGTCGCGGCGCCGGCCTGGGGTTGTCGATCTCTCACGCCATCATCGAGGCCCACGGCGGCCATATCTCCGCCCAGAGTGACGGGCTGGGGCGCGGCAGTCGATTCACGGTACGATTGCCGTCCCTGGGAGCGAGGGATACGCGTGACCGTGCGGCTTGAAGACATCCCGATCTGCGATCGCGTTCTGGTCGTCGAGGATGTGGCGCCCCTGCGTGACATCTGGCGGCGAGCCCTGAAGGAAATGGGGCTGTTCTGCGTCGGCGTTCGGACCGGCGAGGAAGCCCTCGAGCATGCGCGCAGGTACGAGTTCGGCGTCGCGATGCTCGATCTGAACCTCCCCGGAATCCAGGGACTCGACCTGTTTGAGCAGTTGCGCGAACTTCGACCGGAAACGGCGATCATCGTCGTCACGGGCTACGGAACACTGGAAGCCGCGCAGCGCGCCATCCGGCTCGGTGTGGTTGAGTTCCTCACCAAGCCCTGCGGCCTGGGTGAGCTGGAAGTCGCCATCGATCGCGCCCGGCGTCGCTTTCTGAATGAATCCCACCCGCCCACTCCGGAACCACGCGTCGAGGCGCCGGCCCCGGCGACGGACCACTCCGCCACGACGATGACCGAAGTGGAACGACGCGCCATCCTCGAAGCGCTGGAACGGAACGATGGCAATCGGACCGCCACCGCGAAGGAACTCGGCATCAGCATTCGAACCCTGTATTACCGGCTCGCCGAATACCAGCGCGAAGGCTTCCTCTCCTGACCGCGCCGTCGGAAGTTCTCCGCCGCCGCCCGGCTGACGCGACGTCAATCCGTTCGCCCGCCTGAATCCACCCGCGTTTGCCCTGCGAATCCACCCGTATCGCAACAGATTGGCGGAACGTCTTCGTCAAGCCAAGAGGAGCGCTTGTGCTGGCCACGCACTCCACCGACAATGGGGTCCGATCAACGATTCGGGCGACGATGGACGCCGCGCCACGATTAGAGCGAATGGTGTTGGTGTCCCGCCGAATCGTCCGAGAAGCGCTCGCTCTGGGAACCCACGCAAGTCGAGTGTCCGCCACACTTCTCCAACGCGTTGCCGAAGGCGACATGGCCGCCGTGCGTCACTGCATCGAGCAGTACCGTGGCCTCGTCTGGTCACTCGCCCGCCAGCATCTCCAGAACGCGGCCGAGGCCGAGGACGCCGTCCAGGAGATCTTCATCGACATCTGGAAGTCGGCCGGACGTTTCGACCCCGCCATCGCGTCGGAGCCGGCGTTCATCGCGATGATCTCCAGGCGTCGCCTGATCGATCGTCGCCGACGAAACTCGAAGCGACTCGACGCCGCCGCCTCAGTTCCCATCGAGGAAATTGACGTCGACTCAGGTCAGTCCGTCGGCCCCGGTGTCGAAATCGCCGAAGAAGCGTCCCTTGCCAACGACGCGATGCGCACGCTGAAACCGGAACAGCAGCGCGTGCTCCGACTCGCCGTCTGTGACGGCTGGTCCCATCAGCAGATTGCCGACAGGCTCCGTATGCCGTTGGGCACCGTGAAGACGCACGTCCGCCGCGGTCTGATTCGCGTGCGCGAACTGCTGGATTCGGAAAACCCCGACGGGGCCGGGAGGGACGCGACATGACATCGCGACGTCTCCCGCAGAACGAACGCATCCTCGACCTGCTCGTCGACGAGGTCACGACCGGTCTGTCTGAGGTCGACCTGGCCGCCGTCGAGAGCCACTTTCACGGGCGCCCGAACGAGGATCGGAGCTGCTTCGCCCACGCGGCCGCCGCGGTCCAGCTTGCCGGCCTGCGCGAGATCCTCGATCCCCCCCCAGGCCTGATCGAAACGCTGACCAACCAGGCGGCGGACTACTTTGCCGACGAGATGGCGCCGCAGCGCGCCGCCGGCGATGTGCGGACCTTCGCTCGGCGCCACCCGTCGCTGTGGAATCGCTATGCCGTGGCCGCCCTCGTCGCGATTGCCGTCAGTGGCTGGTGGCTCGCTCTGGCCAGAGATCGAGCCGGCTCAACGCCGTCATCCGTCACGGACGAACTCGCCATGCTCGAGGCGGAAGCCACGGATGTTCAGCACTGCCCATGGACTGCGGGCCTTGAATCCTACAGAACGGTTCGCGGCGAAGTCATCTGGAGCGACGCGCGACAGTGCGGATTCCTGCGGTTGCAGGGCCTGCCGCCGAACGATCCCAAGCGAGCGCAGTACCAGCTCTGGATTGTGGATCCGACGCGGGATGACAAACCGGTCGACGGCGGTGTCTTCGATATCCTCGAGAATACCGAAGAGACGCTCGTGCCGATCCACGCCAAACTCAACGTTTCCCATCCCCGAGTGTTCGCCATTACGCTTGAGAAGCCCGGGGGTGTTGTCGTGTCCGAAGGTCCACTGCTTGTTACCGCCGCGGGCGAGGGATGAACCGAGAGACCGCCAACCATGTCGCCGATACGATTGAAAACGTCGCTCGCGCGCTGGCCGAGTGGACCGTCAATCGTCATTTGAAATCTGATCCGGCGCTGCCGGACAAGTACGGCGAATACTGGCGCAGCGACTGGGTCGGCCACGTCGAATCGAGATTTCGATTTCTCGCCCAGGCCGTCGCCCTCAATCGGCCCGAGGTGTTCGCCGCCGCCCTTCAATGGACGGCGGAAGCCCACTGCGGACACGAGGAGAACATCGCCGACCTCGACCTGAGCCTGCGATGCATGCGGGAGGTGGTGCGGGAAGAAGCGCCGACCGCCGCCCTCGATGCCGTGAATCGCTGCATCGACGCCGCCCTGAACAGCATGGAATGCCGGGACGACACGAACCGATCGTCGCTGTCCCCGGACCGTCCACACGACCGACTCACGCTGAGCTTCGTGGAAGCCATCCTGTCGGCCGACGACAGCCGCGCCGCCAGGATGATCTTCGATGCGGCCGGCTCCGGAACATCAGTAAAGGCGATCTACTGCGAGGCGCTTCAACCGGCGATGCGCGAGATTGGCATCCTCTGGCATCGCGGTGATATCAGTGTGGCCGAGGAGCACCTCGCGACGGCGACAACGCGCGACGTCATGGCCCGACTGCGGACCAGTTTTCCCGAGACGCCGCAGAATGCGCCACGCGTGCTCGCCGCCGCCGTCGCCGGTGACTTCCACGACCTTGGCCTCCGCATGGCCGCGGACCTCCTCGAACTCGAAGGCTGGCGGGCCTGGTTCCTCGGCGCCAACGTACCGGCCGACGTCCTGATCGAGTTTCTGGATCGCTGGCCGACTCAGCTCCTGCTGCTCAGCGCATCGACCGCGCTGCACCTCCGCTCCGCGGCAAAGACCATCGAGACCATTCGGAACGTCTTCCCCGCGTCTCAGCTCAGAGTCCTCGTCGGCGGGACGCCCTTCAGCCAGATTGAAGGACTGTGGCGGGACATCGGCGCGGATGGTTGCGGTGCCACGCTCGGGGACACGCCCAGCGCCGCCGCCGAACTCTTCGAATCGACCTCGAATTGACGCCCCGCCTCTTCGCGGACCGCCAGGCGCCGCGTCCGGAATTCCGCGACAAACATCGCCGGTTCGTGAATCCACGCGACACTCTGCGACGAAACCACTTCAACTCGCTCACGCCGGCGCCCGGCCTGCGATGCGTCGGCAAACGAGGTGGAACACTAATGCGACGGACTCTGAATTCTCGATGGCTGGTTTCGTTCTTCGCGCCCCTGTCGTTCGCGTGCATCGGCGCCGGCGCCAATCTCCCGACGCTGGAGACGGCGAAGGACGTCGATCTGTCACGCTATGTCGGGCGCTGGTACGAGATCGCCAAGTACCCCGTCATCTTCGAGGCGGGCTGCGTCAACGTGACGGCGGATTACGCGATCCGTGACGATGGCGCCGTCGACGTCGTCAACACGTGTGGCCAGACCTCCGGCGAGCCGAGAACCATTAACGGATTCGCCACGGCCGACGCGGACGATTCCGCAAAGCTCACGGTCTATTTCTTCTACCCGTTCGGCGCTCCGTACTGGATACTGGAGGTCGGCGGCGACTATGAGTACGCCGTCGTCGGCGATCCGACACGCTCCTACTTCTGGATCCTGAGCCGAACGCCGCAACTCGACGACGACACATACAATTCGATTCTCGAGAAGATGCCTGACTGGGGTTACGATCCGAATCGGCTGGAGTTGATGCCGCAAGGTGTGTAGCAACGCCGAATCACTTACGGCGATCCGACCAGCAGGACCACAAACGCGGGAAGATCCGCGGGTGAAACGACGCCATCCTGATTCACGTCCGACGCGCAATAGGCGTCGCCGCTGGTCGAAGCGCCCATCAGTACCGCCACAAAATCGGCGACGTCGGAACCATTCACGACACCGTCGCCGCTGACGTCGCCAGGGCGACGTTCGATGCAGGCGTCTTCGATGTCCGGTATCCCGTCGCTGTCACGATCGGCGTAGATCGACGACGCGAATTGCGCGAGCAGGCCGGCGTCCGACGCCTCGCCGCAGACCGGTCCTTCACATCCCGCAGGCGCCTGCCCGGGAAGAATGACGATGTCGTCCACACGGGGAATATCCGCAGGATTTGTGGATTGAAAGTAATACGCGTCCACATTCGTTGAATTCAGGCGCATCGTATTCCCGACCAGCGTGTTTTCGCCGGCCCAGTGGAACTTGAACGCTGAACTGCTGATGTCATAGACGCCGTTGTCCTCGACGTGAAAACCTGTCGCGCCCTCGTCGAGAAAGATCCCCACGTTTCTCGCCAGACCCGGCGGTGGCGGAATGCCCGAGATGAGGTTGTTGGTAATGCGCGACGTGGGCTGTCGCCCGATCGTGTAGACACCTCCGCCGTCGGAGAGCAGCTGTGTCACATCCTCAATGCGATTGTTGACGATATTCGTCTCTCGACACGGCGACTCCCGTTCATCCCAGAAACCGCCCGCCGTGATCCCGATGTGCGGCATGCGTCGCAGGTGGTTGTTCGCAATGACCGTCCCGTCTGTCAGCCCCACCCAGACCGCGGCCGCGTCCTGCATGACGACCCCGCAATCCTGCACGAGACAGGAAATCACCTGATTCAGAAGGGCGACTTGTTCCCAGTGGTCGTTGACCCAGAACACGCCATCCACGCGTCGATAGCGATCCTCCCCGACGATGACGCCGTTCCCGGCGATATCCGTCACGATCGACCCGACCAGCGAACAACGGCGGCACCACGCCCCGAGCATGACGCCCCATCCGCCACAGTGCGCCACGCGCGTTCTCAGGACCTGGCAGTCCTCGGCCAGTTCGAACCGGATCGCGGCCGGAAGTTCATAGTCGACGCCCGACACACGCGGTTCGTAATACCCCGACTGATACGACGCGTATCCGCCGGTCGGCAGGCCCCACGCGCAATGCTCAAACGCAAGATCCTCGAAGTGAAGTCCTCGCACCGGCGCCGCCGTCTCAAAGTCTCCCCGCGCCACCAGCAGCGCTGACGCAATCGGCGCCTCGATCGTCGTCGACTCAATGAACTCGCCCGCAACCGGACGATACGTCAACACACCACTCGTCCGATCCAGGTACCATTCCCCCGGCGCATCGAGCAATGCGGCGTGATTCTCCACGGCGTAGCGCGGATGATCCGTGGTCTGAAAGATCGATGAAATGACACCCGTCGCGCCGATCGGTTCCGCCGTCGTGAGCGTCATCGCCATTGGATCGACGTGATCCACGCGCACGCGCGATGTCGTCCATTCGTGCAGCATGTTCAGTTCGGCGCCGGCGAGATCCGTCCCCCCGGGCAAGTCTCCCGGCTCGATGGCGAACGTGTATCGCGGATCCGAGCCGGGCGCCGGATTCGGTCCCGCGGCCAGCAGAAATCCTTCATTGGGATGCCGGGCGCGCTGTCGCCGTCTGCCGTTGACGAAGACTTCGCGGAAATCCCATGCGCCCGAGGCCACGCCCGGAACGACAGTTGTCCACGAGCCATCGCCCTGCGGCGCCCAGCCTGCAATCACCCGGGCGCCGCTGATAACAGGCCGTTCGCCGGGATACGCCGCATAGCGCACGGATCGACCGATCGGCGCCGAATCGCTGACATCAAAACGGACAGGCGTCTCAATCCGATAGACGCCGCCGCGAAAAAGAACCACGATGTCTTCGTCGGCGCCCTGGGCGATCAGGGCGCGCACGGCAAGCCGCGCGCGATCGAACGTGGCAAACGGGGCGTCAATGGCGCCGGCGTTTCCATCAGCCCCGTCCGGTGAAACGTAGAAGTGGGCAATCGGCGCCCCGGCGCGGACTCCCAGGGCCGCCGTGTGAATGGCGAGTGTTGTGATCAGGGCAGACCGGCAAAACGACATTTTACGATCTTACCCAATGCGGTCCCGCGAAGGCCACTTTCCAGGCGAATCGGCGGGGGCAATGATGTAAATTCGGTCCCGGGCGCAGAGTCGATCACTCGTCGGCCGGCCGCGATGTGGCCTCGCCCGCTTCAGCGTCCGGATCCGTGTGATCGTCGTCGTCCGACGATTCCTCATCCGGCCTGGACTCGGGCGCCTGGATCGTCCCCAGATCTTCCGTCCGCGCAAGCGTCAGCGTCACCTCAAACCGGCGCCAACGCCGTTTGATGGTCAGTGTGATCGTTTCGCCCGCCGCCCGATCGCTCAGCCGTCGCTGCATTTCCGGGACGTCCCCAACCGGCTGACCATCCATCGCCAGTATTCGATCGCCCTTCCGCAGACCCGCGGCCGACGCCGGCGTTCCCGGCATGACCTCGCGAATGCGCACGGCCTGTTCTTTTGTCGGCAGGAGCTGTTCGAGAAAATCGCCGATCAACGACTCGTCTTCCTCGAGGGCGACGCCGATCTTTCCCTGCTCAATCACCTCGCCGGCCGCCAGGCGCTCCGACACAAATTCGTATTTCTCTTTGCAGATGGCGAAGCCGATGCCGCTGTCGTACCACTCGGCGCCCGCCAGGGCGCCGCCCGATCCCGCCATCGGAACACAGATTCCCATCACGCGGCCATCAATATCGATGAGCGGTCCCCCGTAGTTGATGGGCGACACCTTGGTGTCCGTCTGAATGGCGTTTCCGTTCCGCCGCCCGATGGCGCTGACGATGCCCAGCGAGGCGAACGGGGCGTCGCCCGGAATGCCGCGTCCACACGCAATCGCGTATTGGCCGACGTGAATCTCGTCCGCCGGCGCCCACTCCGCGGGCGACAGGCCGTTCGCTTCAATGCGCAACAGCGCCAACCGCCGAATCTCGTCGCGCCCAAGAAGCGTCGCGACAAAACGCCGCTCGTCATCGAGCGTCACCGTGATGACAGTCGGGTTGCGCGCGAAGTTGATGCTGCTTGTCAGAATCAGACCGTCGGCGGACACGATCACGCCCGTCGTCGGTCCGTCCGCAAGGCGAAACGCCTCCTCGCGAACCCCTTCAGGTCCCGCGGCGATCGGCTGCGCCCCGCCGATGGTCTCCACCGTGACGATTCGGGACTGCACGCGGGTAACCGCGGCGCGAATGACGCGCGCCTTCGCCGCCTCCAGCGCATACGGGTCACTCGCGTCGTCGGCCCTGACCTGGGCCACGGCCCCGAGCAGGAGGAAACCAGCCATCAGCAGGCGCGTCATGGCTTCTCCTCAACATCGATGTTGACGGCGACGATTCGCGCGCCACGTTTCAGGACAAATCGCGACTTGTCGCCCGGCTTCAATCGACGAATCGCATCGCGATAGTCCTTCGCGTTCCGAATGGTCACATCATCGACAGCCAGAATGAGATCATCGGCCAGGACGCCCGCCTTCTCCGCCGGCGAACCCGCGCGAACGCGAGACACATAGGGCGCGACATGCCGAAATCCCAGCCGACTGATGCTGATGCCGACGTAGCCCTCCTTCTTCTCGACCGTTGCTTCCGCCTCGCCGGCCGGCGCACTCGTCGCCTGCGCCCCGAATGCGAACGCGCGTAACTCCTCGGAGGGGATTGCGTAATTGATCCGCGTGTTCGTGGCGCTCGCCTCGACGATCCGACCGATGATGCCGACGCAGTTCCCGTCGATATCCAGGAGGGGGCCGCCCGGCGCCCCGGGATTCGACGTCATCGCGTCGAACATCAGCACATCGCCCTCGTAGGCGAAGTCCTGCGTCAGCCGCCGCGCGTCAAGCTTGGTTCGAACACTGAAAATGCCGCGGTTGATCGAAACAGGCTCGCGCCCTTCGGCGACTTTGAACCAGTTTCCCATGGCGAATACGGCGTCACCCAGCGCCAGTTTCGAAGAGTCGGCCAGCTCGATGTAGGACGAGTCTTCGATATCGATCTGCAGCAATGCAAGCTGACGGTACTCATCCTTGCGCACGAATCTGGCCGTCAACGTCTGGCCGTCCGGCAGGACGACCCGGGCGCCGTCTCGCGCCGACAGGAGCGACAGGACTGTCACGATCAGTCCGTCCGCTGAGACAAGGATCCCCGTACCATACCCGTGCTCACGACCGATTCCGCGACCGTACAACTTGACGACGCCCGGCCAGGCGCGCGAAAACGCGCGTTCCGTCGAGTTCGGCGCCACGACGCGCGGCGCCGATCGGACGGGTTGATCATCCGCGACAGCGCCGCGTCCAGACAGCGTCGCCATCACGGATGCGAGCGCCAGACAGATCCGGAATCGACCTACACGCTTCATCCGAGCACCTTGATGCGCGTCATCCGCTCAATCGCGTATTCCGCTCCGTCGAAAGAGATCGTCCGGACCATCGGAAAACGGAAGCCATCTTCCTTCCTGAATTCCGAATAGTCGTACGTGACTTCTCGCCTCGTCTGTCGATCCAGAAACGACAGCCGAAGCAGCCGCCCGTCCATGTCATCAAACCACAACGAAAATTCGGGCTGTCCTTCCGGCGTCCCCCGAACCACTGCGCAGATGCGCCCGTCGACTTCATCGGACGAAACGACACTGAGCGCCCCGCGCCAGGCGTCCGTGGGACCGCTGATCAGCATCCATCGCACGGCGCGCTCGAGTTCCACCGCCGTCGGAGTCGGCGGCGGCGCGATTGAATCACGACGATCCTCTCTCACATCGATGTCGTCGCGCGCCTTCGAGGTGTCCGCATAGTGTCGCGCCCCGACCATCTCAAGCCCCGTCGATCGAGCCAGCAGGGCCTCATCGCCGCAGAAGTTCCGATGCAGTCGAATCAGTCGATCAATGGCCTGCTCGTTCGCGCGCCGCGTAACCGGATGGGGCGCGGAGGGATCGGCGCCCCCGTCCATCTTCGGCAGCGGCATGTCCTCCAGCCGGAAGGAAATGTCCCGCGAGGCGCCCTTTCGAAGTATCGTTGCTCGGACGGGCCAGTTCTCGGGAAAGACGCCCAGATACGACCCGAACTGATTGGCCGACCTGATCGATCGTCCTGCAAACACATCCACTCGATCCCCGAGGCGAAGCCCCGCATTGTAGGCGGGCCCGTCCTCGATAATCTGATCCACCACAACGCCGCCTTCTCGATCGCGGACCGTAAAGCCCGCCGACGCGTGCTTCAGCGTCAGGCCGGCGCGCCACGCGGGAATGAACCGTCGGATCTGATCGATGCTGATCGCGTACCCGACACCGATGTTGACGCGGCCGCGCTCTTCGAGCGAGATGCGGCCGTTGATCCCGATCAGTCGTCCGCTCATATCAAACAGGGGTCCGCCCGAGTTACCGGGGTTGATCGACGTATCGACCTGGATACAGTCGGTATAGCGCAGCGCCCGCCCCCCTTCGCCCGCCCCCGCCTGATAGCGATGCAGTCCCGAGATGATTCCAAACGTGACTGTCGGAACGTAGTCTTCGGCCAGCAGAAACGGATTTCCCATCGCCAGCGTAAAATCGCCGACAGTCAGTGAACTCGACGAACCCAGTTCGACATATCGCTGCGGATCACGATCCTTCACCCGAAACATCGCCACATCGCCCGTCGGGTCGACGCCGAGCACGTCGAATTCGTAGAGATTACCGTCATCGAATCCCGCCTCGCCGACCCGATCCTTCATCATCCCGGCAATCACGTGAAAGTTCGTCAGGCCGTAGCCTTTGTTGTCGATCACGACGCCGGACCCGCCGCCGGCGCGGCTCCCCTTGTCGAACATGCACGCCGTCGCAGGTCTGCATTCCTCGATCAGGCGCACACGCGCATGTTCGTAGGCCCGGACGCGGGTCAGGTCCCTCGCCAGATCCGGGTCGTCCGCCGCCGAAATCAGAACGCGATCCGACGCGACCATCAGCATCGTCGTCAGCGCCATCATTCGCGCGAATTGAATGCAGGTCCCCCGCGGAATCACGATGGCTCGCCGTCCTTTCGACGCACAAGATAGGCGTTGGCCCAGTCCGCATGGTCCGACAGATCGAGTCCGTCGGCCCGATCGCATTCGAGAATCAGCGACTTTGCGCCACTCAGGTCGACCTTGATCGGCGCCGCCGCCTGGCCGCCGTGCATCACATCGGATTCGAAGACGACGGCGCCATCCGCAATCACGCGAAACACGACGCTGCCGCGATCGCCGACCGACGCGTCCACACCGATTTCCGCCGAGAATCGATCAAATTGCCCGTCGAGCGCAAACGCCAGTCGCGATGTCGCGTGAACGCCCCAGCCGTCTTCATAGGAACGGCCCGCGATACGAAGCGGTCCGCCAGTGACATTGAGATCCCGCTGCGCCGGCCAGTCCCCGCCGACGATCGTGTCGCACGTGGATGACTGCGGCGACAGCGAACTGAGGCGAACAACACGACCACTGTTGAAACTCATACTGCGGATCGATGACCACGGAATTTCGACTCGTCCGACGGACGCTGATTCGAATTCAATCGTCTCGGCGTCGCCACGAACCACGTGTCCCAGCAGCTCATTCGACTGCCCGAACGCCAGCGACATCGGGGCGTCCTGAACGCGCGGAATCGCCGATCCGAGAATGACGCCGAGGGCGCCATCCAGTTTGCCGTTCCTCGTCTTGGCGCCATACCGGAAGGCCCAGCCGTCGGCGGCGATCTTCTCCAGCGCCCCGGGAACGACCGTGGCGCGCCCGCCTCTCGCAAGCAGCAGCAGATCCCGCCCCGGCTTTCGCTCCGATCGACGCGTTTCGAATTCCTCCAGCATCGCCGCGTCGGCCGTGTCGCCGAACCGCACGGCCGCGATCGACGCGAGAGGAATCTCCACGATGCGGTCCGTCTCAATTCGCAGACGAAGTGATCCCGTGGCGTCGCCATCGTCGATGACACCGCGCAACACGCTCCCGTCCGTCGCAAAACAGGTAACGACATGCCCGACAAGCGGCGCCGGCGTGATCGCCTCTCTCAGGACCGGCGTGATCCGCAGCAGCGCGTCGGTCGGGATCGACCGCGTGTCCGCCCCGATTCGAGTCGTCAGGACATCTCTCGACATGCTCACGAATGTCGCGGTCATCACTCCCGCGTCCAGGGTCCGGACGGAGACCGATCGCGCGTCGCCGGAGGGAATATCCGGCGACAACATCATCGCGGACATGATGGTGAGGATCAGAGAAATCATGCCTACTCCGAGGGCGCGTCCTTCGCAAGTTGCTTGTAATACTGCTCCAGCAGTTCCCGATACTGACTGGGAAACTGCTTCTGGAGCGTCTGCAGCAGTTCCTCACGATCGCGCGGCGGCATCTTGCCCCACATCTCGCCGGGCCGCGCCCGCTGACGTCGCAGTTCGCCCGTGTCGCCTGCGCCCTGCGGCTTCGTCGATCGCTGGGCGCCGCCACCGGGGTTGTCTCCCCCGCTCGAACCGCCGCCCTTGCCAGATCCGCCGCCGTCGTCGCCGCCCTGTCCCTGTTGCTCCTTGTCTTCCGCTTCCTCGATCAGCGAGTCCAGGAGCGTCACCGCTTCTCGCTGCTTCTTCATAAGCGCGTCGTCGATGTGACCGTTCGAGATCTTGCGGCGGGCGTAGTGCATGATGTCGCGAACGTCACCAATGCGCCCCGGCGCCCGACGATCGAGTTCCGTCAGAATCTGTCGCGCGCCCACGATCAGTCGTTCCGGCGCATTCGGATGGTTATTGAGAAAATCCTCGAACGTGGCATACGCCTCAGCGTATTCGAGATTGTGCACCTGGCAGTAGCCGAGCATGAACCTGAAGTGATCCGACGCCGTCGTGTATCGTTCGATCGGCGTATGCGCCTTGCGAACGCGGTCGAGCATGTCCAGGCATCGATCGACCTGGTCCATTTCGATCATCGCCGTCGCGCCCATATTGGCGGCGGCCACCGCAAGGTACGGATCATCAGACGACGACAGCCGCTCGAACGTTGTGGCGGCGTCTTCGATCCGCTCGTCATCAATCGAATCGAGCCCCTTTGCAAAGTCAGGCGAGAGGACGGAATACGCGCTCGTCAGGAACCCGGACACGCGCTCATCGTCCAGGGCGGCGCCCTGTTCGCTGACGAACGCCCGCGACTTCGCGTCGTAGGATTCCGACGTCGCAATTCGCGCCAGGAACTCGCCGACGACCTGATCGGCCGGCAGCGGCGGAGGGGCGGGCTCACCGCGAGCCCGCTTGGGCGGCGTCGTCCAGTCGTAACCGGGGAGCGTCTCCGGTTTTTTCTTAGGCGGCAGCGCCAGCGACGTTGTCGCAAGCAACAGCAGAATCCAATGCGCCATCGTCACGTTCCTTTACGTCATTGCGCCTTCTGCAGCGATTCGTGCATCGATTTGGCCATCTCCGCCACTTTGTCCTGCTTGATCGACAAGTGCTCGATCGCGGATTGAATCGACGCGGCGTCGTCGGCGCCCGAGTCGATTCGATCATGCATCGATTCCGTCGCCTTGTTGATCCGCAACTGACAGGATCGCAGCAGCTTCAGTTCGGCCGAGCCGGGCAGGAGCGGCGGGTTGCCGTCACTTCCGCCGCCACCGCCGCCACCTTGCTCAAGTTCTTCCTGCTGCTTCTTCACGGCGTCGATCATGTCGCGGAGAATCGCCTCCAGCTCCTCCTGCAGCATCCGCGTCGTCGCGTCCGCCTGCGCCGCCGCGAGCCGATCCGCCACGTCGCGCGCGTCGTCGCGCACTTCCTGAAGCAGCGGCGGCAGAACGACTGTCGAGCCTTCCTCCGTCAGCAGGAACATGGCCTCGTCAGCCTCGTCCCCAACCCAGCGTTGTTTCTCAGACAACTCCGCCAGCTCGAGCTGATCCGAACGCTTCCACTGGTCCACGCCCAGCTCGATGAGTCGATTCGTCGCCTTGTTCACTTCCAGCTGACGGCTCAGCATTGCGCGAAATCGAGATTCAAGCGCCGCCAGCAACTGCTCCTGCTGCTCCCGACGCAACTGATCCAGTCGCTCTTCCAGATCCTCTTTCGCCTGTTCGAGCTTCTCGATTGCTTTCTTCTGCTCTTCAATGGCCTCAACCGGAAGATTGTCTTCCAGCTTCTTTGCCGCTTCCTGCTGATGCGGAATCGCCTCTTCCAGGGGCCGCTCGCCCGGCGACGCCGGCGGACTCTGCTGACCGCCGCCATTCTGCTGTTCGCCTGAATGTGATCCCTCTCCCGAAGGCGTCTCACCGCCCCCCGGGGACGACTCGCCTTCCTGCGACTCCTCGCCCTTGTCGCCCTTGTCCGCCGACGGCGCCTCCGCCTCGCTTTCGGCGCCCTTGTCGCCGCGCATGCCGTCCAGCAGCTTCTCCGCATCCTCGGCGAGCTTGCGCTGCTTTTCCGCCTCTTCCTCAAGCCTGAGCGTCCTGCGGATCTCGTCCGCCTTGGCCTGCAGCTTTTCCACCGCCTTGCGCAGTTCTTCGCCTGCCGCCGCCTGGTTCTCCTCCGCCCCGGCCTTTTCGGCGGCGCGCAGCGACTGTTCCGCCTGCCGCATGGCGTCGGCCGCGTCGTCGAGGTTCTCCTTCGCTTCAGCCGCGCGCTCCGCCGCCTCCGCGGTCCCCTGATCGGACGGCGCGCTTTCGGATCCGCTGTCGCCAGATTCGCCCCCTCCCGGCGAAGGAGACGCGCCGTCTGCGCCCGGCGTCTTGTCTTTCGGATCCGACGTCGGCTCGTCTTTCGACGCCGACGCCTCAGACGCCTTTTGCGCCTCGCTCAGGGCGCGCAGTTGATCCGCGAGCGCCGCCACTTCACGGGCCAGCGCCTCCGTCTCGCCGCGCACGGCGGCCTGCGCATCCGCGGGCCGAGCCGCATTGTCGCCGCCACTTCCGGAGTCCGCGTTCAGGCCTTCCTGTCGATTCAGGAGATCGCGAGCGGTCGTCGCCGCGTCCTCGAGCGCATCCGCCAGTCGCTTCTGCGCGTCCTGTCGCTCGGCGCTCTCCTTCGCGCGTTTCTGGTCACTGAGGAGCTGCTTCAGCTCCTTGCGGATTTCTTCCAGGCGCTTCAGCTCCTCGCGCTGCTTGTCGAGATCGTTCGTCTCTTCCATCAGCAGCTTGAGGATTAACTGCATCTGCGCTTCGACGAGAACCTGCTCGTCTGTCGCGTCCGCGAGGCGCTTTTCCTTCAGCATGCGAACCACGTCATTGATGTGGTCCGTCAGACCATCCTCGCGAAGCGCCGCCAGCCCTTCGACCAGCCGCTGCGCCTTTTCCGGATCTGTCTTCTTCAGCGCCTGCGCCAGCTGAAACATCCGATCCTCAAGACGCTTCACCCGATCCGCGATAATCGCCTGTCGATCCGCCAGCGCCTCGCCGGGCTTCGCCTCGGGGCCGCCCGGCGCCTCCGCCGTCGGCGCGGCGTTCGTCTGGGCGCGTGCCGGCGCCACCAGGCCCATCAGCGCGCACGCCGCGACAGTCATCAGGACGCGCACAGCGCCTGACACTCCCCCAGTCCATTCGCGACGCGTCGGTCTCATGGCGTATCCTCCGACCCACTCTCGTCCTTCACATCGTCGCCACTCTCGAACAGACGCTCAATCTCGCGTTCGAGTTCCGCCTTTGTGTCTTCACTCACGTCTTTCTGCATTCGCAGCACGTCACGAAGCAGGGCGACCGCCTCATTGTATCCTTCCCATTTGATCATTTCGGCCAGAATGGCGTACATCCGCCGCACGATTCGCTTCTGACGCTCTTCGATCTGGCCGGCGAGGCCCCGATCAAACGCCTCCCGAAGCCGATCCAGCAGCTCCGCCGTCTGCGGAATTTCCTCCGACAGCAGCAGCCGCATCGGTCCGATGACGCCCTGACCGAGCCGCTTGCGGACAGTCGGCGTGGCCACGTCATTCGTCTTCATCTCGCCATAAATCTGCTCGAACTGCCGCAGCACGGTCCGGACCCGACCCGCGATCTGACGCTGCGTCCGCGCCTCCTGCGCGATTCGGGCCTGCCGTGTCGACTGTTCCGCCGGATCGACGTCAGGCTCCGTCGCGTCAAGTGTGCGCCGGTTCATCTGCTCCTGCGTCTTGATGATCTGCTCGAATTCACGCCGCCACTCATTCTCGCGCCGACCGAGTTCGGCCAGCAGTTCTTCAGTCGTCACCACACGAAGCGTGTAGGCGATCGACTCCCCAAGATTCGCCGGTGGCGATGCGCCGCCACTCTCCGTCGAACTGGAATCCGAGTCGCCCGCTGATCGCGCCGCCTCGGGCTGATAGTCCCGGGCGCGTACCTGCAGTTTCAGTCGATCGCCCGGCTTTAGCGTTAGTGGCAGCAGCGGCCAGACGGTATCCGAGTCATAGCGCACCTGCCCCGGCGTGAAGTTGGGCATCGGCTCGGCGTTCGTCGGGGCGACGGCGTCCGTCCCGGAAGTCTCGACACTGTACGCCAGTGTGACGTCCCGCAGCCCCAGGTTGTCCTCGCAGTGCGCCGACAGATTCAGCGACGCGTTGGGAACGACAAGTTCGCCGGAATCCGGAATTGTCAGGCGCGCCTTCGGCGCAGGATCCTTGAGGAGGTTCAGCGAGTAGGTCACGGGACGCGTGTCCTCCAGCCCCCCCGCGTCCCGCACATCGAAGTAATGCACGCCGCGTCGCGCCGGCTCAAAGTCCGCGATGACGCGCGTCCCGTCTTCAATCGTCGCCGGCGCCGCCGGGCCGTCATCCGCCCGGAATTTCAGCGACGCGGCCACCACCTGATGGCTGAACATCGCCTCAATGCGAACGCGCGAACCGGGAATCAGATCCGCCGACACCTGCCCTTCGGACAGCGTATAGGGCGCCTGCGACGTATATGCCGGCGGGGCGATTTCGATCGTCGCCCGCTTCACGAAGGGCCTCGGAACCGCCTGCACGTCGTACCATCGCGTGTACTCATCGACGCCGAATTTCCCGATCCGGAATCGAAGTCGCATCGAACCCGGCAGCGGTCCCAGGTCCACAACGAACTGATCGCGACCGCGCCGATCCATGGATCGCGTCAGCGAATCGGAGGAATCGTATTCCATCTCGGCGTGCAGCGTTCTGGGAACCCGACCTTTCGCCGACGCGACAATCGTCAGGTCATCGCCCATCGGCCATCGGAGCACGCCGTTCTCAAACCCCTCGGGGACAATCGTCGCCGTTGACGGCCACGCCGCATCCGTGAGGAACCAGTTGCGACTGACATAGGCGCTGACAACGTCCGGCGCAATCACGACGGCGGCGGCGCACGCGATCATGGAGGCGCATCCGAGTCCCGCGAACCATCGCATGCGATCGGTCCGCAACAGACCTCGCGTTCCCGAGGCGGCGTCGCTCTCGATCGCCCGCTCAATCAGCGCCCGAACGAGCGCCGGCGAATTCCGCGCCGGATGAATGTCCTTCGCAGACACAAATGCAACGGCGCTGAGCAGATTGTCATCCGACGCCGGTCGCCGGCGTTCGATCAGCTGCGCCACGCCGACGGGATCGATGCGGAGACCCATCGGTTTTGCGATCCGTCGCCACACTTCCCGCGAGAGCAGCGTGACGATCAGAACCAGCAACACGAACCGCGGACCCGTCCCGAGAACGAGCAGCCGATCGAGCGCCAATTGCGCTGTCGCGGCGACGAGCCCCATGGCCAGGCACCAGCCGACGCCCTCGATGACGGAATAACGGCGCAACTGCGCGCCGAACCGGCGAAGCGGTGTCAGCAGCTGTCTCGAGTTGTCGTCCACAGTTCGATTCATGTCTCAGGTTGAGTCGCCGACAACGCCGGTCTACATCAACTTCGCCACCTTTCGCAGAATCCACTCCGCTGTCAGTATCAGCGCCAGCGCCGCGAATATCATCGAGTCATCCCAGGCCGGTCGGGCCCGACCACGATGCCGCGCCGTCCGGCTTCGATCCTGAATCAGCCGTGTCGCATCGGCCGCCTCGGCGACGTTCAGATAGCGACCTCCCGCGGCCTCGGCAAAGGCCTTCAGCCCCGCCTCGTCCAGCGACGTGTTCCGCATCTCCAGGTTGGGCTCTGTCACAAAGATCGACTTCTCAATCTCGCCGGAGTGATCGGACGTCTCGCGCTCGCCCGGAAGCCGGATCGACAGTTGGCAGGCGCCTTGTTCCCGCACCTGGAAGCGCCCCTCGTAGTGCCCTTCGCGCCCCGGAATCGGCGTGAGATCGATGTCCGTCGCCGCAGCGTCGCTTCCGGCCTTCACAGCCATCCGCAGCGCGGGCAGCAGCAATGGCTCAAACGCCTCCGTCAATGCACGCGCCGTGACCACGACCGTGTCACCCACTTCATAGGTATCCTGAGAGACCAGGATCTGCCCGCGAGCGCGGCCGCCCAGCAGCTTGCCTTCCACGAGGAATCGCAGCGTCTGGATCCAGAAGCGATTAAAGGGACGCTCATCCCCCTGCCGCCATCGCCACGTCGTGTTGATCCCGAGGTAGGCCGAACGCCCCGCGCCGACGTACTGCGTCGCGAACAGTACATGCGGACCGTACGAATTCACCATTCGCGGATTCGAGTGGCGCATCAGCGCCTTGGCCACGGGCTTTTCGCGTCGCACGGGATAGTGCCAGTACACGCCGCCCAACAGGGCCCACGCGTCGCGCGTGTCCTCGACGCGATCCGTCTGCCGAAGGATCGGATCCCCCGCGGCCTCATCGCTCACAACGATCGGCCATCCGCGCGTCTGGTAGTGCCCGAGGTCGTTGATAATGATCTCCGCTTCGGGGTCCGGGACAATCGGAAGCGTCGACACCACCGGCCGCGTCCTGGGTGAACGGAAAAACGCTCCTGTATACTTGTTGCCGGCCGCGTAGAGCAACCCACCGCCGTACTCCGAGACGTAGGTCGCGACGACACTGGCCCACGTCGGATCCAGCTCGCGCGGATCGACATCCATCAGGATGACGGCGTCGTACTGGTTGATTTCCTCGGTCCCGACGGGCAACTGCTCCAGCACGACGTTGCCGTCGCGCACGGCGTTGATATCCGCCGACTGAAGCCACGTGGAAAGCTCGACCGTCTTGTCGCGCTCGAGCAGTCGAGACAGGTATCGATAATCAAAACTGGGGCCGCCCGAGACGAGCAGCACTTTCATCTTGTCATCCAGGATCCGCACGTCCGGCGTCAGGTCCCGATCGTTGTCCGTCAGCACGGCCTCGAAGGCCGAAGGCGCGAGGCGCAGCGTATAGCCCACATCGCCCGGCAGATCGATCTTTCGCTCAAACACGATCGGCGCCTGGAGACCGTCGGCGGTAATCTCGACCCGCTTCTGGTCGACGCGCCTCGCGTCCTCGCTTCCCTCGCGGCGTTCCCACAGTTCGGCGACGACGCTCTCCCCCGTCAGGCCAACGGCCTCCACTTTCGCCGACACGCGAAAGGGATCGTTCTTGAACGCTGACCTCGGCGCATTGAGCTCGGCGACACGAAGATTGACAGGCTCCGAGGGATCGCCGACGCCCACGGCGAACATCGGAATGTCCCTTCCGCGCAGCGCCCGAGCCACCTGCGAGGCGTGTTCGCCCCGATTGAATCGGCCATCCGTCAGCAGCACGATCCCCGCGATCAGTCCGCCATCCGCCGACTCCAGCGCCCGACGGACCGCCTGCCCCAGGTCCGACGCGCCGCCCATGGCCTCGATCGCCGGCGCCGCGGTGTCGACGGCCGGCGCGTTCTCCGCATCGCTTCGCTCGATCGTGGCGATGTCCACCGGCGCGCGATCGAACGACATGACGCGAACGCGATTGTCCTTTGCCAGCTTGCCCAGCACGCCCGCAGGTCCGGCGCCCAGGAGACGTTCGGCGATATCGATTCGGCGGAAGCCGTCGGCCGGAACCTCGCCCATGACCTGGCGAATGACCTGCTGATCCGTTTCGTTGCGATAGTGATCCGAGAGCCCCATGCTCGCCGACGAATCCACCAGCACGATCGTCGTGGCGTCCTGACGACGCTCCTCGTATCGAACATAGACCGGCTCCAGGGCAATGGCGCCGATCATGACGAGCGCAAGAAGTCGAAGCGCCGTCAGCGTCCATCGAAGGCGCCGCGACATCCGGCCGCGACCTTCGTGGCGATAAAACCAGATGACGGCGTAGGCGCCGACGAGCGTCACGAGACCACCCACGATCAGCGCGTTGCCCGCCGACCAGCGCGCGAACTCAAGCGTCTCCTCGCTCGAGATCGTGCGATAGCCCTGCGCCAGAATGTCCAGTCCCGTCAAACGCATGCCCGCCAACGACTCGTTCCCGAGTCCGTCTCCTCGCTGACAGCTACCCGCGCGAACCAAATCGCCACGCGAGTCCCTGTTCGACCATCATCATCGCCGCCACCATCAGCAGCAGCGGCCACCAGAATTCCGTTCGCCCGCGATCCGCCGCGTTCGCCAGTGTCGCCGGATCGTCAATCACTTCGACGCGCAGCCTGTCTGATGCGCCGCGAAGCGTTTCCGTCGCGGCCGGCGACAGGTCCGCTTCTGTCGGATCCGGGTTGACCGACGCGAACCGACGAATCGTTCCGCCGTTCAGTCGCTTGAGCAGAAACTCGTAGCGACCGCAATGTTCTGTGTCACCAAAGCGAACCTCGCCGATCAGAGACGACGCGGCCGCCCTGGCGTCGCCGCCCGGGGGCGGGCGCTCGTCGGCGTTCAGCCGGATCTCGGGATCCGTCGGATACGCCGGCGTTCGCAGGACCACCGCCGGCTCGACGACGTGCGGATCGACCTCGCAACGCAGCGTCTCCCCCGCCAGCACGTCGCGCTGGCTCGTCGTCGGTCGCGCAACGTACTGCGTCGTCTCCAGCACAAACGGCAGATAGCTGAAGTTGGACGCCCAGTCGTTCCACTCCTGGTCCGCGGACGTCGCAATGAAAATCGTTCGGCCGCGACCAAACGCCTTTTCGACGATCAGTGGCGACTGAAAGGCGTCGTTCGTTCGCGCGATGACAACCGCCGTCGACGACGATGTGTCTTCCCCGGGCGGCGGCGACTCCACGCGCAGATACGCGTCGATCCGAACCTGCCGCAGCAGATCCGCCGTCGGTCCGTCGAACGCCTGCAGCGTCGGATGCGAAGCGTCCCACGACGCGATCGCGACGGCGTCGGCGCCCGCCGGCGCTTCCGCCACGCCCGCAATCGGGAGCGGCGCCAGCCCTCGCCCGTCGTCGTACATCGTCGCGTTGAACTCGGCGACATCCACCAGATCGCCGCCGAAAATGATCAGTCCGCCGCCGGAGTCGACGAACGCGCGCAGCTTGTCGTTCGCCGCCCGCTGCACCCGGCTGACGTTCGCCAGCACGACGACCTGAAACGATGACAGATCGACCTCGTCGATCTCGCCTTCTTCCACGACAGTCACTTCCACGCCGCTCGTCGCCCGGCCGGCCGGTCGCAGCGCCGTCTTCAGCAGGAACACTTCGTCTCGGTACTGATCGCTGCTCGGCTCGCCGTCGACAATCAGCGTGCGAATCGCCGGCGCGACATCGACAGAGGCGATACGGCGATTGTCGAGTCCCACGCTGTCGAGATTGGAGGCCGCGCCGACGAGCTCGACATCGAGATAGTTGGCGCCATCCTGTTCGTACGTCACTTCCACCGGCTCACGCGCCGTCTCGCCCGGCATGATCTCGCGAATGACCATCGGCGGCAGCCGGCGTCCCTCGATCCCCACGCCGAGTTCCACATCGCGCAGCGGCGTCGAAGAATAGTTGGCGACGCTGACCTGGAATCGTGTCGGAACACCCGCCACGGACTGCGGTCGATCGGCGCCAATGGCCGTCACGGCGATGTTTCCGGCCGACGCCTTCCCGACATTCACGAGCACGCATCGAACCGAGTCCTTCTCGCCGTTCAGCGCGGCCAGCGGCGCAAGCGGCCCCTTTCCACCAGTCCCGGCCTCGCCCTCGGCGCGCCGCCAGTCACTCCGCTGGAAATCACTGATCGCGTAGACCACGGCGTTGGCTCGCGACGTCGTCGTTGCGAGCTGACGCGAAATGCTGCGCAGGGCCGCGTCCCACGCGCCGCCGCGCTCCGTCGTCGACAGCGTCGCCAGCGCTTCCGTCAGGCGCACACGGTCTTCGTCGGATGCGCCCGGGGCGCTCAGGATGGGCTCATCCGGCCGGCTCATGACATAAAGCGAAATCGAATCTCCGGCGGAGGTCTCGGCCACAAGCCGACCGATCGCCTCGACCGCGGCCTTGCCGGAATCAAACGATGACTGGCGATCGCCACCGGCCGATGTCGCCCGACTCACGGCGGACATGGAGTAGGAGTCATCCAGGATGATGATGTGCTCTGTCTGGGAACCACCCACGAGGCTCGCCAGCAGGCCGCTGGAGAAGAACGGCCGCGCAAAGGCAAAAGCCAGAAGCAGGACAATCAGGCAGCGCAGCGCCAGCAGGATCAGCTGCTCAAGGCGAACACGCCGTCGATTTCGGCGATGCGCGTCCAGCAGAAAATCCATTGCCGCCCAGCGCACGCGCTGGTAGCGCCGCCTGGAGAGAATGTGGATGAGAATCGGGCTCGCCACGGCGCCGGCGCCGGCGGCCATCCAGGGGTTGAACAGAAATCCGGAGAGCCAGGAAATCATGCGCCCGCCTTCACCTGGCGCATGCGCGCCGCCAGATACGCCCGTAGCGCCACGTCCAGCGGGTCCGCTGTCGAGAGGCTCACAAACTCAATTCGGCTGTTGGAACAGGCCCGCCGGATCGCCGTTTCATGTGCGCTGAGCGCTTCGAGATAGGCGGATCGCAGGGCCTGCGGATCCACCAGAATCTGCTGATCCGGCGCCTCCAGTCCCTCGAACAGTGTGTTATTCGCAAACGGGAAGGTCCGTTCGTCGTGATCAAGCGTATGAAACACGACGACCTCGTGCCCCGCATGGCGAATGCGCTCCAGCGTCGGAATCAGGACATCGACGTCAAAGAGCAGATCGGAAATCAGCGCCACCATGCTCCGGCGATGCAGGCGTCCGGCAATGTGCGGCAATGTCGCTCGCGCGTCATTCGCCCTTTCCAGCCGGGCGCGTTCCAGGCGCTCGACGAGCAGACGCAGATGTCCCTGGCTGCTCAAAGGGGGCGCTTCCGCGCGAATCTCATCGTCGAAGATGATCAGGCCCGCGGCGTCCTGCTGATGCGTGAGCAGGAACGCCAGCGACGCCGCCAGCGTCGCCGCGTACTCGAACTTCGTCAGGCGATCGTCCCGATCGAGGTGCTCCGGGTAACGCATCGACAGCGAGCTGTCCAGGACGATATGCAGTCGCAGATTCGTTTCCTCTTCATACTGCTTGATATAGAAACGATCGGAACGGCCGAAGACCCGCCAATCCAGATGCCGCAGGTCATCGCCCGCCACGTACTCCTTGTGCTGCGCAAACTCGACGGAAACACCGTGATAGGGACTGCGATGCATGCCGCTGACGAAGCCCTCGACGACGAGCCGCGCGCGCATCTCAAGATCGCCGATGCGGGCGAGCAACTCGGGCTTCAGATACTTCCGGGCGTCGTTGGCCATGTTCACCGCCACGTCGCCGACGCGCGACGCCCGCACTCGGGCCGTCGCCGTGGTCGACGAATCCAAACAAACAGATTACGCGTTGATCATCTTGTTGACGCGGCTGTCACCCAGCAGACCGCCGCCGTGCGGATCGTGCATGTCCAGCAGGTCCGCGATGAGCTTGTCCGGCGTATAGCCTTCCGCCTGCGCGGCGAAATTCGTCACGACGCGATGCCGCAGTACGGGCGCCGCCAGCGCCCGGATGTCCTCCGTCGACACGTGCAGATTCCCGCGCAGCGCCGCCCGCGCCTTCGCGGCGACGATCAGGAACTGGACCGCGCGAGGTCCGGCGCCCCACGCGACGCGATCCCTGACGAGCTGGGGAGACGCCGCCTCCAGAGGTCGCGTCGCCCGCACCAGATCGAGGGCGTACTTCACGATCGGTTCGGCCGCGGGAATGCGGCGCACCACCTTCTGCAGCGCCAGAATCTCACCCGCGCCGATCACCGAACTGACATCCACATTGAATTCACCCGTCGTCTTTGTCGCGATGTCGAGTTCCTCTTCATAGGACGGATACCCGATCAGCACCTTGAACATGAATCGATCCTGCTGCGCTTCCGGCAGCGGATACGTGCCTTCCTGTTCGATCGGATTCTGCGTCGCCAGCACGAAGAAGGGCGACTCGATGGCGTGCCGCACGCCGCCGACAGTGACCTGCCGTTCCTGCATGCACTCGAGCATCGCCGCCTGCGTCTTGGGTGGCGTTCGATTGATTTCGTCCGCCAGGATCACGTTCGCAAACACGGGGCCGGGCAGGAATTTGAACTCCCGCGCCCCCGTTGACTTGTCTTCCGCAATCACTTCCGTACCCGTGATGTCACTCGGCATCAGGTCCGGCGTGAACTGAATTCGGTTGAAGCTCAGCGACAGGGTCCGCGCCAGCGTCGAGATCATCATCGTCTTCGCCAGCCCCGGCACACCTTCCAGGATGCAGTGACCACCGGCGAACAGCGAAATCAGGAGCTGCTCGATCACGTCGTCCTGGCCAACGATCACCTTGTGCAGCTCATCCCGAAGCCGTCGATAGCTCTCGGCAATCTGCCCGGCCGCCGCCACATCGTCGCCCGTCGCGTTTACGTGATCCGTCATTCGATTACTCCAGTGTTCGGCGCGGCTCGCCGCGCGAGATCCCGCCCCATGGCGCCGTCATCGCTGCATGATCGGCAGATTGTTGTAAGGTAGCTGCAGAATCACCAGCGCGATGGACGTGCCGTAAATCTGCCCGACGCTGTCGCCGTTCCAGGAACCATCCTCGTTCTGCGTTGACAGCAGGTAGTCCCGCATTTTCGGGAAGTACTCATCCCAGTCCTTCTCACCCGACAGGTACATCACCTGGGACAGATAGAGATGGGCGTAAAAGAAATGCCCCCAGACACTGCCCTGATTCTGGCCGACACCGATGTTCTGCTTGCAGTATCGCAGCGCCTTGCGCGCCAGCGGATTCTCGTATTCACCCGCGTTGAACCAGCACGCGACGGCGGCCGCCGTAATCGGCGGTCGCGATCCGCTCATGCCGACGCGATAGGCGATACCGCCATCCGGCTGAACGGATTTCTCCAGGTATCCCATCGCGCGATCGATCACTTTCTTGGGCACCGCGACGCCCGCGTTCCGCGCCGCGCGCAGCGCCTGCACCTGCGTTACCGTCACGGAGCCCTCGTCGCCGTCCATGTCGGGCGTGTACAGCCAGCCGCCCAGTCGGCTCTGACTCCGCTCCGTCAGCTCGACGCCCTTCCTCAGCACCGTCCGAATTCGCGCCAGGCGTTCCGGATCTTCTTCCATTCCCATCACCTGCGCGAGAAAGAGCATCGTGAAACCATGACCATACATGGATCGCGACGATTCACTTCCGTCTCGACAGATCAGTCCGTTGCGCTTCGCCGAGCCGATGGCGTAAGTCAGCGTCTTGCGCAGCTGCGGCGCGTACTCCCCCTGCGTGGGTGTGCTGCCCGATGACATCAGCGCCAGCCCCGCGAGCGCCGTCATCGACGTCGGGTAAGAGCCCAGGTCGCCCGTGTCCTGAAACGATCCATCCTTGCTCTGCCGCGACGCCAGGTACGCCAGCCCCTTTCGGATCGCCTTCTCCGTGTCTTCCGAGATGTGCGTGGGCCGCTTCGGCGGTACCTGGGCCTGCGCAACGCGCTCCGGTCGCGCCCCCAGAACCAGGACGAGACCTGACAACGTCAGTGTCAGCGCGACCGCCCGCAGACGCCGACAACGATCCCGATGTGTCTTACGGAACATGGGCGCCTCCCGCGCTGGAGCGTCGCTCCCTGAACGATCGCACTTCGTCCGCGTCGGCCAGAACGTAATACCCTTCCGGCGCGACCGCGATGATCCGATGATCCAGAATAATCACGTCGCGAATCGCCCGGGACTTGTTGAAGGGCGATTGCTGCTTCATTCGCAGATCCCGTTCATATTCCTGCGGATCCGATCCGAGTCGTCCTTCATAGAACGTGTACGGCGCCGGTCCGATCCGCCGGTCTCTTGCCTTCTGAAGAATCGTCAGGACAGGCGCCGTCGCCGTATCAATGATCTGTCGCTTACGACCCGACGCGTCGAGACCACCTGGAATTTCCTTCGTCTTGTTCGTCACGACGGCCACATACTCTGATGACGCCCGCATCATCTGTGGGGATATCGTGGCGTGCCCGCCCAGCTCCCGGTGCCACGACAGTTCGCCACCCTCCAGCGAATACGACGCCAGCACGTACTCAACCTTCAGTTCCTCCCGTTTCGTGAACAGAAGCAGACTCGGCCACGCCGATTCCTGCGGCCGATCCAGCACGGCGTCCAGCGGCGGCATTTCAAGGTTGAGCGCAACGATCGACTGAACGAGGCGCCCGTTGGCCGGATTCACAATCGCGATCCCGTTCGCCCCGTGGTAAATCGCCGCATGTTCCGCGTCGAGCTCGCTGATTCCCCTGACGCCGCCATCGAGCTCCAGCTCCCACGCGACTTCCCCCGTCGTCGCAACGCGGCCGACAACCTTCGAGTTCTGTCCTCGCATGACGGTCGCCCCGCTGATGGCGAACATCCGCACATTGGACGCCGGATCCCTGTCGTCGAAGATCTCTTCGGTCGGCGTGGACGCTTCGGCCGCGGCAATGCCGCCGACAGGAACGTCATATTCACGCAGGAGCAGACCCGTCTCCATATCAATGACAGCGGCCCGAAGCGCCGACTCGTCCAGGCAGATCAACCGACCGTCGACCACGCGCATGGAGCCGATCTGTCGATCCGGAAACGTTCGTCGCCACAGCGGCGCAGCGCGATCTCGCGTCTCCGCGGCCACAATCGTGTTCGGGTCCGTCGCAATGACGGCGATACCACTTTCACTCACAACGGGCGGCATGGCCAGGGGCCCCAGGTGCCGCGTCAGCGGAATCGGCGTCCACATCGCCCGCCCCGTGTCCAGTCCGATCGCCTCGACCTGCGCCGGTCCCGCGATGACGGCCACACGATTCGAGACGGCCATGTATCGAGGCCCGTCGCCGGAGGCGTCCGCAAATGACGTTGTCGCCACGGGATCAGGATTGTGCGCCCATCGTGTCGGCGTCAGATCATCGGCGTCACCCGCGATCCCCCGGTACTGATTCGAGAACCGAATCGGAATGACGGGTTCGAACGACTGGCGCGAATGTGTGGGATCCCAGTAACTCGAAACGTCCATCGGCGCCTCATCCGCGTTGTCATCGACGACGCAGAGATACGCCTCCGTCATCAGCGCGAGCCTGTCGGACTCTCGCAGAATCGCGGGAACCGGATTCGATGAGACCGACGAAAGTCGGGACGCGATCGCATCAAGGTACTCGCCCAGCGTCGCCGCGTTTGACGCCGCGCGCAACGGGCCGAACTGCGACATGGGAATCGAGCGATCGACATCGCCCAGCGTCATGAGGAGCCGTCGCGCCGTGTCCGCATCCTGCGCAATCGGCTCGGGCGGCGCGGCGCACAGCTGAAGCAGGCGCACCGCCGCCGACGTGCGCGCCTGATCCGTGTCCGCGCGCCACATCGCCCGCTGACAATGATGGAACGCCGATTCAAACAGACCCGACGCCAGTTCGCGATCCGCGATCTTCAGATCCAGCGACGCCCCCAGCGGCGTGAACCCGACGGCGTCGGCGAGTCGAATCATGGCGTCGCACTCGCCGGCCGACTCGAGCCGCTGGGCCGCCGCGTCAAGATCGGACTCCATGGCCGAGCGCGCCGATGACGACGCCCGATGATAGAACTGCCGCAGGCGACGCCCGATCTCCAGCGCGTCCTGGATGCGCCAGCGATCGTCAATCCGCATCGGGCGACCGTGCGACTGCTCAAGCAGTTGCACACACAAGGCGCCCGCCTCCGTCTCACGCCCCTCAGAGAATTCGAACGACGCCAGGGCGAGCCCGGCGCTCGCGCGATCCACGGGCAGCCGCGCCGCCTCGTAGGCGCGCGTCAGCAGGCTTCGGCGCGACGCGTCGTCGCTTTCGTCCGCCATGCTGATCAGCACGCTGACACGATGATGCGACACGCGATCCGTCGATTCCACCAGCGACGCCCGCTCGAATTCTTCATCGCTTTGCAGATTTGCGAGCTTCGACGCGATGGCCGCGTCCGCCTGGTCCAGCCAGTCCAGCGCCGCCGTCCATTCCGACTGCAGCGTCGCGAGCCAGGCCAGCTTCATGAGCGCGGACACGTCTTCGGGATCGCGTTCAAGTTTCGCCATCGCGATATCCCGCGACTGATCGGGATCGGGATACCTTGCGACCTTCGTGTTTCCAACGCTGTAAAGCGCGCCATCGAACGCGCAGAGGTTTCCGAATTCCAGCCCGTCGCCGAAGCGATCGTCCAGCCCCTTTCCGGTTGCGAGGTCGAGCGCGACAAGCCCGTCAAACGTCGGCACAAGAACGCGATCCTCGAACATCACTGGGCGCCCCGAGAGTTTCAGCGCCGCCGCATTCGTCGCCTCGTCGTTTGCCGGCAGATAATCCACGCGCCAGACTTCGGCGCCATCCGACAGCCGAATCGCAGCCACGCTCCTGCCCGCGACCACAGCGAGCGTGTCCGTCGCGCCGACGATGTATCGATCCGTTCCGCGGGGTCGCGACCACAGGCGACGCCCCGTCTCGACGTCAAAAGCGAACATGGCGTCGGCGTCCTGCGGCGCGAGCAGCACGCAGCCCCCCGACTGGATCGGCGGCGTCGAGAGCCACTCGTCCGTCGGCGCCGCGACGACGTGATTGATCAGCGCCCCGGGGCGATCGAAGTCCATGCCGCCGAAGATCCCGACGCGCTCGTAGCGCGCGAGCCATCGCAGCGACAGATCGTGCTCGTACAACGCCGTCAGCAGACCGGCGCCACTGGGCACGTAAACACTGCCGTTGACGATCGTCGGCTCAAGCACGCCGTAGAACGGGAACAGCATCGCCTGCCCGGTGCCGATCGCGATCTCTCGCTTCAGTTCACCGTCAACAGCAAGCACACCCAGATAAAGATCACCATTTCGAACGTACGTGACCAGCAGATCCGCGCCGTAGGCGATCGGTGTGCAGAAAAAGTGGGCCTCTTTCAGCGGATGCAGGGGCGCATCCCCTTCCTGGCCAAGCCTCCACTTCGAATTTCCAGTCCTCGCGTCGTAAGCGAACAGAGTATTACCGCCCGCAAAGAGGTCGGACTCACTCGATTGCTGCCCGACGGGAACGCCCTCCCGTGAGGGATTTCGTTCCGCAAGCCCTTTGTATTGTCCAATTGCAAAGACAAGGCCGTTGGCGGCCGTCAGGGCGCCACGGTTCTCGCGGAACAACGACGTCGTCGTGTAGTCATCCAGCAGGCGATGTTCGTCGGCTTCCTGTACGATCGATGCGAATCCACCGACGTTCAGCCGATGTTCAACCAGGCGCGGATCACGGGGCTGCGTTGTCGGTAACGTCTTCCACACCATCTCGTAGGTCGACGCGTCCAGCGCCATCACGCCAACCGTCGATGACACGAACAGCTGCGCGCCATCCGATACGACACGCCAGACAGGCGGACGCCCCTGCTCGATCGCCACATCCCGAAACGCCCGCGGGTCCGCCTTGTCCCTCGTCGGCAGTAGTGTCACGTTGGCCGACTTGGATTCCACCAGCGGCGAGAGGTTCTGCGCGACGCCGCGCCCCGTGGGCCCCAGTCTTGATGACCACGCGTTCGACAGGTGCGCCCGCGTCATCCGCGCCGCGCCGCCCGAGTCGATGAACTCCCGAATGGCGGCGATTCTCGATGTGATCCCCGCGTCATTCCCGGTATCCGCCGCCACCGCATCCAGCGCCTTCATCGCAGTCGCACGTTGTCCAAGCAATGACAAGGCGACGACGCGACGCAGTTCGATCTCGGTTTTTGGGACGCGCGACTGCGCAAGGGCGTCCAGGCGATTCAGATAGGCGATCGCCTCGCCCGGAATCAGATCGTCCAGCAGCCGGACCGTCAGCAGGTCGAGCGCTTCCGGGCCATGCGTGGTCATGGGGTAGACCCGCGCGACTTCCCGCAGCGGATTCAGGTCGTGATTCGCCTCGGCGAGTCGCATGAGCCGCCGCGCCGCCGGGTCAAAGAGGATGCGATAAGCCTCCAGGCCCTCCGGCGGCAGCGCGGCAATCTGCGCCTGCGCCATCTCGATCGCCGATCGATACGTCCCATCCGGCGACGTGACCAGTGTGCTGCCGTGCTCGCGGATGATGCGTTCCAGCGTATCGGCCGCGAGCTTCCAGTCCTCGCGCTGGACCGCTTCCGCCGCCCGTCGAAGCCATGATTCCGCGTCTCGATCGATGGCCGGCTGGATCCCCTCAACCTCATCGCTGAGGCCGGGCCCGTCGAAGTCCATATTGATGATGACCGGCTGAGCGCCCGGCGGTGGACCACCAGGGTTCTGGCCATCCTGCCCCATCACCCGCAACGCCGGCGCCAGCGCAATGATCGCCAGAAGCGACAGACGGCGAAGCGGTATGGCCAGAGACGTTTCCATGATGCCGATCGCCGTGATCCCCCTCGAGCCGCTGATTTTCGCCTCAGACATCACGAATTCATCGATTCGCGAGACGGGAGCCTCTATCATACGCCCAAATTCCGATAATCTCCAAGCGCGGGGCGCCAGCGCCCGGCCTTGTGATCCGCGTCGGCGTCGTTAGTCTCAACGCGTCCGCGGCGGATCGCTTTCGCGCCCAACGCAGCCGGAACTCTCGAATGAGCATCGACGCGAAGACGCCCTCTGTTCTCCTGCGACTGACGACGGATTTCGCCGCCGCCGCCCGGTACCTCTTCAGTCGCCGGGACACGCCTACCGGTTCGCAGGCGTCGGTCCCGCGAAGCGTCTGGCCCATGGTACCCATCGGCCTTCTGATCGGTCTCATCTGGACCGGCGTGTTCCGACTGACGTGGCGCATCTTCGGTGAAATCGGCTCGCTGCGACTGCTGCCGAGTTTTGCCGTCGTGGTTGTCTTCGCGACCCTGACCGGCCGTCGAACGCTTCAGGCCGCCATGCGCCTGGTCGAGTCTCCCCCCGAAGCGCAACAAACCCGCAACGAACAAGCGCGCGTCGGGGAAAAGTCGTTGATACTCCTGGTCCTGTCGCTCCTCGGCATGTTTGTCCTCGTTCTCAGTCTTCCGGAAATTCAGGGCTGGTGGCCCGCCGCGGACGACTGGCGCAGCTGGTTCAACTGGATGTATCCGCGCCCCATCTATCGACCACTCCTGCTCGCCCCCCTGTGGGGACAATGGGGAATGCTCGTTGCCCTTTGCGCCGGCCGCGCCGCGCCCCACGCCGATCCACTGACGCGTAACTACGTCCTCGGACTCAACGTGTGGAAGCTCGTCGTCCATTCCGCCGCGCCACTCTTCCTCACGAGCATCTATCTCAGCCGTGACGGTCGCTTCTTCACGGGCCCCATGATGGTCGCGACACTTCTCGCCGCGACGATCCTCTTTGCCACGATCGTCGCGAACCTGCGGGGCGGCCAATCCCGATCGAGCGTCCTGACGACGGGCCTCTTCGCCCAGACGCTGTTCCTGATTATGTACCGCGCATTCTGGCCGCTGATTGAACGATGACATCCGCGACAACGCAGAGGGCCGCGAGCGTACGCCGGGGAAATCACCGGCCTGCGCCGCTTCTGCCCGTCGCGCTGGGGCTCATCGCCGGTGTCACCCTCGATAACACCGTTCCATTGTCGCCCGAAGTGATCGTCGGCGTAACCTTCGCCGGCGCCCTGCTCGGAATCGTCGCGCTTCGCTCCAGGCGACACGCCCGCGTCACGCTGTGCGCCGCCCTGCTCGTTTCCGCCGCCACGGGCGCTGTCCGCCACGCGGTCCGGATGCGATACCTCCCCGACCATCACATCGCGCGCATCGTGGAAGACGAACCACGCATCCGCACACTGTGCGGTCGCGTCGTCACATCGCCCCGCATCGTGGAACGACCGCGCGATCAGGCGGTCGCCTATCCAACGGCGCCCAGGACTCGATTCATACTCGACATCACGAGTGTCGACGGCGCCGCCGGCCCTATTCCTGCGACAGGCCGATTGAGTGTCACTGTCAAGGAACCCATGCCCCTGCTGCAACTTGGCGATGAAGTTCGAATCACGGGCCGCCTCTATCGCCCCTTGCCGCCCGCCAATCCCGGCGCCTACGACTGGTCGCTGCTGCTGCGCCGCGACGGTGTGCACGCCGCCCTGTCGACAGATCACGCCGCCGCCGTCGTCACGCTTCGCCGGAAAGTCGCCGGCCCCGTCGACACGCTGCTGCACGCCGCCCGGGATCGCGCCCGCCAGTACCTGCTCGACGAATGCGTTGTCGAAAGCGATCCCGCCGCCGGCGTTCTTTCCGCCATGGTCCTCGGCCGCCGCAGCCAGGTCGACCAGACACTCAACGAAGCGTTCGTTCGCACCGGCGCGGCGCACTTTCTCGCCGCCAGCGGTCTCCACGTCGGCTGGCTCGCCCTCATCGGCTGGTGGCTCGCCCGCATGATCGGTCTGTCCAACCGTCAGTGCGCCGTCCTCGTGGCGCTGCTCATTATCGCGTACACAATGCTCGCCGAACCCCGCCCATCCATCATGCGCGCCGGCGCGATCGGCGTTCTCGCGTGCGTCGGAATCTACCGGGCGGGCGTCACGAACACGCTCAACTGGCTCTCGGCCGCCGTGATCCTGCTGCTGATGCTCGATCCGACAGACGTCTTTCGACCCGCCTTTCAGTTCAGCTTCGTCGCCGTCCTTTCGATCGTGTACCTGCGGCCGATCGTCGACGCGTTTCTCACGCGACACATCCGCGCGTTTCAGAAGCTGGACGCGCTGGACGCCGCCGTCGACGCCGCCGTTCCGATCCCGTTGACACCGAAGCTGCCGCGACGCCGCGAACTCGTCGCCAACGAACTGCTCCGCGCCGTTCGCCTCACGTTCACGGCGTCCGTCGCCGCATGGATCGCCAACGTCCCGCTCGCCAGCTATCACTTCAATCGCTTCGCCCCCTTCGGCTGGCTTTACAACCTGGTCCTCTGGATTCCCGCCTTCCTCGTCACGGCCCTTGGCTTTCTCAAGGTGCTTCTCGCCCTCGTTTTTCCATCGAGCGTCATACTGACGGGACCGCTTCTTCAGGTCGCCATCAATGCGTTTCTCTCGCTCGTCCGCGCGCTCGCCGCCATCCCCGGGGGGCTCGTGGAGGGCGCCAGTCCTTCCCTGCTGTGGGTCGCCGCGATCTACACGATGCTCATTCTTCGGATTCGATTTCCGATGCGATTCGACAAACGCGCCTTCACCCCGCTCATTTACATCGCGCTGCTCCTCTGGTTTCTTATCCCCGCGCGATGGGCAAAGCGGGACTCCGGCGCCCTCAACGTCTGGATCCTGGCCGTTGGCGACGGTACCGGAATTGTCATCGAGCTCCCCGACAGCCGCACGATGCTCTTCGACTTCGGCACACGTTCACCATTCGACGCCTCTACCACGGCGACGGCGTTTCTCGACCATCGCGCGATTGATGAAATCGAAACCGCCTTCATCACGCACGCCAACTTCGACCACTACGGCGCCATGCCCTCCATTCAGAGGAAGGTCCCCATCCGCCGCGTCATCGTCAGCGACCAGTTCGATCACTTCGTTAAGGAATCTGGAGGCGCGGCCCGATTCTTCAGGTCGTTGAGACAGACGGGCGACGGCATGGAGATCGTCGCCGGACCAAAGACGTGGCGCGACGCCAGCGGCGTCGAATTTGAAATCCTCGGCCCCATCGCCGCCGCCGACGGGCGCCCACCCAGCGCCAACGACAGTTCACTCGCCCTGCGACTGACCTATCAGGGGCATTCGATACTCCTGACGGGCGATCAATCCGAATGGGGCCTCGGCCATCTGCTGGCGCGCCCCGAGATTCACGCCGACGCCCTCGTCCTTCCGCATCACGGCGCCGTCGCCCACAACACGCAGCGCTTCATCGATCGCGTCAACCCGAGAATCGCCATCCGCTCGACCGGCCAGCGCCGAGACATGACGACGAACGGCATCGAGCGTCTGGTCGGAACGGCTCGAACGTATCTCACGACGGCCGACGACGGCTGCATTCGCCTTAGGATCAAAAATCACAGCCTGACGGCGACCCCGTTCCTGCACACCGACTGAAGCGCGACGCCCTTTCAGCCCCCTGAGTGGTCCAACGCGGCACACGTCCGAGCCCGGCCGGCGATGGCCGGGTCAGTCGACGGATACCCATCGATGCGCTGCACATGACCGCTTCATTAAATTCTCATGGATTCGGCGCCGCCGCGGCGTCGGCTGGTTTGGCGTGCCCGAACACACTCGATATACTCCGGCCCACCTAACGCCGAACCTGAATCGGGAACTTCGACGAATGCGCCACGAATTCCAATGGGTCGTGCCGACTCCGAACGGCGACATGCCGCTGACGCTGACGATTTCGTCCATCACCGGCTGGATCGGCGGCAAGGTTCTCACATTTGACGGCGCCGTCGTCTATCGCCGCGGCATTTTCGCCGGGATCAACCAGAATCTCGTTGTCCCCGGCGCCCCGAAGAAGAACTACTATCGACTCCGCGCCGCAAAGACCGGCGCCGACGCCGAATGGCGGCCGACGCTGTACGCGGGAGACGTGATTATC
>Ga0116152_10000139_pt1 | contig 55935 bp, 57 predicted proteins | sample AD_UKC119_MetaG_FD_89894 | JGI IMG/M metagenome (GOLD analysis project Ga0116152, IMG submission 89894) | Active sludge microbial communities of municipal wastewater-treating anaerobic digesters from Hong Kong - AD_UKC119_MetaG | ecosystem: Engineered > Bioreactor > Anaerobic > Digestate...
GCGTATCCTCGACTTTATCCACTTTTTCAACCAAACCCTGGCGAAACCCTTCCGCTGGACTTACATCGGCAAGCCTCTACAGGTGTGAGTTATCCGACAGGTTTACGGGGCGATGTACTAGCCCAGCTCACCCAGACACAGACTCTCCGGTGGAAAGGCTTCCGGGATGCTCAGGTTCCATCAACCTCCCCCGCGCTATCGTCCCCGCAGCACCAGCAGGATGCCCCCCAGCACCAGCACTGACGCCAGTATCAGGCGTGCACTCAGCTGCTCGGCGGCAAACAGCACACCACCAAGGGCAGAAATCACCGGTACCAGCAGCTGCAACACTGCCGCCTGAGTCGCGCCCAGCCCCGGCAGGGCTGCATACCAGAGCGCATAGCCCAGCCCCGACGTCACCCCGCCCGACACGACAGCCAGCAGCAGGCCGGTGCTGTCAGCCTGCAGCCGTGGCCAGCCCACCAGCAGCAGTACCGCCAGCAGCGGCAGGGTACGGAAGAAATTCCAGGCCGTGTCATTCAGGGCATTGCGTGAACCGCGTCCGCGCAGGGTATAGGCCCCCCAGGCCACACCCGCCAGGGTCATGAGCAGGAAGCCACCCCAGGACGGGGTGTTCAATCCCGGCAGTACCAGATACACAAAGCCGCACAGGGCGACCAGCAGCCCCAGCCATTCCAGCCGGCCCGGACGCAGGCCCGACCACAGGCTGACCCCGATCATGCTCAGCTGCACGGCGGCAAACAGGATCAGTGCCCCGGTACCGGTATCGAGTGACAGATACGCCCAGGAGAACGCGGCAGCATAGGCAAACAGGTACAGGGCCGCCAACCAGCTGCCCCCGACCGGGGGATGCCGACCGCGCTGGTGCCACAGCACCAGCAGGGCCAGTACCACAATCCCGGAGCCGAGCCGTACCAGGGTGAAACCGGCTGCATCAATATGCCCGCCACCGAGTGCCAGACGGCACAAGACCGAATTCCCGGCAAAGGCCAGCAGCGCCAGAATCGTATACAGCACCAGTAAAGATGGTGACATCCGGCCCTGGCCCCTCAGCGCCCGCCGGACACGTCGATAAAGCTTCCCGTGGTGTAGGAAGCCTCATCCGACAGCAGCCACAGGATGGCACGTGCCACCTCCTCGGCCCGTCCGCCGCGCCCCATGGGCACCGACCCGCGCAGCCGTTCGATCCGGTCCGGCTCTCCGCCACTGGCATGGATGTCGGTATGAATCATCCCCGGCCGCACGGCATTGACCCGGATACCCTCGGCAGCCACTTCCCCGGCCAGGCCGATGGTGAAGCTGTCGATTGCACCCTTGGACGCGGCATAATCCACATATTCGTTGGGGGAACCCAGCCGGGCGGCCATGGAAGACAGGTTCACGATCGCCCCGCCCTGCCCGCCATGCCGGGTAGACATGCGCTGCACCGCTTCACGCGCGCACAGGAAACTGCCCAGTACATTGACATTGAAAATGCGGGCCAGCCGGGCTGCCGGCATATTCTCCACCCGCATCTGCTGCTCCAGCATGCCGGCATTATTGACCAGCCCCGACAGGGTGCCGAACTCCTGATCCAGATGCTCAAACAGGTTCAGCACCTCCGCTTCCCGCCCCACATCGGCCTTCAGCGCCAGTGCCCGTCCGCCAATCGACCTGATCTCCTCCACCACGGCACGAGCCTGCGCCTCCCGACTGTGATAGCTGATACAGACCGACCAGCCGGCTTCCGCTGCCAGCCGCGCTGTCGCGGCACCGATCCCCCGACTGCCGCCGGTTACCAGCAACACCCTGTTTTTCATTCTGTCTCTCCTGTTGTCATCAAACGTCGCCGCAACTCATCCACCCGCCTGCGGTTCACGCCCAGATCGCTGTAACCGACCCTGGAGGCTGAGCGCACATGCAGCAGTGTATGGCGGGTATCCAGACGCAGTTCCAAGTCATCCACAAAGCCGAAAATGGACGAGCGGAAAGTCACTGCCAGATAATTATCCTGCACCCGTACCACCCGCCCCCCCATATCGATCACCGCCTGCTCCACACGCGTCAGCAGCCCGGAATCAAAACCGGAAACCGGAATCGGCGGTACCGAATGCGCCACATTGCCGCCGGTTTCACTGCAGACACAATTGGGCTTGTCGGCACACGGGCGCAGGTGCCCGTCCAGCAGACCGGGGGGCTGTCCCTGCCGCGACTGGACGCCCAGCACCAGCAGGCCGACCACTCCCGCTGTCACCAGCATCAGCACCAGTAATCCGAACATTTTCATGCCGTCTCCCACAGCAGTCACACACCAGCGGCGAAAGGGGAAAACAGTAGCATATAAAGCCTGCAACCAGAATATGAACGGGCGTAAAATAACCCGGCTCTGTCGTACCCCTGTCCCCTTTTTCAGGGCTTTGGTGTATTCTTTCGGGCTTAAGAATCAGACAAGAAGCACCCGTCATGAGTGAAAACAGCAGACCACCCAATTTCCTGGAAAAAATCATTACCGAAGCGCTGGAATCCGGCACGGTTCCGGTCATCCGAACCCGCTTTCCCCCCGAGCCCAACGGCTACCTGCATATCGGACATGCCAAGTCGATCTGGATCAACTTCGGTCTGGCAGAGAAGTTCGGCGGCACCTGCAACCTGCGATTTGATGATACCAACCCCGTCAAGGAAGACCTGGAATATGTCGAATCCATCAAGCGCGATGTGGAATGGATGGGCTACCACTGGGACGGTGCGGTGCGTTACAGCTCGGACTATTTTGACCAGCTGTATGAATGGGCGCTCTACCTGATTCGGGAAGGCAAGGCTTTTGTGTGTGACCTGAGTGCCGAACAAATGCGTGAATACCGGGGCACCCTGACCGAGCCGGGCCGCAACAGCCCCTGGCGCGACCGGAGTGTGGCAGAAAACCTCGACCTGTTCGAGCGCATGAAAAACGGCGAGTTCGCGGACGGTGCCCGTTCGCTGCGGGCCAGAATCGACATGACCTCTCCCAATATCAACCTGCGCGACCCGGTGCTTTACCGTATCAAGAAGGCCAGCCATCACCAGACCGGGGACAAATGGTGTATCTACCCGTCCTACGACTACGCCCACGGTCAGGGTGACGCCATTGAAGGCGTGACACATTCGATCTGTACGGTGGAGTTTGAGGACCACCGTCCGCTGTACGACTGGTGCATCAACAACCTGCCCACGCCCTCACAGCCGCACCAGTACGAGTTTTCACGCCTGAACGTGAACTACATGATCACCAGCAAGCGCAAGCTCAAGCTGCTGGTGGACGAAGGGCATGTGGATGGCTGGAACGACCCGCGCCTGCCCACCCTGTCCGGCATGCGCCGCCGGGGCTTCACTCCCAAGGCCCTGCGTGACTTCTGCGAAATGACCGGTGTCACCAAGGTGGTCGGTGTGGCTGACATCAGCATGCTGGAATTTGCCCTGCGCGAGGACCTGAATGCCCATGCACCCCGAGCCATGTGCGTGCTGCGCCCGCTCAAGGTGGTGCTGACCAATTATCCGGCAGACCAGAGCGAAACCCTGAGCGCCCCGATTCACCCGCAGCATGAGGCGCTCGGGGTACGAACGCTGGCCTTCGGGCGTGAAATCCTCATTGAGCAGGACGACTTCCGCGAGCAGGCCAACAAGCATTATAAGCGCTTGGTATCGGGCAAGCGTGTACGCCTGCGCAATGCCTGTGTGATCGAGGCTGACGAGGCGGTAAAGGATGTCGATGGCCGGATCATCGAAGTACGGGCGCGGGTGATTGAAGACACGCTGGGCAAGGACCCGGCAGATGGCATCAAACCCAAGGGCGTAATCCACTGGGTTTCTGCCACGGACCATCTCGACTGTGAGGTGCGCCTGTATGACCGCCTGTTCACCGACCCGTTTCCGGACAGTGGTGACAGGAACTTTCTGGATTTCATCAACCCGGACAGCCTCACCATTCTCAAAGGCTGCAAGGCGGAGGCGGGACTCCGCAACGCCGATCCGGAGACACGTTACCAGTTTGAACGTGAAGGCTATTTCATTCTTGATTCACGCTACAGCACACCGGAGCAGCCGGTCTTCAACCGCGTGATCGGCCTGCGCGATACCTGGGGCAGGACCGGCGGCGATAACTGACCTGCCGGCACACCGGCCCCGGCTCCATCCATCGGGAGCCGGGGCCGGTTATCATGGGTATGACCCCGAATTCCCCTGTCTCTGTTAAACTTCACGTGAGGAAGCGCATCATGAACCCCACCTGTTCTCTGCGGCCATTAATACCACTCATACCTGCCCTGCTGCTGGCAGCCTGCACACCCCACCCCGGTGGAATCGAACTTGCCAGCCCGGTGGCGGAAGGTGAATTATCAGACGACATCGCCGAGATGACCCGGTGCAACGCCGAAAAAAATTACATAAGCTGCCCTCAAGATGGCCAGGCAGTCTGCGGTATTAAACAGCTGTCTGGTCCCCTGCGCCACAATGCCACCCTGCTGCGCGAGACCTACCCGAACGCCTGTACCGCCTGCAGTGATGAAACCGTGATCGGGTATATCCCCGATGCATGCTGAGCCACGGCAAGCGTGCCGTCTGCCCCTGATCCCGGACATGAAGGAGAAACCCCATGAAACCCGTTTACTTTCTGTGTGGCATCCTGCCCGCACTGCTGCTGGCGGCCTGTTCTTCCGGGGCCGGTAGCGGGCTGATCAACGCCAGTCCCTCACCCACAGGCAACCTGCCCGCCCTTGTCAGCCGCATGACCGCCTGCACCACCGCCAAAACGCCGGCCTGCGGCAGCAACTACGCCCCGGTCTGCGGCGTGTACCAGTCATCCGGGCGCCAGCAGCGGCGGACCTATGACAATGCCTGCAATGCCTGCAGCAGTGCCAATGTGATCGGGTTTACATCGGGGCAATGCTGAGCCGCATGGCAGGCTGACAACTGTGCTATGCTGCCCTGATCCGATCCCGAACCTGTCATGGAGCCTCGCATGTCACCTGCCCATCCCGAACCGGCTGACGCTGCCACCCGCCGGGCAGCCCGGCCCATTGTCTGTTACCGTGTCGAACAGCTGCCACCCTTCGATACCGCGTTTTACACCCGTGTACGCAACCACATGCATAAAGTATCCGAGGTGCAGGTGGCACCGCGTGATGCCGAAACCTTCACCGTCCCTGCCGGCCACCTGTTCCGGATCTGCAGCGTGGAAGGGCCCCAGGTCGGCGACCTGAACCTGTGGAATGCCCATGACCTCAATGAGCGCTTTTTCAGTGGCAAGACACGCCAGCTGCATGCCACCCATATCAGTACCGGCGACCGCCTGTGGAGCAACCTGCCCTGGCTGCGTCCGCTGGCCACCATTACCCGTGATACGCTGGACTGGTACGGCTTTGATGCCGACGGGGCCGGGGTGCATGATGTGATCGGCACCCGCTGCGACCCCTACACCAATCACCGCCTCAACGGCGTGGACTACCATTACTGCTGCCATTCCAACCTCACCCGTGCGCTGGCCCGAAGCCGGGGCCTGTCACTGGCTGAAGCCGAACGCCATGTGCATGATGTGCTGAATGTCTTCATGTGCACCGGTTTCAGCCATGACAGCCACCAGTATTTCATGAAGGCCAGCCCGGTGCGCCCCGGTGATTTTATCGAATTTTTTGCCGAAACCGACCTGCTCGGTGCACTCTCGACCTGTCCGGGGGGTGACTGCGGCAGCAGCCACTCGGATGACCACACCCCCTGCTACCCGCTGCGGGTGGAAATCTACCGCCCCGCCCCGGCCACCCTGCAGGGCTGGCAGCCTGCCATGCCCAGCGGCTACAGCGGTAACCACGGGCTGGGCCGGCACCCGGCATGAGCGAGGCGAACAGCGCTGCCACTGACACCCGGCTGATACTGAGCATCAGCCAGCTGAATGCCGAAGTCGGTGAGCTGTTGAATCATGCCTTCCCGTCCCTGTGGGTGGAGGGCGAGGTTTCCAACCTGAGCCGCCCGGCTTCCGGTCATCAGTATTTCAGCCTCAAGGATGCCTCGGCCCAGGTACGTTGTGCCCTGTTCAAAAACCGCAGCAATGCCGGACGCAGACCCGCGCTGGCCAATGGACAGAAAGTGCTGGCACGCGGGCGGGCCGGCCTGTATGAGCCACGCGGGGATTATCAGTTTATTGTCGAGGAGGTACAGGCCGCCGGGACCGGACGCCTGCAGCTGGCATTTGAAGCCCTGAAACGGCGGCTGGAAGCCGAAGGGCTGTTTGATGCCCGGCACAAAAAGCCCCTGCCTGCCTTTCCCGCCCGTATCGGTGTGATCACCTCACCATCGGGGGCGGCCATCCGCGATATTCTGCAGGTTCTGCGCCGACGCTGCCCGCAGGTGACAGTACTGGTCTATCCCTGTGCGGTACAGGGCGAACGGGCCGCGCCGGAAATCATCCGTGCCCTCACCCAGGCCAACGCCGACCCGCGTTGTGAACTGCTGCTGCTGGCACGTGGGGGCGGGTCACTGGAGGATTTGTGGCCTTTCAATGAGGAAGCCGTGGCACGGGCCATCTTTGCCAGCACCCTGCCGGTGGTGAGCGGGATCGGGCATGAAATCGACTTCACCATCGCTGATTTTGTCGCCGACCTGCGTGCGCCAACCCCGTCGGCTGCAGCAGAACTGGCCAGCCCGGACCGCAGGCAGCTGCTGGAACAGCTGACAGGGTTACAACAGCGCCAGCTTCAGGCCCTGCAACGCCGGATACTGGCCGGGCGCGATGCCCTCAGACGCCTGCAGCAGCGGCTGGACAACCAGCGTCCAGACCGTCGCCTGCAACAACGCCAGCAACGGGTGGATGAACTGGAACTGCGCCTGAAACGGGCCATGCGCCAACGGCTGGATACCGGCCAGCGGCAACTCCTGCACCTGCAACAGGGGCTGCAGCTGCGCTCGCCACTGACACGCATCCGACACCAGACACAACAGCTGCAGCAGACACAGCGTCAGCTCGAACGGCTGTTGCAACAGCTGCTGCAGCAAGGGCATGAACAGCTGCGCCTGCAGGCGGCAAGGCTGCAGGCCCTGAGTCCGCTGGCCACCCTGGAGCGCGGCTACAGCCTGACCTATGACAAGCGCCAGCACCTCATTACCCGCACCCGCCAGATCAAACCGGGACAGCACCTCATCACCCGGCTGCGTGACGGGGAAGTCGAATCCGTGGTGCAGGGCATACAGCAGGGACTGGGTTCATAGCATGGCCGCCGAAAAGGCCGACCTGGAAGACATGGGGGCACACCCCCGTCTGTTGTTTTGGCGCTAGGCCACCTTGCGGCGCTGCAACAGGCCCGCCAGTGACAAAACCGTGGCAATAACCGAGGCCACCCCGGCCAGCATGCTCCAGATCAGCTCGGTACTGCGACGCAGCAGGCGCACGGTACCGATAGCGGTCTTGCCGGTCAGGCGCAGAATGCCGCGGGTCATGTCACCGTAAGTGCCACTGACCTTTTCCAGCCGCCGCAGGTCATCCGCACTTTCCACATAACGCAGCATGTCCACAGTGGCCACCAGCGAGGTGGAGCGGCGGATATTGTTCACACGCTCGGCAGTCTCGCTCAGGGCGCGGGCAGCAGCAGGGTTGTAGGCATTGACGGCCGCACGGCGGATGGCTCCCAGACTACGCTCTCCGCGAGTGGCCAGCATGAACTTATGATAATCAAAGACTTCAGACCCCTGACGCATCAGCAGACGGCGCATGCGCGGAGTGATCCTGCCGCCCCGTGCCGCCATTTTGAGTGCCGAGGAGCCGGATTTGGCTGCTGCAGCACTGCCGGCACTGACCACGGTTGCCGCCGTCAGGGCCACCCCCACACCCGCCAGGGTCACAATGACATTATCGACGGGCTTTTCCTGCTGATACAGATCAAACTGCTCGTACAGATCGCGCACGTCACCCACCACGGTGAAATCGGCGGTCATGGCACCGGCCACCCCGGCGGAACTCTCGCCCTGCCCCTCCACAAACCCGTCGGCAAAATTGCCGACACTGCGCTTGGCGACCTCCCAAGGAGTCTCCATGGCCTCAAGGCGCTCACGGTATTCATCCGGTGATACCCCGTAACCGAAGGTCTGCCCGATCCGCAGATACATGCGCGCCTCATCCGGGTTGTTGGCCGCCATGGCTTCTTCCACTTTGGCACGCAACTCCACATCCCCGACCCGGCGCAGCATCAGGGCCGGGATGTCCTGCATCACCACGTCGTAGCGCCAATAGCTCAGAATAAAAACCAGACTGGTCACCAGGAAGCAGAATGAAATCAAAAACATGATGTACCTGATCATGACTAACGAGTGTAGACGATCCTGGCGTTTTCAGTAAGTTACAAGGCGGAACCGGCGGGAGACGGCATCCCGTCCCTGCGGCACGGGCTTTGGGGAAAATTCCCGGAAATTTTCACCATCATATGGCACATGCACCGGAAATCCCGCCATCAGGGTGAAAAATTTCGTATAACGCCCGTACCAGCCGTTAACTAACCTCCTGCCCCAACCCGGCGCTGGCGCAGGTGGCAGGTGCAATGCGCAGATTTTTTCCGACTAACGGTAAACATTACTTTTTGAACACGCACCGGCTTTGTAATCTGTACCCAGAACAACAAACAACTGAACCCACAATAAAAACAACAGGTTCACGAAGTTTGAGAAGCCGGAAACCCGATAATAACAATAACCGGCGGCCAGGAAGGCCAACAGCAGGAAAACGGGACCAGGCCCAGAATAACAACAACCAAGGCCACAACCCCATAATAATAAAAAACCACAGTAGCAGTTGGTCCCGTTTACCTGACTGCCTTTTCTTCAGACCAACCACCCGGACTTCCTCCACCGGGTGGTTTTTTTATGTGGTGTCGGGCCGGGGAGATACTCAGACTGCCGCCACCACAGCATCCGCACCATCGGTCTCGATCAGGCGGCCATAGGAGCGGGTACGGATACCGCTGCGGATAATGCGGGCAGGATTACCGGCGACTAATGAGTGTGAGGGGACATCATGCGTGACCACCGCCCCGGCAGCTACCACCACCTCATCGCCAATCTTCACATCCGGCATGATGATCGAGCCACAACCAACAAAGCAGCGTGAACCGATTTCAGTCACAATCCGGCTTTGTGCACCATAACGCTCGGTTGCCCAGTCATGGGCCAGGATGGTGGCGTTGAAGGCGACCACCGTATCTTTCCTGATGACCACACCTTTCGGATTGGTCTTGTCGACGTGGGCTTTGAAGGAAATGCGCACACTCGGGTCCAGCCTCATGCCAAACACCTTGCGCAGATAAAAGGTTCTCAGCCAGACCATGGCATGGCGGAACTCGACAAACCACAGGAACATGCGGTTATTTACAAATCGGGGTTTCATAGCAATCAAACGCTCAGGCTGTTTCTGTCGAACGAACAGACTGGACATCCTGCCCTGGCCTGTCCGAAATTCTCATTGCGGCTTACCTCTCCCGAACCACGCCGGGGAAGCAGCCAATCAGGCCACAGGCTAAAAGAACTGTCCGGTCAAAGCAAGTCAGATACTCTGTTGTGCACGGAAAGCCCGCTATCCGGCCAGTCCCGGCAGCAGCAGCGAAATGCCCGGCAGGGTGGCAATCAGGGTCAGGCGCACCAGATCGGCAACCCAGAACGGTGTCACCCCCCTGAAAAGTGTCTCCAGAGTCACATCCGACACCGCCGCCTTGAGCACAAACACATTCAGCCCCACCGGGGGCGTGATCAGGCTGATTTCAGTCACAATCACCACCAGAATCCCGAACCAGATCAGGTCAAACCCTAGTGCCTGCATCACCGGATAAAACACCGGCACCGTCAGCAGTACCATGGGCAGGCTTTCCAGGATCATGCCCAGAAACAGGTAGATCCCGATCACCAGCAGCAATACCGTCATTGGACTGATATCCAGTGCCAGCACCCACTCCCCTAGCCCGTCCGGCAGGCCGGCCAGATTGATGAAGCGGGAGAACAGCAGCGCCCCGATGAGCAGAAAAAACAGCATGGCGGTGGTTTCCGCCGTGCTGACCAGAATGCGGTACAAGCTGTGCCAGCTCAGCTTTCCGAGCAGCACGGCAATCAGCAGGGCACCACAGGCACCCATCCCGGCAGCCCCGGTTGGGGTGAAAAGCCCGGTATAAATCCCGCCCATCACCAAAGTGAACAGCAGCACCACGCCCCACACCCCCCGGAGGGCCTGCAGGCGCTCGAACCAGCTGCAGCGCCCGGCTGCCGGGCCACTGTCCGGATTCAGGCGCACGATCACCCACACCGCAGCCATGTACAGCAACACCCCCAGCACCCCGGGCAGAATCCCCGCCATGAACAGCTTGCCGATATCCGTTCCGGTCATGAGGCCATAAATCACCAGGATCATGCTGGGCGGAATCAGTATGCCAAGCGTGCCGCCGGCGGCAATTGAGCCGGTCGCCAGACTGTCGGCATAGTGATACCGGCGCATCGACGGCATCGCGACTTTGGACATGGTGGCGGACGTGGCCATGGAGCTGCCACAAACGGCGGAAAATAAGCCGCAGGCCAACACGGTCGCCATCGCCAGACCGCCACGCAGGTGCCCGAGAAAGGCATTCGAGGCCCGGTACAGCCGGCTTGAAATACCGGTCTCGGTCATAAAACGACTCATCAGGATAAACAGCGGCACCACCGACAGGCCTTCAATCATCCCGGTTTTCAGTGCCATCTGCGGCACCTGGCTCAAGGCCAGTTCCCAGCCTGCCGGATTGCCGTATACATTGATCTGCACCATGGCAAACCCGACTACGCCGGTCACCCCCATGGCCAGGGCCAGAGGTATCCGCAGAAAAATCAATACCAGCAGGCAGGCAAACCCGATCAGACTGTATTCCACGTGTTCCCCCTCAAGCCTGATAACCGTTGGCGTTGCGTGCCATCAGGCGCTTGCGGCCCGTCACCAGCATCAGCACCAGCAGTCCGGTCGAAAGGGTCGATGTCAGTGCCATCAGGAGTACCAGCCAGAAAAAGGAGGGCTGCAGCTGGTGTCGTGTTGAGCTGTCCTGTCCCTCCGCGCCTGGAAAGGCATACTGCCACAGCAGCCAGCTCAGGGTGGCAAAAGCCAGAATACTGATCAGACTGACGGACTGTTCCTGATAACGCCGCCATCCGGGGGGCAAACGGGTTTCCAACAGATTCACCGCAATATGGCCTGCTCCCGCCGTCACCAGCGGCAGCCCCAGAAAAATCAGGGCGGTCAGCAGAAACCCGATGATTTCAGCACCACCCGGGACCGGCGTGGAAAACAGGCTGCGCCCCAGGGCATCCACCAGAACGACCAGCATCAGGACAGAAAGCACCACGGCGGCCATGCCGCCGAACACACGCCGGAGCCAGCGCCCGATGATCACGGGCAATACCGCTTCTGCCTCGGCAGCAGAGCGGACAGATGACGACTCATCCACAGGCTATTCGCCTTGGACCGGGAGCAACAGGGCTTTATTCATGCATTCCTCCAACAGATCAGGGTGACTTGCACCGTTGCCGGGGATGATACACCGTCACGCCCGGCAATGCGCCCCCAATCCCTGCCGTCAGCGGGTATCTGTCAGTTATCGCTTCGGGTGTACATGCCGAAGCCGAAAGCCCCAGCCCCTTCCCCGAGGCTCAGTGCTCAGGCATGGGCGGTTTTGCTGCGGCAATGAAGCTGGCTGGCAGCAGGATCACAAACAGCAACACCAGTGCCACCGCAATCACCATCAGAATTTCCGCCATGCTGAACAGCTCCGGAATGATCCACGGGGTATAACCACAGGACTCCAGGGGTTTGAACACTGCCGGCCACCAGGTATCCAGTGGCAGAAAAGCCGGAAAAGCCGCATCCAGCAGCGAGCAGCTGCCCTCGACAAAACCCATTTCGGTCCCCAGCGTCTGGTAGGAACGCTCCAGCATGCCCAACGATGCCGCCAGACCCAGCAGATTGGCCAGAATCAGGCCAACAGGATGCAGGCGCAGCCATAACCCCGCCAATCCGGCCAGCATCACCCCCATCACCCAGGCACGCACCTGCACACACAGGACACAGGGATAATAATCCAGTACATACTGGTAGAACAAAGCCCCCAGCTCCATCCCCAGACCAAGCAAAAATAATCCGCTCCAGAACCAGGCAGAACGGTTGATGCGGGCAAGCTTTTGAAACATAAATACACGCCTTTATTGGTTATGGGGTGGCAAATCCATGCCATCTGATTGCATAATCGCAGCCTGTGCGCAGTTTAACGAATTTTAACGCTTTTTGGGCACCACCGGGATTAAATCACGGTAACCCGTACCGGTCAGCTTCTAAAAGCCGGACAGGCATGCTATAGGTAGGTAATCGGGCAGGTCGGTTCCGCTTTATGGCAGCCGGCCTGCCCTGTATGGGTATTGCCATGTTTTTCATGGAGAACATTTGCCTCTCTGACCGCTCAGTCGGCATGTACTGCCTGCCGTACAACAGATACCGCTACAGTCAGGCAGGGCCTGTCAGGGGGCTTTGACAGAAAAATGGAACATAACTTATGACATACCGCTCACTGCCGGCTGCAATCTGCCTGGTTCTGGGTTTGCAGGCCGGGCTGGCGCACGGTGAAACCTTTCTGCAGGTCTACCAGCAGGCCAGAGAATACGATGCCCAGCTCAAGGCACTGGAAACCAACTATCTGGCCATGCTGGAAAACAAGCCACAGGCACTGGCTGCCGAAAAACCCCAGATCAGTATCAGTGGCGGCCTCGGTGCCCGCCAGCAGGTCGACATTCAGGACTCGGACACCACCTCAACCCTCAACGGCACCTATACCCTCGGGGTAACCAAATCCCTTTACAACCGCCAGATCGGTGCCCGCATTGATCAGGTCGATGCCAGCATCACCCAGGCCCAGAACCAGCTGGAGCAACAGCGTGAATCCCTCGCCACCAGGGTATCCACGGCTTATTTCGACTTCCTGCGGGCGCAGGAAACCCAGCGCGTGGCCAACACCGAAACCAAGGCAGTTCAGCAGCAGCTGTTTCAGGTCAGGGCCTTCTTCGATGCCGGCAGATCTGCCATCACCGATGTCCGGGAAGCCGAATCACGCACCAATGCCGCCATTGCCCAGGAAGTCAGTGCCAGGGAAGCGATCAATAATGCCCGCGAAGCCCTGCGTTCCCTGACCGGCAAAAGTTACGAGACCCTGAGCGGGCCGGGCAATAACCTGCCATTGCTCATTCCCACACCCCGAAACATTGATGCCTGGCTGGAGCTGGCACGGAAAAACAACAAGTCCCTGCAGGTTGCCCGCGCCGCCATTGATCTGGCCCAGAAGCAGATTGAGGTGCAGCGCGCCACCCGCAGCCCGGTCGTCAATGCCTATGCCCGCCATACCGGTGCCCTGACCCTGACCGAATACCCGGCAGACCCCATCAATACCGGCCTGAACGTCGGGGTTGAGGCCAGCATGCCACTTTACGAAGGCGGAGCCTATGAGTCCCGCATCCGCCAGGCCCAGCACCAGTTCCGTCAGGCCCAGCAGGATTATGACTATGCCGAACGCCAGATGGAGCAGCAGGTGCGCAGTGCCTATCTGGCCGTCGAATCCAGCATCAGTCAGGTTCAGGCCCAGCAGAAGGCACTGGTTTCCGCAGAAACCGCAGCCCAGGCAACCCAGGTCGGCTTTGAGGTCGGCACCCGTACCGCAGTGGATGTACTCACCGCGCTCCAGGATGTGTTTGCGGCCCGGCGCAACTACACCAGTGCCCGTTATGCCTACCTGCAGGGCATTGTGCAGCTGCATCAGGCGGCAGGCACCTTCACCGATGCCGAAATCACCCGTTTCAGCACTCTGATGCCACAGAATGTCAGTGCCGGCGGTACCCGGAGCGCCAGCAGCAGCGGTGGCACGACCAATGCACGCCAGCAACAGCAGCAGCGTCAGGCTGAACAGCGCCGCCAGCAACAACAGCAGCAACGTCTGGCCGAACAGCGCCGTCAGCAACTGGCTCAACAACGCCAGCAGGCCCTGCAGCGCCAGCAGCAGCACGAAGCCCGGCTGCGGGAACAGAAGCGCCAGCAGCAGGCGGCCCAACAACGCCAGCAGGCCGCCCGTCCGCCCCAGCCACCAGCATCCCGGCCACAGGCTGTCGGCAACGCAGCAACCGGCAATACCGGTGCAGCAGCCAGAGAAACAACCAGTACGGCCAACCAGCCACTCCAGCTGGACCAGCAGTTCGAGTTCCGCCCCGGTGCGCTGTAGGACAACGTAAAAGGTTCGGGAGGTTTCTAACCCAACCTCCCATGCCCTACCATAAAAAAACCACCTTGTTCAGGTGGTTTTATCCTGCGGGCTTCCGAAATCACCAGCCCCGGCTAGGGACTGAAGGAGGAACCGCAGCCACAGGTTGTCGTCGCATTCGGATTGCGGATCACAAACTGGGCCCCTTCCAGGCCCTCGGTGTAGTCAATCTCGGCCCCGACCATGTACTGAAAGCTCATGGGGTCAATCAGCAACCGGACGCCTTCCCGCTCCACCACGGTATCACCCTCTTCCTCGTTTTCATCAAAGGTGAAGCCATACTGGAAGCCGGAGCAACCACCACCGCTCACAAATACCCTCAACTTGAGGGCATTGTTGTCTTCTTCCTCTATCAATGCCTTGACCTTGCGGGCTGCCGCTTCGGTAAAGACCAAGGGATCGGCTGTTTCAACTGTCATCTTGTTTGTATCTCCTGAGATACCCTGATTTCCGGGCGATTATCCCGCCTGCCCGGTACCAGGGTCAATTAACGCTGCAATTCCTGTCTGATTAGGTGTCAGGCATCTGCCGGCGGCGTTGTTTCACGCGGTGCCGGTGCCACCTGATGGGACTCGGCCGGCTTCTGGCGCACCAGCTTGCCGTTCACTTCCGCACCGACCGCCATTTCCAGCAGATTGTAATAGACATCCCCATTGATACGCGCCTTTTCAAACAGCTCCACCTTACCGCTGGCGAAGACATCACCCTCAATGGAGCCGTTGAGCACCATGCTCGGCACCCGTACCTCGCCCTGGATGCGACCCTGCTCATTCAGAATCAGGGTCTCGCCATCACCGCTGGCGGTAATATTGCCCTTGATCACGCCTTCCACATTCAGGACCCCGGAAAACTGCAGATCACCATCGATGGTAGTGCCGGCCCCGATCTGGGTATCAACCCGGGTGCTGCGGCCACGCTGCTCCTGGCCGCTGCTGACTGCAGCAGCAGGCACGGGCGCACTGGCCGGCCTGGCGGCGGTGGCGGGGGCCTTGGAACTTTTTCCGAACATCTGAAAACTCCTAAACGCTGAATAAATTAACGGGACAGCAGTTTGTCCCAGTCATACTTTCGGGTAACTCCGGATTTTCCCTGCTGCGGCATGAGCTCCACCGTCACCGTCTGTGGCAAAAAAGCATCCGGGAGACGCAGATAGCCTTCCAGGCTCTGATAGTATTTGAGTGAAAAATTATCGGTTGCAGTCTGCTCCGCCCCCTCGTCCACCCGCAGCTCCTGCAGTACATAGCTTTTCTGCCGGCCATTCTCCGTCCCTGAAAGCCGGATTTCCACCCGACCTTCCACCAACTCGCTGCCCCGGATATTGGCAAGCACCAGATGATACTGATATTCGCGCTCATGCTCCAGTTTATTGCCCTGGGCATCCAGCTCACGCTGCTTGAGCCCCAGATACTGGATCGCCAGCCCCTGCTCCAGGCTTTCCGGCGACAGAATGTCTTCATACAGCAACAGACGCTGGCGTGCCTCGCTCAGTCCCTGCTCGGCCAGCAGCAGCTGGCGGCGCAGTTCCTCATTGGCGGCATTCTGTATCTGCGCGGAAAGCTCGCTGGATGCCAGCTGCTTTTCCAGCGTTTCCAGTGATCCGGACTGGCGCTCCAGCTGGCGTCCCTGCTCCTCCAGCTTGCCGCGCAGGGAAATGGCCTGCAATCCGTCACGGGCATCAGCCGGTGTCAGGTAGCCACTGAAAAACAGCCACCCTGCCAGCACGACCTCCGCCACAATAAAAGCCAGAAAATACCAGCGGCACCAGCTGCGTTCATAGACCGGGTAATACTGTACCCGGTCCTTCCTGCCCCGCTGCTCAAACCGGTACTCCGGACGCGGACTCATGCGCTACCGTGCCACCCCTTCAGGGCAGCAGGCCCGGATGACGCAGCCCGGTTTCTTCCTGAAAGCCCAGCATGAGGTTCATATTCTGCACCGCCTGTCCGGCAGCACCCTTGACCAGATTGTCGATCACCGACAGCACCACCACGCGCCGGCCATTCTGCGGGCGATGCACCGCCATGCGACACAGATTGGCCCCGCGCACGCTGCGGGTTTCCGGATGGGAACCGGCAGGCAGGATATCAACAAAGCTCTCCTGCGCATAACGCCGCTCATAAATTGCCTGAATATCAGCCAGCTCCATGGCCTGAAATTCCGGTGTCAGGGTGGAATACAGGGTGGCGTGAATACCCCGGATCATGGGCAGCAGGTGCGGAACGAAGACCAGGTCCAGCTTGTCCACCCCGCTGATCTGGCGCAGGTTCTGGGAAATTTCCGGCAAGTGCCGGTGGCCGGGTACGCCATACGCCTTGAAGCTGTCACTGACCTCGCACAACAGCTGTCCCACGCTGGCCTTGCGTCCGGCACCGCTGGCACCGGACTTGGCATCGGCAATCAGGCTGTCCAGCTCCACCAGCCCGCGCTCCAGCAAAGGCAGCAGCCCCAAGGTCACTGCCGTGGGGTAACAGCCCGGATTGGCCACCAGACGTGCCTTACGGATCGCGTCACGGTTCAGTTCCGGCAGACCGTATACCGCCTCGTCAATCAGCGCCGGACAGGCATGCTGCATGCCATACCACTGGCTCCAGACCCCGACATCCCGGATGCGGAAATCGGCAGCCAAGTCAATGACCCGCGTGCCGGCTTTCAGCAGTGCCGGTACGCTCTCCATGGCCACGCCATTGGGTGTGGCAAAAAATACCAGATCCGCCCCGGACAACGTTTGCTCATCCGGCACGGAAAATGTCAGGTCCAGAAACCCGCGCAGGCTGGGGAACATTTCATCCACACGCTGGCCATCATTGGAGCGCGAGGTCACACAACTGACTTCCACTTCCGGGTGCATGACCAGCAAGCGCAACAGCTCCACGCCGGTATAACCGGTGGCTCCCACCACAGCAACCTTTTTCACTGTATTCTTTTAACCCTGATAATACAAAACGCTTGTATAATACGCCTTCCTTTAGTTGAGACAAGTTTTGGACATGAAACTGGATATCAAAGCCTTACTGGTATTAGCCGTGCTGGCCGGTGTACTGGGGTTCTTCCTGTTCTCCCCCGCCGGCTCCCAGAGCGCTCCGGAACTCAAGGCACAGACCATTGACGGCAGACCAATCGATACCGCTGAAATTAAAGGCAAGCCCTATATGGTGGTGTTCTGGGCCACCGACTGTCCGGGCTGCGTCAAGGAAATCCCGCATCTGGTCGAGCTGTATGATGAAATGAATCCCAAAGGGCTGGAAATCATCGGTGTGGCCATGCCCCATGATGAAGTCAGCGCCATCAAAACCATGCGCAGCCAGCGGGACATGCGCTGGGACCTGGTATTTGACGAGACTGGAGCCATCAGCAAGGAATTCGGCGGCGTCAAGGTCACACCCACGTCATTCCTGATCGGACCTGACGGACGTATCGCTTTACAGAAAATGGGCGAGCTTGACATGGCCGACCTCAAAAAACGCATTCTTGGCATGCTGGAAGGCTGATCCGGTGGCTTATCTGTGGATCAAGGCCCTGCATGTTGCCTTCATGGTGACGTGGTTTGCCGGGCTGTTCTACCTGCCGCGCCTGTATGTCTACCATGCCATGCCGGAAAACCGTCCCAGCTTTGCCCTGTTCATGGTCATGGAACGCCGCCTGTTCGGCATCATGACCCTGGGCGCGGGCCTGACCCTGCTGTTCGGGCTGATCCTGCTGTTCATGAACCCGGCCCTGCTGGGCAGGGGCTGGTTTCATGCCAAGCTGACCCTGCTGCTGGGGTTGGGCGTCTATCATTACTGCTGCTACCGGCTCATGGTGGCCTTCCGGGAAGCACGCAATACCCGCTCGCATCGATGGTTCCGGGTCTTTAATGAAGTACCGGCCCTTGCCTTGCTGCTGATTGTGCCACTGGCGATGCTGAAAGCCTTCTGATGGCTCCCGTCATGTCCAAAGATATCTGATGGCGGCTAATGCCGTGCATGCTGACCGGTAAATTGCGAGTGCAGCAAGTAATTTATCCATGGACAATGCCTTGTTAGCTGCTTTCTAGACATGCACAAAGTGCAGTTGCTGAAACGGCTTGCGCAATGCACTGACATCGGCGGCAATCGCCTCAGGCGAACGACGCGCCAGCAGGCTGTCGGCCAGATAGCGCGCCACCTCCGGCATGTGGGTTGCATTCATGCCGGTACGCACCAGCTCCGGTGTGCCCAGACGCAGGCCGTTCATGTCGCCACTGATTTCCGGTAATGGCAGGCCGATACCGCAGCTCAGCAGATTGGCCTGACGCAACTGTCGGGCCATCTGCTGACCGCCACCGAACCGGGCGGCCTCCAGTGCAAACTGGTGGGAGTCGGTCGCCTGTTCCGAGGCCAGCCGGAACAACGGCAGCCCCTCCTGCGCCAGCGCCTGTGCCAGCGCCTTGCTGGTTTTCACCATGGCAGTGGCGTAATCCCTGCCGAAGTCACGCCAGTCCAGCAGGGTGATGGCCAGTGCCGCCGATTTTGCCGCATCGAAATTGGCTGTCAGACCCGGAAAGGCAATGGCATCAATACGTTCCATCAGGCGGGCATTATTGGAGACAATCAGGCCACCGGGTGGCCCTCCCAGGCTTTTGTAGGTGCTCATGGTCATGAGGTCGGCCCCTTGATCCAGCGGGTTTTCCCAGTATTTGCCCGCAATCATGCCACACTGGTGGGCCGCATCGAACAGTACCGCAGCACCGACTTCATCGGCAATCTCACGCACGGCAGCAACCGGATGCGGCAGCAGATTCAAACTGCCGCCGACCGTTATCAGTTTCGGGCGGACTTTATGGGCCTGTCGGCGCAAGCCTTCAATATCCAGGCTGTAATGCGCGCCATCAACCGGGGCATGGTGAATGGCAAGCCCGTACAGCCCGGCAGCACCCTTGCGGTCATGAGTCACATGCCCGCCGATACTGGCAGGCGGCACAATAACAGCATCACCGGGCTTGCAGGTGGCCATAAAGGCATAGAGATTGGCCAGTGCCCCGGAGCCCACCCGGATTTCAGCAAAGTCGGCCGCAAAAATCTCACAGGCCAGTGCCGTCGCCAATAGCTCAATCTGCTCAATGGCTTCCAGACCCATTTCATACTTGTCGCCCGGATGGCCCAGGGACGGGCGTGAACCGATCCCGGCGGCAAGCATGGCTTCGGCGCGTGGATTCATGATATTGGTGGCCGGGTTCAGGTTCAGGCATTCCTGCTCATGAATCTTCCGGTTGCGGCGACCCAGCGCCTCAATGGCATCGATCAGGGCCGGGCTGTCCTGCAACGGATAGCTTGCCAGTGAACGCTTGGCAAACTGGTTGAGGCTCGGGCTGAGCCAGGGCAGAGGGGAAGCTGTCATGATGATCCTCCAGACAGGAATAAAACACAAAATACTTGTCAATGGAGTGAATTTCACCTGTATTCGGGGCCGGGTGCAAACGCATAATATCCGGCCCAAGCCCCGAAAAAATCGGGCCTCAGATATCAATGGCCTCACCGTAATAACCTGAATGACCCGATCATTGAAAAAGCCCGTATGAAATCTGCCCGCTATCCCCTGCTTCCACCCCTTAATACCCTGATCGCTTTCGAGGCGGCAGCCCGCCATGAAGGCTTCAGTCAGGCCGCAGCCGAATTGTATGTCAGCGCCTCAGCCGTGGCGCACCAGATCAAGCAACTGGAAGCCTCGCTGGGTGTTGCGCTGTTCGAGCGTCACAGCCACGGGGTAAGGCTGACCTTGCAAGGGCAGGAATATCTTGGCCATGTTCAGGCGCATCTGCTGGGATTGCAGCGTTGCAGCGCGCAGATACGGGACAGCAGGCGCAAGCCGTTGCGGCTGGCGACCCTGCATTCGGTGGCCCAGCTATGGCTGCAACCCCGGCTCAAGCATTATCAGGCGCGCTACAGTGAGCATGACTTTGAAATCACGGCGGCCTCCGTCCTGGATAGCCCACCGGCAGCAGCCGATGTGGTGATCAACTTCTTTGCCGAACCACCGCCTTCTGGAGTCTGGACTCCGCTCTGGGAAGAAAGGCTGATACCACTTTGCAGCCCTGCGCATAACTTCGTGCCGCAGCGGGCCATCCTGTATCAGGACTCACACTGGAATCAGGACTGGTCAGCCTGGGAACAAAAGGCGATGCCACAAGGCAGCGGATTACGTTTTGCCAGCATCCGGCGCGCCAGCCTGTATGTGCTGGTCCTGCAGGCAACACTGGACGGACTGGGCCTGATGATCGGGCGGGAGTCACTGCTTAGGGACACGATCCGGCGAGGGGAACTGGTGACGCCATCGCCCCTGCTCCCGGTTGCTGTTCCGTATGGCGCCTATTACCTTTACCATGCCCCTTCAGCCAGCGACAACCGGCTGGCGCACCAGTTCTGTGAATGGCTGATAACGGATGCGCAGGCAGCAGACGGCTGAAGCCTCAATACGGCGGACGCTGCGGCGGCTGCAACAGGGCATCGCCAATCAATCCCTCGAAAAACTGCTGGATACGCCCCTGATGCTCACTGGTGAACTGCACCCCCACCCCCCTGGGCAGTCCACGCTGGGCCTTCTCCGGGGTGATCCACACCACCCGTCCCGGCACCTTGGCGCGCTGCTTCTCCGAAACCAGCTCGACATCCACCAGCACCGTCATGTTGAAGTCCAGTTTGTGCGGTGTGGGCACAAACAATCCCCCCCCCTTGATCATGGGCAGGTAGTGGTTATGAATATCATTTTTGTCGTTCAGCCGCAGCGGCAGACCGATTGGATTCATGCGGGATTCCCTCTTTATTATGACTTTGTCAAGGTGATCAGGGTGATCAAACCCCGGTCCGACGGGCCGTGCTGCCCAGCCACAAAGCTAGCATGTTTTCCACAAACAGGCGTGCATTGAGCGGATGGGCGGCAAGCTGCTGCAGTTCCAGCAAGCCGTCATAAAGCCGCCACCATTGCGTGGCCGGTACAGCTTTCAGCACAGCCTGTGCCGCTGGCACTTCGTCCGGCAGCCGGGCGGCCAGCGCTTTGGCCACCAGCATCAGCTGCCAGTTCAGCAGGGTCTCACGCGGGTATTTTTCCCAGTGAACCGATACATCAGCCAGGGCTTCCTGCCCCTGCAGCATGGCCAGTAACTGCTGAAAAAAGCGCTCACGGGCAGCCATCTCCTCCCCGGAATCCAGCGCCAGTGCCCGCAATGGCTGGCCATTGGCCAGTGCCAGCAGCGGGGTGGCGGGATGTTGCAGGGTCTGCTGCGCCAGCCACTGCAGCGCCATGGTCTGTGCCGGAAGGGGCATGCGCAACTGCTGACAGCGGCTGCGGATGGTGGGTAACAGCCGGGAGGGCTGCACACTCTGGAGCAGAATATGGGTTCGGTCTACCGGCTCTTCCAATGTCTTGAGCAGGCTGTTGGCCGCATTGATATTCATGGCATCTGCCACCAGCATGACAGCCACCCTGACGGGGCTGTAGCTGCGGCTCAGTGCCAGAAACCGGCGCAACTCACGCACCTGATCCACACCGATGACCTGCTTTTCCTCAGCCAGCACAACCTGCATGAAATCCGGATGTGCATTGGCTGCCAGTACCTGACAGCTGCGGCAGTGACCACAGGCGTCACCCTGTGCCTGCGGCTTCAGGCACAGCAGGCTGGCGGCAAAACGCAGAGGCAGGGACTCATGGCCGCAACCGCTCACTCCGGCAAACAGCAGTGCATGCGGCAGACGCTCAGTGCGGCGGGCTTCCTGCAGTTGCTGCCAGAGCGGCTGATGCCAGGGATAAACGAGGGTCTCACTCACGGATCAGGTACCGTATCCGGTGTGTCTGCTGCTGCCGGATTCTGCCGGATCAGTGTATCCAGCACCCGGGCAATCCGGGCCTGCACCACCTCCAGCGGGCGGCTGGCATCCAGTACCTGGAACCGTTCCGGCTCCTGTGCCGCCTGTGCCAGATACCCCTGTCGCACCTTTTCAAAAAAATCATCGGCCTCACGTTCGAAGCGATCCTTCCGTGTCAGCTTGGCCTGATTGCGCGCCTGTACCCGTTGCATGCCCGTGGCCCCGTCCAGATCAAACAGCAGCACCCGGTCAGGACGCAGTGTTCCCTGTACCCACTGTTCCAGTGCCCGGATGCGTGCCAGTGGCAGCCCGCGCCCATACCCCTGGTAGGCATAACTGGCATCGGTAAAGCGGTCGCACAGTACCCACTGCCCCTGTATCAGGGCCGGGAGAATTTTCTGCTGCAGGTGTTCATTGCGGGCGGCAAACATCAGCAGCAGCTCCGTATCGGCATGCATCGATGGCAGCTCCGGATTCAGCAGCAGGGTGCGGATGGCCTCGGCCACCACCGTGCCACCCGGTTCGCGGGTACTCAGCACGGCAATGCCACGCTGCTGCAGCCATTCGGTGGCAAACTGCAGATTGGTACTTTTGCCGCCACCCTCGCCACCTTCAAAGGTGATGAACAAGCCCCGTGCCATCAGCGGTCACCCTGATAGCGTGAGCTGTTGCCATTGAGCTGGTACTTGATGACCGCTTTACGGTGCTCCTGATAAGTATCTGAAAAATAATGCCTGCCATCACCAAGACCCGTGGCGACAAAATACAGTGATGAACCGTCAACCGGATGCATGACGGCATCAATGGCAGCCTTGCCCGGCATGGCTATGGGGGTCGGTGGCAGGCCTTTACGGGTATAGGTGTTGTAAGGGGTATCACGCCGCAGGTCGACTTTGCGGATATTGCCGTCATAAGTCTCGCCCATACCATAGATCACGGTGGGGTCGGTCTGCAGCCGCATGCCTTTTTCCAGCCGGTTCAGGAATACACGGGCAATCAGGGGGCGCTCATCCGCAATCCCGGTTTCCTTTTCAACAATGGAGGCCAGAATCAGGGCTTCATAAGGTGTTTTAATATAAGGACTTGGAGTACGCCCTTCCCAGGCTTGCTGAAGATGGTCCTGCATCGCCCCGTAACTGCGCTGCCAGACTTCCAGGTCGGTGGTATTGCGGGGGAAATGGTAGGTATCGGCCAGAAACCAGCCTTCCGGTGACATATCGGCAGGGGCACCGAGCTTCTGCATCAGGCTGGCATAATCTGCATCGTTCAGGGTCTGGACAATGCGGGGAGCGTCCTTCACTACTGCGACATAATCCCGGAAGGTACGCCCGTCGATGAAACTGACGGTATACTGCAGGGTCTTGCCGGAACTCAGGCGGCGCAATACGCTTTCCGGCAGCATGCCCGGACCCAGTTCATATTCGCCGGCCTTGAGCTTGCTGGCCAGACCCAGACGCCGTGCATGCAGCTCCAGCAGCCATTCGGTGCGAAGCAGGCCGGATGAGGGTGGCAGCACCTGCTCTGCAACCAGCTGACGGGCGACCTGACGAATATTGGTTCCCGGTTTGACTTCAAACACCACCGGTGCATCGGCCAGCATAACCGGATGGCTCAGGAAGGACTGGTAACGCTGGTACAGAAAAAAACCACCGCCCAGCAGAACCAGCAAGATCAGCAGAACTGACCACTTTAGTACCGTTTTCATGCCGCCCCGGTATGATGATACCAAACGATCGGCCACCCGCATGCAGCAGATGGCCGGTCGTTATCAGATTTTCTTGAACACCAGCGTGCCGTTGGTACCACCGAAGCCGAATGAATTGCTCATGGCAATGGTGATGGCAGCATCACGTGCCACATTCGGCACATAATCCAGATCACATTCCGGATCCTGGTTGTCGATATTGATGGTCGGTGGCAGCACCTGATCACGGATCGCCAGTACGCTGAAAACCGCTTCAATGCCACCGGCAGCCCCGAGCAGGTGCCCGGTCATGGATTTGGTGGAGCTGATGGCTACCTTGTAGGCATGCTCACCCAGAGCCAGCTTGGCAGCTTCGGTTTCGGCCTTGTCACCTGCAGGCGTGGAAGTGCCGTGGGCATTGATGTAATCCACCTGCTCCGGGTTCAGGCCGGCATCATGCAGGGCATTGCGCATGCAGCGTGCTGCCCCTTCACCACCGAGCGAGGGGGAGGTCATGTGATAGGCATCACTGCTCATGCCATATCCCACCAGTTCGCAATAGATGCGTGCCCCGCGGGCTTTGGCGAACTCGTATTCTTCCAGCACCAACACCCCGGCACCATCGCCCAGCACAAAGCCGTCCCGGTCCCGGTCCCAGGGACGACTGGCACGCTCCGGGTCATCATTGCGGGTCGACAGGGCGCGGGCAGCAGCGAAACCGCCGATACCCAACGGGGTGGAGCCCATTTCCGCCCCGCCGGCGAGCATGACATCGGCATCGCCATAAACGATCATGCGCGCCGCATCACCAATGCTGTGGGTTGCCGTGGCACAGGCCGAGACAATGGAGAGATTGGGTCCCCGGAGTCCGAACAGGATGGACAGGTTTCCGGCCACCATATTGATAATGCTGGCCGGGACAAAGAAGGGGGAAATTTTGCGCGGCCCGTTTTCGAGGAAAGCCCGGTTGTTACGCTCGATGGTCTCCAGTCCGCCAATACCGGACCCCATCAGCACGCCGATACGGTCGGCATTCGCTTCCGTGACTTCCAGGCCCGCATCACGCATCGCCTCCACACCGGCCCCGATACCGTAATGGATGAAGGCATCCATTTTTTTCTGGTCCTTGGGCTTGATGTAGTCGTCAGCATTGAAATCCTTGACATTACCGGCGATGCGCACACTGAAGGCACTGGCATCGAACAGCTCCGGGCTGATCGGATTGATGCCACTGCGCCCCGCCTTGATGTTGGTCCAGGCCATTTCGAGTTTTGAGCCGACCGGGGAAACGATTCCCAGCCCGGTCACTACCACACGTCTTTTGGACAATGCTATTCCCTTCTTCACTGATTGGAGAACTTCGGACTGCAACCCGCACAGATTGCAGACCCGGTGTTTCGTATAAAGTGAAACTCAGCCCTGCTGGTGCTGCTTGATGTAATCAATCGCAAGCTGGACCGTCGTGATTTTTTCGGCTTCCTCGTCCGGAATCTCGGTACCGAACTCTTCTTCCAAAGCCATTACCAGTTCTACCGTGTCCAGTGAATCCGCGCCCAGATCGTCAATAAAGGAAGCCTCGTTCGTGACCTCCGACTCTTCAACTCCCAGTTGCTCAACTACGATCGCTTTGACACGACTTTCAATATCACTCATGATCTCACGTTCCTCATTAATAACAAAATCCCAAACTCCGGTCCGTATTGTATTGAAAAGCGCTAACGCATGCCAGCAACCTGAAACCTCAAACCGGGCCGACAGGGGCCTTTTCCGGCGCGCACAACCCCAGCGGGCTGGGTCCGGCTTCAGCCCATGTACATTCCGCCGTTGACATGCAGGGTTTCACCGGTCACATAGGCACCCCATGCCGAGGCCAGAAAAACAACCGCACCGGCAATCTCTTCCGGCTGTCCAAGCCGTCCCAGCGGAATGCCCTGCAACAGATTTTCACGCTGGGCTTCGGGCAGTTCCCGGGTCATGTCGGTATCAATAAAGCCGGGGGCCACCACGTTCACGGTAATACCACGCGACCCCAGTTCACGGGCCAGCGAGCGGGAAAAACCGGTCAGCCCGGCCTTGGCCGCAGCGTAGTTGGCCTGTCCGGGATTGCCGCTGGAGCCGACGACCGAACTGATGGAGATAATCCGGCCTTTGCGCGCTTTCATCATGCCACGCAGGCAGGCTTTGCTCATGCGGTAGGCTGAACTCAGATTGGTGTTGATAATACTGTCCCAGTCCTCATCCTTCATGCGCATCAGCAGGTTGTCGCGGGTGATGCCGGCATTATTGACCAGCACCGTAACGGCACCGAACTGTTCAGTCACAGACTGCATCAGGGCTTCAACCGAAGCACTGCTGGCCACATCCAGCACCTTGCCGTTTCCCTTGACCCCCGCTTCCTGTAAATAGCGGCTGATGGCTTCAGCACCGCCCTCACTGGTCGCGGTACCCACCACGGTAGCTCCCTGCTGCCCCAGTGCCAGTGCAATCGCCTTTCCGATCCCCCGGCTTGCACCCGTCACCAGTGCCAGCTCGCCATCCAGCCTCAATCCGTCATTCATGCCTTGCTCCCCGTCAGTACCAGTGCCTTGTCCAGTGTTTCCGCATCCCAGATGGCCACTGAGCCCAGTGCCCGGTCAATACGCCGGTTCAAACCGGTCAGTACCTTGCCCGGTCCGAATTCAACCATCAGGGTAGCCTGATAATCCCTGGCCAGATTGCGGATGGTATCCACCCAGCATACCGGACGGTATAACTGCTGTTCCAGTGCCGGACGCAGGGCGGCTGCATCAGCTGCCGGTCGGGCATCGATATTATGCAGAACGGGGATAGTCGGGCTCTGGAGTTCAATTTTGCCCAGCTCCCGGCTCAGGGCTTGTGCAGCGTCCTGCATCAGGGCACAGTGTGAGGGCACACTGACAGGCAGTTTCACCGCCTTTTTGGCTCCCCGTGCCGTGGCAGCCGCAATGGCACGCTCAACCGCAGCGGTATTTCCGGCAATCACCACCTGTCCCGGCGAGTTGAAGTTAACGGCCTCGACCACCTCACCTTCGGCAGCCTGTGCACAGGCCTCAATCAGGGCCGCATCATCCAGCCCCAGAATGGCAGCCATGGCCCCCTGACCTTCCGGTACCGCCTGCTGCATCAGACGGGCCCGCCCGGCCACCAGCCGGATGCCATCTGCAAACCCGAGGCTGCCGGCAGCAACCAGTGCCGAATACTCCCCCAAACTGTGCCCGGCCATGGCAACGGGCAGCTGCCCGCCCTGTTGCTGCCAGACCCGCCAGCAGGCAATACCGGCAGCCAGCATGACCGGCTGGGTATTTTCGGTCCGGTTCAGCGCGGTAATATCGGATTCATCCTGCACCATGCGCCACAAGTCCCGCCCCAGAACATCGGATGCTTCCGTAAAGGTTTCACCAACAACCGGAAAAGTGCTGGCCAGCTCTGCCAGCATCCCGGCAGACTGGGACCCCTGGCCGGGGAAAAGTGCTGCAAACGCCATGTGCAAACTCCCAAAAAACCTTGAAAAGGTGGCCACGATGCCACAAAGCGGGACTATCCTAATGGAAACCTGCCTTCAAAGCACGCAATTCGGCAAAAAGAACTTGTCATATTGCCCAAGCAGGGGATAATACGCGCGATTATTGGGTAGACTACAGGAATTATGGCTAGAGAAGATTATATTGAAATGGAGGGTACCGTTATAGACACCCTTCCCAATACGACATTCCGGGTGAAGCTGGATAATGACCATGTTGTTACCGCTCATATCTCTGGACGCATGCGCAAGAACTACATTCGTATTCTCACCGGCGATCGTGTCACTGTACAGCTGACCCCTTACGATCTCACCAAGGGCCGTATCAGCTACCGCAGCAAATAAAAAAACCGGGAGGGAAATTGCTTCCCCTGCCCGGTTTTCAGGTAGGTTATCGTCCGGCCTGTCAGGCTGGAACCGCTTCCAGTCCCTCACAATCCAGCACCAGCTTGCCATCCTCTGCGGTCACAGAGACGGTTCCCCCCTGGGACAGCTCACCGAACAGCAGGGCTTCCGCCAGCGGTTTCTTGATGTGCTCCTGAATCACGCGTTCCATCGGGCGTGCCCCCATCAGGCGATCATATCCTTTGTCAGCGATCCAGGCCCTGGCCTTTTCATCCACCCGGACGGTTACATTGCGGGCACCGAGCTGGGCTTCCAGCTTGATGATGAACTTGTCCACCACCGAAGCAATGACATCCTGTGACAGGGCATTGAACTGGATAATGCCATCCAGACGGTTGCGGAACTCGGGCGTAAAGGTACGCTGAATGGCATCCATGGCATCGGCGGTATGATCCTGCACGGTGAAGCCCAGTGACTTGCGGGAAATGTTTTCTGCTCCGGCATTGCTGGTCATGACCAGAATGACATTGCGGAAATCCACCTTGCGGCCATTGGTATCAGTCAACGTGCCGTGATCCATGATCTGCAGCAGCAGGTTGAATACATCCGGATGCGCCTTTTCAATCTCGTCCAGCAACAGTACGCAATGCGGCTGTTTGTTGACACCGTCGGTCAGCAGGCCGCCTTCGTCAAAGCCGACATAGCCCGGCGGGGCACCGATCAGGCGTGATACCGTATGACGCTCCATGTACTCGGACATGTCAAAGCGCAGCAGGGGAATACCCAGCCGGTCAGCCAGCTGTTTGGTTACTTCGGTCTTGCCTACTCCGGTCGGTCCCGCGAACAGGAAGGAGCCGATCGGACGCACTTCCTCACGCAGCCCGGAGCGTGCCATTTTGATGGCGGAGGTCAATTGCCCGATGGCGGTATCCTGACCGAAAATCACCAGTTTCAGGTCCCGCTCCAGCGTGCGCAGAATATCCATGTCGGATTTGGAAACGGTCTTGGGAGGAATGCGGGCTATTTTGGCGACAATTTCCTCAATGTCATTGACCGAGATGGTTTTCTTGCGATTGGCAACCGGTTTCAGACGCCGGTTGGCACCCGCTTCGTCAATCACGTCGATGGCCTTGTCCGGCAGGTGCCGGTCGGTGATATAGCGTTGGGCCAGCTCTGCAGCCGCCTGCAGGGCGGCTGTCGTGTACTTGACATCATGATGCTCTTCAAACCGGGTCTTGAGTCCCTTTAGGATTTCAAAGGTCTCCTCCACGGTCGGCTCATTGACATCGATTTTCTGGAACCGGCGCGCCAGGGCCCGATCCTTTTCGAAAACGCTGTGGTATTCCTGAAAGGTGGTGGAGCCGATGCATTTGAGCTCACCGGATGACAGGGCCGGCTTGATCAGGTTGGAGGCATCCATGGTCCCGCCCGATGTGGCACCGGCACCGATAATGGTATGTATCTCGTCAATAAACAGGATCGCGTGCTTTTCCTGACGGATTTGTGTGATAACGGCCTTGAGGCGCTTCTCGAAATCCCCGCGGTATTTGGTACCGGCCAGCAATGCACCCATGTCCAGTGAGTAGATAACGGCATCCGCCAGTACTTCCGGGACTTCCCTGTCGACAATGCGCTTGGCCAGACCTTCGGCAATCGCGGTCTTGCCCACCCCGGCTTCACCCACCAGCAGCGGATTGTTCTTGCGGCGCCGGCACAGCACCTGCACCGTGCGCTCGATCTCAAGGTCCCGCCCGATCAGGGGATCAATCTTGCCATCAAGCGCCATCAGGTTCAGATTGGTGGCGAACTGATCCAGCGGCTTTTTCTGGGACTCGGCACTTTCACCATCCTGGGATTCCATACCGCCTCCTTCAGCGCCCTGATCACGCGCACCGTCTTCACCCCGCAGGTCCGGCATGTGCTCATCCTTGCGGATACCATGTGATACAAAATTCACGATATCCAGACGGGCTACATCACGCTGGGACAGGAAATAGACGGCGTGGGAATCCGGCTCACCGAAAATGGCCACCAGAATGGCATCCCCGGTCACCTCCCCCTTGCGTGAGGACTGGGCACTGTAGACGGCACGATGGATGACGCGCTGAAAGCCCAGTGTCGGCTGGACATCACGGTGCTCATCGTCCGGAATCAGTGGGGTGTTTTCATCAATAAACCGTTCCAGCTCCTGGCGCAATGCGGCAATATCGACATTGCAGGCGCGCAGGGCTTCCGCTGCACTGGCATTATCCAGCATGGCGAGCAGCAGATGCTCGACCGTCACGAATTCGTGCTGCCGTTGCCGGGCATAGCGAAACAGTGAGTTGATGGAGTCTTCTACTTCTGAACTTAACATAATTTCAACCTTACGCTTCTTCCATCGTGCATAGCAGTGGGTGCTGGTTTTCCCTGGCATGGCGGTTGACCTGTGCGACCTTGGTCTCCGCAATGTCACGGGTATAGACTCCACACACACCTTTGCCCTTGGTATGAACCAGCAACATGACCCGGGTTGCTGTTTCATGATCCAGTCTGAAAAATATCTGTAATACGTCGATTACAAAATCCATGGGCGTGAAGTCATCGTTTAAAAGTATAACCTTAAAACGTGCAGGCTCCTTCACCTCTGGACGGGCATCCTCTACCGCTACGCCAGAATCATAAGCCCCTGAATCACGTTGTTCCTGATCTGACATTTAAATCTGTCCTACTCACAATATAGTTCAGTCATGCATCAAAAGTTCAGCAAAATCGGCCTTGTTACCGTATTATCCCCCCAATCAGGAGCGCTATAACTCATTATGGGGGCGGTGCAGCACAAATCAACGTGGCAACAGGCCATACCGGAACAGAAGAACCGATATGGCCGGGGCGGGAAGACCGGCAAGGTCACAGATCATGACCCGAAGGCAATTTACATGTGTTCAATAATGTTGTCTCCAAACCCGGAGCAACTGATCTCTTCCGCCGTATCAATCAGGGCGGCGAAATCGAAGGTTACCCGTCCGGAGGCAATCGCCCCTTCAACACCCCTGATCACCAGATCGGCTGCTTCCACCCAGCCCATATGCCGCAGCATCATTTCCGCAGACAGGATGAGGGAGCTGGGATTGACCCGGTCCTGCCCGGCAAAGGTCGGCGCGGTACCATGAGTCGCCTCGAACATGGCCACGGTATCAGACAGGTTGGCACCGGGTGCAATGCCGATACCGCCAACCTGGGCAGCCAGCGCATCGGAAATGTAATCCCCGTTCAGGTTCAGGGTGGCCACCACGGAATACTGCTCAGGCCGTAACAGAATCTGCTGCAGGAAATTGTCGGCAATCACGTCATTGATCACAATTTCCCGTCCGGTATTCGGGTTTTTGAATGCACACCAGGGGCCGCCATTTTTTTCCACCGCCCCAAATTCCGACTTGGCCAGCGCATACCCCCAGCTCTTGAAGCCACCCTCGGTGAATTTCATGATATTGCCCTTGTGGACCAGGGTCATGGAGGGCAGGTCATTATCGATTGCATACTGGATGGCCTTGCGCACCAGCCGCTCGGTACCTTCGGCAGAAACCGGCTTGACACCGATGCCGGAGGTATCCGGAAAACGGATTTTGGTAACACCCATTTCCCGGACCAGAAAATCAATGACTTTTTTGGCCTCCGGTGACTCGGCAGCCCACTCGATCCCGGCGTAGATGTCTTCGGAGTTTTCCCGGAAGATAACCATATCGGTTTTTTCCGGCTCCCGCACCGGACTCGGTGTACCCTCAAAGTAGCGTACCGGGCGCAGGCACACATACAGGTCCAGGTCCTGACGCAGCTTCACGTTCAGGGAACGGATGCCCCCACCGACCGGCGTGGTCAGTGGCCCTTTGATGGAAACGACAAACTCCTTGATGGCCTGTACCGACTCATCCGGCAGCCAGACATCCTCACCGTACACCTGATTGGCCTTTTCGCCGGCGTAGACCTCCATCCACTGAATCTGGCGCTTGCCGCCGTAAGCCCTGTTCACGGCGGTATCGATGACCTTGTGCATGACCGGGGTGATGTCGATACCGATCCCGTCCCCTTCGATGTAGGGAATGATGGGCTGGTCAGGAACATCCAGGGAAAAATCTGCCCGGCAGGTAATCTTCTCCCCTTTGGCCGGCACCTTGATGTGTTGATACATGTTCTCCGTTTCTCCTTGATTTTTGGTGGTCCCCAAGCGCGTCCGGCAATTATAAAGCATTCCGCCCCCGATGTGATGTCCCTAGACAAGGAATTGGTTATTCGATCAGGTTTGGGAGTAAAATGCCGCGTTTGTCACGACAGGGAAACAGAAAAGGCCATGGTCTGGAAGCCGAGGGTGGTTGTCGCCAGTGTGATTGAAGAGCAGGGACGTTTCCTGATGGTGGAGGAGCAGGTAAATGGTCAGCGGGTGCTGAACCAGCCAGCCGGCCATCTGGAGTATGGCGAAAGCCTGATTGAGGCAGTACGGCGCGAGACCCGTGAGGAAACCGGGCTGGTGTTTGAGCCGGAGGCACTGCTGGGTGTGATGCAGCTGGATAACCCTGATCCGGACCGGGTTTATCTGCGGTTTGTCTTCAGTGGCAGCCATCAGCATCCGGCACGCCCCCCCACGCTGGACCCCGATATTCTGGCCCTGCACTGGCTGAGGCCCGGGGAAATCCGCCGGCACCCGCAGCTGACCCCGCGCTCGGCACTGGTGCTGGCCTCCATCCGCCTGTACCAGGACGGTGTACGCCATCCACTTGAACTGCTGCACCGGGTATCCTGACATGTCGACTGCAAAACAACGTGTCATGGTCGGCCTGTCCGGTGGCGTGGACTCCTCCGTGGCGGCGCTGCTGCTGCTGGAACAGGGTTATGAGGTCGAGGGCCTGTTCATGAAGAACTGGGAGGAAGACGATACGGCGGACTACTGCTCGGCCAGTGAGGATCTGGCGGATGCGCAGTCGGTGGCTGACCAGCTCGGTATCCGGCTGCACAGCGTCAACTTCGCTACCGAATACTGGGACCGGGTATTCAGTTATTTTTTGGCCGAATACCGGGCCGGACGCACGCCCAACCCGGACATCCTCTGCAACCGGGAAATCAAGTTCAGGGCTTTTCTGGACTTTGCCCTGACACTCGGGGCCGACCGGATCGCCACCGGACATTATGCCCGCACCCGGCATGAGGCTGACGGCAGCGTGAGCCTGCTCAAGGGGCTGGATGCCAACAAGGACCAGACCTATTTTCTCTACACCCTGCAACAGGCACAGCTGAAACACAGCCTGTTCCCGATCGGCCACCTGCCCAAGCACCAGGTGCGCGCCCTGGCAGAACGGGCCGGTTTCCGCACCGCCCGCAAAAAGGACAGCACCGGTATCTGCTTTATCGGTGAGCGCAAGTTCCGTGATTTCCTGCAGCGCTTCCTGCCGGCCCGGCCCGGCGAAATCATCGACCCCTCGGGCAATGTCATCGGCCAGCATCAGGGACTGATGTACTACACGCTGGGACAACGGCAGGGGTTGGGTATCGGCGGGCGCCGGGATGCCGGTGAGGCACCCTGGTTTGTGATTGACAAACAGCTGGCACACAACCGCCTGGTGGTGGCGCAGGGAAACCAGAACACCTGGCTGTTGAAAGCCTTCCTGCAGGCCGAACAACTGCACTGGGTGGCGGGCACCGCACCACCCTCCCCGTTTGCCTGCACGGCCAAAATCCGCCATCGCCAGCCTGACCAGCACTGCAGCGTCACCCTGACCCGACAGGGCAGGCAGGCCAGTGTCTGCTTTGCAGAGCCACAACGGGCCATTACACCGGGGCAGTCGATCGTGTTTTATGACGGTGACAACTGCCTGGGTGGTGGCGTGATCGAGTGCATGGACCGGGCCTGTCCCTGACCCTCACCGGTCCGGATTCATGCCGGCAAAGGCCGGACAGACTTGACAACAGCCACTTCGGCCCTTGAAATGTCGGGCACACAGCCCTGAGGTCAGGCTTGGCCTGCCCGTAAACCCGACTGAAAAACTGAAAGAAGCCCTGGAGCGCTTGTGGAATCAAATACTCAAAACCGGACTCTGGCCCTGGCCGCCCTGTTTCAGTGTGTTGAAGGTGTCAATCAGCTGGCCTCACAGGGCCGGGTTGAACCGGAACTGCTGGAAAGCTGTGTCAGCAGCGTCCTGCAGGATGCCGATACGCTGGCCGGGCTTTACGGGGGTGTTGATGCATTGCGCACTGGCCTCCAGACCCTGCTTGATCAGCTGGGCGGGAGCACCCTGACACCGGATGGCCGCCCCAAGAACATGGAAACCACCCGTTACAGCATCAACCTGCTGTATCTGGAAAACAAACTGCACCAGCACCCGGACGCCTTTTCGCGCCTGATGAGCGGTATCGGCTCAGCCCAGGAGCAACTGGAATTCTTTGAGCCGACCCACCCCAACATGCTGGCCCGACTGGCCGAGCTTTATACCGATACCATCAGCAAGATCGGCCCGCGCATTATCATCAAGGGAGAGCAGAGCCATCTTTCCAACCCCGATATTGCCGCCCGCATCCGGGTACTGCTGCTGGCCGGTATTCGTGCCGCACTGCTGTGGCGTCAGGCCGGTGGCAACCGCTGGCGGCTGTTCTTCTCGCGTGGCGCGATGCAGGATGAGGCGCGTCGTCTGCTGGCCTGACGTGCTGCACTATTTCCCTGATTTTGTCGGGGCGCTTGAATTCACCCCGAGGCGGACGCATAGTAGCAGCACTATCCAATTTGAATCTTGAATGAGGAATATCCATGGACGTGCTGGAACGCATCGATCAGGCAGTCAAATCCAATCCGGTGGTGATTTTCATGAAGGGCACCCCGAACATGCCCCAGTGTGGCTTTTCCAGCCGTGCCGCACAGGCCCTGATGGGCTGTGGCGAGGAGTTTGCCTATGTCAACGTGCTGATGGACCCGGAAATTTTCCAGAACCTGCCACGTTATGCCGACTGGCCCACCTTTCCGCAAATTTACATTGATGGCGAGCTGATCGGTGGCTGCGACATCACACTGGAAATGTATGAAAACGGTGAGCTGCAGAAAGCCGTCAAGGGTGCCGTGGACAAGGCCGGTCCCCGAAGCAGCGATGCGGATAGCGATCAGGCGTCCGCCTGAAGCGGCCACACCCGCCAACCTCCTTCCCTTTCCATCACTCAGGTCGCCTGCCCGTTCAGGCTGGCGACTTGGCGTGACGGTCTCCCCAAAGCGCATCAGCCCCGGTGCGTACCTGCTGTCTCAGGGCGACTCCAGCAGCCGCAGGGAATCATCCAGCTCAGCCTGTTTGCGCAGCAGCCGGCGGGTTCCCGGTGGCACAAAGCGGACCAGCAAGGCCCCGGCCAGCCCCAGTGCCAGTGTCAGGGCCAGCAGCAGGCTGACCAGTCCGTTACCACCCAGCCAGCTGCCCATGCCGGCCAGATCAGCAATATAGCGGGTCGCAAAAAACAGGGCACTGGACAACAGCAGGATGGCAGCACCGTGCAGCAGTGCCGCACCGGTCTTGTTGACCCAGACCCAGCGCCGGTGCCGGCGTTCGGAGTGACTCTCATAGTGACGGGAACGGGCATTCACCTCCTGCACGATCAGCTTGCGCGAATCCTCCAGCATCAGACCGGCGATCTGCTGCTCACGTTGCGCCAGGGTGACATAAGGCAAATGGGACATGACACGCAGGTGCTTTTCCATGGTGCGCCGGAACAGGGCGTGCGGATCAATCCGGTCCGGCAGTATCATGCCGGCAAGGCGGTGTTTCTGCCAGCTGGTGTGCACGTGGTGACGGATGCGGGTCACACGGGCCTGACGCAGGTCCTGCAGCATCTGGCGGATTTCGTCATGCCGGGTGAAATCACGCTCTACCTGGGCCTGCATGTAGTACAGCGGGGCTTTTGAGACAATGCCGGCCAGCCGCCGGGTGGCTGATGCCAGCTCGCCGCCCATGGCCATGTAGCGCGCGCACTCATAACGGTGCTCCAACTCCGGCTGTTCCTGACCGTGCAAGACCTGCAGGGCCGTTTCCGTGGCCTTGCCGAAGTGCTGCTGGCAGTAGCAGGCATCACCCAGATGGCGCAGCGCAAAACGGGCAAAGAGCAGGTTATCCTCCAGACGGGCGTAACGGGCTGCCTGCTCCAGATGAAACTCGGCCAGTGGCAGGTTGTCCAGCAGATTCAGGTAAACCCAGCCCAGTTCGAAATGAGCCCGGTAGTCGCGGTGGTTGACCTGCAGCACATCCTTGAGCATGTGTTCGGCACTCAGGACATGGTGAAAAAAGTACTGGTGGGTACCGGCATCCAGCGCGTCCGCCAGCTTGCGGCTCGCCAGCCCCGCTTCCACTCCGGCACGATAGGTGGCAAAACTTTCCCGGCTGCCGGCCAGCATCTGTCGGCGCAGCTGCTCCAGCTCCTGAACCAGTCGGCTGCCTTGCAGCAGCAGTTGCCCGGCCATGCTGTCGATCTGCGGACGCAGGCTGTAAATGACTTCATCACTGCCGCCGACGGCATGCAGGTTGGTCCGCAGGCCGGCTTCCAGCAGCAGGTGCACGCTGCCCCTGCGCATGGATTTCAGGGGTATCAGGTACTCCAGATTGAGACGGTGAAAAACCTGTTGCTTGCGTCTGGGGAAAAAGATCGACCTGACCTGATTCCCCGCCAGTCCTTCTGACATGATAATCATCCAAGGTTGTGACACTCAAACCATGGATTATAGACGTTTTTTCAACCGGCTGGCAAAACCGGCCTGGCCTGCCCGGCCAGCAGATGCAGGTGAATATGGTAAATGACCTGCCCGCCACCCTTGAGGCAGTTCATCTGTACCTGATAGCCGATATCACCATAGCCGGCGTCTGCAGCAACCTGCTTGGCCACCAGAAACAGGTGCCCGACCAGCCCGGCATCCGCCTCGGTGAGGTCATTGATGGTGGCAATGTGCTTGCGCGGCACGATCAGGACGTGCAGCGGTGCCTTGGGATTGATGTCCTTGAAGGCAATGACCTGCTCATCCTCGTAAACCATGGTGGATGGCACTTCGCCATCCCGGATGCGGCAGAACAGGCAGTCGCCGGTTTCATGACTCATCAGTATTTCCTCCTTCCTTCAAAAGCATGGGACAGGGTACCGCTGTCCACGTATTCCAGCTCGCTGCCCACCGGCACCCCATGGGCGATACGGCTGCTGCCGATACCGGCACGGGCCGCCATTTCGCTGATGTAGTGGGCTGTGACCTCCCCCTCCACCGTCGGATTGGTGGCCAGAATCAGTTCCCGGATGCCACCCTGCTGCAGGCGCTGCTCCAGAAGGTCCAGCCCGATATCCTCCGGCCCGATGCCATCCAGCGGCGACAGCCGTCCACCGAGCACAAAATAGTATCCCCGGTAAGCGGTAGCCTGCTCGATGGCGACCACATCAGAAGGGTGCTCCACCACACACAGCAACGCCGGCTCCCGTCCCGGATCAGCACAGATGCGACACAACGGTTGCTCGGTCAGGGTGCGACACTGCTGGCAATGACGGATTTTCTGCATGGCATCCTGCAGCACGGCAGCCAGGTGGACCCCGCCCTGGCGATCATGCTCCAGCAGGTGAAAGGCCATGCGCTGGGCCGTGCGCGCGCCGACACCCGGCAGGCAGCGCAGGGCATCAACCAGATTGCGCAACAGCGAGGATTCGCCGATATTCACGGGTGAGTGACTCAGAACGGCAGCTTGAACCCGGTTGGAAGCTGCATGCCGGAAGTCACCGATGACATGCGTTCACGCGTGGTCACTTCCAGACGCTGGACCGCGTCATTGAAAGCTGCCGCCACCAGATCCTCAACCATGTCACGGTCATCTTCCAGGATGGACGGATCAATCGAGACCCGACGGCATTCATGCCGGCCATTGATAACCACCGTTACCAATCCGCCACCGGACTGACCACTGACTTCCAGCGCAGCAATTTCCTGTTGCGCGCGCTGCAGGTCTTCCTGCATTTTCTGCGCCTGCTTCATCATGTTGCCCAACCCGCCTTTCATCATCATCGCACCTCATTGTTATAGAAATAACTGTTCAAAATAAAGAAATTGTCAATCTGACGTTGGTTCACCGACAGTCTAGCGCAAAAGTCCCGGCAGCAGGAAAAACCCCTGCTAGCCCGAAGTATGGGGCCGGATTGAACCCGGCACAATACTGGCTCCCAGGGTTTCCTGCAGCTGCCGGACAAATGCATCGGCCTGAATGGCGGCTTCGGCCTGCTGCTGGCGCTCATGCTGCAGGCGCAGGCGGCGCTGCTCCGGTGTCTCCTCCGTCAGGTCCGCCGGCTCCAGGTCCAGCCTGAGCGCCTGCCCGAAATGCTGCTCCAGTGCAGCTTGCAGCTGTGCCAGGGCATTGGCCGACTGCAGGTTTTCCCCGCTGCGGTCCAGCCACAACCGTATCGTATCATCCGTGCGCTGTTTCAGCAGGCAATGCTCGGCCAGCTGCAGGGCCATCCCCCCCAACCCGAGTAACGGCAGCAGGGTATGCCAGTCATTGTCCGACGGCTGTGATCCGGGCCGGGGTACAGGTGCTGCCTGCTGCCGGGGCGATTGCGACAGTGACGGCGGTACTGGTACTTCCGGGACTGCCACGGTGGGTGCTGCCGGTGATACTGCTGCAGCCGGAGCCGGTTGATGTGACTCGGGTGCCGCTACAGCCGGCGGTGTCACCGGAGCGGTGGGTGCTGCCGGTTTCTCCGGCGCTTTCGGCAATACCGGGACGAGCGCAGCCCCTGTAGCTGCGGTGGCTGTGGCAGCCGGGGCCGGCCTGGACGGAAGTGGTGGCCGGTCAGTGTCGGCATCCGTAATAACAGTGACTGAAGGCGATGGTAGTGATGGTGCCGGAACGGAGACGGGTGCGGGTAACGGCGATTGCGGCTCCCGAATCTGATCCGGGGGTGCTGTGTCGGGTGATACCGATCCCGGCGTGACCGGAGCTGCTTCGATGTCAGTGTGTACCGCCGGCAGCGGAGTCAGTGTTTTTTTTTTCGACAGTGAGACCGGGTCCGGTGGCTGGACCTGAAATGCCAGCAAGCGCAGCATCAGCACTTCAAAGCCGCTGCGCGGATCGGGATGCAGGGCAAAATCACGCCGGCCATGCAGGGCCAGCTGGTAATAAAGCTGCAGTTCAGCCGGGTCGATGGCTTCCGCCAGCTGTTGCAGTTCCTGTTCGCCTTCATCAGCCGCCAGGACCTGCAACAGCATAATCCGGTGCAGCAGGGCAATCAGCGACTCCACCGCCACGGAAAAGTCGGCAGCCAGTTCGGCCATCTGCCCGATTACCGCCAGCAACCGGTGCGCATCATGGGCCAGCAGTGCCTGCAGCAGCGCAGTCAGATAACCTTCGGGCAGCATGCCCAGCATGTCCTGAACCGCCGCATCCGTAACCCTGCCGCCGCCCATGATAATGGCCTGATCCGTCAGGCTCAGGGCGTCGCGCATGGAGCCATCCGCCGCCCGCCCGATAACGCGCAGCGCACCCTCCTCATACCCGATCGATTCTGCTGCCAGAATATGGGCCAGATGGGCCGTGATCATGTCCACCGGCATGCTCTTGAGATTGAACTGCAGGCAGCGGGACAGAATGGTTACCGGGAGTTTCTGCGGATCGGTGGTGGCAAACAGGAACTTGACATGCGGTGGCGGCTCTTCCAGGGTCTTCAGCAGGGCATTGAAACTGTGCCCGGAAAGCATGTGCACTTCATCAATCAGGTAAATCTTGTAGCGTCCACGGGTGGGTGCATACTGGACATTATCCAGCAGGTCGCGGGTATCCTCGACCTTGGTACGCGAAGCAGCATCTACCTCGATCAGGTCAAGGTGCCGGCCCTCGGTAATTTCGGTACAGCTGCGGCACACACCGCAAGGTTCCGGAGTGACACCGGTCTCGCAGTTGAGGCAACGGGCAAAAATGCGGGCAATGGTGGTTTTTCCAACGCCACGGGTGCCGGTGAAGAGATAGGCGTGATGCAGGCGGTTTTCCTGCAGGGCGGTCAGCAAGGCGCGCAGGACATGTTGCTGGCCAACCATTTCCCCGAAATTCTGTGGCCGCCATTTTCTTGCCAGAACCTGATAAGCCATAAAACCCGGTACTATCCTTCACGCAATTGGGCGGCGGCCTGTACCAGCAACATCCCGGCACACGAATCTGCCGCTACCGCTGCTTCCTTCCGGACCTGACGGGGTTCACCACATATCATTGCGGGAGCACCGGCACAGACCACCATTGAAACCGAAGACCGGCATTATGGACAAAACCGGTCGGCCCTACAAGCAGGAAATGGCTGCCGGCATCCGGTTCACTGGTATCCCAGCAGATTCAGCACCAGAATCAGCACGGCAATGAACAGCAGGCTCATGATACCGCCGGCCCGCATGAAATCCGGCACCCGGTAGCCGGCCGGCCCCATGATCAGGGCATTGACCTGATGGGTCGGCAGGATGAAGGAGTTGGAGGTCGACAGGGCCACAATCAGCGCAAACAGGGAGGGATTGGCCTCAAGGCCGATGGCGATATTGACCGCCAGCGGAACCAGCAGCACCGTTGCACCAACATTGGACATCACCAGGGTGAAAGCCGTCGCCAGCAGGGCGAGGGCCGCCTCAATGCCCCAGAGCGGGAAATGCCCCACAACCGCCAGCACACCATCGGCAATCCAGCGTGCCGTACCGGTATGCTGGACGGCATAGCCCAGCGGAATCAGACTGGCCAGCAGAAACACGGTTTTCCAGGAAACCGCTTCATAAGCTTCCTCCATGCTCAGCACCCCGGACAACACCATGCCGATGGCACCGGCCAGCAAGGCAATGGAAAGCCGGACATCGGTAAACAGGACCAGAGCAAGGGCAAATGTGAAAAAGCCCAGCGCCCAGTAAAGCTTGTGGGTACGGACCTCTTCCTGACGCGGGTACTCCGTAGTGACAATCAGGAAGTCCCGGTTCGGCTCCAGCCGCTCCAGCGCCTGCCAGGTCGTGTATACCAGAATCAGGTCGCCGGCCTGGAACGGAATGGCACGAATTTCACTGACATCCTCATCCTCGGCGTAAAGTACCTTCCCGTTGCGCAGGATACCCATCAGGGAAATGCCGTAGCGCTTGCGCATCCAGACATCAATGGCTGACTTGCCCACCAGTGAAGAGCGGGCCGGAATCACGATTTCGGCGATACCCGACTGTTTGTCGGACAGCAGGTCGCCGAATACCGGCATGCCCTTGTGGCTGTGCAGCCGGGCCTGCTCGATGAAGTCGCTTTCACGGCTGGGCAGGCCCACAATACCCAGCACCTGCCCTTCCCGGAACTCCAGGTCCCGGTCGAGTGAATCCACCCCGGCACGAATCTGGGTACCGTCCTTCATGGCGATCACGCGGATATTGTCACGTGTCTCCACCTCCAGCAGCTTGCGTCCCAGCAGCGGGCTGTCGCGGGCCACTTCCACTTCACGCAGATCAAACTCGATGCCATAGGTGCGCTTGAGGTATTGCAGCGTGTTTTCCCGGCGATCCAGGCGTTCGGGCACCGCCGGCAGCACGTATTTTCCGGCCAGCACGAAATACAGGATGCCGGTTGCCAGCAGGCACAGGCCGACCGGTGTCACCGAAAACAGTGCCCAGGCATGCATCTGATGTTCCGCCGGCAGGCTCTTGTTGGTGGTCAGGATCAGGTCATTGAGCAGAATCAGCGGGCTGGAGCCGATCATGGTCACGGTACCGCCCAGAATGGCACAGAAGCCCATCGGCATCAGCAGGTGTGACATGGCGATGCCGGTGCGGCTGGAAATACGGCTCACCACCGGCAGGAACAGCGCTGCAGCACCGACGTTCTGCATGAAGGAGGAGATGAAGCCGACTGTCCCGGAAATAATCGGGATAATGCTTTTCTCGCTGCGACCGCCAATGCTCAGGATGAAGGTGGCCACCCTGGACATCAGCCCGGTTTTGTCCAGCCCGGCCCCGATGATCATGACCGCAATGATGGAGAGGACGGCATTACTGGAAAACCCGGCAAACAGGTGCTGCGGATCGGTCAGCTCGGTGCCGGACTCCAGTCCCATCAGGGGAGCAAACAGGGTGGTGAGTCCCAGCAGCACCATCACGGTAATCGCAGCCACATCCACCCCGACCACCTCGAAGGCAAACAGGTAGATGGTCAGGAGCAGAAAGGCCATGGCCCAGGCCATGCCGATGGACGGTACAATCGTGGCGAAATACAGGGCAAGCAGTATGAAAACAGCCCCGGCAATTCCCTTTTTCACCGTAGAACGCGACAATGATGGCATGGTATCCTCCCCCTTTTCTGAATGGCTCACTGCATTGACTGAATACCTCAGCTGAAGCGGGTAGATACTGCCACAGTTTCACAGGTCGATTTTATTCCCATTAATAGATAATGCCTGCTCAAAAAACAGCTGCCGGCACCATCAGACCCCGGCATCCCTGGCTGGCGGCAATCCTGAGCCTGGGGTTTCCCGGTCTGGGCCAGCTTTATAATGGTGCACCCAATCGGGCCGCCTGGGTATTCATGGGCTGCATATTGCCGGTTTTGCCCGGATTTGCCCTGGCCCTGGAAGTTTTTCCGGCCCCGACCAACCTGCAGGTTTACCTACTGTTTCTGCTGCTGGCCGCGCTGGTATGGCTGTATGGCATTATCGAGGCCTGGCGTGATGCCGGACGCAAACAGCATTTCATTCCATACAGCTGGCAGGGAACCGGTATTTACCTGCTGGCCGTCCTGCTGCTGGGTGAAGTGGTGCTTCCAGCCTGGTCGACCCACATTCGCCAGCATCAGTTCGAACTCATGCGCATTCCCTCGGCCAGCATGGAACCGCAACTGGTGGCGGGTGACATTATTGCGGTGGACAAAAGCTACAACTGTCCCGGCTGCGGAGAGACAGTCGGGTATGGTGATATTGTGATCTTCGCCTATCCGAATGATCCCGGCATGAATTACATCAAGCGCATCATCGGCCTGCCCGGCGACCGGGTACGCATGCGCTCCGGACGCCTTTACCTCAATGGAAACGCCCTGACCCGCCGGCAGCAAAGCCAGGGCGGGCTGCAAACCGTCATGGAGCAGCAGGGTGAAAAAAGCTGGGTGGCAATCTGGAAGCCGGACGGGAACCATCCGGTGGATTTCGACCTGACCGTACCGCCCGGACAGGCCTTTGTCATGGGTGACAATCGCGGTTTCAGCAGGGACTCACGCGCTTTCGGCCCGATCAGCCTGGGCACGATTCGGGGCCGGGCGGCGGAGATCATCCTGTCCTACAACCGTCGGCTCGGTGGCCTGCAGATACAGCGCAGCGGATTGGCACTGCCCTGAAACTCCCCGCCCGCACGGTTTGTACAGGCGGAGAAGTTTCCTGCTGATTGCCGAGCCAAAGGCTCAGTCCATGGGGACAACGACATTGCTGCTGTTGGTACGAACGTGGAAACTGCGCTCGCGCACGACCGTTTTGTCATCTGTCTTCAGGGTCGCAACCACACGGTAGCTGCCTGCGGGAACCTGTACCTGGGTACTGTGGTTTCTGGCACTGGTTACCTCATGCTTGTTGTCCAGCCGGTAAACCTTCCAGGTTACACTTTCCATGGCCGGACTGTTTTCAAGCGTCGCAATCAGATTCACCCTGAGGTTTTCAGCGGCAAATAACGGATTGACCGCCAGAACGCCCAGCAACAACCAGGGAGTCATCAGCCATTTCCGGTTTTTTTTGCGCGTCAACATAATAGCCTCCTTGCAAAATGCTTGTTGATTGGCATACGGAATCCAGACCCGGTGAGCAAAGACCCACCAAACCTGAACACCCTTAATATTAGCTGAATATAAAAATACCGCTAAGTAATTTTTTACGGTTTCCTGTAAAACTCTTTACAATTAACCTGCCATTTTACCTGATGAATTGCTTAAAAAACATACTTAATAAAAATAGGGCAAACACAACCGAAATGATTCCAAATCGGCAGAAGTTGTTCAAAATAAAGGCAAACTTTCCGAATGGCGATTGGGCAGGGTGCGACCGGATTTGTTCCCGAACGGGTACTGATTCAGGCTGGAGAAAACCAGTCTTTTTTATTGAGGCAAGAAAAAAACTATTAGCAGGCTGTCAAAGACAGGGACACAACGACTTGTACCGCCATTTCAGGCCGGCTTTCGGGAACCTGTACGCACATGATTACCTGGAGGGCCGGCTCCATTTCTCATTCTTTATCACCTGCTTACATTTTGTTTGCACACTCGCGCACGATAATTCGAGCCCATAACGATCAACAACCATCAGGACGGCACATGTACACAGCAAGCACCGGAAAACTTCTGCCAGCGCTCGGCATCAGTCTCATGCTGGGTGCCTGTACCGGCCTTTCCGGTCCGGACACTCAGACCCCCGCCGTCCCGCAGGACAACCCCTCCCTGCAGAACCCGCGCATCAGCCCGGCAGCACAGCGTCAGCCGGTACGGGCCGGCTGGTGGCAGCAGTTCGGTGATGCCACCCTGACCGGGCTGGTGGATCAGGCACTCAAGGCCCATCCGGACATCAGCAGTGCCCGTGCCAGCCTGCAGGCGGCCCGCGCCCAGGGCGTGATTGCCGATGCCGGACTGCTCCCGAGCCTTTCCGGCAGTGGCTCAGCCCGACGCAGCAGCGGCAGCAACAGTTTCAGTGCCGGTATGGATGCCAGCTGGGAGCTGGATTTCTTCGGGGCCAACCGGCTTGCCTCCCGATCTGCAGCCCTGGATGTCGGTAGTGCCGAGGCCGGACTGGAAGACGCCAAAGCCTCACTGGCTGCCGAAGTGGCGCGCAATTATGTCAACCTGCGCCTGAGTCAGGCCCGACTTGCCAATGCGCATCAGAACCTTGAATCACGCCAGCAAAGCCGGCAGCTGGTGGACATGCGCTATCAGGCCGGTCTGGTCAGCCAGCTGGATGTTGAACAGGCCCGCCTGTCGGTGAACCAGATACAGGCCCAGATTCCGGCGCTGGATGCAGGCATCACCCAGTCCCGGCAGGCCCTGGCCACACTCACGGTCCAGCCCGTGGCCTCACTGGCACCACGCCTGCAGCAGAGCCGTGGCATTCCGGCACCGCGCCGGACACTCGCGGAGCAGGTTCCGGCTGATGCCCTGCGCCAGCGCCCGGACCTGCGTGCCGCCGGCTACCGGCTTCAGTCTGCAGCCCTGCGGGTCCAGGAAGCCAAAGCCAATCAGTATCCGTCCTTCCGCCTCGGTGGTGCCCTGAACCTCAGCAGCGCGAAACTGAGTGATCTTGTCGACACCGGCAATCTGGCACGCTCACTGCTGGCCTCCATCAGTGCACCGCTGTTTGACGGTGGCCAGCTCAAACAGCAGGTACTGATCCGTGATGCCAGCTACCAGCAGGCACTGGCCGGCTACCAGAAAGCCCTGCTGCAGGCGGTACAGGATGTGGCTGACAGCTTTGCCAGTCTGGAATCCCTGCGCCGCCAGCGTCCGCTGCTGGTGGAAAACCTGAAGCTGGCCCGGAGCACCGAGCGCCTGATCCAGCTCAATTATCAGGCCGGGCGTGACAATTACCAGAGCGTGCTGGATGCCCAGCGCAGCGTCACCAGCGCCCAGGAAAGCCTGCTGGCGGCACAGGCGGATGAAAGCCTGGCCATGATCAGCCTGTACCGGGCCGTGGGTGGGGCATGGTAGCCACAACAACAAACACAAGGGGAACCGAAATGACAAATCCGCAGGTCAATACCGACATCAACATGGACCTGGTGCTGAACACCGGGACCACTCCCCGCAGGCGGCACCGGGGCTGGCTGCTGGCGCTTCTGGTCGCCGGTGTGGCCGCCGGGGGCGGCTACTGGTACTACAGCCAGCAACAGCAGCTGGGCACAACCCCGGTTTACAATACCGAAACCGCAGGCACGGGCAACCTGAGCATCAGCATTACCGCCACCGGCAACCTCAAGCCGCGCAACGAGGTTGACATCGGAACCGAGCTGTCCGGCACCATGCAGGAAGTGCTGGTCGAGGCCAATGAAGAAGTAACGAAAGGCCAGAAACTGGCCAGCCTGAATACCGACCAGCTGCAGGATACCATTACCAAGGCCCGTGCCACCCTGATCAGTGCCAGGGCACGCGTTACCCAGGCCGAGGCCCAGATCGTGCAGGCCGGTGCCAGAACCCGTCAGGCCCGGGCCAGCCTGGAACAGGCCGGAGCCAATGTACGGCAGGCCGATGCCAATGCCAGTCAGGCCGTCAACAGCGTGCGCCAGGCGGAGCTTGATATCCGCCAGCGCAACGAGGGCGTGCAGCAGGCCAGCAATACGGCCGGACAGGGCAACGCCGGCCTGCAGCAGGCCAATGCCGGTTACCAGCAGGCGCTGGCCGGGCAGAAACAGGCCGAAGCCAACCTGCAGAAAGCCTATGCCGCTTTCCATCAGGCTGATGCGGCACTCAAGCAGGCTCAGCTCAACCCGCAGCAAAGCAATGCCAACCTGCAGCAGGCCATGGCCCAGTACGAACAGGCCAAAGCCTCGACCCTGGAAACCCGTACCCAGCTCAACCGCCTGCAGGAGCTGCAGAAAGCCTCCGGCGGCAAACTCCCGGCCAAACAGGAGCTGGACAGTGCCGTGGCCAGCTGGAAGCGTGCCGTGGCCGCAGAATCCGCCGCCCAGGCCAATGTACAGAATGCCCGCACCAGCGGCAGTTCCGGGCGCATGGGAATTGATGCTGCCAAGGCCAATGTGGATTCGGCCCGCGCCGGCGTCGAGGCTGCCCGGGCCAGCCTGGAATCGGCCAGGGCCAGCGTGACCTCGGCCCGCGCCGCCGTGGATTCCGCCAGGGCCAATGTCGGTACCGGCAAGTCCAAACTGGTGGGTGCCAAAACCGATGTCGAGGCTGCCCGCATTGCCCTGGAAACCGCCAAAAGCAGTGCCGCCGCTGCCAGAGCCAATGCCGAGTCCACCCGCAAGGGAGTGGATTCCGCCACAGCCAGTCTGGAATCGGCCAAAGCGGAGGAAATCACCGCCCAGGCCACACTGGATTCCGCCAAAGCCAGTGTCATGGAAGCGGAAGCCGGCCTGCGTTCGGCAGAAAGCAATCTGGGCAAGGCCATTATTCTATCCCCGATTGATGGCGTGGTGCTGAGCCGGGCCGTGGAGCCGGGCCAGACCGTGGCCGCCTCGCTGTCGGCTCCGACCCTGTTCACGCTGGCAGAGGATCTGTCGCACATGGAGCTGGAAGTGAATGTGGATGAAGCGGATGTCGGGCGGGTGCATGAAAGGCAGCAGGCCCGTTTCACCGTCGATGCCTGGCCGGGACGAGCCTATCCGGCCACCATCACCCGTGTGGCACTGGGATCGACCCTGACCGACAATGTGGTGTCCTATCAGACCCTGCTGGAGGTCGTGAATCAGGACCTGACCCTGCGCCCCGGCATGACCGCCACGGCCACCATCACCACCGATCAGCGTGAGCAGGTGCTGCTGGTACCCAATGCAGCCCTGCGTTTTACACCACCCCGACCGGATGGCGCAGCACCCGGTGGCAGCAATGCACCCGGAGGTGCCGGTCCGGGTGCCCGGGCACCGGAAGAATCCGGCGGCCTGCTGTCAAAACTGATGCCGCGTCCCCCGCGCATGGGTGGCAGCCGCAACCGCAACCCGGAGGGTGCCGGTGGTCGTGCGCGCGGAGCCGCCGGTGATCAGCAGCCCGGCCGGGTCTGGGTACTGGAAAACGGTGCTCCCAAGCCTGTCCGGGTTGAAACCGGCCTGAGTGACGGGCGGCATACCGAAATCACCGGCGGCGACCTCACCGAAGGCATGGCGGTCATCACCGGCATGGAAGGAGGCAGGCCATGACTGCCCTGATTGAATTTCACCAGATCACCAAAAGCTATGGTCAGGGCCAGGCCCGTTTCCAGGCCCTGCGCGGGGTTGACCTGTGCATTGAGGCCGGGGATTTTGTCGCAGTCATGGGACCCAGCGGTTCGGGTAAATCCACCAGCATGAACATTATCGGCTGCCTGGATGTCCCCAGTAGCGGCGAATACCTGTTTCACGGCACCCATGTGGAGCGGCTGGACCGTAACCAGCGCGCCCTGTTGCGCCGTCATTATCTGGGCTTTGTGTTTCAGGGCTTCAACCTGCTGTCGCGCACCACCGCCCAGGAAAATGTCGAGCTGCCCCTGCTGTATCGCGGGGAGAGTGCCAGCCGGCGTGCCACCGCAGCCAGGGAGGCACTGCAGCAGGTCGGACTGGGCGGCTGGGAGCATCATACCTCTGCCGAACTGTCCGGTGGTCAGCAGCAGCGTGTGGCCATTGCCCGCGCCATTGCCACCCGCCCGGCCCTGTTGCTGGCGGATGAACCGACCGGCAACCTCGACTCCCGGCGCAGCCATGAAATCATGGAGCTGCTGGCCAGCCTCAACCGGGATCAGGGCATTACCGTGCTGATGGTGACACACGAGCCCGATATGGCCGAATACGCCAGACGCGTGATTCATTTCCTTGATGGTCAGGTAGAGCGGGATGAGCGCCTGCGGGAGCTGGCAGCATGATGCTCTGGAACAGCCTGCTGCTGGCACTGCGTGAAATCCGCCGCAATCTGCTGCGCTCCTTTCTCACCATCCTCGGCATCGTGATCGGGGTCGGAGCCGTCATCACCATGGTCACACTCGGCAACGGAGCCACCCAGGCCATCAAGGACCAGGTATCCTCCCTGGGCAGCAACCTGCTGCAGGTGCGTCCGGGACAGCGCATGTTTGGCCGGGGCAGCGGGGGAGCACCCCAGTTCACCCTTGAGGATGTCAGGGCCATCCGCCAGCAGATCAGCGGGCTGGCTGCCGTGGCCCCCCAGGTCAGCCGTAACGCCACCGTGGTGGCGGGTGCCAACAACTGGTCCACCACCGTGGTCGGCAGCAATCTGGATTACTTCGTATCCGGTAACTGGGAACTGGCTGACGGTCGCCTGTTCACCCCGGAAGAGGAAAATGCCGGGCAGACCGTTTGTGTGCTGGGGGCCACCATTCAGAGGGAGCTCTACGGCAGCAGCTCACCGCTGGGTGAAAACCTGCGGGTGAAGAATTTCAGCTGTCAGGTGATCGGGGTGCTGAAAGCCAAAGGCCAGTCAGGCATGGGCCGGGATCAGGACGACAGCGTGATCATGCCGCTGCGGACGGTACAGCGACGCCTGATGGGCAACCGGGATATTGCCAACATCCAGATTTCGGTCGCCAGTGAAGACAACATCAACCAGGTTCAGGAGCAGCTGAGCACCCTGCTGCGTGAGCGCCGCCGGCTGGGGCCAGGGGCGGATGACAACTTCAATGTACTGGACACGCGCCAGATTGCCGATGCCCTGTCCGGTACCACCCAGGTGCTGACCATGCTGCTGGGAGCCGTGGCCTCGGTCAGCCTGCTGGTCGGCGGCATCGGCATCATGAACATCATGCTGGTATCGGTTACGGAGCGCACGCGTGAAATCGGCATCCGGCTGGCCATCGGTGCCCTGGAGCGTGAGGTGCTGCTGCAGTTTCTGATTGAAGCCGTGATGCTGGCTGCACTGGGTGGCCTGATCGGGATTATTCTGGCCACCGGCGCTTCGGTGCTGCTGGCCAAACTGATGCAGGTGCCGTTCACCTTCAACCCGACCATCAACCTGCTGTCATTTGTATTCTCGGCAGGCATCGGCATTCTGTTCGGCTACATGCCGGCCAAACGGGCTGCCCGGCTGGACCCGATTGAAGCCTTGCGGCACGAGTAAACATCAGGCAGCCCAGCCGGGCTGCAGGCCGAAGCACCGGAAATCCTTCGGCTACTCCGGTGCTGCCACCCCCTGATACTTCGGCATCAGCACGCTGTAATGCACCTGATACCCCGTGGGCACATAGACTACCACCGGTACGCGGCTGTTATAACGCAGGTCCTGTGCGCCGCCTGCCGGTACAAAAGCCTGCCTTGAGCTGTCGGGCGGGCAGGCCATGCGGGTGGAAACCACCTGCCCGGAACTGCTCAGGGTGTAATAATCGAAACCCCAGCCCTGCGCGGTTTGCTGCTGCCAGCGTCCGTCCAGGTGCTGCTGGTTGCAATCGACCGTCATCGACTTGCCGGCCCGAAAGCGCAATACTGCTGCATCCTCATCCGCAAGCTTCGGCAGATGTATGCTCAGGCGGGTATAACCCGAAGGCGCTGCCGGATACGGTTTCATACCGTATTGGTAGGACTCGGGATTGCCTCTGGTCGGGCTGGCAGCCTGCGCCAGCCCCATGATCAGACAACTGCCACCCAGCCATGCCAGTACAGTGGTTTTGCTCAGTTTCATCATCATGAACGGATTTCCTGCTTGAAAATAAATCGAATACGACAACAGCAAACGCTACCCGTTCCTTCCCAAACCGGGATGTGCTGCTCTCCTGCCCGTTTTTCCATTCCAGCCGTTGGTCAGGATGATCCAGGGCCATCAGTCACTCCGGTGGTGACATAACAGCTCAGCAGCTGCCCGGCAGCCGGGTCCAGGTACATTTCCTGCAACCGCAGCGAGCCAGCCTGCCCTGCTGCCAGCCCGTCACCCAGGGTACGGAAGTGCTGCCCCCCCACCAGCTGCTGCACCTGAGTCAGGTACAGACGCTCCAGTTGGCCATCCTGCAGCATGGTTCCGAGCATCAAAGGCCCTGACAGCAGATAAAGGCTGCGATAGCCCAGCGCCTCCAGTGCATCCACCAGCACCCGACCCGGTACCAGCGCACTGTCACTGACCTGCTGCACGGCAAAACCCCGTGCTTGCCACTGTGCCAGGCGGGCCGGGTCTGCCGGTGTACCGCTGAACAGGTGCACCGGCTGCCTGTGGGCCGCCAGGCTGTCCGGCAGATTGAAATCCAGGCTGCGGCTGGCAATGGCAACGGCAGGCTGGTCCGGCAGACCCTGCTGCCTGCGCCACGCAAGCAGGTCCGGTGCCTGCACCTGCAACAGGTTGCCAATCAGACCGGCCTGCAGCTCACGCAGGTAGCCGGCATGGGTAATGAGGCAATCCGCCTGGGCATGCAGCTCCTGCAGCAACCGCCAGTCATGTGCATTCCGGATCGCCTTCGGTGTCGCCATCAGTCCCCCCTCCTCGACGGCAATACGCCCGTCCAGGCTCATGAGAAAACTGCCATAGACCCGTGCTCGGGGGCATTCCGGCTGATAAAGCTGGTGATTGAGATACAGGTTCTGCAAGGGTACGGACGCCTCATACCGGGGGTAAAGACGGGTGACAACGGCCAAAATCATTCCTCCGGCACACAAGCAGTCCAGCTAGTGTACACTAGCCCTTCCCTATCACGGAGGAAATCCCGGAACCCATGACTGCCACCGAACACCTCCTGTTCCTGACCGGCAAGCTGGCGCATGACAGCCTGGTGCGCGAGCTGGAGCAGCTGCCTGCTCCCGGCTTTACCTGGCAGGTGCATGATCTTGGCCTGAAGGTTGCCGCCCTGATGACCGTCTCCATGATTCGCCGCCGCCTGACCGGTACTTTCGGGGCAGACCGCATTATCCTGCCGGGCCTGTGCAGCGGCGATATTCAGGCCCTGAGCCGGGAGCTGGGCATTCCGGTTGAGCGGGGGCCGAAAGACCTCAAGGATCTGGCCGAGTTCTTCGGCGGCAAGGCCCGCACCGCCGATCTGAGCCGTTACCGGGTACGTATCTTTGCCGAAATCGTCGATGCTCCGTTTCTGGATACCGCACAGCTGCTGGCATGCGCTGCCCGCTACCGGGATGACGGGGCGGATGTGATTGATCTGGGCTGCCTGCCCGAGCAGCCGTTTGATCATCTGGAAGACAGCATCCATGCCCTCCAGGCGGCCGGTTTTCAGGTCAGCGTGGACTCCCTCAGCGAGGATGACCTGCTGCGCGCCGGCAGGGCCGGAGCCGATTACCTGCTGAGTCTGAAGGAAAGCACGCTCGGGATCGCGGATCAGGTCGCCAGCACACCGGTACTGATTCCGGAACAGCCCGGCGACATGGACTCCCTGTATCGTGCCATTGAAGCCATGCAGGCTCGCGGGCGCAACTTTCTGGCCGACCCGATCCTGGACCCGATCCATTTCGGCTTTACCGACGCCATTGTGCGTTACCACGCGCTGCGCCAGCGTTATCCGGACATTCCCGTGCTGTGCGGAACCGGTAATGTGACCGAGCTGACCGATGCGGATACCACCGGCATGACCGCCCTGCTGATGGGCATTGTTTCCGAACTGGATATTGATGCCATTCTTACCACTGCGGTCAGCCCACATGCCCGCACTGCCGTGCGTGAGGCGGATCTGGCCCGGCGCATGATGTTTGCAGCCCGGCAGGATGGCAATCTGCCCAGGCGCTATGGCGGTGGCCTGATGGCGCACCGTGAACGCAAGCCGTTTGTGCACGATACCGGAGCGATTGCCGCCATGGCTGCCGCCGTGCGCGACCCTAATTTCCGCATTCAGGTGAACCAGGACGGCATCCATCTCTACAACCGCGATGGCCGCCATTGTGCCACTGACCCGTTTGAGCTGTATCCATGCCTGGGTGAACCGGACAGCGGGCACGCCTTTTATCTGGGTGTGGAGCTGGGGCGGGCGCAGATTGCCTGGCAGCTGGGCAAGCGTTACCTGCAGGATAATGAGCTGGACTGGGGTGTGGTCACAGACCCGCCAGAGGCAGCGGATAATGCCGCCGAGTACCGTGCCGTGGCAACCACTTCCAAAAAATACAACCAGTCCTCATGATTTTTGAAACCATCGTCATCACCCGCAATACCGACGGCAGCGCCCGCATTGTGCCTCTGGGGGTGCGGCATGAGCAGGAGTGGCGGATACTGGCCCCATTCCACCCGTCCGGCACCCTGGACAACCTGCGCCGGAGTGGCCGTGCTGTGGTCAATTACACCACGGATGTGCGCGTGTTTGCCGGTTGCCTGACCGGACGCCATGACTGGCCGCTGCACAAGGCCGAGAGCATGGATGGTTTTGTGCTGCCACAGACCCTGGCCCACAGCGAGCTGGAAGTGGTTCGGGTGGAGGAGGACCCTGTACGCCCGGTGTTTTACTGCCGCGAAGTGCTGCACCGTACTCATGCGCCCTTCCCCGGTTTCAACCGTGCCCAGGCGGCAGTACTGGAGGCGGCGATACTGGTCAGCCGCCTGGACCGGCTGGCCCCGGAGAAAATCCGCAGCGAAATGGCCTACCTGCAGATTGCCATCGACAGGACCGCAGGACCGCAGGAGCATGAAGCCTGGGGTTGGCTGGTCGAGAAAGTGGCAGCCTGGCAGGCAGCACAGACCGACTCTGACCGGCGTTAGCGAGCGGCCATTCACCGGCTGCCCTGCCAGCAGCTGTTATAACACCTGATCTGCCGGGTTTGCCGCTGCCCACAAAAAACTTGACTTTTCCGTAAAGCTGGTATTAGTCTTTCGGCACGATTCATCTTTTCAGATACTCAAAACACAGGGAGACCTTACGACATGCTCAATCCAAGTCACTCACTCACAGGATTCATAAACACCTGAGGTCTCCCGCTCTTGCCGGGGGACTGGAATAAACAGTCATCCGGCAAAGCGTGCACAAGTACTGCATGTCAGAAAACCCGGATGACACCCGTCTCCGGGTTTTTTTATGCCCGGAACAAGACTGAGAACAGGGTAATCATTTTATGCCTATTCAATTTATGCTCAACAAAGGCAAGGTTCCGGTAAAAATCTACACTGATGATGTGGACAGCCGCTCCCTGACACAACTGGGAAACCTGTCACAACTGCCCTTCATCCACAGCCACATTGCCGCCATGCCCGATGTGCACGCCGGTATCGGTGCAACGGTAGGGTCGGTGATTCCCACCCGTGGTGCCATTATTCCGGCAGCAGTAGGGGTGGATATCGGCTGCGGGATGAATGCCGTGCGCCTGTCACTCAAGGCCGGCGACCTTCCCGATAACCTGCTGCAGATTCGCAGTGCGATTGAAAAGCGCGTGCCGGTCGGATTCAACCAGCACGGCACACCATCAACACAGGGAGCAACCCTGAACAATATCGGCAAGCACCTGGATGTCATTACCGACAAGCACCCTGCTCTGGTGAAAATGATGAAAAATTTTCATCGCACCTGGGGTCGGCAACTCGGTACGCTGGGTGGTGGCAATCATTTTATCGAACTGTGCATCGATGAGAGCAATGATATCTGGGTGATGCTGCATTCCGGCAGCCGGGGTATCGGCAATGTAATCGGACGTTATTTCATTGAAAAAGCCAAAAAGGAAGTTGGTCGTGAACTCGGGCAACTGCCGGATAAGGACCTGGCTTATTTCACCGAGGGTACGCAGCATTTCGATGATTACGTACAGGCGGTTGGCTGGGCGCAGGATTACGCCATGATCAACCGCCGTGAAATGATGCGGCTGGTGCTGGATGCGCTGCAGGTCAGCAAGTATCTGCCGGCCTTCACCACCACCCGTGAAGCGATCAACTGCCACCACAATTACGTGCAGAAGGAAGCACATTTCGGTGCAGACGTGTACATCACCCGCAAGGGTGCGATCAGCGCACAGGCCGGCGAACTCGGCATCATTCCCGGCAGCATGGGAGCGAAATCCTACATCGTGCGCGGCCTGGGTAACGCCCAGTCGTTCTGCTCCTGCTCCCACGGTGCGGGGCGACGCATGAGCCGTACCGAAGCCAGGCGGCGCTTCAATACCCGTGATCTGGAAACCCAGACTGCCGGGGTGGAATGCCGCAAGGACAAGGGGGTGGTGGATGAGATTCCGGGTGCGTACAAGGATATTGATACCGTCATGCAGAACCAGAGCGACCTGGTTGAGGTTGTCCATACCTTGAAACAGGTCATTTGTGTGAAGGGGTGAGTCATGGAAAAAACACAGCTTGAACTGATCCATGAGTGCATGGAAGGCCCGCGCCGGGTGTACCACTATGCACCGGACAGCTATGCCATCCAGCTGCTTGGGGATTATATCGGCACCGGCATGCGTGTGGCGGTGCTGCGCCGCTCACCCTATGCGCGCTTGCTTGACAAGCCGATCGTGCGTGACGCGCTGGCACTGGCAGGCAAGGGGGAGCTGGAACCCTGGCATCTGGAGCTGGCGCGGGGTGAATACACTGTGCGCCAGCCGTTGCACTTTGTGCTGACGCTGGGTGAGTGGGGGACGGAAGATCAGGAGGATCGTGCCTGGCATCAGCTGACACGCACCGGCTACCATCTGGTGCTGCAGCTGAATTTCGCCAGTGACCATATCCGCTCCCTGCGCCAGCTGGTGCACCCGGAAAACATTGCACCCTTTTCCTGCCATCTCCACCCGGTAAGGCAGGAGGGGGACCATGAAACGCTGGCCTGGGCCCGGATTGACCTTGATTTTACCAGTAATGAGGCACTGATCGAGGAAGTCCAGTCTGACTGGGTACGTGAAGTCCGTGAACCGTTCTATGACGAAATCTATGGTAAGGACATGATGCGTACCTACCGTCAGGCACTGCAGCCTTATGCACGGGTCTGGGCCGAAGCGGTCCTGGCGGCGGCGCTGTATTTCATCCGTCACGAGCTGGGTATCGAAACGGTGTTCTACAACAGCTTCGAGACCGGCAACAAGCTCAAGGGGCTGGCGCACGAAACTGATCTGCCGCCCCGCTCGCTGTATATCGAACTGCCAAAGAAGTTCTGCTTTGCGCCAACACGGCGGGCACCAACGTTTCTGCAACCGGTACGCTTCGTGCATTACCTGCAGCGCAGCGGTCAGGGTTTATGGTTCAAACTGCCGACACAAGGAGCCGGTCATGGCAAAAAAGCAGCGGCATAGCCGCACCAATCCGGTCGCCCGCGCACTGGTCCGGTGCAAGGGCGGCGTCCACGAAAAAAGCAATTCGGCCAAACGACAGGCCGAAAAACGCCAGTGGCGCAGGCTGCTGGATCAGGCGAGGGCCGGTTCCGGCCCCGCTGACCAACAGCAGGCGGCATAGTCAGGCTGTTTTTCCCTCTATCACAAGCCACAGCAACGGCAACAAATCACTGCCGCCACTTTTATTGTGCCTCCCGTGCTTGCCTTGCGTGCTGATGTGATCACCACACGCAGCTCCTCCAAGTGGTTTGATGAAGCTATCATAATGAACAGTTTTTCATGTTTCGTACCCCTAGTACATCGCCCCGTAAACCTGTCGGATAACTCACACCTGTAGAGGCTTGCCGATGTAAGTCCAGCGGAAGGGTTTCGCCAGGGTTTGGTTGAAAAAGTGGATAAAGTCGAGGATACGC
>Ga0116152_10000140_pt1 | contig 55863 bp, 52 predicted proteins | sample AD_UKC119_MetaG_FD_89894 | JGI IMG/M metagenome (GOLD analysis project Ga0116152, IMG submission 89894) | Active sludge microbial communities of municipal wastewater-treating anaerobic digesters from Hong Kong - AD_UKC119_MetaG | ecosystem: Engineered > Bioreactor > Anaerobic > Digestate...
ACGCAGCGGCAGGCCGATGACGCCGGTGCGGTGGGCGAGCATCCGTTCGATGGCATAATGCGTCTTGCCGGTGTTGGTCGGTCCCAGGACCGCCGTGACCCGCCCTTGCCTGCTCATGAATTGCCTCGCGTCAAGGGGCCGTCCGCGCCCGACCTAAAGGGCCGTGCCCTGCGAGGCAAGGGCCAGCCGCGAGACGGCCTCGATCACCGCCTGCTGATGCGGGTTGATGGTGAGCGAGGCGTGATAGGCCGCCAGCGCACGCTCAGGCTGGTCAAGCTGTTCGAAAATCGCGCCCAGCCCTGCCAGTGCGTTGAACTGGAAGGGGTTCAGCCGCAGCGCCTGTTGGATGTCGGACAGCGATTGCCCCAGCCGGTTGGCCAGGTAATAGGCGTTCGCGCGCGCGGCCCAGGCCTGGGCGAAATCGGGCGCGCGCTCCAGCACGAAGCTGAAGTGATCGACCGCGGTTTCCGCGTCGCCCGCGTCCAGTGCCGCCTTGCCCCGCTGAAAGATGTAGTCCAGCGCCGCCGACCCCGAATCTTCCCAGTCGCGCAGGATCTGGCGCTGGACCCGCTGCCAACGATCGTTCGCAGGGTCCGCAAGCTGTTGCAAAAGCGCGTCCATATCCTGCGCGAAGGCCCCGGTTGACGTAAACGTCAAGGTTGCCGCCACGACAAGATTGAGGATGCTGCGCGCCTGCTTCATACTACCGAGAATAGCGCGGCGCGGATCGAAAGCGAAGACCCCCGCGGCGCCGGACACGTCAATCGGCATCACGAACAGGATACAGATCATGAGCAGCATCATCGACAAGGCCGTCGAGGCCCTGCAAGGCAAGGTTTCGGGCGGTTTCGACGGCTCGGCCAAATTCGTCATCGAGGGCGAGGGGGCGATTGTCCTCGATTCGCAAGGCGTGCGCGCCGGCGACGAGGACACCAGCGTGACCTTGACCGCCTCGGCCGAGACGTTCGAGGGCATGATGAACGGCGAGGTGAACCCCACCATGGCCTTCATGTCGGGCAAGTTGAAGATCGACGGCTCGATGGGCGAGGCGATGAAGCTCGCCTCGATCCTGGGCTGAGCCATGGATGACGCCCCCCTTGACGTGTGCGGCGCACCCGAAGGGGGGCGCGCCCTGTGGTTGCGCGCCGCCGATGGCGCGCGGCTGAGGCTGGCGCATTGGCCGGGCGCCGACCCGGTGCTGATCCTGCCCGGGCGCACCGAATACATCGAGAAATACGGCCTGGTGATCGCCGATCTGGCGGCCGCGGGCCGGGGGGCGCTGGTGGTGGACTGGCGCGGACAGGGCCTGTCCGACCGCGCGCTGCCCGACCCGCTCAAAGGCGATGTGGCGGATTTCACGGCCTATCAGCACGACCTTGACGCCGTTCTGGACGCGGCAGGCCGGATCGCGCCCGGCCCCTTGCCGTGGTTGGCGCATTCCATGGGCGGCTGCATCGCGCTGCGCGGCCTGACGCGCGGGCTGCGCCCGCCGGCCGTGGCGTTCAGCGCGCCGATGCTGGGACTGGCGCAGTCGCCGGCCCTCGGGGCCCTGATCGGCGCCCTCGCGGCGGCGGCGCGCCCTTTTGGGCTGGACCGCGGCTATGCGCCGACCACCGGCCCCGATTTCGGCCTGCCCTCGATGGCGTTCGAAACGGGAAATCTGACGACCGACCGCGCGCAGTTCGACCGGATGCAGGCGCAGATCCGCACCGATCCGCGCCTGTCGCTGGGCGGGCCGACCCTGCGCTGGATGGGCGCCGCGATCGCCGAGATGCGCGCGCTGGCTGCCCTGCCCTCACCCGCGGTTCCGGCCCTTTTCGGGCTGGGCGGCGCGGAAGCCATCGTCTCGGCGCAGGCGATCCGTGACCGGGTGGCCCGCTGGCCGCAGGCGGCCCTGGCCGACTATCCGGGCGCGAAACACGAACTGCTGATGGAGCGCGACGCGGTGCGCGCCGACTTTCTGGGGCGGGTGCTGGCGCTGTTCGCTCGGGACGCCACTTGATTCAGGTCAAGGGCAAGATCGGAGAGCGCAGGCAAACTCGTTGCGCACGCAAGGAGTTTGCCCATGGGTTTCCTCAAGACACTGGACCGTCACGCTGACCTGATGAACAGGATGGGCGAGACGCTGCACGCCGATCTGGCCGAGGCCCTCAGCCATGAGGCGATCTCGGCCCAGGAGTTGCGCAACGCCATCCTGGCCTGCGTCGGATGCGAGGGCGGCGACGACTGCCCGGACTGGCTGGACCGCCACCCTGAGGGCGCCGACGACACGCCCGGCTACTGCCGCAACCGCGCGATGCTGCTGCGCCTGCGTGAACGGCTGTAGCGCGCTCAGCGGATCTTCAGCGTCGCCAGGCCGATCAGCGCCAGCACCAACGAGATGATCCAGAAGCGGATGACGATCTGCGGCTCGGCCCACCCCTTCTTTTCAAAGTGGTGGTGGATCGGTGCCATCAGGAAAACGCGGCGTCCGGTGCGCTTGAAATAGGCGACCTGGATGATGACGCTCAGCGCCTCGACGACGAACAACCCGCCGACGATCGCCAGCACGATTTCGTGCTTGGTGGCGACCGCGATCGCCCCCAGCGCGCCCCCCAACGCGAGCGAGCCGGTGTCGCCCATGAAGACCGCCGCGGGCGGCGCGTTATACCACAGAAAGCCCAGCCCGCCGCCGGCCAGCGCGGCCGTGAAAACCAGCAGCTCGCCCGTTCCCGGAACGTAATGCACATCCAGATACGAGGTGAAATCGACCCGGCCCACGGCATAGGCGATCACCCCCAGCGTGCCGGCCGCGATCATCACCGGCATGATCGCCAGACCGTCCAGGCCGTCCGTCAGATTGACCGCGTTCGCCGATCCGACGATGACCAGCATCGCGAAGGGCACAAAGAACCAGCCCAGGTTTATGAGCGCGGTCTTGAACACCGGCAGCGCCAGTTGGCCCTGCAAATCGGCCGGGTGGGAATACATCGCGATGATGGCGGCGACCAACGCAATCAGCAGCCCCAGCGCCATGCGGATCTTGCCCGAGACGCCCTTGGTGTTGGCTTTCTTGACCTTGGCGTAATCGTCGGCAAAGCCGATCGCCCCGAAACCCAGCGTGACGCCCAGAACCAGCCAGACATAGACATTGTCGAGCCGTGCCCAGAGCAAGGTCGAAAACGTCAGCGCCGACAGGATCAGCAGCCCGCCCATGGTCGGCGTGCCCTTCTTGGTCAGCAGATGCGATTCCGGCCCGTCTTCGCGGATCGGCTGACCCTTGCCCTGGCGCCGCCTGAGCAAATTGATCAGCGGCTTGCCAAAGACAAACCCGAAAATCAGCGCGGTAAAAAACGCCGCCCCCGCGCGCACGGTGATGTAGCGAAACAGGTTGAAGGCGATGAAGGATTCGGAAAACTCGGCCAGCCAGTACAACATAGGGTCACTCTCCCGTCGGGTCCTCGGGCATGGAATGGCTCAGATGCCGCAGCGCATCGACCACGCGCGACACATAACTTCCTTTCGAGCCCTTCACCAGCACCACATCGCCGGGATGCAGCAGGTGGTGGGCGCGGTCCACCAGGTCCTCGGCCCGGGGCACGCAGCGGCCGCGCTTCGACTCGGGCAGTGCCTGCCACAGATGCGCCATGCGCGGGCCGACGCAGTGCACGACCGCCGTCACCGTCAGCGCCGGATGCCGCGCCACGGCCTGATGCAGCGCAACCTCGTCAGGGCCAAGTTCCAGCATGTCGCCCAGAATGGCGATGCGCCGCCCACCCGGTCCGGGATCGGTCGCGGCGAGAACATCGAGCGCCGCCGCCAGCGAGGCCGGGTTGGCGTTGAAGGCGTCGTCGATCAGCACCGCGCGGGCATCCGTTGCCGGGTCCAGCAAGAGGCTTTCGCGCTTGCCCCGTCCGGCCGGCGGGCGCCACCGTCCCAGTGCCTGTGCCGCCAGCGCCAGGTCGAGGTCCAGCGCCTTCGCCACCGCCAGGCACCCCAGCGCGTTGCGCGCGAAATGGGCGCCGGCATCGGCGAGGCGGATGTGATAGGTCTGACCTTCGACCCGGGCCGAGACCACAGTCGCCCCATTGGCCTGACGCATGGATGTCAGACAGACCTCGCCGCCCTCGCCAAAGCTGATCCGCGCGCGAGGCGCCGCCGATTCCAGGATCGGCGTCACGTCAAGATCATTGGGAAACACAGCAGTTCCATGGTCTTGCAAGCCAAGGTATATGTCTGACTTTTCGCGGGCGATGCCCTCGAGGGACTCGAAGGCCTCCAGATGGGCGGGGGCGACGGTGGTGATCATCGCCACATCGGGGCGCGCCAGACGGGCCAGGGGCGCGATCTCGCCGGGGTGGTTCATGCCGATTTCGACCACGGCGAAATCGGTGTCACGCGGCAGACGGGCCAGGGTGATCGGCACGCCCCAATGGTTGTTGAAGCTGGCCTCGGCGGCGTGCACGCTGCCAAAGGCATCGAGCATCGCGCGCAGCATTTCCTTGGTCGAGGTCTTGCCGACCGACCCCGTCACGCCGATGACCCGCGCCCGGGTCCGTGCGCGCCCGGCCTCGCCCAGCGCGGTCAGGCCGCGCAGCACGTCGTCCACCACCAGGCACGGCCCCGAGACGCCCGGCGGCACATGCGACACCAGCGCCGCGGCAGCGCCGTTTTCAAAGGCCTGTGCGACGAAATCATGCCCGTCGCGCGCGGCCTTGAGGGCGACGAACAGGTCCCCGGGTTGCAGGCTGCGCGTGTCGATGCTGATCCCGGTAACGGAAAATGGTGCGGTGGCAGCACCACCCGTCGCGGTTTCGGCCTCGGTCCCGGTCCAGAGCACCATCGTCACAGCCCCCCATCCAGCGCGGCCACGGCGACACTGGCCTGTTCGAGATCGTCAAAAGGATAGACCACGCCCGCCACCGTTTGCCCGGTTTCGTGTCCCTTTCCGGCAATCAGCAGCGCGTCGCCCGGTTGCAGCGCGTCCACCGCGCGCAGGATCGCCTCGGCGCGGTCGCCGACCTCGGTCGCCTCTGGGCAGGCTTTCAATATTTCTGCACGGATTACCGCGGGATTCTCGCTTCTAGGGTTGTCGTCTGTCACAAATACAACATCCGCGTTTTCCGCGGCCGCCGCGCCCATCAGCGGCCGCTTGCCGCGATCGCGGTCTCCGCCCGCCCCCAGAACGATGATCAGCCGTCCCATCACATGCGGCCTGAGCGCCTTGAGGGCGGTTTCGACGGCGGCGGGCGTGTGGGCGTAATCGACAAAGACCGGGGCGCCATTCGCGCGTGTCGCCGCCAGTTGCATCCGCCCGCGCACGCCCTTGAGATGCGCCATGGCCTGACCCGCCTCGATCGGGTCCGCCCCGGTGGCGATCACCAGGCCCAGCGCGACAAGGGCGTTCGCGGCCTGAAACCCCCCGACAAGGCCCAGGTCCACCTGCTGCACGCGCCCGTTCAGCGCAAAGCGCAGGACCTGGCCATGGGCCGAAAACCGTTGCGCCAGCAGTCGCAGATCGCAATCCGGCCCGGACCCCACCCGCACCACCGACTGCGGCACCTGCCCCGCCAGCCGCGCGCCATAGGCATCGTCGGTGTTGATCACCGCGACCCCGTCGGGCGGCAGCAGGCGCGTGAACAATCCGGCCTTGGCCTGAAAATAGGCCTCCATGCTGGGGTGATAGTCGAGATGGTCCTGCGTCAGGTTGGTGAAGCCGGCGGCCGCCAGCCGCACCCCCTCCAACCGGCGCTGATCGAGACCGTGCGACGAGGCCTCCATCGCGGCGTGGGTCACCCCTTCGGCGGCGGCCTGTGCCAACAGGCGCTGCAAGGTGACCGAATCGGGCGTCGTGTGCGCCAGCGGCATTTCCCAGGCGCCCTCGACCCCGGTGGTGCCGATGTTGATGGCGCTGAGCCCCATCGCCGTCCAGATCTGGCGCGCGAAGCTGGCAACCGAGGTCTTGCCGTTGGTCCCCGTCACCGCAACCAGGGTCGCGGGCTGATCGCCAAAGAACAATGCCGCCGCCATCGCCAGCGCGGCGCGCGCATCCTCGGCCACCACCAGCGCGGTGTCGGGGTGACGGGCCAAGGCGCTGGCGGCGATGCGCGCGCCGTCGCGGTCGGTCAGGATGGCGCTGGCGCCCATGCGCAGGGCCGGGTCGATGAACTCGGCCCCATGCACGCGCGTGCCCGGCAGCGCGGCGAACAAGGTGCCCGGCCTGACCGCCCGGCTGTCCAGCGTGATCGCCCGCACGCGCGCCCCGGCATTTCCGCCGCGCGCCGTCAGCCCCAGATCTCCCAGGCTCTTGTCCACCGCCTTACCCCTTGCAACCCACAGGCTGCTGCCTACCGCAGGCGCAGCTCGGCATCAATCACGGCCGGGTCCTGCGGCCGCATCCCCATCACCGGCGCGATCCGGCGCACCATTTCCGCTGCGACCGGCACGACCGTCCAGCCCGCGGTGCGCCGCTCGACCCCGCCGACGGTTTCCTGCGGCTCGTCCATGGTCACGATGATGACATAGCGCGGATCGTTCATCGGAAACGCCCCGGCAAAGGTCGCCACGACGCGGTCGTCGTAGTAGCCGCCCTGCGGGTTCGGCTTGTCCGCCGTGCCGGTCTTGCCACCGACGCCGTAGCCCGCGACCTCGCCCAACGAGGCGGTGCCGCGCGTCACCACCTGGCGGAAGAGCGAGCGCATGATGCGCGAGGTTTCCGGCGAAATCACCCGCGGGCCCGGCGTCGTGTCGGGGCGGCGCAACAGCGTCGGCTGCACCATGGTGCCGCCGTTCACCAGGGCCGCATAGGCCGCCGCCAGATGCATCGGTGTCACCGCCAACCCGTGGCCGTAGCTGATGGTCATCGCGCTGACCTCGGTCCAGCGATCGGGGTATTGCGGCAGAGCGCGGCGCGCCTCGGGCAGTTCGATGGGCAGGGCCTCGAGAAAGCCGAACTGCCTGAGGAAGTCGCGCTGACGCTCGGGCCCGATCATCTGGGCCAGGTGCGCGGTGCCGATGTTCGACGAGTGGACAAAGACATCCTCGACCGAGAGCTGCGCGCCGTAATCATGGAAGTCGTTGATTTCAAAGCGCCCGATCCGCAGGGGGCCGCGCGTGTTCACCATCGTCTGCGGCGTGACCAGACCCAGGTCCAGGGCCTGCGCGACGGCAAAGGCCTTCATCACCGAGCCCAGTTCGTAAAGCCCCTGAACGGCGCGGTTGAACAGGGGCGAATCGGCGGGGTCCCCTTCGGTCGGGGGGGCGGGGCGGTCGTTCGGATCAAAGGTCGGGGCCGAGGCCAGCGCCACCACTTCCCCGGTCTGCGCGTCCATGATGATCGCCGAACCCGCGCGGGCGTGCAGCATCTGGATGCCGCTGCCCAGCACCTCCTCGACGATGGACTGGACGCCCAGGTCCAGCGACAGCGAGAGCGGCACATCGGCCAGATCGGGGTCACTGAGGCGGTCGTCGGCGGTATATTCCAGCCCGGCAACGCCCTGAATTTCGGCCGCGGTAACGCCCTGTTGGCCATAGGCGGTGCCGCCCAGCACATGCGCAGCCAGCGTGCCGTTGGGATAAAGGCGCATCTCGCGCGGGCCCAGCCACAGGCCGGGTTCGCCGATGTCATGCGCCGCCTGGGCCTGTTCGGGCGACACCCGCGAGCGGATCCAGTAGAACCGACGGTCAGGATCGGTCAGGCGGCGGGCCAGGGCCTCTTCGTCAAGGTCGGGAAAGATGCGCGCCAGCTCATGTGCGGCGCGCCGGCCGTCCTGCATGTAGCGCATCTCGGCATAGAGGGAATGCGTCACAAGGTTGGTCGCCAGAATCCGGCCGTTGCGATCCAGCACGTCCGCGCGCTCGCCCGAGATCCCCTCGCCTGCGTAGGGTTCCGATTCGACCACCGGCGTGGCTGCCAGCATCCCCATGCGCGCCCCGATCACCGCATAACCGGCAAAGAACAGCGCGGCCAGCAGAAGCAGACGCCACTCGGCCCGCCGCCGCCCCGCGTCGCGGGCCTGTTCGCGGCGCAGGCGCAGGTTCTCGCGTTCGATCCCCTTGGGGTTCATCCCCTGCGCGCGGGCATCGAGAATCCGGGCAAGCGGGCGCAGCGGGGTGCGGATCATGGCGAGCCCTCGGACACGGCGCCCAGGGGCGCGTTTTGGGTCATCAGCGGATAGGGGATTTCGTCGATCTGGCCAAATTGCGAGCCCTCGAGGGGCAGCAGACCCAGGCGGCCAAAGTTCATCTCGGCCAGCGCGCGCAGGCGCTGCGGACGGTTGAGATAGGCCCATTCGGCGCGCTGCACGCCCAGCGCCTCGTGCAGGCTGCGGATTTCGGCGCGCAGACCCCGGACATCGCGCAATGCCACCTGGGTCTTCTGGTTCTGGCCATAAGCCCAGATCGCCAGCCCCATGACCGCAAAGGCCGACAGGACATAGAAAAGCGCCCGCATCAGCGATCCCCCGCTTGCGCCAGGCGCGGCAAACCCAGCGCCGAGCGATCCGCGGGCCCCGCGGGCGCGCCCGTGCGTCGCGCGATCCTGAGCAGCGCCGAACGCGCGCGCGGATTGGCGGCGCATTCGGCATCGTCAGCGGCGATGGCGCGTCGGGTCAGCAGTTCGAACCGGTCGGGTTCGGGGGTCAAGATCGGAGCATGGCGGCTGCCCTGCCCCATGCGCCCCGCCCGTTGCTGCATGAACCGCTTGACGATCCGGTCCTCAAGCGAATGAAAACTGACCACCGCCAGCATTCCCCCTGGCTTCAGCGCGCGTTCGGCCGCTTCGAGCCCGTCCACCAATTCCTGGAATTCGGCATTGACCGCGATGCGCAGCGCCTGGAAGCTGCGCGTCGCGGGGTGGCTTTGCCCTGGCTTGGGGCGCGGCAGGCAACCGCTGACGATCTCGGTCAGTTTCAACGTCGATTCAATCGGTTGAACGGCGCGCGCGGCAACGATCGCGCGCGCGATCCGGCGCGAGGCCCGCTCCTCGCCATAGTGATAGAGGATGTCGGCCAGTTCGGTTTCGGTGGCGGTGTTGACCAGATCGGCGGCGGACAGGCCCTGCTGGCTCATCCGCATGTCCAACGGGCCATCCTTGGCAAAGGAAAAGCCGCGCTCGGCCTGATCGAGCTGCATCGAGGACACGCCCAGATCCAGCACCACCCCGTCGAGCGGCTGGCCGGCCAGCGTGTCGAGCTGCGAAAAGTTGCCCTGCACGACGCGCATCCGATCCCCGTAGGGCGCGCCCCAGTCGGCCGCCAACCGCAGCGCCAACGGGTCGCGGTCGATGCCGATCACATGGGACGCCCCGGCCGCCAGCAATCCGCGCGCATAGCCACCCGCGCCCAGCGTGCCGTCCAGCCAGACCCCCGCGACCGGCGCCACCCCGGCCAGCAAAGGTCCGAGGAGCACGGGGATATGCGGCGCTGACGGGTCTGTGGCGGGCATCGTCCTGTTCGTTATTCGCTGGTTTTCTTCTGGCTCACGTCGGGGATGAGTTGCAGCGCATGGCCACGCCCCCTGGCATCGATCAGCGCATCCAGATCGTCCTCGGGGGCCATGTCGTCCGGCTCTTCCGACTTGACGATCTTGAAGAAGTCGCCAACGCCGATCACCCGGACCTTGTCCTTCAGGCCCAGGCGTTCGCGATGTTCGAGCGGCACTTGCAGGCGACCGTCGTCCAGAATCTCGGCCGGAAACACCCGCGAGAAAAAGACCCCTTCGGCGATGATCCGATCCTCGGATCCCCAGGGCATGACTTCGATCCCGGCAATGATCTTCTGGTATTGGTCGATCGGGTAGCATTCCAGCCGATTCCAGCTGCGCGTGCCATAGACGACCATCAACTGGGGGCGTTCGCCGCTGGTCCAGTCGGGATCGCGGGCCTCGACGACACGACGCAGTTTCGTCGGGATGGACACGCGGCCCTTCCCGTCGATGCTCTGCTCATGGTCGCCGACGAACTTCTCGATCACCGGACCGCTTGCTCCTTGCCGCCCCAGGTTCATCAAAGAAAAACGGCGGTCGGGTTGCTGCCACTACCCGAACCGCCGCCCTCGTCCCATCGCTGGGTTGTCCAACTGCGCCTGCCACCTGGGGGGGGGATAGGTGCTGCTCGCGAGCGCGTCGGATCTCTCTTCTGGAAGCGCGGGTTGCCTGTATGAAACTGCCTGTTTCGTTTTTTGTTTTGATCCGCTCTTCGTGAGTTGAGTTATACCTGGCATTTCTTGGCACTCAAGCAGGAATTTTCGATTTTTCCGCCGCGAATCTGGGATTGCTTAGGACGAGACCCACAAAATCAAGCCCTGAGGCCACCAGAATAGCTATATGTAGTCATTAATGACAGACATTACACCAAATGAAGCTCGTGCCATCAGGTGCCATTCATGCCCAGAAAAATCACAACACTTCACCCCGGTGTGACCGCCACGCTACAGGCAACTGTTTTGTTTGCCGTCAGAGGGCAAGTTATCCACAGAATATCGCGAATTTCCGCCCGAGGCGAGGGGGCGCACCGTCCTCGGCCCTCGATTCGGCGCCCGACCGCCGGCCGGGTGCAGGACAATCCCGAACCTCGCGCCGACCGTCCGGGCCGATGCCAGGCAATCCCAGACAGGCCTGCGCCCCGCAGCCGGCTGGCGTGCGGGGCGCGCGTGCGGCCACAAGGGCGCGGGCGCTGTCAGGCCAGTTGCGCCATCAATCCGCGCGCCATGGTGCGATAGGCGGCCGCCACGGGGCTGTCGGTCGCCGCGACCGGCAAACCGCCGTCGCCCGCCAGCCGCACCTCGATCGCCAGGGGCAGCGCGCCCAGGAAAGGCAGGCCCAACTTCTGCGCCTCGCGCTGGACGCCGCCATCCCCGAAGATGTGCTCCTCGTGCCCGCACTTGGGGCAGATGAAGGTGGACATATTCTCGACCAGGCCCAGAACCGGCGTCTTGAGGGTCTGAAACGCATTCAGCGCGCGACGCGCATCCAGCAGCGCCACGTCCTGTGGGGTTGACACGACGATCGCGCCCGTGACCGCGAATTTCTGGCACAGCGTCATCTGCACATCCCCCGTGCCCGGCGGCATGTCCACGACCAACGCATCCAGATCGCCCCAGGCGACCTGCGTCATGAGTTGCTGCAACGCGCCCATCAGCATCGGCCCGCGCCAGATCAGTGCCTGCTCTTCGGGCAGCATCAGCCCGATCGAGATCATGCGCACCCCGTGCGCGACCGGCGGGATGATCGTCTTGCCATCGGGCGAGGCCGGACGCTTGCTGACCCCCAGCATCCGCGGCAGGCTGGGGCCGTAGATGTCGGCATCCACCAGACCGACCTTCCACCCCTCGCGCGCGAGGGCCACCGCCAGATTGACCGAGACGGTGGATTTGCCGACCCCGCCCTTGCCCGAGCCCACCGCGATGATGCGCTTCACGCCCGGAACGTCGGACGGCCCCGGGGTCGGATGCCGGCCGATCGTCAGCGCTGGCGGCTCGTCTCGCCCCGCCGGTCCGCCGGCTGCCTGCCTGGGGGCCGGACCGTGCGCCGTCATCGCCACCGCGACCTTCTCGACCCCGGGCAATCCCGCCACGGCGCGCTCGGCCGCGATGCGCGCGGGCTCCAGTGCCCGCGCGGCCTCGGGACTTTCCGCCTCGATCACGAACCGGACGGCGCCATGATCCACCACCAGCGCGCGGACCAGGTCGCGGCTGACCAGATCGCCGCCGCCGGGGACGGCAACACGGCCGAGCGCGGCGAGAATCGCCTCGCGCGAGGGGGTGGGGCTGGCGGTCATCGTGTCATCCTCCTGACGATTCGGTTCGGTTGCGCCATAACCTGCGCCGCAACGGGTCCAAGACAAGACCCTTCTCGAACGTGTCGCAGGCAAGAGATGCACACTGTGCAAGCGCAGCAATGGGCCATTTGGTCAATTTTCCGCCGAAGCCATTGAAAGGCATCCCAAGTTTACGCAGCGTCGCCATGTAATCGCTGCATAGCAGCAATGCTTTCGCAAGGGATTGTGCATACGCAGCATAGTGGGCATCTTGCTGGCAACAGGGAACGGCCCCGCCGCCGCCACCCCAGAACTGCAAGAAAGACCGACGACCATGGCTTATGTTTCCGCCTCTCACTCGCGCGCTTCCGGCGTTTTCGCCCCTCTGGCCGATGCCATCGCGTCGCTGCGCGCCGCCTGGGCCCGCTCGCGGGTCTATGTCCGCACCTACAACGAACTGAACATGCTGACCAGCCGCGAGCTGGCGGATCTGGGCATCAGCCGCTCGATGATCTCGCGGCTCGCCTACGAAGCCGCCTACGGCCGCGACGCCTGACTTTCCGGGCCCCAAAGGCCCGACACCGAACGACGGCCCCTCCTCCTCCCTGGGCCGATCGTGCAAGGAACCCGACGCTCCTCCTCCCTGCGAACGGTTCCGACCTGTTGCTGAGGCCCCTCCTCCTCCCTGGGCCGAATAGCACTCCGGCGCGGTTGCCCCTCCTCCTCCCTGGGCAACCGCGCCCCGAATTCCGGGGCCCAGGCCCCACCGAACGCGGAAACCGGATCCTCCCCCGGTGTCCGTCAGTGGCGCGGCGATCGACCTCCTCCCCGGTCGTCGCGCCCCAAAGACAGCGCGGGTTCGATCTCCTCCCCGAACCCCGCCCATGGCGCGGCTGCCCCTCCTCCCTGGGCAGTCGCGCTTTTCCATTTTGCGGACCGGAAAAAAGCGCCCTCCGGCGCCCCTTCATCTTGTCGGCAATACGCACGGGGATTTTCAAGGGGGGCGTGCCCCCCTTGAAGCGGGGGTGTGGGGGCGGCAGCCCCCACACCCCCGTCAACCAGTCCCGGCGTCCCCCAACCCCGGCGTCAATCCGTCTCGGTGATCGGCGCGCCACCCAGCGTCACCCGCGCGACCTCGGTCTCGCCGAACAACAGGCGCGCCTCGTCCAGCCCCTCGGGCACCAGCCAGACCACGGTGCGTTCGGCCGAAGCCCCAACATCGACGCCGTTGTACTGGCTGTCCAGCAGCCGTTGCATGAACCGTTCGCCCACCAACCCCATCGACTGCCCCGCGCCATCCACCAGCCGGTAGTTGTGCGTGTGCCAGGTGAAACGGTCGCTGCCGTCATCCTGGTTCCCGGCGACGCCGGTAACCTCGATCTCGATCTCGGCGAGCACCATCCCGGGCGGCGCCGTGATGGTCGAGGTGACCGCCTCGTTGCCGCGCCCGTCCTGCAAGCCGATGGTGCGGAACCGGCGCACCCCCGTGGGCCGGAAACGGGCAAAGCTGGCGGCGTCGGGCGCGGCCGTGGGGCCCGGGATCGCCACGTCGGCGCTGAAGCTCGCGGCGTCGCCGCCGATCACCAGCCGCGCCGTATCGACCCCTTTCGGCACGCGGAAAAGGCCGTTCCAGGCCATGTCCGCGTCCTCGGTGGGATAGTTTCGGGGCCGGCGCCCGTTCAGGCTGCGCGTCAACAATTGGACCTGGCCCCAGTTCTGATACCCGCCGATGGGCGACAACTCGGTGCCGTCGGGCAGCACCAGATGGATGTCGCGCGCGTTGACGTTGACGCGCTCGACCGAGTCGGACCACGGGCCGTCGAACACGGCGCGCACGTCGACCAGAACGTGGCCGGGGATGCGGATGATCTCGGGCAGGCCGGCGGGGCGATAGTTGCGCTCCTGCCAGTTGACGGCGGATTCATAGCTGAACGCTTGCAGGCTGAGGGCCGACAGGGGGACCTGCGCGAGCGAGGCGGCGGGCGACAGGATGGCAACCAGGGCCAGGGCGCCCAGGGGGAAGACATGCGGCATGAATAGCGACCTTTGAATACCCCGCCAAAATCAGCGGGCGGGGCAAGGGTCGGTCATCGGGTGATTCGGGTCAACCGCCAGGGCGCGTCAGGTCCGCACGCCGGCAAAGCGGGTCTGCCAGTCCTCGCGCTGCTCGTCGGTGATCTTGGCGAACAGGACCTCGGGCGTGGCAAAGCCGTGACCCGCTTGCAGCGTGCCCAGCCCCTGCGCCACATCATCGGGCCAGGACCAGTCGTCGGACCCCATCGCCGCCATCATCGCCTGCGCCGCATCGGGAATGAACGGTTGCGAGACCACGGCATAGAGGCGGATCAGGTTCAGCGCCAGGCGCACCTGGGCGGCGGCGGTGTCTGGGTCGGTCTTGAAGGTGGACCAGGGCGCGGCCTCTTGCAGGTATTCGTTGCCCAGCACCCACAGGGCGCGCAGTTCGGCGGCCGACTTGCGGACCTCCATCGCCTGCATGAGGTGTTCGTAGCTGCGCAGCTTCTCGGACAGATCGGCGATCAGCTTGTCCTCGCGCGGGCCGGGGGCGCCGCCCTCGGGCACCACTTCGCCAAATTTCGAGCGGCAGAACTTCGTCACCCGCGACACCAGGTTGCCCAGCACATCGGCCAGGTCCTTGTTGACCGAGGCCTGGAAATTCTCCCAGGTGAATTCGCTGTCCGACGATTCCGGCGCGTGGCTGAGCAACCACCACCGCCAATAGTCGGCGGGCAGGATCGACAGCGCCTGATCCATGAACACGCCCCGCCCCTGCGAGGTCGAGAACTGCCCGCCGTCGTAGTTCAGATAGTTGAACGACTTGATGTAATCGACCAGTTTCCACGGTTCGGACCCGTCGAAATTCGCCCCCATCAGCGTCGCGGGAAAGCTGAGCGTGTGGAACGGCACGTTGTCCTTGCCCATGAACTCGACATAGCGGACATCCGCGGCGCCCTTGTCCTCGCGCCACCAGCGTTCCCAGGCCTCGTCGCCCAGTCCCCGGGCGTGCGCCCATTCGGCCGTCGCGCTGATGTATTCGATCGGCGCGTCGAACCAGACGTAGAAGACCTTGCCTTCCATCCCCGGCCAGTCGCGCCCGCCGTCTTTCACCGCGATGCCCCAATCCAGATCGCGGGTAATACCCCGGTCCTGCAACCCGTCGCCGTCATCGAGCCATTTCAGCGCGATCGAGGTGGTCAGCACCGGCCAGTCGGTTTTCGACTGGATCCAGGCGCGCAACTGGTCGCGCATGGCCTTCTGGCGCAGGAACAGGTGCTTGGTCTCGCGCACCTCGAGATCGGTCGAGCCCGAGATCGCCGAGCGCGGGTCGATCAGGTCGGTCGGATCGAGCTGCTTGGTGCAGTTCTCGCACTGGTCACCGCGCGCGCGATCGTAGCCGCAGTTGGGACAGGTCCCCTCGATATAGCGGTCGGGCAGAAAGCGGCCGTCTGCGTTGGAATAGACTTGCTTCTCGCTGACCTCCGAGATCAGACCCGCGGCCTTGAGCCGGCCGGCCAGATGCTGGGTCAGCCGGTGGTTCTCCGGGCTGGACGAACGGCCGAAATGATCGAAGGACAGCCGGAAGCCGCGGGCCAGTTCGGCCTGGACCTCGTGCATCTCGGCGCAGTAGTCGGCCACCGGCTTGCGCGCCTTTGCCGCGGCCAGTTCGGCCGGGGTGCCGTGTTCGTCGGTGGCGCACAGGAACATCACCTCGTGCCCGCGCGCGCGCATGAACCGGGCATAGAGATCGGCCGGCAACTGGCTGCCGACCAGATTGCCCAGATGCTTGATCCCGTTGATATACGGAAGGGCCGAGGTGATGAGAATGCGCGCCATGTCCGACAGTCCTTGGGGGTCGTGTGATGTCTGACCGTCCTTACAACACCGCCGCGGTCGCTTCCATCCCCCGTTCGGCGCGCAGCCCGCGCGGCAACGGCCCGTTCACCGGGCGCGCACCTTGCCGTGAGGTTCCTGCAAGGTGATTGACGCCCGCCCGCCACAGGATGCAAGGTCTTTGCCGCTGGCACTTGCCCGCTGCCAAGAGGATTGAAGACATGCGTTTTGCGCGAAGCCATTTGACCATGACCACCGCCGTGGCGGCCCTGATGCTGCCGGTCGGCGCCCTGGCCCAGCAGGCCGGATTCGCGATCGAGGTCGGCCCGGCGGCTGACGAATACACCCCCGTTCGCGTCGGTGCCCATGTGCAGGGCCCGGTCAGCGAACCCGCGTCCAGCTATGTGCGCGGCTGCCAGGGGTCGATCATGGCCGAAGGCGACGGCGTGCCATTCGAGCTGACCGCCGCCATGGCACAGCTGAACTTCACCGCCGCCGGAGACGGTCTGCGCAGCATGGTGCTGGGCACCCCGGACGGGCTGTATCGCTGCGCTCTGGCCGATGACCAGGGCTTTGCCGCCAGCGCGCTCAGCAACGCCGGCGCCGGGCGCTATACGGTCTGGCTGGGCGCGGACGAGGGCGCACAGGTCGATGCGCGGCTCTTCGCCTCGGATCGGCCCGTGTCCCCGATCGAGCTGTTCGGGCTGGACATCGCCCGTTTGGGCGAGCCGCGCGCGGGCCGCTTCGTCTTTGCCGCCAGCGCCGAGACCGGACGCCAGACCCTGGTCAGCGGCGGCACGCTGTTCGCAGAAAGCGAAATGCGGCCCCTGAGCACCGAGTATTGCGCGGGGTTCGGGCGTTTTGACGCCGCCGACGCGGTCCTGACCCTGGACCAGGCCAGCGACCGGTTCAGCATCTTCGCGCTGTCCGACCGCGATCTGACGCTGGCGGTCGTGGACCCCTCGGGCCGCGTGACGTGCAACGACGATGCCTATCAGCTGAACCCCGGCGTGACCCTGGACGCCGCGCCGGCGGGCGATTACCAGATCTTTGTCGGCGGCTATTCCCAGGGTGGCGACGGACGCTATGACCTGTTCACCTCGCAGGGCGCGCCGGCCTTCACCAACGCGATCCTGAACCTCGAGGCCGAGCCGCGCGCGGGCCGCGTGGCGTTCGACCCGGGTGCCGCCGGCCAGGGCCAGTTGCTGGCCACCGCCCCGGTCAGCGCCAACGACCCGATGGAGGCCCTGCCCGTCGGCGGCTTCTGCCCCGGTTTCACCGATCTGTCGGCCCCCGACCTGGTGATGCATATGGACGGACCCCAGCCGACGCTGTCGATCTATGCCCGGTCGCAGGACGATCTGGTGTTGGCGGTGCGTGCCCCCGACGGCAGCTGGAGCTGCAACGACGACGCGTCGGAACTGAACCCCGCCGTCGGCTTCACCAACGCGCAGGGCGGCGACTATCTGGTCTTTGTCGGCGCCTACAACCAGGGAGCAAGCGGGCTTTACAATCTCTATGCCTCGATCGGGTCGCCCAACTGGCAATCGACCACGCCGGGGGGCGGGTTCATGGCGCCCGCGTCGCTGAACACCACCGCCGAGCCGGCTGTGGCGCGAATCGACTACGGCCCCGGGACGCGGTTCGACCCGCGCCTGATCTTCGACATCCAGCCCAGCCAGACCGAGGCGTTCGGCATGGGTGACGGCTGCGCGGGCTTCATCACCCCCGGCCAGCCCGATGTCGTCATCGACGCCGCCGAGGGTCTGCCGCAACTGATGATCTACATGGTCTCGGACGGCGACGGCACGCTGGTCGTCGCAGGGCCTGACGGGCATCTCTATTGCAACGACGATTTCGAGCAGCTGAACCCCGGCGTGATGATCCCCGCGCCGATGCCCGGGGCCTATGCGGTCTTTGCCGGCAGCTACAGCGGCACCGGCGGCATGGCGACGCTGGGCGTCACCATCGCCTCGCCGCAATGGGTGATGGACCGCGAACACTGAACCGGCTGACACCGCCCCCGGGGAACCAACCGTCCCCGGGGGCGGCATTTCGACCATTCCTTTTCCCGGGGGGGGACTGCGATGCGTTTTTCCGTGATCCGACTGGCCGCGATCGTGCTGGCCCTGTCCACTGCGTTGCCGGCAAGCCCGGTCCTGGCGCAGGCCAACACCTGCCGCTGGGCGAATGACAACGAATGCGACGAGCCGCGCTACGGCGGAACGGGCGCCTGCGAGAACGGCACCGACGCCAACGATTGCCGGGCCGAGGCCTCGGCCTGGCAGCGGCTGATGGAGGCCGTCCCGCAAGGCGTCCGGGCGTCCCTGGGCAGCGACACCTGCCGCTGGGCGAACGACCGCGAATGCGACGACATCAACTTTGGCGGCACGGGCGCCTGCCAGCCGGGCACCGACGCGTCGGACTGCCGCGCGCTGGCGATCGGAGGCGACGAGACCTGCCGCTGGGCCCATGACGGCGAATGCGACGAACCGGGGATCGGAACCGGGGTCTGCATCTCGGGGACCGATACCAGCGACTGCGCGCCCGTGGCCTTTCTGCGCAACCGCTCGAACACCTGCGCGACGGCGTTCAACGGCACCTGCGACGAGCCGGGCCAGGGCACGGGCCAGTGCCGCGCAAACACCGACACCGCAGATTGCGTCGGCCGCCAGCGCCCGACCTCGGCGCGCGACCATTTCTTCGGCCATGACGACCGCCAGCTTGTGGATGTGACGCAGGTGCCGTGGCGCTCGGTCGGGCTGCTGCATTTCCCGGACGGGTCCTGCACCGCCACGCTGATCGGCCCGCGCCTGATCGCCACCGCCGCGCATTGCATGGAGGGCGACACCTCGGGCCACCCCAAGGGCTACACCTTCCGTGCCGGCGCCAATGATGACCAGGACCTGGGCCATGCCGCGGTCGTCGGCGCGGTGGTCGCGCCCGACTACCGGTCGGAAAGCGCCCCTCCGGGCGAAGGCAACGGCAATGACTGGGCCTTGCTGACCCTGGACCGCGACCTGGGCACGGAACTGGGCTATATCCGCCCCTATGTCTTTGACAAATCGGACCTGACGGCGATCCGCGAGGGGCGCTTCCTGGTCAGCCAGGCGGGTTACAGCTGGGATACCGGCTCGCATCTGTCGGGGCACATGAACTGCCAGATCCTGACCGCCTATCGCGACGGATCGATGATCCACACCTGCGACACCACGCGGGGCGATTCGGGGTCGCCGATCATGGCGCAGATCAACGGCGAATGGCGACTGATCGCGGTGGACAGCCAGTTCTTCGACCCGCAGCCGCCCTATCCGCAGATGACCTCGTCGCATCTGGCCGTGGATACGCGCAGCTTTGCCGACGCGCTGCGCCGCGCGGGCGCCTTGCAATGACGCGATCGGGGGGCCGTCTCGTGCGGGCGGCCCCTATCGGCGGATCTGCTGCCAGATCCAGAGCAACGCCATCGAACCCAGCACCGCCAGCGCAAAGGTGATCGCCCAGCCGCCGACGGTCACGATCAGCCGTAGCACCACGCCCCCCGCCAGCGCGCCCAGCACCCCCACCACCATCGCGGTGGGCAGGTCCAGGTCCATCCGCATCAGCCGGGTTGCCAGAACCCCCGCCGCCGCGCCGATCACCATGAGCAACACGAATCCGGGCATGACCCTTACCCGTCCGTCGTTTCGGCCGCGATCTGCGCGGCCGTCTTGCGCCCGCGTTCGGTGGCGGATTTCAACTGCCCGCAGGCGGCCATGATGTCCTCTCCGCGCGGGGTGCGGATCGGGCTGGCATAGCCGGCCTTGAAGATGATGTCGGCGAAGGCTTCGATCCTGTCCCAGTCGGACCGCTGATAGGGCGCGCCGGGCCATTCGTTGAACGGGATCAGATTGATCTTGGCCGGGATGCCGCGGATCAGCTTGACCAGGCGTTTCGCGTCCTCGTCGCTGTCGTTCACGCCCTTGAGCATCACATACTCGAAGGTGATGCGTTCGGAATTGGACAGACGCGGATAGTCGCGCAGCGCGCCCAGCAGGGTGTCGATGTTCCACTTCTTGTTCACCGGCACCAGACGGTCGCGCACGGCATCCGTGGTCGCGTGGAAACTGATCGCCAGCAGGCAGCCGATTTCCTCGGCCGTGCGGGCGATCTCGGGGACGATCCCCGAGGTGCTGAGGGTGATGCGCCGACGCGACAGCGAGATCCCCTCGCCGTCCATGACGATCTGCATCGCGTCGCGCACATTGTCGAAATTGTAGAGCGGTTCGCCCATCCCCATCAGGACCACGTTCGAGATGAGGCGCTCTTCGCGCTTTGGCTGGCCGGGCACCGACCATTCCGCAAGATCGTCGCGGGCGACCATCACCTGGCCGACGATCTCGGCCGCGGTCAGGTTGCGAACCAGTTTCTGCGTGCCGGTGTGGCAAAAGGAACAGGTCAGCGTGCATCCGACCTGACTGGAGATGCACAGCGTGCCGCGCCCTTCCTCGGGGATGTAGACGGTTTCGACCTCGTGCCCGCCGTCGATCCTGAGCAGATACTTGCGCGTCCCGTCCGCCGACACCTGCCGGGTGACGATCGACGGCACGCGGATGTCGAAGGTCTGTTCCAGAAAGGCGCGGTAGTCCTTGCTGAGGTTGGTCATGGCGGCAAAGTCGCGCACGCCCCAGTGGTAGAGCCACTGCCAGATCTGCCCCTCGCGCATCTTTGCCTGCTTGTCCGGCGTGCCCGCGTCGATCAGCGCCTTGCGCAACTGCGGCCGGGTCAGGCCGATCAGATTGGGCTTCATCCCCGCGGGCGTCTGGCGCGGCAGGGTCAGGACGTCTTGCGTGATCGGGGCAGTCATGCGGGTCTCCATGGCATCGCCGCAGGATATAGGAAAAAGCCGCCGGGCAGAACAGCCCGGCGGCCTGAAACTGTCGCGGCGCGTGCGGTTACTGGGCGCAGCGGCGCTGGGCTTCCTCGGTCGCGGCGGTCAGGCCGAACAGGTTGAACGTATCCTGTGTCTGCGTCCCGCGCGAGGAATGCGCGGTCAGGACCGCGCTTTGGCCGCGGCGCATCGCGTCCAGGATGCGCTGGTCGTCGCCGACCGCGGCCCAGGCCCATTCGCCATCGGTGACAAGGTGGAACGTGTCGGAGCCGATGACCACATCGACGGTCGAGTTGGCCGCGAACGGGTAACCGCCGGTGAACGAGATCTCGCCGACCGCGCCCTGCCCCTGGCGGTAGGTCGCGAAGAACAGGATGTCCCCCCGGCGCACCGACACCGCGCGGCCGTCGCGGGTGTTCAGGGTCTCGGAAGGCGCGGACACCGCCCAGCATTCGCGCGGCGTGCCATCGACGAACACGCTCCAGGCGGTTTCGACGGCGACGCGGTTGGTGGACTCCTGCGCCGTCGCGGCCCCCGCCGCCACCAGCGCCAAAGCCGCCGCTGCCACGCTGAACTTGAACGTTGCTGCCATGTACCTCATAGCCTCCAGCCTGTTTCCACTTCCCCGGCGCCGGCCTTTTCGCACAAGGCTTCGATCTGGCGCAACAGGGGTTTGCCCGCTAGACTGCCTCATACCGCGAAAACAGGGGTTTGAGAAACCCCCGTTGGCGGAAAATTGCGCAACTGTGAAGGAGTTCCCGCATGAGCGACGTCGGGGCTGGGGCCGTGCCCCTGGTGGATATCTGGCGCGGCGGACGATTGGAGAGCCAGCATCGCGGCCACGCCGTGGTCTGCGATGCCTCGGGTGTGGTCGAGGCCTGGGGCGATCCCGGGGCGGTGATCTACCCGCGATCGTCCTGCAAGATGCTGCAGGCCCTGCCGTTGCTGGAGTCGGGAGCGGGCGCCGCGCTGGACGACCGGCGGCTGGCGCTGGCCTGTGCCTCGCATCAGGGATCGGCGATGCATGTCGCGGCGGTGTCGGCCTGGCTGGCCGAGATGGGCCTGGCCGAGGCGGACCTGCGCTGCGGCGCGCACGAGCCCACGGACATCCCCGAAAGGAACCGCCTGATCTGCACCGGCGACGCCTTTTGCCAGTTGCACAACAACTGTTCCGGCAAGCACGCGGGCTTTCTGATGCTGAACCGGCATCTTGGTGGCGGCACCGAATACGTCGAGGTGGACCACCCGGTGCAAAAGGCCGTGCGCGCCGCATTCGAGGAGGTCACGGGCGAGGACAGCCCGGGCTATGGCATCGACGGCTGCTCGGCGCCGAATTTCGCGACCTCGCTCGGCGGGTTGGCCCGCGCGATGGCGCGCTTCGCCACGGCGGAGGAAACCGGCGCGCGCGGTCGCGCGATGGTGCGTCTGCGCAGCGCCATGGCGCGCCACCCCGAGATGGTCGCGGGCGAGACGCGGGCCTGCACCGAGTTGATGCGCGCCATGGACGGCGTCGCCATCAAGACCGGCGCCGAGGCGGTGTTCGTGGCGATCGTGCCGTCGAAGGGGCTGGGCGTGGCGTTGAAGGTGGTCGATGGCGGCACCCGCGCCTCGGAAGCGGCGATCGTCGGGCTGCTGGCGCGGCTGGGCGTGCTGGACGCGGGCCACCCGGCGGCGTTGAAGCGGCTGGGCGCGCCACAGCGCAACTGGCGCGGGTTCGCCTGGGGCGAGGTCCGGCTGAGTGCCGGTTTCTGTTAGCGGCGGGGGGCTGCCGCCCCCCGCACCCCCCGCCCAAAGGGGGGCACGCCCCCCTTTGGAAACCCCGTGCGTATTGACGACAAGATGATGCGCGGGGCGTTCGCGGCCCGCAGGACGGGCTGGCGGGGCCGGGGCGGGGCGTGATAAACACGGTGTCACAGACAGAACCGGAGCCGTTCCATGTGCCGTTGGGCCGCCTATAGCGGGGCGCCGATTTTCCTGGAGGAGATCGTCAGCCGCCCCGGTCATTCGCTGATCCGCCAGAGTCATTGTGCCACGCAGTGTTCCAGCGCCATCAACGCCGACGGGTTCGGGATCGCCTGGTATGGGGAACGGCCGGAGCCCGGGCTTTACCGCGACATCTATCCCGCCTGGTCGGACCCGAACCTGCGCTCGATCACCGCGCAGGTGCGCTCGGGGTTGTTTCTGGCGCATGTCCGGGCCTCGACCGGCACCGCGACCAGTCGCAACAACTGTCATCCGTTCGTCGTGGGGCGCTGGTCGTTCATGCACAACGGCCAGGTGGGCGGCTATGACGGGTTCCGACGCGATGCCGACATGATGATCCCCGAGGACCTCTACGCCCAGCGCAAGGGCGCGACCGACAGCGAGGCGTTGTTCCTGATCGCGTTGGCCGAAGGCTTGCAGGACGACCCGCAGGGCGCGCTGGAACGCGCGGCAGGGCGGCTGATGGCGCTGAGCCGGGCCAAGGGTGCCGCGCCGCATCTGCGCCTGACCGCCGCGTTCAGCGATGGCGAAACGCTTTACGCGGTGCGCTACGCCTCGGACGCGGCGGCGCCGTCGTTGTGGCACCGGTGGTCGGACAGCCGGGGCGGCCGCGCGGTCGTCTCGGAGCCACTGGAAGCGGACGAAACCGATTGGCAGGCGGTGCCGCAGGGATCGTTCTGCGCGTTCCGGGGCGAGGCGTTCGAGATCCGGCCCTTCGACCCCGAGGCGCGCGCGCTGGCAGCCTGATCCGCGCGCGGATCCCCCGGGGGCGGGACCTGTTGACAAGCGCGTTGCGGGATCCCAGCGTCGGCGCATGGATCACGTCGCCTTTCTGAGATCGCTGCCCCCTGAAACCCGCGCCGCGCTGACAAGGCGGCCTAGGGCGCGCGGGGTCTGGCACCTGGCGAGGCATCTGGGTGCGATCGTGGTTTGCGGCGGGCTGATCGGCGCCCACGCGCCTGGCTGGCCGCTGCTGTTGCCCGTGCAAGGGGTGCTGATCGTCTTCCTGTTCACGCTGGAGCACGAATGCACCCACCGCACGCCCTTTGCCAGCGACTGGCTGTGCGACGCGGTGGGTCATGTCTGCGGGGCGCTGATCCTCAATCCGTTCCTGTGGTTTCGGTATTTCCACCTGGCCCATCACCGCTGGACGAATCTGCCGGGCGACCCGGAACTGGACAGCGCCAAACCGCAAACCCGCGCGCAATGGCTCTGGCATGTGTCGGGTCTGCCGCTTTGGGGCGCGTCCCTGCGGCTGCTGGCCCGCCTGGCGCTGGGCACCGAGCGACCGCCCTATCTGCCGGATCGTGCCCGTCCAAGGGCCGAACGCGAGGCGCGGGTGTTGCTGGCGCTCCTCGCGCTGGCGCTGGGCAGTCTCGCCGTCTCGCCGCTGCTGCTGTGGGTCTGGCTGGTGCCGATCCTGCTGGGCCAGCCCGTTCTGCGCCTCTATCTGCTGGCCGAGCATGGCGACTGCCCGCGCGTCGCCGACATGTTCGCCAACACCCGCACCACCTTCACCACCGGGCTGGTCAGGTTCCTGGCCTGGAACATGCCCTATCATGTCGAACATCACGTCTTTCCCTCTGTCCCCTTCGACAAGCTGCCGGCGCTGCACGGGTTGATGCGCGATCACCTTCGGGTGACGGCGCCGGGTTATGTCGCGTTTTCGCGCGCCTATCTGGCCCGGCGCCGCTGAGCCGGCGGTGAAAGGGGTTGCACCCGGGCGCCAAGACGGGCATCTGTGGAACAAGTGGGGAACGACGATGAGCGACAGCAACCCGACCAGCCTGGCACGGCAGGCCCTCGCGGGGGTCCTGGGCGGTTCTGCGCGCGTCGATTACATGGCGGGGCTGAACGCCCCCCAGCGCGCCGCGGTCGAGACGCTGGAGGGCCCCGTGCTGATGCTGGCGGGCGCGGGAACCGGCAAGACGCGCGCCCTGACCGCCCGGATCGCGCATCTGATCGCCACCGGCACCGCCCGGCCCGGCGAAATCCTGGCCGTGACCTTTACCAACAAGGCCGCGCGCGAGATGAAGACCCGCGTCGGCGCCATCCTGGGCAACGAGGCCGAAGGGATGGCCTGGCTGGGGACATTCCACGCGATCGGCGTGCGGTTCCTCAGGCGGCACGCGGAACTGGTGGGGCTGAAGCCGAATTTCACCATTCTGGACACCGACGACCAGCTCAGGCTGATGAAGCAGCTCATCGTCGCCTGGAACATGGACGAGAAGCGTTGGCCGGCCCGCGCCCTGGCCGGCATCATCGACGGCTGGAAGAACCGCGCCTGGCGGCCCGATCAGGTCCCCGGCAGCGAGGCCGACAAGTTCAACAACCGCGGCACCGAGCTTTACGCCGCCTATCAGGACCGGCTGCGCGCCCTCAACGCTTGCGATTTCGGCGACCTGCTGCTGCATGTGGTCACCATCTTGCAGCGCCACCCCGACGTGCTGTCCCAATACCAGCGGCGGCTGCGCTTTCTTCTGGTGGACGAATACCAGGACACCAACGTCGCCCAGTATCTGCTGCTCAGACTGCTGGCGCAGGGCCACCGCAACATCTGTTGCGTGGGCGACGACGATCAGTCGATCTATGGCTGGCGCGGGGCCGAAGTGGGCAACATCCTGCGGTTCGAACGCGATTTCCCCGGCGCGCGGGTGATCCGGCTGGAACAGAACTACCGCTCGACCCCGCATATCCTGGCGGCAGCCTCAGGGGTGATCAGCGCCAACGAGGGGCGCCTGGGCAAGACCCTGTGGACCGAGCGGACCGAGGGCGAGAAGCTGCGCCTGATCGGTCATTGGGACGGCGAGGACGAGGCGCGCTGGGTCGGCGACGAGATCGAGGCGCTCGAACGCGGCGCGCGCGGGCTCGAACCGATCGGCGCGAATGGCATGGCGATCCTGGTGCGGGCTTCGCACCAGATGCGTGCCTTCGAGGACCGGTTTCTGAGCATCGGTCTGCCCTATCGTGTCGTCGGCGGGCCGCGTTTCTACGAGCGTCTCGAAATCCGCGACGCGATGGCCTATTTCCGGCTGGCTGTTTCGCCGACCGACGACCTGGCCTTCGAGCGGATCGTCAACACGCCCAAGCGGGGGATCGGCGACAAGGCCCAGCAGACCATCCAGCGCGTGGCGCGCGAAAACGAGGTGTCGCTTCTGCAAGGCGCGGCGCTGGTTCTGCGCGACGGATTGCTGGGCGGAAAGGCCGCGGGCAACCTGCGGGCCTTCCTCGAGAACATGGCGCGCTGGCACGCGCTGGTGCGCAACCCGGTGGCACCCGCCCGGGACGACGCCGTGATCGAGACCGACACCCCCGATCCGGGCCGGAACCATGTCGATCTCGCCGGCGCGATCCTGGACGAATCGGGCTACACCGAAATGTGGCAGCTTCAGCAGACGCCCGAGGCCGACGGGCGACTCGAGAACCTCAAGGAACTGGTGAACACGCTCGACCAGTTCGGCTCGTTGCAGGATTTCCTCGACCATGTCGCGCTGGTGCTGGACAACGACACCGAGGACAGCGCGCAGAAGGTCACCCTCATGACGCTGCATGCCGCGAAGGGGCTTGAGTTTCCCGTGGTCTTCCTGCCGGGCTGGGAAGACGGGCTCTTTCCCAGCCAGCGCAGCCTGGACGAAAGCGGCCTCAAGGGGCTCGAGGAAGAGCGCCGGCTCGCCTATGTGGGCATCACCCGGGCCGAGACGCTCTGCGTGATCTCCTTCGCCGCGAACCGCCCGGTCTACGGCCGCTGGCAAAGCCAGATCCCCAGCCGGTTCATCGACGAACTGCCCCCCGCGCATGTCGAGATCCAGTCACCGCCCGGACTGGCGGGCGGGGCGCGACGCTTCGCGACACCGATGCCAGCCACACAGGACGATTCCCTGGAAGACCGGGTCGCCAAGGCCGATGTCTACAACGCGCCCGGCTGGCAGCGCATGCAGCGCAACGCCGCAGCCAGCCGCCCCGCAGCGCCCGCCCAGGGGCCGAAGGGCGGCGATGTGCACTATGCCCCGGGCGAGAGGGTCTTCCACCAGAAATTCGGAACCGGAACCGTGGTCTCGGTCGATGGCGACAAACTGGGCGTGGCCTTTGACCGCGCCGGCGACAAGCATATCGTCGCGCGCTTCGTCGTTCCGGCGGACGGCATGGACGACGTGCCGTTCTGACCGCCCCCCTTCTTTGTGCCGGAAATATCCTCGGGGGTATCCAAAGGGGGTGGAAAACCCCCTTTGGGCGGGGGGTTCGGGGGGCGGCAGCCCCCCGACGCTCATTCCTTCAGGCGGTGATCCATCGACAGCGAGGGCTGCGCGCAGCCGGCCTCGCCGACGATCCGCGCCGGCACCCCGGCGACCGTCTTGCAGCACGGCACATCGGCCAGAACGACCGAACCCGCGGCGATGCGGCTGTTCGCGCCGACATGGATGTTGCCCAGCACCTTCGCCCCCGCGCCGATCAGCACCCCGTCACCGATCTTGGGGTGCCGGTCTCCGTCTTCCTTGCCGGTGCCGCCCAGCGTCACGGAATGCAGCATCGACACATTGTCGCCCACCACCGCGGTTTCGCCGATGACGATCGAATGCGCATGATCGATCATGATGCCCTTGCCGATCCGGGCGGCAGGATGGATGTCCACGCCGAACATCTCGGAGATCCGCATCTGCACGAACAGCGCCATGTCGCGCCGCCCCTTGCGCCAGAGCCAGTGGCCGACGCGGTAGGCCTGAACCGCCTGGTAGCCCTTGAAATACATCAGGGGTTGCAGGAAGCGATGGCAGGCCGGGTCGCGGTCGTGCACGGCGACCAGATCGGCGCGCGCGGCCTCGCCCAGCCAGGCGGCATCGGCATAGGCCTCTTCGGCGATCTCGCGCAGGATCTGGGCGCTGATCTCGGGCGAGGACAGTTTCAGCGCAAAGCGGAACGACAGCGCGCGCTCCATCGACGGGTGGTGCAGCAGGTTGTTGTGCATGACGCCCCCCAGCAGGGGTTCGTCCAGAACGACCTGCCGCGCCTCGTCGCAGAGGCGCTGCCACACGGGATCGAGAGCGGCAACGCGGGCCTTGAGTTCGGGCATGAAGCACCTCCGGGTCTTTCCTGAAGGAAAAGATAGCCGATAGGCGGGATTTTTCCAGAGGTGCCGGCAGCGGTCAGGACGAATTCGCGCGCACGACGGCGTCGAGGACCTGCGCCAGGCACAGCAGATAGGCGCGGTCGCCGGCCGAGCTGGGGTCGGCCGCGGGGTGGGCCAGCGCGGCGGCCAGCAGCGTGCCGTTGCCATAGGCCGGGTGCGCCCGGCCGGTGGTCCGGCGGTGGTGATCCGCCGCCTCGGCGCGGGCCAGAAGCGCCGCCAACCCCGCGGCGCGCCGGTCTTCGGGCAGCGCCAGCAGCACGCGCGCGGCGGCCGCCAGGTCGGTCAGAGTGACCGGGCGCATGGGTCAGCCCGGAACCGGGATCGCGGCAAAGAGACCCGCGCCATAACGGGCCGAAACCTGCGCGATGCTGACGACAAAGGGGCCGGAGACGCTGTCGGCGGCCTGATCGGCGGCCGTATAGACATACGCGGGAGCGCCAAGCGTGACCTCGCGCACCACGCTGCCCGACTGCGACACGCGCAGCAGGTAGCCTTCGCTTTCCTCGCTCAGCGGCACGTCGGGCGCGTCCCAACTGTCGCCACCCAGGCGGGTGCGGCGAATCCAGGACAGCGCCAGATCGCCGGCGCCGTCGCGCTCGGCCCGCAGGAACACCGGCGCGTAGGGCCGCAACCCGTTGCCGGCAAAGGCCTCGGTGCTTTCGACATAGACGGGATCGTCATACGCCAGCGCCGCCGGCCCGATCCGCCAGCGCCGTGCGACGCCCTGGGCAGAGTCCGGCAGGTCCAGTTGCCGCGGCGCGCCATTCAGCAGCACGACCAGCGCGCCCGGCGCCCAGCTGTCTGGCATCAGCGGTTCGATGCCGAACTGGCCGCGCCACAATCCGCCCAGCCGCCAAAGGCCCGGCGCCACCAGCGTGGCGTCCTGATACTGGAACAGTTCCCACTCGGCCCCGGCGCCGATCGCCGCCAGATTGGCCCCGTCGAGCAACGCCGCCGCGTCGGTCGAGGCCAGCACCGCGCTGTCGGCAAAGGCGACCTCGACACCCGCGCCGCGTTGCCACAGCCCGGGCACGGCACGGAACAACGGCGTCCGGGTCTGGCCCACGGTGGACCGCACGCCGATCAGTGTGTTCAGATCGAAGCTGCCGCCCGACGCCGGCGCATCGTAGCAGGCGACGACCCCGGGCCAGGGCCGACCGGTCACCGCCAGATGCGGTGCCTGGGGCACCTCGTCCCCGCGCATGAGCGGCAGGTCCAGAAACAGCGGCAGCACCGGCACCGGCGCGGTATAGGCCCCCGTCACCGGCAGATCGTCCGAGGCGTCGCGGTGCCGATAGAGGCCGGGCTCGACCCGCACGGCCTCGATCAGGCGGGCGCCGGTCAGGTCCATGCGGTCGATGCGGTAATGCCGCGCCAGCCCCTGATGCGGCAGCGTCACCACGTCCCCGACCCTGAGGGTCGAGGACATCGGCAGGGCGAACCGGGCCGTGTCGCGCGCGATCCGGGCCTCGCTCAACCAGCGTTTCACCGCCGTGCGGGCCTCGCCTCGGGTCAGCGTCAACGGCAACTCGCTGTCCGCAACATCGCCCGCCGGATCGTCGGGATGAACCGCCTCGGCGCTGCGGGTCTCGAAGCTGCCCTCGGCCTCGACATAGGTCAGCCTGAGGCGCCCGACCGTGGCCGGGTCCGAGGCGCGCACCACCTCGAGGTCGCCCTTGTCATCGGCCACCAGAAGCCCGGGCTCCAGCGCCACGGCGTCCTGCGCATCGCGCATCCGGAAGACCAGCGTGCCGTCGCGTTCGACCGCCTCGAACCCGTAGGCCAGCATCAAGGGTTGCAACGCCGCGCGGCCGGTCGCGGTCGAGGCTGCGGAATAGCCTCGCACCACGCCATATAGGCCGCGCACGTCGATCGCGACGACGCCGGCGCGCTGACAGATTTCCGCGACCACCGCCGCCAGCGGCTGCCCCGAGGCCCGCCCGGTCAGCCAGTGCCCGCGCAACCAGTTCGCGCCGTCCGACCACAAATCGCTGTTCGCCGGGAACCACGGCTAGGGCCGCGCATCCCAGGCCCAGGCGTGGCTGCGCGACCAATCGACCATCGGCCCGCCATAAACGGGCGACGGCGGGTTGTTCGCGGGATCGGTCCAGAACCCGTGCATGGCGCGCAGATACTGCATCTGCATCAAATCGTCGCGCGCGCCGGTCGAATAGTGGGGAACCCGCGATTCCGAGGACTTGGGATCCAGGAAGACGTTGGGTTGGTTCGCCCCCTTGTCGATGGCGGCGCAGCCGTATTCGGTGAACCAGACCGGTTTCGACCGCGGTTGCCAATCGGTGGGCTCGGCGGCGCGCACGCCGTTCAGGCGTTCGGTGTGGGAATTCTCCCACCAGGCGCGCAGATCCTTGACGCGCCAGATCCAGGGCTCGCCCTCGTCGTCGGTAATGGCAAGGCGGGCCTGCGCGTCTCGCTCGGGCGCATCGGGATAATACCAGTCGAACCCCTCGCCGCCGGCGATGTTGGCCGCCAGATAGGCCGGGTCGTGGATATCGCGCCAGCCTGCGCGGAAATCGGCGTGGTCCACGCCCTCGCGCCAGTCGGACAGGGGCATGTAGTTGTCGATCCCGATCGCATCGAGGTCAGGGTCGGACCACAGCGGATCGAGGTGGAAATACCGGTTCCCCTCGCCCGCGTCATAGCCCGCGTATTCCGACCAGTCGGCGGCATAGACCAGCTTGACCGACGGGCCCAGCAGCGCGCGCACCTCGTGCAGCAGATCGACCATCTGCGCGACCGCCGGAAAACTGTCGGCGGCCCCGCGGATCTGCAACAACGCCCGCATCTCGGATCCGATACAGAACCCTTCGACACCGCCCGAGGCGGCGCAGAGCGCGGCATAATGCAGGATGAAACGCCGATAGGACCATTCCTCGGGGCCGGTGTAGACCACCGCGCCGGGGCTGACGGTGAAATCCGCCGCCTGCGCGGTGCCAAAGAAATCCGCGACTTCGGCGGCCGCGGCGGCTGTTCGGTCGGTTGTGCCGGGTTGTCCTGGCGCCTTGCCCAGCGTGATCCGGCCGCGCCAGGGCAGCGCGGGTTGGTCCGGGGCATCCGACCAGGGGTCGGGCAGGCCGTTGTCAGTCAGTTGTTCCATCAAGACGAAGGGGTAGAAGACCACCGCCTGCCCGGCATCCCGCAAGGCCGCGATCGCCTGGAGGATCGATGCATCCGACGGCGTGCCACCATAGACCGGATCGCCGCCCAGGCGCACGACTTCCTCGGCACCGGCGCGACTGACGCCCGCCACGCTCCAGGGTTGATTCTGGCCATCGCGGCTGGCGAACTCGACCTTGGGCCGGATCGTGCAGGCGCCGCAGCGCAGGTCGTCACCGAACCACGACGCGATCAGCAATCCCGACTGCACCTTGGGAAGCTCTGCCTGCAAGGCCTGCAACGCGGTCGGAAAATCCGCCAGCCCGCCCGGCGAATGGACATTCGCCTGCGCCTGCCCGGTCGCCGCGTCCAGGCTGAACCCCGGGGCAAAAGCGTCGCCGCCGCCCGCGCCCAGCAGCACCGGTTCGGTTGCCAGCGCGTATTCGCCCGAACCCGGCATCCAGGCGACGCCCTGCACCGCATCTTGCAAGGTGGTCACGCCCTCGGCCTCGGCCGCGCGGATCACCTCGAAGGACAACGCGGGCAACCGGTTGCCCCAGGGCGCGAGGTCCAGATCCTCGATCACCACATAGGCCGTGCCGCGATAGGCTGGCGCCGCATCCGCGCCCTCGACCGCCTCGATCACGGGATCGGGCGCCTGGTCCATCGTGCCGGAATAGACGCGCAGGTTCAGATCCTTTCGGGAGATTTCGTCGCCATAGGCCCAGATCCGGCCAATGCCACCGATCTCGCCCTCGCACAGCGCAATCGCCAGGCTGACCACATAGCGCGACTGTTCGGTGACCGTCGGTCCCAGCCCCCCCTTGGTGCGCCGTGAACGGCCCGGGATCTCCTGAAACCGCGACGCCCAGATGACATGGCCCGAAACCCGCATCCGCCCCCAAAGCCGGGGCAGCGCGACGCCCTCGCCCGCGCCGGTGACCTGCAACCGCTGGATGCCGGCCGTCTGCACGCTGCCAGACCCCGCCCCCAAAAGGCGCTGGTCGATGGCGCGGCCAAGCGTTGCACCGACCGCGCGGCCGATCACCGCACCCGAAAGGCCCAGCACCGCGCCGCCGAAATTCGCACCCAGCGCCGCGCCGGCGGCAGACAGAAGCAGAGTCGCCATTGCATGGCTCCTTTCGATCAGGTCATGTCAAAGCGCGCCACGATCCGGCGCGCCCAAGGGGCACTCAGGGCGCTTTCGACGACGCCGTGGCCGCTGTAGGCGTGGACGAACCGGGCCCCGGGTCCAGCCTGTGTCGCCAGGCCCAGATGCTTGGCCATGCTGCCCGCCCTCATGCGGAACAGCAGCACCTCGCCAGGGCGCATCGGCCCGGTGGCCGCGGGCCAAAGGTTTGCAAGCGCCTGCCAGAGGGCCTCGGTCCCGCCGGTTTCGGCCCAGTCGGGACCATAGGGCGGAACGGGCACCGGCTCGGCGCCGTGAACCGCGCGCCAGACACCGCGCACCAGTCCCAGGCAATCGCAGCCCGCCCCCAGGGTCGAGGCCTGATGGCAATAGGGCGTCCCGATCCAGCGCCGCGCCTCGCGCACGATCCGGGCGCGCGTGTCATCCATGGGGCAGGCTGCCGCCGCCGTTGTCGCCGTCGGCGCGCGGCGTCGAAAGCAGCCAATCATCGCCGGGAACATGCGGAAAGCCCTGAAAATTCAGGCTATTCAGAAACTTGAGCCGACAAGTCACGAACCGTTTGTCGCAACCGGCCTCGAGGTGCAGGGCGTCGCCGGCAGCCGGTTCGATGCCGGGCGCCGACCACAGGTGCAGCCGCCGGGTCGCGGCGCGCAGCTCCTCGCGGCGCACCGGCACCGAAAGCCCCTCGGCGGCGCCGGACAGGAACCGGACCCGGCCATCCACGAACCAGCCGTCTGCGAATTCGGGCAACGACGGCACATCCAGAATCGCACCCCGGTCCGCCGCCGCGACCAGAACGGCCTGCGCCGAAAAGCCGGGCTGCGACAGATCGAACCCGCAGCGCGCGTCGCCCAGAACCGCCGGACAGAGCGCACCGAACACCCGTCCGCCGGTCTTGTTCAGGGGCTCGGTCAGACCGCGCAGCTCGGCCTTGAAGGCGCCGCCCGCGCGGGCGATCTCGCCCAGCGTGCCGCGAAACAGCACCCGGCGCCAGGACGGGTCGGTCCAGTCCACCTCCCAGATCGTCAGGTCGGCGCCGTCGTAGCGCCCGGCCAGGATGTCGCGCTCGGTCAGGCCGGCGTCGCTGAGGGCCCCCGCGGCCTCGGTGTTGTCCACCGCCAATCCGGTGCCCTGCACCACCGCGGCCGCCGTCATGCCGGTGCCCGCGCGAAACGACAGCCCGTCAAACGCCAGGTCGCGGTCGTGATCGGTGAACCCCATCACCGCCCCGTCGCGCCGCGTCAGCGCCCAGGCCCGGGCGCGCGTGGTGGTCAGATCGCTCATTGACGCACCTCGATCACCGGGACCTTGGGCACGTCACCGGCCTGAAAGTTCGCGACCGAGACCTGGATCAGGTCCGTATCGAAGCGCACCGGCACGTCGAATTCGCAGCCCATCGTCACCTCGGCGCCGACGCCGGGGGGGCTGACGAAACTCAGCAGGCCGGTCGCGGTATCGACAGACCATTCCAGCCCTTCGTCCAGTTCGCTGCCCGCGATGGCGACGCGAACCGTGGTCGGCACCGGCTTTGTCAGGACCCGGCTCACCGACCAGGCCCCCGAACGATAGGTCCGGACCAGCTGAAACACGCGCGTTTCGCCGTCGCCATAGCCAAGCGACTGATCCAGAGCCGTGACCTTGCCCGAGGCCTTGCACGTCTTGTAGTCGGCCCAGTCCTTCCAGCGGAACCCGTGCAACATGCCCTGGCGCGCTTCGAAAAAGGCGATCAGCGTCTCGACATCGTCGAGCGAACGCAATCCAAGCCCGGCATCATAGCGCCGGCGCGCCTGCGCCCAGGGGGTGTTGCGCTCCTCGTGTCCGTTCGCCAGCGTGACGATCTCGGTGCGGCGTTCGGGCCCGCCCAGCGAGCCAAAGCTCAACGTGGCGGGAAAGCGGATCTCGTGAAACGCCATGTCAGTAATTCCTCTGGCCTTGCGCCAGCAGGCGCTGCATCTGCGCGGCGATCTGGCTTTGCGACCGCTGGAAGCCGGTGACATCGGGGGTGGTCACGTTGATGACCACACTCACTGGCCGCCCCCCGGACCCCGCGCGCACACCCAGCTTGCCATCGGCGGCGCGCGCCAGCGGCAGGATCGCTTCCGGTCCCGCCTCGCCCATCAGGCCGGTGCCGCCACGCATCGGAAAGGTCATCGGCGAGGACACGACTCCGCCCTGAGCGAAGGGCGTGACCCGGCCTTGGCTGAAGCTCGCGCCATTCGCGAACGGCAGGACCGAGGACATCACCCCGCCGATCACCGACGACAGCGCACCGCCCAGTGCGGTCTGCACCGGGCGCATCGCCGCCGAATAGATCGCATCCGAGATCGACTTGCCCAAGCCGCGCATCGCGTCGGACAACCGCTGGCCGTCAAAGATCACGCCGTCAAAAGCGCGTCTCAGCCCACCGCCCAGCGCGCGCGACAGGCCCGCCATCTCACGGTTGCTGTCCGCCAGGCCGCGGACCATGTCGGCAAGACCGGAATCCAGCGCCGCCACCTGGTCCGAAGTCGCCGCCATCCGCGTTTCCAGCTCGGCCAGTTGCGCATTCAATTCGTCCATCGTCGCCATCCACCGCTTCCTTTCCATTGCGCGGCACGTCCGGAAACCGCCGCATGAGCGCGTCGAAGCGCGCGCGGGTGAACCCGCCGGCCGCGGCCTCGTCGCGTCCCAGCATCACCATCAGTTCGGCCGGCGTGAGCGCCCAGAATTCGGCCGGGCGCAGGCCCAGGCCATGCAGCCCTGCCCGCATCAGACCGGTCCAATCGAGACCCGTCATGCCTGGTCCTCGGGCAGGGCAAAGGCGCGCGCCAACAACTGGCCGGCGGCGCGCGCGGCCTCGATCGGGCCGCCAGCGATCTCGGCCGCGACCAGTGCGGCGGCGCTGACGGGATGCCCCGCGCCGTGCAGCCCTGCCATCAGCACCGCCATCACGTCGCGGGCGGAAAAGCGCCCCCCCTCGAAGCGTTCGACCAGCGCCATCAGGCTGTCCGCGCCCAGCGCCTGCTCCAGTTCGACCAGCGCGCCCAGCGTCAGTTTCAGCGTGTGACGCTCGCCGTCCAGGATCAGGGCCACCTCGCCCGCCCAGGGATTCGCGGTCGCGCCGGTCACAGCACGCTCGGATCGTAATCCATCGGATCGGCGGCCAGCGGCACTGCCGAAACGAAGCCCAGCATCCCGGCCGAGGCCAGAGACAACTCATACGTCGCCTCGCCGTTGTAGCTGCCGGCATAGTCGATCCCGGTGATCTGAAACGGCCCCTCGACGGTGCCGAAATCGGGGATCACCACCTGAAACGCCGGGATCTCGCCGTTGAAGAAGACCGCGCGCGCGCGCTCGTCCGTGGCCGCGTCGCGGAACACACCCGAGCCCGAGATCGACGCCGCCTTGACCCCCGCGCCCGCCAACAGCTCGCGCCACCCCCCCTGGCTGTCCAGACTGGTGACATCCACCGTCTCGGCGTTGAAGCTCAGGCGCGTCGCCCGCAGCCCCGCGATGGTTTCGAACTGACCGGCCCCGGTCATGTCCATCTTGATCAGCAGATCCTTGCCGCTTTGCACAGCCATGCCGGCCACTCCTTTGTTCGATGAAACTCAACCTTCGACGCGCACCCGGAACCGAAGGTCGATGCGCCGCACGACGCCCCCTTCGGCCCGGCGCGCCTGCGCCTGGTGGAACCAGATCGCCACGACCCGCCCCGTGCCCAGCACGGGCGTCGCACCGGTGACGATCTCGGATATGCGGGCCGCCGCCGTCTTGGCGGTCAGGAAGCCGGTCGCGTCGCTCAGGACCGACACCAGCACGCGGTGCTCGGTGCCCGGCCCCGAGCCGTCCGACCGGTCGATCGCATCCTCGTCGCCCAGCACCACATAAGTGCCCTGCGGCGTCGCGGGCGGCGGGGCATCGAAGATCCCCCCCGGCACCAGACCCGCCAGCGTGGCGTCGCCCTGGAGCAGGTCGAACAAGGCGACCTGCACCGCCGCCGCCGATTGATAGCTCATGCCGGAACCTCCTCGCGCGCGTGACAGACCAGATAGGCGCCGGCCGTGTCGGCCTCGCTCACGGCGAGGATGGTGAAGATCCGCTCGCCCTCGCGCAGACGCTGATCGGGGCGTGGGCGCTGCGGGCTGCCCTGGGGGGCGGCACGCAGATAGACCCGGAACAGCATCCGCCCCTCGGGCGCGATCACGCCGCGCCGCTCGCTGCCGGCGCCCGCGCGGACCTCGGCCCAAAGCGTGCCCAGCGCCGTCCAGGTGGTGGTGTAGCCCCCCGCCCCGTCCGCCACCGTGCCAGCCTGTTCCAGCACCATCGGCCGGTTCAACGCGTAACCCATCAGCGATGCCCCCCGGCCGTGACCCGCACCGGCATCCAGCGCGCGACCAGCGCGGCGATGGAGCCCGGGATGGGGTCGCCCCCCGTCCGCCCTTCGTAATATTGCGCGGCCAGAAGCAGCACCGCCTCGCGCAGGTCGTCGGGCACCGCGTCCCAGGTGGCGCCGAACCCGGCCGTGAAATCCACCGTCACCGCGCCATTCGTGGGCACTTGCGGCAACACCGCGCCCGTGGCCAGGATCTGCGGGCGGTGGCGGTCCACCACCAGCCGCCAGCGATCGGCCGCCACGACCGTCTCGGCGCCGGCCGCGTCGATCAGCGTCACCGCCCCGACGGCCGTCACCGGCGCCACGGGCAGGGCCTGGCTATCGGCCCAGCGCCAACGGTCCAGCGTCAGGCGGAAACCGCGCGCCATCAGCGCCTTGCCGGTGCGCGCCTCGATCGCGGCGATGGCGGCGCGCAGATACCGCAGCAACAGCGCATCGCCCGAGGTGTCGTCGGCAAAGCCCGTGCCCAGCCGCAGATGCGCGCGGAATTCGGCAACCGGCAGGTCGCCGTCCAGAACCGCGCTGGTTTCGATCAGGTCCATGCTCGCCTCCTGTGAACCCCGGCTGAAAACCGGCGCAGACGCGCCCCCCGACACCGCTCGCACGGAGGGGAGCAGCCGGACGGTGCGGGGCGTTGGGCCCTTCTGGCCCGCCCAGCGCGCCTGCGCCGCCATCGGAACGGCCCCGCCCATGGGGCCGTCCCAATTTCGCCCGGATCAGGACGCCGCGAACTTCAGCAGCTTGATCGCGTTGAAGTCGGTCACGTCGCCGCCCACGCGCTTGGTCGCGTAGAACAGCACATGCGGCTTCGCGCTGAAGGGATCGCGCAGCACGCGCAGGTCGGGACGCTCGGCCACGGTATAGCCCGCGTGGAAATCGCCAAAGGCGATGGCGTGGGCGTCGGCGGCGATGTCGGGCATGTCCTCGGCGATCAGCACAGGATAACCCATCAGCCGCGCGGGTTCGCCCGCCGCCAGACCGTCCGACCACAGGAATCGGCCGTCCACGTCCTTCATCTTGCGCACGGCGCCCGCGGTCTTCGAGTTCATCACGAAGGTCGCATTGGCGCGGTAGCCGGCCTCAAGCGCATAGACCAGATCGACGATCGCGTCGGCCGGGTTGGTGGCGTCGAAATCGCCCGCCGCGCCGGTGGGCACATAGCCCAGCTCACCCCAGACCTCGGTGCCATCGGCGACGATGGTATGGTCCAGGAAGCCGCGCGGCTTGTCCACGCCATCCCCCGAGATGAAGGACGACGCTTCGGCGCGGGCGAATTTCAGCGCGATGCGTTCGGCCAGCCAGCCCTCGACGTCAAAGGCGCTGTCTTCCAGGAGGCGCTGCGATGCCTTGGGCATCGCGCTCAGCTCGTGCAGCTTGATCGAGATGCGGTCAATCGCCGCCGTGCCCGTCTCCGAGACGGACGAGGATTCCGTCGCCCAGCCCGACCCCACGTCGCCGTGGTCCACCAGCACGTCGAACGAGCCGGCCTCGACTTGCACGACACTGGCGATGGCCCGGATCGAGGCCGAGGACGTCAGCACCCCCAGGATGCGGTCCGAGGTCTGCGGATCGACCAGGTAGCCGCCCTCGGAATTGACGGCGGTGTTCAGGCCCTTGCCCTCCAGCACCAGGCCGCGCAGCCCGTCGTCGTCGCCCGAACGCAGATAGGCGTCAAAGGCTTTCAGATGCAGGCCCTCGCCCGCGTCGGCTTGTGCCAGCACGGGGCGGGCGGTCTTGGTCGAGAATTTGCGGTCCAGCATGGTCAGTCGCTCGTCCTGTTCTTTGAGATTGCTCATCACATCGGTGCGGAATGTCTTGATTTCGGTCACGAACCCATCCAGCGCCGTCTTCAGTTGCGCCGCCTCGCCGACCGGCTCCCGCGTCGCGCCCGTATCCCGGCCCAGGCCGGGAACTTCGCTGCTCATCGCATCCATCCTTTCATGGTTGCCAATCCGCGGGTTCCTCGCCGGGCACCCGCCCCCATCGCACGCCCTTGCCGGGGCGTGCGCCGTTCCTGTGCCATGCCGCCGCCCTCATCCCCTGAGGGCCAGCCGCGCCGCCTCGATCCCTTGCGCGAAGGTGCCGATCAGCCCCGGCACCGACGTCTTGGCCGCGACCCGCGCCACCGGCAGCATCGGAAAGGTCACTAGCGACACCTCCCACAGCTCCAGCTCGATCAGGTTGCGCCCGCCGTCCGTCCGCTTTTCGGACTTCAGCGTGCGGTAGCCGATCGACAGACCGTCCACCGCCCCCGCCGCCATCAGCGCCGCTGCCTCGCGGCCCTTTTCGACCTCGGTCAGCAGCCGCCCGGTGACGCGCAGCCCGTGGGCGTCCTCGACGACCTCGTCCCACACGCCGATCGGCTGCGCCTGGTCGTGTTGCCACAGCATCCGCACCTTGCCGCCCGCCGCCTTCAGCCTGCGAAGCGAGGCCGTATAGGCGCCCGGCATCACCTGGTCGCCGCCCTGATCGACCACCCCGAAGACCGAGGCATAGCCCCGGATCACCGCCTCACCGTCCAGCGCAACCGCGCCCGGTTGGTGGAATTTCGTCTCGAGTCCCTGCATGACGCCTCCTCAGAACCGCGCCGCCACCAGGGCCAGCGCGCCATGCACCACCACCCCCGAGGCCACCCCGTAGACCGCCAGCCACAGCCGTTTCTCCAGCCGTTCCAGCGTTTCCTCGATCTTGCCCAACCGGTATTCCAGCCCCGCACGGCGCTCGTCATCGACGCGCTGCTGGGCGTCGATACGGGCCTGCGCAAGGTCGAAACTGTCGTAAAGGAACCGTGACCCCCCGACGGCGGCCTTGCGCTGTGCACTCATGCCTCGTCTGCCCGGGGGGGCAGCCCCAGAAGCGCCCGCTTCTCGGCCTCGGTCAGGAAGCCGGCCTCGGCGACCCGGCGCCAGTGGGCGTCGCGTTCCGCCGCCAGCGCGGACACCTGGTCCAGGTCGGGCCTCAGCGCCAGCGCCTCGCCGATGAACCCCGACAGCCAGTGCGACAGCGAATCCGTCACCTTGGCCGCAAGCGGCAGCACCGTCAGCCGGTAAAAGGCGCGGTTCGCCTCCTGGTAATTCGCATAGGTCGCGTCGCCGGGGATCCCCAGCATCATCGGCGGCACACCATAGGCCAGCGCGATCTCGCGGGCCGCGGCTTCCTTGGTCTTGTGGAACTCCATATCGGACGGGCTGAAGCCCATCGGCTTCCAATCCAGACCGCCCTCCAGCAGCATCGGCCGACCGGCGTTGCGCGCCCCCTGATGGTGCATCTCCATCTCGGCCTGGAGTCGCTCGAACTGTTCGTTCGACATGCCGCCCTGCCCGTCGGCGCCCTTGAACACGATGGCCCCCGAGGGGCGCGCGGCGTTGTCCAGCAGCGCCTTGGACCAGCGCGAGGCGCTGTTATGCACATCGACCGCCGTCGCCGCGGCTTCGATCGGGGACAGACCGTAATGGTCGTCCAGCGGGTGATAGGCGCGCACATGGCAGATCGGCGCCGCGCTTTCGGCCATCACGAAGCGATGCTTGCGGCCGCCGACCGCATAGTCGTAGGCTGTCGGCCAGCCATCGGCGCCCGGCACAACCGCCATCCGGTCCGAACGCAGCACATGCAGCTCGACCGGCGCGCCGCCAACCTCGGCCGCGACGGCCTCGACATAGGCGTTGCCCGACAGCAGAAGCTGGGCATAGATCGCTTCCAGAAACTCGGCACGGCCCTGCGCCGGGTTGGGACGGCGCAACAGCGCCAGCAGCGGATGGACCTCGTAGCGGCGCTCGCCGTCCTGCAAGACCAGGGGCAGCGCGGCCGCAGCTTCCGAGATCAGCCGCACCACACGAAAGCCCACCGGATTGCCCAGAAACCCCGCGCGGGTCAACGAGACCGTGTCGCGCGCCGTCCAGCGCGGTTGCGCGGTCGCCGCCTGAACCGCGGCCGCGCGCCCCGCACCGGCGCCGATCACGCCCGCCGTCAAGGGTCCCACGGCCGAGGCCTTGGCCTCGGTCACCGCCGCCGGCTTGCGAAGAAAATCGAACATGCCTCTGCCTCCTTGTCGCGTGGCCCCGGATGGCTCCGGTGCTTCGGCCTTGAAGCGGGTTATCGCAGCGATTCTCTAAGAAAGGCCGGGGTCAGCGCGCGGTGCCCGCCGCACGCGCAACACCGGCAGATAAAAAAGTGGGGGGGCCGAAGCCCCCCTTACAGCACCCGAACCCGTGGCTGCCGCCATCGGGCCGCGGGTTCCAGGATCAGCGCGTGCAATGCCCAGACCAGCGCGTCCAGGCGATCGGGGCTGCCCGGGCCCTTGAAGCCCTGCGCGGTCATCTGCGCCATCTGTTCCTCAAGCGGCTGCAAGCCCCGCAAGTGGCGCACCCGCCCCTGCTCATAAAGCGCAGCCACGGGTTCCGCGCGCGCCGCCTTGCCGCGCGTTGCGTGCACGGCGGTGACCGCGACCAGCGGATCCACCTGCCTGAGAACCTCGGCCACCAGATCGCCGCCCTGGTTCACCTCGGCCACCAGCCGTTCGGCCCCGTGCCGCGCCATCGCAGCCAACGCCGCGCGGGCCCAGTCGCTGGGGCTGGCGGCGCGGATGCTGGCATCCTCCAGAACCACCGCGCGCCAGTCCGACGGCGGCCCCTCGGTCACCGCGCCCACCACGACAATCCCGCACAGATCGGACCCCGCGTTGCCCGTGACCGCCGGGTCCAGCCCCACCACCACGCGGCTGAACGGCGGGGCCTGGTCCACCCGGCACCCGTCGATCAGGGCCTGCGGAAACAGCGTGCCCTCGGCATCGTCCAGAAGCACGCCCTCCAGTTCTTGCCGGCCCAGCCGCGTGCCGCCGTAGCGCGCCTCGACTTCGGCCAGGAACGAGGCCGCGAGCCAAGCCTTGTTCGCGTGGGTCGGGGCCTGCGTCACCACCGTGGTGTCGCGTGCCAACAGATCCTTCAGCAGGCCCTGGTTGCGCGGCGTCGTGGTCACGACGCAGCGCGGATCGTCACCCAGGCGCAGGGCGAATTGCAGCATGTCCCAGGCCTCTTGCGGCTTTTTCCACTTGCCCAGTTCATCCGCCCAGGCGGCGTCGAACTGCGGGCCGCGCAGGGCCTCGAATTCCTGTGCGGAAAAGGCCTGCGCCTCGGCGCCGTTGGGCCAGACCAGCCGCCGGCGCGTCGGCTCCCAGCGCGGTCGGCGATCGGGCGGACAGCAGGCCATCAGGCCGCTGTCGCCCAGGATCATCACCTCACGCACCTGGTCGTAGGTCTCGCCCAGCAACGCCACGCGCCGGGCGCGGCCGGGATCGCCCGGGCGCGCCCCCTCGACCTGGGCGCGCACCCATTCCGCGCCCGCCCGCGTCTTGCCCGCGCCGCGCCCGCCCATGCACAGCCAGCTGCGCCAGTCCCCCTGGGGCGCGCGTTGATGCGGCAAGGCCCAGAAGTCGAACAGCCAGGGCAGACCCAGCAACGCGTTCCTACTCAGGCTCTTGAGAAATTTCTCCCGCACCGAACGCGGCGCGCAGGCGATCCATTCGGCGTCGGACCTCGGCGCGGGCTGCGGCGAGATCCATGTCTCCGCCCCCGCGCTTTCCGGATTGCTCGACGATCTTTTCAAGTTTCGCACGCTCACTGAACACGGCCTCCAATGCCTTGCGCAACGCCGAGACGACCGTCGCCAATTCGCGCGACGGTCCGAATTTCCCGGCCCTGATGTCTTCGATCACCGCGTCCAGCTCTGCGCCGTAGGCGGCCAATTGCCGTTCCGCCTGCGTCACCAGATGGCGCGGCGTGTCCTCCCCCGTCCTGGGGTCTCGTTGCTTCATGCGTGTGCCCGCTGTTTCGCTGCCCCGTGCGATCCAAAAGGAAAAGCGGCCCGGGATTCCCCGAACCGCTTGCCCAATTCTTCCAGCGTGCCAAAAGGTTTACACCATGGCGTGCGCAAAGTCAAGTTTTTCGCGCCACGGTTGTAAGGCCGATATCCCTAAAATCCTAGTTGTCCTGCCCCGCCTCGATCTGGCGCCAGCGGGCCACGTTGGCGTTGTGTTCGGCCAACGTGCTGGAAAACACATGCCCGCCCGTGCCATCCGCCACGAAATACAGATAGTCCGTGGCCTCGGGGTTCAGCACCGCCTCGATCGCGGCGCGGCCGGGGTTGGCGATCGGCGTCGGTGGCAGGCCATCGATCTGATAGGTGTTGTAGGGCGTGCGGGCATTCAGTTCCGACCGCCGCAGACCCCGGCCAAGCGCACCCTGCCCGTGGGTGATGCCATAGATCACCGTCGGGTCGGTCTGCAACCGCATCGGCGCGCGCAGACGGTTGATGAACACGCTGGCCACCACGCGCCGCTCTTCGGCCACGCCGGTTTCCTTTTCCACGATCGAGGCCAGCGTCAGGGCCTCTTGCGGCGTCGCCAGCGGCAGGCCCTCGACCCGGTTGGCCCAGGCCTGGGCCAGGATCGCGGACTGGCGCGACTCCATCTCGGCAACCAGGGCGGCGCGGTCGCCCCCGCGGCGCACCTCGTAGCTGTCGGGGGCCAGTGTCCCCTCGGCCGGAACCTCGGGCAGGTCGCCGGTCAGGAATTCGGCGCCGTTGAGCGCGGTCCAGATCTGCCAGCTTGTCGTGCCCTCGGCGATGGCAATCCGAAAGCGCGTGTCGGGGGCCTGCGCCACGCGCTGGTATTCGGCCGGGAATTCGGCGGTGTCCAGCGGCAGGTCCAGCGTTTCCTGGAAACGATTGGTGGCCGGATCCAGTTCGCGCACCTGGTATTCGCTTTGCGTGATGCCGATCCTGAGCACCACCTCGGTGCCGCAGGTCGAGGCCCCCCCGCGCGTCACGATATCCAGGATCTCCTGCATCGAGGCCCCGGCCGGCACCAGATACGAGCCGAACCGCAGACGGCTGTCGCGCCCGTCATATTGCGCACCGACCCGGAACAGCATCGGACTGGAAATCGCGCCTTGGGTATCCAGCGACCGCGCCACGCTGCGCAGATTGGCGCCCTGATCGACCCGCAGGCAGATCGCCTGAGACAGCGGCCCCGGCGCCGTGAAGGCGTGCTGCCCCATCGCCACCAACCCACCCAGCAGGACGAACGCCACGATCAGCAGCGTCAGCGCATTGGCGGCGATGTGCTTCCACATCAGTCGCGGACCTTGCCCAACACCAGACTGGCGTTCGTGCCGCCAAAGCCAAAGGAATTCGACAGCGCCACGTCGATCTTGCGATGGCGCGCCTGATTGGCGGCCAGGTCCAGCTTCGGCGCGACCGCCGGGTTGTCCAGGTTGATCGTCGGCGGCGCCACCTGGTCACGGATCGCCAGCACGCAGAAGATTGCCTCGACGGCACCGGCGGCGCCCAGCAGGTGACCGATGCTCGACTTGGTCGAAGACATGGTGGCCTTGGACGCGGCATCGCCCATCAGGCGCTCGACCGCGCCCAGTTCGATCGTGTCGGCCATGGTCGAGGTGCCGTGCGCATTGATGTAATCGACATCCGCCGGCGTCAGCCCGGCACGCGCCAGCGCCGCCGACATGCTGCGGAAGCCGCCGTCGCCATCCTCGGCGGGCGCGGTGATGTGATAGGCGTCGCCCGACAGGCCGTAGCCCAGGATCTCGGCATAGATCTTGGCGCCGCGCGCCTTGGCGTGCTCGTATTCCTCCAGCACGACGATGCCCGCGCCCTCGCCCATCACGAACCCGTCGCGGTCGGCGTCATAGGGGCGGCTGGCCTTTTGCGGTTCCGCGCCGCGCTTGGTCGAGAGCGCCTTGCAGGCGTTGAAGCCGGCGATGCCGATCTCGCTGATCGGCGCCTCGGCCCCGCCCGCGACCATCACGTCGGCGTCGCCCAGCATGATGAGCCGCGCCGCGTCACCGATGGCATGGGCGCCGGTCGAACAGGCGGTGACGACCGCATGGTTTGGCCCCTTGAACCCGTAGCGGATGCTCACCTGCCCCGAGATCAGGTTGATCAGGCTGCCCGGAATGAAGAACGGGCTGACCCGCTTGGGGCCGCGTTCCTTGATGAGGACCGCCGTTTCCGCGATCGAGGTCAACCCGCCGATCCCCGAACCGATCATCACCCCGGTGCGCAGCCGGCTTTCTTCGTCCTCGGGCGTCCAGCCGGCATCCTTGACGGCCTGGGCGGCGGCGGTCAGGCCGTAAAGGATGAAATCGTCCACCTTGCGGCGGTCCTTGGGCTCCATCCAGTCGTCGGGGTTGAAGGTCCCGTCGCTGCCGTCGCCGAACGGAATTTCGCAGGCATAGGTCGTCACCAGATTGCTCGCGTCGAAACGGGTGATCGGACCCGCCCGACTGCCCGGCAATGAGCCGCTTCCAGGTTTCCTCGACCCCGCAAGCCAGCGGCGTGACCATTCCCAGACCCGTCACCACGACTCGGCGCATCTATGTTCCTCCGACCAAAAGCCTTTGAAAGCCACATACACATTGTTTCCCGGCTGGAAAAGCCCGCCCGGCAGGTTCCTGCGTGCTGGCGCGGTTCCCAATCGGTTGATAGAACCGCTCCAACCACCGAGACCAGACGAAAGGACCCCTACAATGTTCGACCTCAGCGGCAAACGCGCCCTCGTCACAGGCGCTTCGGGCGGCATCGGGGCCGCCATCGCCCGCGCGCTGCATGGCGCGGGGGCCGCGGTGGGCCTGTCGGGCACGCGCGAGGCGCCGCTCAAGGCGCTGGCCGACGAGCTGGGGGACCGGGCCCATGTCCTGCCCTGCAACCTGTCCGACCCGGCCGCGGTCGAGGCCCTGCCCAAACAGGCGATCGACGCGATGGGCGGGATCGACATCCTGGTCAACAACGCCGGCATCACGCGCGACCAGATCTTCATGCGCATGTCCGACGACGACTGGGCCTCGGTGATCGACGTGAACCTCACCGCGACCATGCGCCTGTGCCGCGCGGTGGTGCGGCCGATGATGAAGGGGCGCTGGGGCCGGATCATCAATATCTCGTCCGTCGTCGGCGCAACCGGCAACGCGGGGCAAGTGAACTATGCCGCGTCAAAGGCCGGCATGATCGGCCTGACCAAATCCATCGCGGCCGAAATCGCCTCACGCGGGATCACCGCCAACGCCGTGGCGCCGGGGTTCATCGCGACGCCGATGACCGACAAGCTGACCGACGACCAAAAGGACCGGATCAACGGCCAGATCCCGGCCGGCCGCATGGGCACGCCCGAAGAGATCGCGGCCGCCGTGCTCTATCTCGCCTCGCCCGAGGCGGGCTACGTCACCGGCGCGACGCTGCACGTCAACGGCGGCATGGCGATGATGTGACACGGGCGCGGGCGGCGACGACGCAGGGGGACGCGGGCCGCGGAATCACCCCGCGACAGGCGCAGCCGGTTTTCGCTGCGCCGCCCGCCCACCGCGATCACGATCCGCCCGGTAATTTTGTCGCAACGCCGGCGCGGCGGTGGCGGTTTTCCCCTACGTTTTCACGCCTGTGACCGCTGATGACCGCCCCGATCACGCCCCGCGCCGGAACCGATCACGCAATCGGGAAAGCGTTTGCCTTGTGTCAAGCTTGTGCTATAGGCGGCGCTGATCGAGACGGGCCCGCCCGTGCTGGTCCGGCCCGATCGCCCAGAAGCGCGGCGCGGTCGTCACAGCTGCGAGTACGCATTCAACATCACGGCGGCTCCCGCCGAAGGTAGACGAGGACAGAACATGAGCGACATCGCTGATCGCGTGAAGAAGATTGTGGTCGAGCATCTCGGCGTCGAAGAAGACAAGATCACCGAGAACGCCTCGTTCATCGACGATCTGGGTGCCGATTCGCTCGACACCGTCGAACTGGTGATGGCCTTCGAGGAAGAGTTCGGCATCGAAATCCCCGATGACGCCGCCGAGAACATCCAGACCTTCGGCGACGCGGTGAAGTTCATCAGCGAAGCGGTGTGATCCGGCGCGGCGCTGGCCGCTCCGCGATGCGCCGAATTGACGCCACGACAGTCCGCGCGGCCGTTCCTGACCCGGAGCGGCCGCGTTCGTCTTTGACGCCGGTCCCGCCGCCCCCATGACCCTGCCCGCAGACGAGTCTCCGCGCCCAGAACGCCCCCGCGACCGCGTGTTGCTGGGGCTGGTCGCGGCCCTCATGCGCCTGCCCTATCCGTTGCGCGTGCGCCTGGCGGGCGCGATCGGCCGCGGGATCGGTCGGCTGTCGTCGATGCGCCGCCGCGTGGCCGAGGCCGTCCACCACTTCCTGCCCGACCTTTCCGACGCCGAGGTGCGCCGCATCGCCACCGCCGTGCCCGGCAACCTCGCCCGCATGATCACCGAGGTGATCTCGGCCGACGATCTGGCCGCCCGCGTGGCGGGACTTCCGCTCGTGGGGCCCGGCGCCGAGGCCCTCGCCCGGGCCCGGGCCGACAAACGCCCGGCGATCCTGGTCTCGGCGCATTTCGGGAATTACGACGCCTGGCGCCTGGCGCTGATCGCCCAGGGCTACCCGGTCGGCGGCTACTTCAAGGAATTGGGCAGCCCGGCGCTGAACGACCGCTACCTGCGCGCGGTGCAGGCGTCCGGCGCGCCGATGTTCCCCGACACCGGCGAAGGGCTCAGGGCGCTGGTGCGGTTCCTCAGGGGCGGCGGGATGCTGGGCATCCTCATGGATCTGGACCGGCCCCAAGGGGTGATGCTGGACTTTCTCGGCCAGCCAACCCGCACCGTGCTGTCGATGGCCGAAATGGCGCTGAAATACGACGCGCTTCTGGTGCCGATCTGGGGCATCCGCACCCGGGGCGCGCCCGGATTCCGGGTCTGGATCGACGCCCCCGTGCCGCCCTCGGACGCGCGCGGCATGACCCAGGCGCTGAACGACGCCTTTGCCGCTCAGGTCCGCGCGCACCCTGAACAATGGGTCTGGTGGCACAACCGGCGGAAGGCCACGCACCCCGCCGCCGCGCCGCTGGACAGCGATCCAACGCGGGGCTAGAACCCCGGGACCGTCCCAGTCCGTCAGATCCGATGCCCACCCCAGCCCCAGACCGCCCAACCCTGCGCCACCGCCTGGAAGACGCGGCGACGGCGGCGATCATCGGCACGGTGCGCTTGCTTCCCTATCGCCGGCGCCTTGCGGCGATGAGCTGGTTCTTCCGCCGCATCCTGGGCCCTTTGGCGCTGAACCGGCGCGTCCGCGAAAACCTGGCGCTGGTCTTTCCCGACCTCCCCGAGACCGAGGTCGCGGCGATCTGCACCGGCGTTGCCGACAATTTCGGCCGCAGCTTCATCGAACTGCATTCCGGGCCCGAATTCGCCCGCTTTGCCGCCACGCTGCCGATCGGCGGGCCGGGGCTGGCAGCGCTGGATCAGGCCCATGCCCAGGGGCAACCCGTGGTGCTGGTCTCGGCGCATTTCGGCAATTACGATGCCTGGCGCGCGGGTCTGGCGGCGCGGGGGTTCCGGGTCGGCGGGCTCTACATGCCGATGACCAATCCGCTGGCGAACCGCCGCTATGTGGACACGATCGAAAGCATCGCCGCGCCGCTGTTCCCGCGCGGGTCCGAAGGCATGACCGACATGCTGCGCTTCCTCAGGTCCGGGGGCATGCTGGGATTGCTGGGCGATCATTACATGGCGCGCGGAGACCTGCTGCCGTTTCTGGGCAAACCCGCCTGGACCGCAACCTCGGCTGCGAAAATGGCCTTGAAATACAAGGCCCTTCTCGTGCCCCTCTATGCCACGCGCAACGCCGACGGCATCACCTTCACCATCGATGTCGAGGCCCCGATCCCGCACACCGACGCGCTGACGATGACCCAGGCGCTGAATGACAGCACCTCGGCCCGCGTGCGCGCCCACCCCGGGCAATGGTTCTGGCTGCATCGACGCTGGAAGAACACCGAAGCAGGGTGACCCCCACCCCAAGGGGACACGGCCCCGGGGCCAAACCCGACCGGACCGTCGCAGGCCGTGACGATCAGCGCAACCGCGCCGCGGCCAGAACCTCGCCCTGCCCGGCCTCCTGCACCAGCACCACGACCGGATCGTCCCCATCGAGCGGCACCGTCAGATAGAGCGGAGCGCGCAGGTCCCAGCCGGCGATCACCTGCCAGCTGGTGACGATATTGGCGTAATCGGCCACCCGGCCGGCGTTCTCGCCATCCAGGATATCGACCGTCGCCTCGGGGCGGTAGCGGACCAGTTGCACCGTATAGGGACCACCGGCGCTGGGCACGGGCGGCGGCACCGCCGCGGTGTCGGCCTGCGGCTGGCTGCGATTTTCGGTCTCGGCCGGGGCGCCCATGCTCAACGTGCCCACGACCGAATTCAGTTGCACACCCGCCGCCGCCGAGCGGCGCGACGCCATCACCACCTGCGGCGCGGCATCGGCGGCGGGAACCGCACTGATCTCCAGCGCGCCGGCATCGGTGCGGGTCAGCGACAGCGTGACCTCTGGCGGGCGGGCGTGCTGGCTCAGGATCGTGTCCAGAACCTCGTCCACGCGGAAACCTTCGAGCACCTGGGTGCCATTGATGACCACCTGCGGGGTGTAAATCGTGGAATGACCGAAGCGGCGCGCATAGCGTTGCTGGCGTTCGGTAAAGGCGCGGTCGGCAAACGTGTCGGCCCAGCCGATATAGTCCCAGTAATCCACATGCAGCGCCAGGGCGACGACGTCGTCGCGCTGCGCCAGATCCACCATCATGTCGTCGGCAGGCGGGCACGAGGCACAGCCCTGCGCGGTGTAAAGCTCCAGCAGGACGGGATGATCGACGACCGCCGCACCAGACCCGGCACCAGACCCGGCGTCAGCCGGTTCCGCGACCGGCGCGGGCGCCGGCGCCGACTGGGCCCGCACCGGGCCGGGCGGCACCAACACCAGCAGCAGCGCGACCAACCACCCGGACGCGGCCTGCGCACCGTTGCGCAGCTTTCCCTCAGCCCGCGATCTCGCGATCAGCGCCATGCACCCCACTCCTGAAGACTGCGTCTAATGAACCGGCAAATGACCCACGACGCAAGCCGGGGCAAGACCGGGGCCAGCGGCCTACACCAGCTTGTGACAGCCTGGCAACGCCCTGTGACCGCCCTCTGGACGCACCGCGAGGGGTTCCAGGCTTTTTTGTGCACAATGGTATACAAAATACGCCCGCCCCCCTTGATCGGCGGCAGCAGATAAGGCATGAGCAGCCTCAGCCAAACCCCTCTTGACCCGAAGGGAGCCTCCCCATGACCGTGATCGTCGGAAAAGACACCGCCAAGACGCGCAAATCGCTGAGCGTCGGCGGCAAGACCCTCGCCTATTATTCGATCCCCGCCGCGCAGGCCGCGGGCCTGGGCGATTTCAGCCAGCTTCCGGCCTCGCTGAAGGTGGTGCTGGAAAACATGCTGCGCTTCGAGGATGGCGGTTTCACCGTCTCGATCGACGACATCAAGGCCTTTGCCGAATGGGGCGCGAACGGCGGCAAGAACCCGCGCGAAATCGCCTATCGCCCGGCCCGCGTGCTGATGCAGGACTTCACCGGCGTGCCCGCCGTGGTGGACCTGGCGGCGATGCGCGACGGCATCAAGGCGCTTGGCGGTGACGCACAGAAGATCAACCCCCTGGTGCCCGTCGATCTGGTCATCGACCATTCGGTCATGATCGACGAGTTCGGCAATCCCCGCGCATTCCAGAGGAATGTCGATCTGGAATATGAACGCAACATGGAACGCTATCAGTTCCTGAAATGGGGTCAGGGCGCGTTCCAGAACTTCCGCGTGGTGCCCCCGGGCACCGGCATCTGCCACCAGGTGAACCTGGAATACCTGGCCCAGACCGTCTGGACCGACAAGGACCAGACCGGCACGGAAATCGCCTATCCCGACACGCTGGTCGGCACCGACAGCCACACCACCATGGTCAACGGCGCGGCCGTCCTGGGCTGGGGTGTCGGCGGGATCGAGGCCGAGGCGGCGATGCTGGGGCAGCCGATCTCGATGCTGATCCCCGAGGTCGTCGGCTTCCGGCTGACCGGCAAGATGGTCGAAGGCACCACCGGCACCGACCTGGTGCTGAAAGTCGTGCAGATGCTGCGCAAGCACGGCGTGGTCGGCAAGTTCGTCGAATTCTACGGCGAGGGGCTGGATCATCTGCCGCTGGCTCAGCGCGCCACCATCGCCAACATGGCCCCCGAATACGGTGCGACCTGCGGCTTCTTCCCGATCGACGACGAAACCCTGCGCTACCTGCGCAACACCGGCCGCGACGAGGCCCGCGTGGCCCTGGTCGAAGCTTACGCCAAGGAAAACGGCTTCTGGCGCGGGGCGGATTATGCGCCGATCTACACCTCGACGCTGGACCTGGACATGGGCACCATCGTGCCGGCGATTTCGGGGCCCAAACGCCCGCAGGATTACCTGCCGCTGACCGGTGCCAAGGCGGCCTTTGCCAGGGAAATGACCGAGACCTTCAAGCGCCCGCTGGACAAGGCCGTCGCGGTCAAGGGCGAAGACTATGCGATGACCTCGGGCAAGGTGGTGATCGCCTCGATCACCTCGTGCACCAACACCTCGAACCCCTATGTGCTGATCGGCGCGGGGCTGGTGGCGCGCAAAGCCCGCGAACTGGGCCTGAACCGCAAGCCCTGGGTGAAGACCTCGCTCGCACCCGGATCGCAAGTCGTGCAGGAATACCTTGCGGCCGCCGGCCTGCAGGACGATCTCGATGCCATCGGCTTCAACATTGTCGGCTTCGGCTGCACCACCTGCATCGGCAACTCGGGACCGCTGCAACCGGAAATCTCGGCTGCGATCGCCGAGGGCGATCTGGTCGCCACCGCGGTGCTGTCGGGCAACCGCAACTTCGAGGGCCGCATCAGCCCCGACGTGCGCGCGAACTACCTGGCCTCGCCGCCGCTGGTCGTGGCCTATGCGCTGGCCGGTGACATGAACATCGACCTGACGACCGAACCCCTGGGCACCGGCAAGGACGGCCAGCCCGTCTATCTGAAAGACGTATGGCCCACCGACAAGGAAATCGCCGATCTGGTGGACCGTGTCGTGACCCGGGCGGCCTTCCAGTCCAAATACGCCGATGTGTTCAAGGGCGACGCCAAATGGCAGGCGGTCGAAGTCGCCGGCGGGGAAACCTATGACTGGCCGCCGACCTCGACCTATATCCAGAATCCGCCCTATTTCCGGGGCATGAGCGCCGAGAAAGGCCATATCCGGCCGATCGAGGGCGCGCGCGTTCTGGCGCTGCTGGGCGACATGATCACCACCGACCACATCTCTCCCGCGGGCTCGTTCAAGGCGACGACGCCGGCCGGGAAATACCTGACCGAACGCCAGGTCCCAGTAAAGGACTTCAACAGCTACGGCTCGCGCCGCGGCAACCATGAAGTCATGATGCGCGGCACCTTCGCCAACATCCGCATCAAGAACGAGATGCTGGACGGAGTCGAGGGCGGCTATACCAAGGGCCCCGACGGTCAGCAGACCTCGATCTACGATGCGGCGATGGATTACATCGCGCAAGGCACCCCGCTGGTCGTGATCGGCGGCATTGAATACGGCGCGGGGTCATCGCGCGACTGGGCGGCCAAGGGCACCAACCTGTTGGGCGTCAAGGCGGTCATCGCCGAAAGCTTCGAGCGTATCCACCGCTCGAACCTGGTCGGCATGGGGGTCATCCCGTTCGAATTCACCGGCGGCGATACCCGCAAGTCGCTGGGCCTGACCGGCGACGAGGTGATCGCGATCGAGGGGCTGTCGGATGACATCAAGCCGCTGTCCGCGGTGCCCTGCACGATCACCTACAAGGACGGCACGGTGAAGACGATCACCCTGAAGTGCCGGATCGACACGGAAATCGAGGTCGATTACGTCAAGCATGGCGGCGTGCTGCACTATGTGCTGCGCGACCTGGCCAAAAGCTGACCGGTCCGAAATTCCGGAAAGGCCCCGCCCCGTGGCGGGGCCTTTTCCTTTGGCCGGCGGCGCAGGGGGGCCAGCCCCCCTCTTGCCTGCGGCAATTCACCCCCCGGGATATTTCCGGCACAAAGAGGGGGCATTCGCGAAGAAATCCCTCGAACCCGTCACGCCTGGCAACCGGGCAGCCCGGGGGCCGCTGAATTCCCCCTTGGACCACGGCGCGAAAATCCAGTAAATACCCCCGACTCCGCGCGTTTCGCGACCCACCTCAGGCAAGGGCCCCTTCCGCCGATGGCAAGCCTCAACGACATCCGCTCGACCTTTCTCGACTATTTCCGCCGCCAGGGCCATGCGGTCGTGGACAGCTCGCCGCTGGTTCCCCGCAACGATCCGACGCTGATGTTCACGAACTCGGGCATGGTCCAGTTCAAGAATGTCTTCACCGGGCTGGAGCACCGCGACTACAACCGCGCCACCACAGCGCAGAAATGCGTGCGCGCAGGCGGCAAGCACAACGACCTGGACAATGTCGGCTACACCGCGCGGCATCACACCTTCTTTGAAATGCTGGGGAATTTCAGCTTCGGCGACTATTTCAAATCGGATGCGATCCCCTTTGCCTGGGAATTGCTGACCAAGGATTTCGACATCCCCAAGGACCGCCTCCTGGTCACGGTCTATCACACCGACGACGAGGCGGCGAATATCTGGAAGAAGGTCGCCGGTCTGCCCGACAGCCGCATCATCCGCATTCCCACCGATGACAACTTCTGGCGCATGGGCCCGACCGGCCCCTGCGGCCCCTGCACCGAGATCTTCTTCGACCACGGCGACCATATCTGGGGCGGCCCGCCCGGATCGGCCGACGAGGACGGCGACCGGTTCATCGAGATCTGGAACCTCGTGTTCATGCAAAATGAGCAGCTCGACTCGGGCGCGATGATCGACCTGCCGCGCCAGTCGATCGACACCGGCATGGGGCTGGAGCGGATCGGCGCCCTGCTGCAAGGCAAGCACGACAACTACGACACCGACCTGATGCGCGGGTTGATCGAGGCCTCGGCCAACCTGACCGATGGCGCACCGGACGGCCCCGGCAAGACCCACCACCGGGTGATTGCCGATCACCTGCGCTCGACCTCGTTCCTGATCGCGGACGGGGTGATGCCCTCGAACGAAGGGCGCGGCTATGTGCTGCGCCGGATCATGCGCCGCGCCATGCGCCACGCGCACATGCTGGGCGCGCAGGACCCGGTGATGTTCAAACTGGTGCCCGCGCTGGTGCGCGCCATGGGCGGCCATTACACCGAACTGAAACAGGCCGAGGCGCTCATCACCGAAACGCTGCGGATCGAGGAAACGCGCTTCCGCCAGACGCTGGACCGCGGGCTGAAGCTGCTGGACGGCGAACTGGACAAGCTGGCCGACGGCGCCGACCTGCCCGGCGAGGCGGCGTTCCGCCTGTATGACACCTTTGGCTTTCCGCTGGACCTGACACAGGACGCGCTGCGCGAAAAGGGCCGCGCGGTCGATACCGCCGGGTTCGAGGCAGCGATGGCCGAACAAAAGGCCAAGGCCCGCGCCAGTTGGGCCGGCTCGGGCGAGGCCGCGAACCAGGCGATCTGGTTCGACGTCGCCGAAAAGCACGGCGGGACCGAGTTTCTGGGCTATGACACCGAAACCGCCGAGGGGCAGGTGCTGGCGCTGGTCGAGGGCGACACGCTGGTGGACGCGGCCTCGGGCCTGGTCTCGGTCGTGGTGAACCAGACCCCCTTCTACGCCGAATCCGGCGGCCAGGTCGGGGACACCGGGTTCCTGCGCTGGGACGGCGGCGAAGCGCAGATCACCGACACGCGCAAGGTGAACGGCGTCTTCGTCCACGCGGCTCAGGTGCTGCAAGGCACGCTGAAGCGCGGCGCGCCGGTCAAGCTCGAGGTCGATCACATCCGTCGCCGCGCGATCCGCGCGAACCACTCGGCGACCCATCTTCTGCACGAGGCCCTGCGCCGTGCCCTGGGCGACCACGTCGCGCAGCGCGGGTCGCTCAACGCGCCCGATCGACTGCGCTTCGACTTCAGCCACGCCAAGGCCTTGTCGCCGGCGGAACTGGCCGGCGTCGAAATCGAGGTGAACGCGTTCATCCGCCAGAACGGCGCGGTCGAAACCCGCATCATGACCCCCGACGATGCGCGCGCGCTCGGTGCGCAGGCGCTGTTCGGCGAGAAATACGGCGACGAGGTGCGCGTGGTCTCGATGGGCCGGCTGCTGGACTCGGGCAAGGGTGCGCAGGGCAACACCTATTCGCTGGAGCTGTGTGGCGGCACGCATGTGACGCGCACGGGTGACATCGGGGCGTTCGTGATGTTGGGTGATTCGGCTTCGTCAGCCGGCGTTCGCCGGATCGAGGCCCTGACCGGCGATGCGGCGCTCAGCCATCTGCGGGCCCAGGAGAGCCGGTTGAGCGAGGTTGCCCAGCTCTTGAAGACACCGATGTCTGACGTGGTGGACCGCGTGAAATCCCTGGCCGAAGAACGTCGTCAATTGGCCAACGAGGTGGCGCAACTCAAGCGCGATCTGGCCATGGGCGGCGGCGGCGGTGGCGGTGGCGTTGTCGAGGCCAAGACTGTCAATGGTATCAAGGTTCTGTGCCAGATCCTGACCGGGGTCACCGGCAAGGACCTGCCGGCCATGGTGGACGCGCTGAAAGGCCGGATCGGTTCGGGCGTGGTGGTGTTGATCGCCGACACCGGGGCAAAGCCCGCGGTCGCGGCCGGGGTGACGGCCGACCTGACCGCACGGATTTCAGCGGTTGACGTGCTCAGGGCCGCGGTGGTGGAACTGGGTGGCAAGGGTGGCGGCGGCCGCGCGGACCTCGCACAGGGTGGCGGCACCGATATGGCTGGCGCCGAGCAGGCGATCGCCGCGGCCGAAGCCTTGGTCGGGAGGGTATGAGATGACGAAAAAGGCGCTCTGGATTGCCCATGTGGCCGTGACGGATGCCGAGGCCTATGCCCGCTATGCCGAGGGCGCTGGCCCGGCGATTGCGGCGCATGGCGGCAAGTTCATCGCCCGTGCGGCGCGGTATGTGACGCTCGAAGGGGCGGATCGCGCGCGCCATGTGGTGAGCGTTTTTCCATCCCTCGAGGCGGCCGAGGCCTGCTATCACTCGCCGGCCTATCAGGCGGCGCTGGATCATGCCCGCGGGGCATCGGTTCGGGATCTGGTCATCGTCGAACTCGTTGACGACGCGAGCCTCTAGCACCACGGTCTTCGTCGGCCAAGGGGCAGATCCAGCCCCTCGGATATCCTGGCGGGCGGCTTGTGCGGTCCGCCCCGATCCGGGAAATCTGGTATCCCCCAGGTCGCCTGGAGCCTGCCGGAGGTCACCAGCGCAGGGGGCGCGGCGCGTTGCAATTTGACACGCGGGCCCGCCAGGCATTCACCCAGGCATTCACGCGGACGCGATGGCCCCTGCGCGGTCAGTCTGACGGATCGGCCGATTCCCTGGCCACTGCCGACGTGACCACCTTTGCCAATCTGTCGCCGTTGCGCACCGTGCCGTCGGTCACGATGCTGCACAGGACGCCGCGCAACCGCAGCGGGGGATTGCCCGGCGCGGTGATCCAGTCCTTGGCATCCGCGCCATAGCGCGCCTTCCATTTCACGCAAGCGTCGTTGAACACGCTCGATACGCGCAACACCACCTCGCCTGCGCGCAGCAACTGGCCCTCGGGAAGGTTGGCGACACTCAGGTCCATGTCCACGACAAACGTATCGCCGGGGTGCGGCGTCCGCGCGCGGTCACG
>Ga0116152_10000142_pt1 | contig 55578 bp, 40 predicted proteins | sample AD_UKC119_MetaG_FD_89894 | JGI IMG/M metagenome (GOLD analysis project Ga0116152, IMG submission 89894) | Active sludge microbial communities of municipal wastewater-treating anaerobic digesters from Hong Kong - AD_UKC119_MetaG | ecosystem: Engineered > Bioreactor > Anaerobic > Digestate...
GAACTCGCCCATCTGCGATGGGCTCAGACAGCCCTCGCGCTGATCGGTTTTGGCCCTGCGGTGCTCGGCTGCACCAAGGGGTCAGGGAGTGCGCCCCAACCCCGTTGACGCCGCCGGAAATCGCGAGAAGCGCAGGGAACCCCTCGCCACCGGCGAGGGGCAAGTCGTCGGGTGCCGTTTCTTCTGGTTACTCTTCTTTGGGCAAGCAAAGAAGAGTAACGCGGGTGCGCTGCGCCCAGCGCTTTCAAAACCGGCTGTGCGCCGCCGCGTGCATTCACCCCCCCCCGCAGCGGTCAGTGACACACAACAGCCCCCGCTTTGTTGATATATTTCCGCCCCTGATCCACGGGTGAGCGGACCGATGAGCGACTTCCTGCAACGCGCCGAAGAACTGGTCGAGGCCGGGCGTTACCTGTACGGCCGCGACATGGTGCCTGCGACCAGTGGCAACTTCTCGGCCAGGCTCAGCGACGGTACTTTCGCAGTGACGGTTTCCGGTCGCCACAAGGGCAGGCTCACGGCCGCCGATATCATGCGCATCGACGCCGACGGCCGTTCGCTGGACGGACGCCAGCCATCTGCCGAAACCGGCCTGCACACCCAGATCTATGCGCGATTTCCGCAGGCCCGGGTGGTACTGCACCCGCATTCGGTGAATGCGACGGTGCTGTCGATGATGTCGTCTGACTCACTGCTGTTGCAGGACTACGAACTGCTCAAGGCTTTCCCCGGCGTGGTCACGCATGACTGCTGCGTGCGTATCCCGGTATTCGGCAACGACCAGGATATCGCCCGGCTCGCCGCCACCGTCGATGCACGCCTGGCCGGGCACTGCGATGCGCCCGGCTACCTGATCCGGGGGCACGGCTTCTACACCTGGGGCGATTCGATGGAGGATGCCTTGCGCCACGTCGAGGCCTTCGAGTTCCTCTTTACCTGCGAACTGCGTATGCGAGGCAAATGAAATGACCGCATTGACCATCCAGAATACCGACGGCCGGACACTGCAGACACTCCGTGATCACGCGGCAATCGCCGCAGCACTCGGTGAGCTGGGTGTACAGTTCGAGCGCTGGCAGACCGAGCAGCCGCTGCCAGACGATGCCGACCAGGCGGCAGTGCTGGCGGCATATCGAGAGGATGTCGCGAAGCTCAATGCACAATACGGCTTCCAGTCTGTCGATGTCGTCGCGCTCGGGGCCGATCACCCGCAGAAGGCGGAGATGCGCCAGAAGTTCCTGAACGAGCATACACATGCCGATTTCGAGGTGCGTTTCTTCGTCGATGGCAGCGGCCTGTTCTATCTGCACGTCGGCGACAGGGTCTACCTTGTGTTGTGCGAAAAGGGCGACCTGATCAGTGTGCCGGCCAATACCACGCACTGGTTCGACATGGGCACGAACCCGCACTTCAAATGCATCCGTTTCTTCACCACACCGGATGGCTGGGTCGGTGAGTTCACCGGCAGCGACATCGCGACGCGTTTTCCCGATTTCGACACCTTCGTCGCCGGCCTCGCATGATCCAGGCGATCTTGACCGACATCGAGGGGACCACGTCGTCGATTTCGTTCGTCAAGGACGTGTTGTTCCCGTACGCACGCGAGAACCTTCACGATTTCGTGTATGCGCACGCCGACGAGACACCAGTCAGACAGGCACTGGACGATGTCGACAACGCGGTTGGCAGGTTGCTGAGCACCGAAGAGGCGATCGAGCAACTGATCGCGTGGATAGACGACGATCGCAAGATCACACCGCTGAAAACCCTGCAGGGCCTGATCTGGGAGGCCGGCTATCGTGATGGTGACTTTCACGGCCACATTTACCCCGATGCGGTGGACCAGCTGCGCCGCTGGCAGGCCGAGGGCATACGACTCTACGTCTATTCGTCGGGCTCGGTGTACGCGCAGAAACTTCTGTTCGGCCACACCACACATGGCGACCTCAATCCCCTGTTCAACGGCCATTTCGATACCTTGACAGGCGCCAAGACAGACGCAGCCTCGTATCGGCGCATCGCCGAACGTATCGGCCTCCCGGCCGCATCGATCCTGTTCCTGTCGGATATACCCGCCGAGCTCGACGCGGCGCGCGATGCAGGCATGGCAACCACCCAACTGGTACGCGATACCGACACCGCGCATTCGACGCATCCTCGCGCTGCCGGGTTCGACGAAATCAGCGTTGGTTGAACGGTGCTGTGGCGGGCAATTGCACGGGGGTATCGTGTCACCGTTGTGACCCGTCCCGGCGATGAATTCCTGCTCTGCAAATAAGCACCAGTTGTGCCAAAGTTGTGCAGGCGCCCGGGCCACCGGCACGGACCCTGCCGCTGCGGCAGCGCTGCAGCGCCGGCAACGGCAGTAGAACGACAGCGCGCACGTTTTTTGCAAACATCCGATTCACGGCCCCGGCCGCACCCAAATCAGGCAACGGAACAGAAACTATGCCCTCCGACATCGCCGTCTACGGTCTCGGCGTCATGGGACGCAATATCGCCCTCAACATGCTCGACCACGGGCTCAGGGTGACGGTATACAACCGCACGGCCGCGGTCACTGAGGCATTCGTCGCCGCGATACCGGCCGATACCCCGCTGCACGCCAGCTTCGACCTGGCCGATCTGGCCGATTCCCTGGCCCGTCCACGCGTGATCTTTCTGATGGCCACCGCCGGCAAGGTCGTCGACCTGGTGATCGACAGCCTGCTGCCGCATCTCGAGGAGGGTGACGTCATCATCGATGGCGGCAACTCCTATTTCCAGGACAGCCAGCGGCGCTGGGAGGCCTTGCGCGAGCACGGCATTCGATTCCTCGGCATGGGTATTTCGGGTGGCGAGGAAGGCGCCCGTCACGGTCCCTCTATCATGCCGGGCGGTGACCCACAGGCGTGGCCGCTGGTCCGCGACATGTTCCAGCGCATTGCCGCGAAGGCCGATGACGGAGAGCCGTGTTGTCGCTGGGTGGGCGAAGGCGGGGCCGGTCATTACGTGAAAATGATCCACAACGGCATCGAGTACGGCGACATGCAGCTGATCGCCGAGGCCTGGCAGTTGATGCGCGACGGCCTGGGCATGACGGCAGTAGAGATCGCCGAGACCTTTGCGCGGTGGAACCGGGGGGTGTTGTCGTCTTACCTGATCGAGATTACCGCGGCGATCCTCAGGGTCACCGAGACTGACGGCACCCCGCGCGTCGACCACATCCTGGACGCGGCCGGACAGAAGGGCACCGGGCGATGGACCGCGATCGACGCCCTGGAGGTCGGCGTGCCGCTGACGCTGATCAGCGAGGCGGTGTTCGCACGCACCCTGTCGTCGATGAAAGACGAGAGGGTCGCCGCAGCGCAAAAGCTGGGGGGTATCACGCCTGGGTTCAGTGGCGATCGCACACGTATGCTCGATTCGATTCACGACGCCCTGTATGCGGCCAAGATCATCTCCTACGCACAGGGATTCCTGCAGATGCGCACAGCCGCAAACGAGTATGGCTGGACGCTCGAATTCGGTGAAATTGCATTGCTGTGGCGCGCCGGCTGCATCATCCGCAGTGGATTTCTAGATGACATCAAGAAGGCCTTCGACCGGCGTCGCGACCTGCCGAGCCTGTTGTTCGACGATTTCTTCGCCACAGCCCTGCGCGATGCGGCAGCCGGCTGGCGGGATGCAGTGATGCTCGGTGTGGCCAGCGGCATACCGCTGCCGGCACTCGGATCGGCATTGAGTTTCTACGACGGTTATCGCAGTGCCACCCTGCCCGCCAACCTGCTGCAGGCCCAGCGCGACTACTTCGGCGCCCATACCTACCGGCGTACCGACCGTGATCCCGATACCCACTGGCACACCCACTGGAGCGGCGATCAGTCCGAGGTCGTGATCGATGACTGAGGCGTGCACGCTGATCATCTTCGGTGCCACCGGCAATCTGGCGCAGGTCAAACTCCTGCCCGCGCTGTATCACCTCGAGGCCGCCGGACTGCTGTCATCCGGGGTCCGCATCGTGTGCTCCGGCCGCACAGAATTCAGCCAGGAAGGATGGCTCGAGCATGTGCGCAAGACCCTCTCCGAGCGTGCGCGCGACCCCCTGCAGGCGCCAGACTGCGACACGTTTTGCCGCCGCATGCACTACCACCAGGGTGACATCGCCGAACCCGACACCTTTCAGCGCCTTGCCGCCCTGCTGCGCGAACCCGGGTTCCCCGACAACCACGTGTTCTATGTCTCGCTGCCACCGGCCACCTATGGCGGTATCGTCGAGTCGCTGGACCAGCATGGCATGCTGCATGAAGACGGGGCCTGGCGGCGCGTCGTGATCGAGAAGCCCTTCGGCTCCAGCCTCGAGAGCGCACAGAACCTGCAACGCAAGATCAGTCGTCACCTGCGCGAAGACCAGACCTACCGTATCGATCACTACATGGGCAAGGCCATGGTGCAGAACGTGCTGGTATCGCGTTTCGCGAACCTGATGCTCGAACCCCTGTGGAACCGCAACTACATCGACCATGTACAGATCACCCGCACCGAGACCCTCGGTGTCGGCAGGCGAGCCGGCTTCTACGAAGGCACGGGCGCGTTGCGCGACATGTTGCAGAGCCACCTGATGCAGCTGATGGCGCTGGTCGCGATGGAGCCACCGGTGTCCATGGACGCAGACGAACTGCGCGACGAGAAGGTCAAGGTGCTCAAATCGATCCGCCCGATCCACCCGGCGGCGGTGGATTCGCAGGCATACCGGGCACAGTACGCGCGCGGCCACGTCGATGGCGTGAGCGTGCCCGCTTACCTCGAGGAACCCGGCGTCGCCCCCGACAGCGTGACGGAGACCTATGCGGCGCTGCGCCTGTACGTCGACAACTGGCGATGGCGCGACGTGCCGTTCTATCTGCGCACCGGAAAGCGCATGGCGGAGGCGCGCACCATGGTGGCGATCTGTTTCAAGCAGCCGCCCAAGCACTTCTTTCGCAGCGCCCACATCGAACGGCCACCCCCGAACTGGCTGATCATGAGCATCGCGCCAGAGGAGTCGCTGCGCCTGGAGATTTCGGTAAAGGAACCCGGGCCAGAGATGAAAACGCGCCAGATCAGCCTGGATGCACCTTTCCGCTGCGAACACCATGCCCGCACCGATGCGTATGAGGGGCTGCTGCTTGACGTGATCGAGGGCGACCGCTCATTGTTCCTGCGCTATGACGAAGTGGAGTGGGCATGGCGGATAGTCGATCCAGTGCTCGGCGTCTGGGCCAGCGAGCGCGACTACATACCAACCCATCCGGCGGGACAATGGGAGCCCGAGGAAGTGAGCCGAATATTCAACAGGGAACACCACCGTTGGCGCCACCTGGTGGATCCGGAATGAAGGGCGGGTCGAGCAGGATGCCGCCAGTTGCGGCGGCGATCGGATGTACGAGGTGACATGCCATGCTGACTGACTGGCAGACCGAGGTGGATGCGGCCGCCGTGGCGGACGCAGCCTGCAGGTTGATCGGAATAGCGGCGCGCGACGCCATCGCCGAACGCGGCAGGTTCCGCCTGGTGCTGGCTGGCGGCAGCACCCCGATGGCGACCTACAGACGGCTGGCCGCCAGTGATCAGAACTGGAAGCGCTGGTCCCTCTACTACGGCGACGAACGCTGCGTACCTGCCGATGACCCACAGCGCAACAGCTGGGCGGTAATCGCGACCGGTCTCCCGGAAAAGGCCGGGAAACATTTTCCGATCCCCGCCGAGCTGGGCGCCAAGGCCGCCGCCACCGAATACCGGGCGCGCATCAAGCCGGCGATGCCGTTCGACATGGTGCTGCTGGGCATGGGGGAAGACGGGCATACCGCGAGCCTGTTTCCCGGCCAGGACTGGCCGGACAAGACCGTATTTGCGGTAAAGAATGCGCCCAAGCCGCCGGCAGAACGGGTGACCCTGGGCATCAATGCGCTGCAGAACTGTCGTTCGATGCTTATCCTCGTCACCGGCGAACACAAGACTCACGCGGTGCAACAGTGGCGGGCCGGCGTCGAACTGCCGGTGGCGCGGGTCGGCGATATCGGACAAGCACGGGTCGTGATCGAAAGGAAGTGCCTCGAGCTTGCCACCGATCAAGCAAGCAACAGCGCAGTGGCGATAGATTGAAAGCAATGACGTCACTCGCAGCAGACATCGGCGGCACCTTCAGCCGGCTTTCCTGGCCATTTCCCGGGGGCAGCGAAGAACAGCGTTTCAGCAACGCCGACTTCGAAAGCCTGGAGGCCGTGATCGACCACGGCATGGCGCTGCGTGGTATCGCGGGTGAAGCCATCGACGAGATGGTCCTGGCATTGCCCGGGCCGATCCACGTCGACCCCGTGGTCCTGACCAACATCAACTGGCGGGTGCAGCGTGCCGCACTGCAGCATCGCTATGGTGTCCGGCTCCTGACGATCGTCAACGACTTCCAGGCCGCGGCACTCGGCGCCATTGCCGAACCCTATGATCGCCTCAAGGTCCTGAATGCCGCCACGCCGGACGATGGCCCGGTGGTGGTGGCCGGCGCCGGCACCGGACTGGGCATGGCATGGCTGCCCAGTGCGGACGTTGGCGGCCTGCCGCGCGCCACCGAAGGCGGCCATCTCGACTTTGCGCCGAACAGCGCACGCGAACTGGCATTACTCCGTTGGCTCAGCGAACGCTATGGGCACGTCTCGTATGAGCGTATCCTGAGCGGTGACGGCCTGCTCGATACCTATCGGTTCTTTGCCGGGGGCGGCGGACAGGCGGCAACGCCTGCGCAGATCAAGGCGCTGGCAGACAGTGGCGACGGAAGCGCGGGTGACGCGATTCGTTTGTTCGTCGACGTGTTCGCAGGCTACGCCGGAAACCTGGCGCTGGCGTTCAACCCGGGCGCAGGCATCTATCTGTGCGGTGGACTCACCGCGCATCTGGCGGACTGGTTCGACCCGACCGCCTTTGCAATTGCCTTTTGCAACAAGGGCCGCATGGCCGACGTCGTACGACGAATTCCGGTTTTTCTCGTCACCCGGCAGGATACCGGCCTGACAGGGGCGAAAGCGATTTTGAAAAAGGAACTACAGGGCAGAGCGACATGACAAGCAGTAAGGAACAGCACCATCTGTACAAGTACTACGTCGAACCCCAGGCCGTAAGCGACCTGACGCGCCGCACCCTGGTCTTGGTGCTGGCCGGGGGTGAGGGCTCGCGACTCAAAAACCTCACCAAGTGGCGAGCCAAGCCGGCGGTACCCTTCGGCGGCAAGTACCGGATCATCGACTTTGCGCTGTCCAATTGCATCAACTCCGGACTGCGTCGTATCGGGGTGCTCACCCAGTACAAATCGCACTCACTGATCCGTCACCTGCAGCGTGCCTGGGGCTTCATGCGCCCGGAGATCGGCGAGTTCGTCGAGATCATACCGGCGCAGCAACGCCTTCGGCCGGAGTGGTACCAGGGTACCGCCGATGCGATCTACCAGAACCTGGATATCGTTTACCGCCACGAACCGGACTATGTGCTGGTCCTGGGCGGCGATCACATCTACACGATGAACTATGCCAAGATGCTGGCCGCGCATGTCCAGGCGGAAGCTGAACTGACGATCGGCTGTATCGAGGTGCCGGCCGATGAGGCCAAGGCGTTCGGCGTGATGTCGGTCGACGAGGACTACCGGATCACCCGATTTGCCGAAAAGCCCACCGACCCCGAGTGCATACCCGGCAAGCCGGGTATCGCGCTGGCCTCGATGGGCATCTACATCTTCTCTATGGAGTTCCTGACCAAGGCGTTGATTCATGATGCCGAAGACGAGGCATCGGCGCACGATTTCGGCAAGGACATCATTCCCGCCGCCATCGAGAACGCCAAGTCCATTGCCTATCCGTTCCTGAACAACCTCGGCGAGCCGGCGTACTGGCGCGACGTGGGTTCTTTGTATTCCTACTGGAAGGCCAACATCGAACTGTGCGACATCGAACCCGAACTCAACCTCTATGAACGCGATTGGCCGATCTGGACCTACCAGGCACAGAGCCCGCCGGCAAAGTTCGCGTTTGACGACGAGGAGCGGCGCGGCCAGGCTATCGACTCACTGGTGGCAGGCGGCTGCATCATCTCCGGCGCCAAGGTCAAACGTTCAGTGATCTTCTTCAACACTCAGATCGAGACGGGGTCTTACGTAAAGGAAAGCGTCATCCTCCCCAAGGTGCGCATCGGTCGGAACTGCAAGCTGACACGCTGTGTCGTGGACAAGGGCACGGTGATTCCGGACGGCCTGGAGATCGGCATCAACCCCGATGAAGACCGCAAGCGCTTCCTGGTGACCGACGAAGGCATTACCCTGGTCACCCCAGGCATGATGAACCAACGCCTGCACTACGAGCGCGACTGAACCATGACCACCACCACTTCACCGCACATCAATCTGGTGCTGTGTTGGCATATGCACCAGCCCTGGTACCGCGAGAGCCAGGACGGGGACTATTGCCTGCCCTGGGTCTACCTGCATGCGTTGAAGGACTATGTAGACATGGCGGCTCACCTGGAAGCGCACCCGAAGATGCGCTGCGTGGTGAACTTCACACCGGTTCTGCTCGAACAGCTCGACGACTATGGACAGCAGTTCAAGCGGCACCTGAAGACCGCAAGCCGCTTTTCGGATCCGCTGCTGAACCTGCTCGCAGGCGTTGAACCTATACCGTCGGATGCGACTGAACGTGTCGAGATCGTACGCGCCTGCCGGCGCGCGCACGCACCACTGATGATCGACGTCTACCCGCGTTTTCGCGGCCTGTTCGACATGGTGATGTCTTTCGACGGCAAACGGGTCGACGAAGACCGTCTGTCCTATATGAACGAGCAGTTCTTTCTGGACCTGCTGGCTTGGTACCACATCGCCTGGCTGGGCCACTCGCTGAAACAGCTGCCGCGCGTCAAGGCATTGCTGGAGCACGAGACCGCGTTCGACCCGGCGACGCGGCGCGAGCTGTTGCAGATAATGTGGGAGGCGTTCGACGGGTTGTTCGAGCGCTATCGCAAGCTGGCGCAGAGCGGGCAGATCGAGCTGTCGATGACGCCGTACGGTCACCCGATCGTGCCACTGCTGATCGACCTCGACTCCATGCACGGCGCCCTGCCCGAGGCGCAGGGGCCCATAGAGGACAAATATCCTGGCGGCCTCGAACGCGCACGCTGGCATATGCGTGAGGGCCTTCGGGTATTCGAACACTACCTCGGTTGCCGCCCGCAGGGCGTGTGGCTGTCGGAGGGCGGTGTCAGCAGCGACGCACTGAAGCTACTGGACGAATTCGGCATGGCCTGGAGTGCCTCGGGAGAGGGTGTATGGCACAACAGCCGGTTTCTGTCGGGCCTCGAGGCCAACGGCGAACAGGCGAGGCGCAGCCTGTTCTGTGCTCACGAGGTGCAGGGATGCGAGACACGCATGTTCTTCCGTGACGACGGGCTGTCCGACATGATCGGTTTCGAGTACCAGCAATGGAACGCCGGTGATGCCGCGGCCGATTTTGGACAGCACCTCAGGAATATCGCCAACTACCTGGGTGATCGCTGCAACGAGCACGTGGTCAGCGTCATCCTGGACGGCGAGAACGCCTGGGAGTATTACCGGGACAACGCCTTCCATTTCATCGGCGCGTTGTACGAGACACTGGCCAACAGCGCGCATATCCACCCGATCACCTTCACCGAGGCGCTCGATTACTGCCCGCCGCAGAAGCTGCCGGCACTGTGCCCTGGCAGCTGGGTGTACGGCTCCTTCTCCACCTGGATCGGCGAGGAAGACAAGAACCGTGCCTGGGACATGCTGGTAGAGGCCAAGAAAGTCTATGACCGGGTCACGGGCTCCCGGCGCATCACCGCGAAAGACCGGATAGACCTGGAACGCCAGTTGGCAATCTGCGAGGGGTCGGACTGGTTCTGGTGGTTCGGTGATCACAATCCGGCGGACAGCGTGAGCGATTTCGATCGTCTGTACCGCCAGCAGTTGACGAATCTCTACCAGATGCTCGGCGAAGAGGCGCCGCCGACGCTGGACCAGCCCATCTCGATCGGGGGTGGAAACGCGGAGAACAGCGGAACGATGCGACGCGGTCATGGATGAGGAAGCCGACGCCCGCCGAGCGGGCATCCTGCTGCACGTCACTTCGCTGCCATCGGGACGACTGAACGACGATGCGCGTCGCTGGCTGGATTTCATGGCGACAGCCGGACTGTCGGTGTGGCAGGTGCTGCCGCTGGTCATCCCGGACGCCAACGACTCCCCGTATCAGAGCCCGTCCGCATTTGCCACCGATCCACGGCTGCTGCCACGGCGCGACGAGCCGGTGAACCAGTCTGATTTCGAGGAATACTGCGTCAAGCATGCGCAATGGCTGGATGACTTCGCGCTGTTCCAGGTCATCAAGCGCCGCTACGGCCAGCAGTCCTGGGTCGACTGGCCGGATCCATGGCGCCACCGCGACACCAGGGCGTTGCGCACAACGCGCGAGCAGGCCGGGGCCGAGATCCTGCAGATCATGCAGCAACAGTATCGGCTGGATCGGGCATGGACCCGGATCCGCGGACATGCCCGGGATCTGGGCATCGAGTTGTTCGGCGACGTCCCGATCTTCATTGCCCATGACAGCGCTGACACCTGGTCGCGGCCGCAGGACTTTCTGCTCGACGACAACGGCCAGCCGACCCATGTGACCGGCGTCCCGCCAGACTATTTCGCCGAGTTCGGCCAGCGCTGGGGAAACCCGCACTACCGATGGGACAAGATGCAGGCGGATGGTTTCGCCTGGTGGATCGCACGCATGCAACGCCAGTACGAACTCTTTGACATGGTGCGTATCGATCACTTTCGCGGCCTGGTGGCGGTATGGATGATCGAAGCCGCCTGCCCGACCGCGGTCGAAGGATTCTGGGAAGACACCCCCGGCGACGCACTGCTCGCCAGGGTGCAGGATGCCTTCCCCAATCTGCACATCGTCGCCGAAGACCTCGGCATCATCACCGAAGAGGTGCGGGAGCTGCGGCGGAAGTACCATCTTCCCGGGATGGCAGTGCTGCAGTTCGCTTTCGACCATTTTGCTGACAATCCCCACAAACCGGCCAATATCACACCTGACACGATCGTCTATACCGGCACCCACGACAACGACACCTGCACCGGCTGGTTCAGCAAGCTGCAGGCGCATGAAAAGGCCTTCGTATTCCAGATCCTTGGCACTGAGCCAACGACCGACATCGCCGACCTGATGATCCGGACCGCAATGCAAAGCGAGGCCTCTCTTGCCATGGCGCCACTGCAGGACTTCCTCGGTCTGGGCAGCAAGGCACGCATGAACACCCCCGGTGTCAGCGAGGGCAACTGGCGTTGGCGATTCGAGTGGGACATGCTGCCCGAGACCTTACCGGAGCGAATCAGAAAAATGATTACCGAAAGCGGGAGGTTGTATGTCCGCTAAACTGCCCTATCCGCTGGCCATGCTGCAGCGTGGCGAATCCCATGACCCGTTCTCCCTGCTCGGCCGTCACGAGGACGGCGGGCACACCATGGTGCGCGCCTTCATGCCGAGTGCCGAGGAGGTGGAACTGGATGGCGTCGGGCCGATGCAACGGCTGCCCAATACGGACATATTCGAGATACGCCTCGAGCCGCAGCAGGCCGCAGCCCTGCCCAGGCACCACCGCCTGAACTGGGTGGAGAAAGCCGACAACCGCCGCTGCTCGGTGATTTCGCCGTACAGTTTCGACCTGCTGCTGCCCGACCTCGACCTGCACCTTTTCAACGAAGGCCGCCACCACCACATCTATCGCCTGCTCGGCGCCCATCACATGGAGATAGACGGGATCAGCGGCTGTCGCTTCGCGGTCTGGGCACCGGCGGTGCGACGTGCCAGCGTGGTCGGCGATTTCAACGGTTGGAACGGGCTGCGCCACCCGATGCGCAGCCGTGGCGGCTCCGGGGTCTGGGAGCTGTTCATCCCCGGACTGGTGCCGGGCGACCTTTACAAGTTCGAATTCATCAGCCACGCCGGGCACCGGCTGCTCAAGGCTGACCCCTACGGGCAGGCAATGACACTGCGTCCGGACACCGCCTCAAAGGCGGTCGCGGCAAGCACTTTCCAATGGCAGGACGGGGAATGGCTGGCACAACGCGCACATTGGCACTGGGCAAATGAGCCGCTGAGCATCTACGAGGTCCACCCGGGTTCCTGGCGACACGCGAGCGGCGGCGGCTTTCTCAACTTTCGCGAACTCGCCGATCAGCTTATCCCCTATGTGACGGACCTCGGCTATACCCATATCGAGCTGCTGCCGGTGATGGAGCACCCGCTGGATGAATCCTGGGGCTATCAGGTCTCGGGGTATTTTGCACCCAGTGCACGCTTTGGCACGCCTGACGACCTGCGTTACCTGATCGACCGCTGTCATACGGCCGGGGTAGGCGTCATCCTCGACTGGGTACCGGGCCACTTTCCCAAGGACGACTTCGCCCTCGCGCGGTTCACCGGAGACGCAGTCTACGAACACGCCGACCCGCGCATCGGCGAGCACCGTGAATGGGGGACGCTGATCTTCAACTACGGGCGGCGCGAAGTCGGCAATTTTCTGCTGGCGAATGCGGTGTACTGGCTGGAGGAATTTCACGTCGACGGCCTGCGGGTCGATGCCGTCGCATCGATGCTGTATCTGGACTATTCGCGAAACGACGGTGAATGGCTGCCGAACCAGTACGGCGGACGCGAGAACATCGAGGCGATCGAGTTTCTGCGCCATGTCAACGCTGTGCTGCATGCGCGCTTCCCCGGTGCACTGACGATCGCCGAGGAGTCCACCGCCTGGCCGATGGTGTCGCGACCAAACTGGATGGGCGGGCTCGGATTCAGCATGAAATGGAACATGGGCTGGATGAACGACACGCTGTCGTATATCGAGCTTGACCCGGTGCACCGCCGGTATCACCACGACAAACTGACCTTCAGCCAGATGTACGCCTATACCGAGAACTTCGTGCTGCCCTTGTCGCACGACGAGGTGGTGCACATGAAGCACAGCCTGCTCGACAAGATGCCCAACGACGCCTGGCAGAAGTTCGCCAACCTGCGCCTGCTTTTCGCGTGGCAATACGCCCATCCGGGCAAGAAGCTGCTCTTCATGGGCGGCGAACTGGCGCAATGGCACGAGTGGCGGCAGAGCGAGGAACTCGACTGGGCTTTGCTCCAGGAGGCCAACCACGGCGGCATCCACGACCTGGTGCGTGACCTGAACCGGCTCTATCGCACCCAGCCCGCGCTGCACCGGCACGACTTCGAACAGCAAGGCTTCGAATGGATCGACTGCCACGACAGCGACCGCTCGATTCTGACCCTGATCCGCCATGGTGACGGACAGTCTGTGGTCTGCCTGTTCAACTTCACCCCGGTACCGCGTGAGGGCTACCGCATCGGCTTGCCGGCAGCCGGGACTTACCGTGAAATACTGAATACGGATGCCGCGGTGTACGGCGGCAGCAACCTCGGCAACGCAGGCATGGTCATGGCCACCGCAGATCCGTGGCGCGACCGCCCCTGCTCCGCCCTGGTCGATCTCCCTCCCCTTGGGGCCGTATTCCTGAAACGCGAATAACAGCGATGAACGTAGTCTTCTGTGCCAGCGAGGCTTTTCCTCTGATCAAGACCGGCGGACTGGGCGATGTCGCCTACAGCCTGCCCAACGCGCTGGTCGGGCTCGGCGTCGACGTGCGGCTGGTGCTGCCCGCCTACCGGACGGTGCTGGGCAGAGTCGGACAGCTGCAGGTGCTAGGCTGGCTGAAACTGTCCGGCGGCCGCGAAGTACGGGTGTTTCAGGCCACACACGCGCAGGTGGCAGCACCACTGTGGCTGGTCGATATCCCGGAGCATTTCGATCGGCCGGGTGATCCCTACACCGACGCGACCGGCAAGGACTGGCACGACAACCCGGCGCGGTTCACGCTGTTCAGTGAGGCGGTATCCCGACTGGCGATGGACGAACTGGGCCTGGGCTGGCGCGCCGACGTTGTACATGCCAATGACTGGCAAACCGGCCTGGTGCCGGCGTTCCTGGCATTGCAGGCGGACGCCCCGCGTTCGCTGTTCACAGTCCACAACCTGGCCTATGACTGCCAGTTCGACTTCGGCACCTTCCACAGCATGCACCTGCCGGGCCACTGGTGGTCGGTGGACGGCGGCGAATACTATGGCCGTTTTTCGATGCTCAAAGCCGGGCTGGTGTTCAGCAACCTGATCACCACCGTCAGTCCGCGCTACGCACAGGAGATCCGCAGCGCGGAATTCGGTTACGGCTACGCCAGCATCCTGGAGGCCAACGCGGCCAAGCTGGTGGGCATACTCAACGGTATCGACGACGAGATCTGGAACCCTGGCACCGACCGCCACCTGGCGCAGCGATACCATGTCGACGGCAAGATCCGCGCGGGCAAACGGGCCAACCGGCAGGCATTGCTGCAGGCCTTCGACGCCCCCGCTGCGGCACTGCAGGCGGACGGCCCCCTGGTCGGCAATGTCGGCAGGCTGGTGCACCAGAAAGGTGTCGACCTGCTGCTTGAGGCGATCCCGGGGCTGCTCGACACAACGGACGCGCTGTTCGTGATCATTGGTTCCGGCGAGGTGGCGCTGGAACGCCAACTGAAGGGCCTGGCGCAGGCGCACCCCGAGCGCGTGTTCTGCCACATCGGTTACTCCGAGCCCCTTGCCCACCAACTCGAGGCAGGTTGCGACATCTTTGCGATGCCATCGCGTTACGAGCCCTGCGGACTCAACCAGATGTACAGCCTGCGTTACGGTACGCCGCCGGTCGTGCGCGAGACAGGTGGCCTAGCCGACACAGTGGAAGATGCGACACCACGCAGCATCGCGCGCGGCGAGGCAAACGGCTTCGTATTCAGCGACGCGAGCATGCCGGCACTTTCGCAGGCGCTGCAGCGTGCATTCGAACTCTACCGCCAGCCCAAGCAATGGATGAAACTGGTGAAACAGGGTATGCGTACGGATTTCAGCTGGCGGCACAGTGCCGAGGCATATCTGTCGCTGTACCGAGCGGATTGACGAGCAGGAGGTAACTCTCGTGGCCGAACAAGATACAACCGAAGCCTGTGTACTGCCCAACATGCGGGCGCTGCCGACCGATGCAGCATCCATCAGCAACGACATGAGCCGGTACCTTGAATACCATCTCGGCCGCTTTCTGGGCTGTGATCGCTTCTATCTGTACGAAGCCCTGACCTACACGGTTCGCGACCGAATCATGAGCGACTGGCGCAACACCTGGTGCAAACACCGCCGTGACGAGGTGCGCCGGGCACACTACCTTTCACTCGAGTTCCTGATCGGCCGCTCGCTGGGCAACCACCTGCTCAATCTCGAACTCGAGGAACCGGTCAATACCGCATTGCAGGATTTCGCGATATCGCTCGAGGAAATCCGCGACACCGAGCCGGATGCCGGCCTCGGCAACGGTGGCCTGGGGCGATTGGCGGCCTGTTTTCTCGACAGCTGCGCCACACTGGGCCTGCCGGTCACCGGTTACGGCCTGCGCTACCACTTCGGCATGTTTCACCAGCACATCGAGAACGGTTACCAGGTCGAGGACCCGGACCAGTGGATGCGTGACGGTCACCCATGGGAGGTCGAACGCCCCGAATATACCCAGACCGTCCGCTTCGGCGGCAGGACCGAGCATTTCCTCGATCAGAACCACAAGCCGCACACGCGCTGGGTGGATACCTGCGACGTCCTCGCGGTGCCATACGACGTCCCCGTATCCGGTTACCGCAATCACATAGTCAACACCTTGCGGTTATGGTCGGCATCGGCCACCGACGAGTTCAACCTCCTGGAATTCAATGCCGGCGACTATGCGGATTCGGTGGCAAGCAAGAATCAGGCGGAAAACATCACCATGGTGTTGTATCCGAACGATTCAAACGAAAACGGCAAGGCGCTGCGCCTGCGCCAGCAATACTTCCTGACCTCGGCCAGCCTGCAGGACGTGTTTCGCCAGTGGGGCAACCGGCCGTTGGCCGAATTTGCCGACTACAACGTGTTTCAGCTCAATGACACGCACCCGAGCATCGCCGTGGCGGAGATGATGCGCATCCTGCTCGACGATCCCGACAAGCGCCTGGAATGGAATGAAGCCTGGGACATCACCCGCAATTGCATGGCCTACACCAACCACACGCTGCTGCCGGAGGCGCTCGAACGCTGGCCGGTACGCCTGTTTGCCCAGCTGCTGCCGCGGTTGCTCGAGATCATCTATGAGATCAACGCGCGTTTCCTGTGCAGCGTGCGCCAGCGCTGGCCCGGTGACAACGACCGCGTGCGCCGCATGTCACTGATCGAGGAAGGCCCGGAGCCCCAGGTACGTATGGCCTGGCTCGCCATCGTCGGCAGTTTCTCGGTCAACGGCGTGGCGGCACTGCACTCGGATCTGTTGATCCACGGCCTGTTCAAGGATTTCCACGACCTCTGGCCGGAGAAGTTCAACAACAAGACCAACGGCGTCACTCCGCGCCGCTGGCTGGCCATGGCGAACCCGGCCCTCGCCGAACTGCTGACCGAAAAACTTGGTGACGGCTGGCAGGCCGACCTCGGCCGCCTGTCGGACATGCGGCCGCTGGCGGAAAACGGTGACAAGGCGTTCATGCGGCGCTGGCAGGAGATCCGCCGCCAGAACAAGGAGCGCCTGGCCGACATTGTCCTTGAGCGCACCGGCGTCGCGTTCGATCCCTCGGCGCTGTTCGACATCCAGGTCAAGCGAATCCACGAATACAAGCGCCAGCTGCTCAACGTGCTGCATGTGATCCACCTGTACAACCGGATCCGTCATGGCGATACCGAAAACTGGGTCAATCGATGCGTACTGATCGGCGGCAAGGCCGCTCCCGGATACCAGCGGGCGAAAGAGATCATCAAGCTGATCAACAATGTCGCGGCCGTGGTCAACCACGATCCTGCGGTCGGCGACCGGCTCAAGCTGGCATTCCTGCCCAACTACGGCGTCACCAAGATGATGCACATCTGCCCGGCCGCAGACCTGTCGGAGCAGATATCAACCGCCGGCAAGGAGGCCTCAGGGACCGGCAACATGAAGTTCATGATGAACGGCTCGATCACCATCGGCACCTATGACGGTGCCAACATCGAGATCATGGAGGCGGTCGGCTCAGACAACTTCTTCCTGTTCGGCCTCAGGGCGGACGAGGTCAGAGACCTGCGCAACCACTATGCCCCGCAGCGCTACATCGACAACGACAACGACCTCGCGCAGGTAATGGGCCTGCTCGAGAGCGATCACTTCAGTGCCGTCGAACCGGGCCTGTTCCGTGGCATCATCGACAGCATCAAGAGCCCGGACGACCCGTGGATGACGCTCGCCGATTTCCGCAGCTATGTCGAAGCGCAGCACCGCGCCGAAATGGCATGGCGGGACCAGGAGGCCTGGACACGCATGAGTATCCGCAACTGTGCGGCCAGTGGCGGTTTCTCCACCGACCGCACGATCGCCGAGTACAATCGTGATATCTGGCGTCTCAAGTCGTTCAAGTGAACGTGGTCAGGCAGGTACGATTCAGTGCGGCGACTCGCCGGCGAGTTTGAAGCGCGCACTGCGGGTCTCGGGGCCGAGCAGCACACGTTGATGTGAATACGTCAACTCGATCTCATCACCCGGCCGCTTGTCGATGGTCTGGATCTTGACGTCGGCGAAATGGTGGATGGGCTGGCCGTCGATACTGACGATGAGGTCACCCTCGCTGACGCCCGCCTGCTGGGCCGGGCTGTCATGCCCGAACCCTTTGACGAAAACACCATCCTCACGCTCGTCGAGGAAGACGCCCATCAGCCCGGCGGGCGGCAGGTTTTCGTCGTTTGCCAGCACCAGATAGTCGGCCTCGTTGGAGAGTGTCGAGGACGGGCTGAACGTTGCGATGGTGGTCCCACGGATGCCGGTACGTCTTGTCACACGCGCGGGAATACCGGCACGTGTACTGACGTGGCCTTTGCCGGCCAGCACCAGGATGCGCCCCGCCGGATGCTGCTGCAGGTAGGCGGCAACCCGCTGCGCCATGCTCTCGTCCCAGGTCAGTTGCACCTCGAGAAAGCGCTGGAACTGTGCATCCTCGGATTGGTGCAGATCGAAGATCTCGCGCAGCAGTTCCTCGTAGGTCTTGTCGCTGAAGTCATAGTCATCCGGCAGCTCCCTGCGCAGTTCCCCGGAGAGGCCGTCGATACCGACACGCCGGATCTCCGAGGTCAGTTCCTGATCGGCGTTGAGTGCAATGATCGGAATACCATTTTCCCTGGCGAAGCGCACGATCGGACGGTACAGGCGATAATCGAACCGCCAGCGCTCGTAATATTCCGTGTCGCGCAGGAATTCCGCCTCGCTGATCCTGCCGGCCAGGTAGTCATCGAGTACCGGTTGGAATCGCGCCTGGAACCACTCCACGCCAACGGCCAGCTCGCCCTCGTGAGCCGCCATCGCGCGCAGGACATCGAGCTGCAGCACATGGTCACCATAGGCTGTATGGGTCTCACCCACATAGACCAGGCGTTCGTTGCGCAGCTTCGTCATCAGTTCCGGCAGGGTTGCGGATTTCGCCGGTTCGACAACAATCGGGGGCATTGCCGCGGTGCGCTCGCCGGCCTCCGCTTCCACCATCGTGAGTACTGCCATGACAAATCCATTCGCCACCAAGACCAGCATTGCCAGGGCGACAGTCTCGATGCTTTGCCTGTATTTCACGCTCTTACCTCTTGGCGCATCGGCAGCCGGCCTCGCGCATGATATGTCCGTTTCGGTGCTGGCAGAATCCGGTGAAATCGTGGCCGAAGACACCATCCATGTAGACCGCAAGCGAGCCGTTTTCGAGTTCATTCTGAATGCAGGTTATGCAGTGCGGGCCGTAGACGGAACACTGCACGTCATCGCCACGTCCGACGATGGCCTGCGCACAGCCTATCGCGTCACCCTGCAGACCGCCACGGATGCCCTGAAGTTGCATTACCAGGGAAAACCGAGGTTTTCCGAACATACCTCACCGGGCGGGATGCCGCAGGGCATCGTGTCGGGCGACGGCGTCTATCTCGACGCCTCGTCGGCCTGGTATCCGTTGTTCGACAACGATTTCGACAAATTGAACATGGTGGTCAAACTACCAGACGGCTGGCAAAGCGTCAGCATCGGCAGGCACCTGGACGACGGTGATCGCGTGTCCTGGTCAACGGACCGCCCGCACGATGAGCTCTACCTGATCGCCGGCCGCTTCTTCCGCCACGCACGACAGCACCGAGACATCGAGTTGTCGGTGTGGCTGCTCGAAGACGACCCATTGCTGGCGGACCGTTACCTGGCGCTGATGGGCGACTACATCGACCACTACAGCAGGCTGATCGGTGACTATCCGTACGCCAAGTTCGCGGTCGTGGAGAACCGCTGGCAGACCGGCTTCGGAATGCCATCGTTCACGCTGCTGGGTTCGCAGGTGCTGCGCCTGCCATTCATTCCCTACACCTCGCTGCCACACGAGATCCTGCACAACTGGTGGGGCAACGGCGTGTGGGTGGACTACGCCAGCGGCAATTGGAGCGAGGGCCTGACCGCCTACATGGCGGATCACTGGATGCAGGAGCGCCAGGGCAAGGCAGAGCAGTACCGGCTCAAGGCACTGCAGCGCTACAGCAACTTCGCGGCCGCGGGTCATGACCTGCCACTGCTCGCATTCACCAGCCGACACAATGACGCGAGCCAGTCGATCGGCTACAGCAAGTCGCTGATGGTATTCCATATGCTGCGCAACGAGCTCGGTGACACGGCCTTCATCGAAGGGCTGCGGCGCCTGTGGCAGCAGCACCGCTTTACCCGCATCGGCTTCGACCAGGCACTGCACGCAATCATCGGCGATGACGAACAGCTGATGGTGCGCTACCGCACCTGGCTGCAGCGCACCGGGGCGCCTCGTCTGCGTATCGACTCGATCGAGGTACGGCCGCAACCGCTTGGATATCATCTCGCCATCACCATTACGCAGGACCAGGACGGCCCCTTCGACTTCGTCCTGCCGATCGCAGTCACGCTGGAGGGCAGGCCGGTCGCCAAAGTGTTCCAGGCGCGCATCGACCGGGCGAAGCAGACGCTCGAGTTCGATCTGCCGCAGCGGCCACTGCGAATCGACATCGATCCCGCTTACGATGTGCCGCGCCTGTTGGACGCGAGTGAACAACCGCCGGCGCTCAACCGGCTGTTCGGCGGTGCCGCCTGGCTGGTGCTGCCAGGTGCAGCACCGGCCGCGGTGCACGATGCGTGGATGCGACTGGCTGCTCAGTGGCAGGCGCGTTATCCGGGGCTGCGCACCATCGAAGACCATGATGCCGCAACGCTGGATCCAACTGCCGATCGCCTGATACTCGGCTGGGACAACGCGCTTCTGACGGGTGCCAGCGCCCTGTTTGAGCGCGACGAACAGACACTGAAAAGCCGCGGGGCCGATATCGGCAGCGAGACCTTCAGCGCCGATACCAGCAGCATCGTTTTAGTGAACAGCAGCCGCGAAGGCCTGACCACCGGCTTCATCGGCGCGGATAGGCCCGACGCAATCGCGATGCTGGCGCGCAAGCTGCCGCACTACGGCAGTTATGGGCGTCTGGTGTTCGACAATGCCTCGGGCGCCGCACAGGTGAAGGACACGCTGACACCCAGGTATCCGGCGCTGAGCCGGCAACTCGTGGATATGCCAACGCCGTTGCGCCTGCCGTCGCGGGATGAGTTGTCCGCAGACTGAACCTGATGGCGAATCGCCGTTCCGAATCACCAAACGGGCGTTCGCCTTGATTGTTTCCCTTACCCCGGCCCTCTCCCGCGTGCGTGAGAGGGGGCAATCCATCGTAACGGCAATAGCTGCACCGCCCGACCCTCACCCGCGCGGGAGAGGGAAAGCAAACGCTGTGCGTTGTTTCACATTGATGTCGGGGCAGCAATCAGTGATCGCGCGCGATCAACCCGCACTGGGTGACATCGACCGCCTGCACCGGCGCCGCACCGTGGGCGTAAAGCTCCGCCGATCCCTGGGCGCATTGCCGACAGCGCGAGCCGCACCCGCCCTGTGGCTGATATGGGTGCACCAGCCCCTTGCGTTGCAGTGTTTGCAGCATGTTCCTGACCGCGTCGGGTGTCGATCCCACCGCTTGTGCGATCTCGGCCAGACTGGCCACCTGGCGTCGCTCCAGAAATCCGAGGATACGCGTGAGGATCACGGTTCCACCCAGTCCAGTGCCGCGGCCTGACGGCCACTGCGCCGCGCCCAGAGACGCAGCCCGAACACGGTCACCGCAAACAGCAGCGACAACCCCAGGATCCAGCCCAGCGAGCTGTGCGGATGCGCGCTGTAAGTGGCCGCCTGGTAATAGACAGTCGCCGTGAGGTAGGCGACGCCCGTGGTCCAGGCGGCGACGAAGGCCGCCCAGGCGGTTCCGGTCTCGCGCCGGATGACACCGATGGTCGCGACGCAGGGGAAGTACAACAGCACGAACAACAGGTACGCGAATGCCCCCACCTGGCCGTCGAAGCGCGCGTGCATCGCACCGAACACCGCCTCGTTGACGCCGCGGGTCGTGGTGGCATGATCATTCACACTGCCCAGGCCCAACGGATCCAACAACGCATCGGAGAGACCGGACAGATTGGCCGGTACGGTCGCCGCCGCCTCGCGCAGGCTGGCGACAAGGTCGAACGGCGGATCGTCCTGCGACTCACGCCCCGCCTGCGCGATATTGGTGTACAGATTGTCGAGCGTGCCGACGACAACCTCCTTCGCAAGGATACCCGAGAATACCCCGACCACCGCTGGCCAGTTGTCCTCGCGCAGCCCCATCGGGGCGAACAGAGGCGTCACCACGCGCGCGGTCTCACTCAGCACCGAGTGTTCGCTGTCCTGGTTGCCGAACGAGCCGTCGGTGCCAAGCGAGTTGAGCACGTTCAGCGCGATCACCATCAGCACGATCACCTGCCCAGCCTCTTTGACGAACAGGCGCACCCTGTCCCAGGCGCGCAACAGCACACCGCGCAGGGTAGGCAGATGATAGGGCGGCAGTTCCATCATGAAGCCGCTGCTGCTACCGGGCAGCAGCGACTTTTTCATCATCAGGCCGGTCAGAACGGCGACCGCGATGCCGGTCAGGTAAAGCGCGAACACCACATTCTGCCCGGAGGTGGGAAAGAACGCCGCTGCGAACAAGGCATACACCGGCAACCGTGCGCCACACGACATGAACGGATTCATCAGTATCGTGAGCTTGCGCTCGCGCTCGTTTTCGAGTGTACGCGTGGCCATGATGGCGGGGACATTGCAGCCGAATCCGACGATCAACGGCACGAAGGCCTTGCCCGGCAGGCCGATCGCCCGCATCGACCGGTCCATGACGAATGCTGCCCGCGCCATGTAACCGGAGTCCTCGAGTACCGACAGAAAGAGATACAGCGCGGTGATGATCGGTATGAATGTCGCCACCACCTGCAGGCCGGCACCGGCACCGTCTGCCAGCAGCACACGCATCCAGTCCGGCCCACCGGCCGCACTGATCAGCTCACCAAAGCCATCCACGAACAGAGCACCGGCCACACCGTCGAAGAAATCGATGAATGCGCCGCCGACGTTGATGGTGAACAGGAACATCAGGTACATCACGGCCAGGAACAGGGGGATACCGGTCCAGCGTCCCAGCACCAGGCTGTCGATTCGGTCGCTCAGCGTTCGTCTGAAGGTGTCGGCCTGCCGGGTGACTTCGCGCGCCAGCACGTGGGCGTGCGTATACCGACTGTCCGCAATCGCCAGACCGACGTCCTTGCCATAGCGCTCCCCGACCCAGCGACGCACACCCTCGATGGCTGACTCCATGTCATCGGGCAGCGCCCGCTCACCATCTCCTTCCAGCATCTTGAGTGCCAGCCAGCGCCGGTTGACCGGGTCGGCACCGTCGAGCAGCGGCATGATGCGCAGCAGCGCCTGCTCGACTGCTTCATCCAGTGCCAAAGGGAAACCCGGTGCCTGGCGATTGTCGGCCACCGCCAGCATCCTCGCCTGCAACTCGCTCAATCCCTCGCCAGTTGTGGCCACGATCGGTACCACTGGGCAGCCGAGACGCCTCGTCAGCTCCTGGGTGTCGATCTCGATGCCACGTCGCCGTGCGACGTCCATCATGTTCAGGGCCACCACCAGCGGCACCCCCATCTCCAGTAACTGGACCGAGAAGTACAGGTTTCGTTCGAGGTTGGCCGCGTCAATGACATTGACCACCAGGTCGGCCTCGCGGGCCAGCAGGTAGTCCCGGGTCACCCGCTCGTCGAGCGAGGCCGCATCGAAGGAGTAGATGCCCGGCAGGTCGACCACGGCGACCGCGCGTCCATCGATGCGGCAACGCCCCTCCTTGCGCTCAACAGTCACCCCCGGCCAATTGCCAGTCTTCTGCCGAATGCCTGTGAGGACATTGAACAGTGCAGACTTGCCACAGTTGGGGTTTCCCGCGATCGCGACCGTCAGTCCAGGATGATGCTCGTTTCCAGACGTGCCCCGTTTGCCCACCGTCATTCGAGCACCTCGGCAAGCAGTTTGTGCGCCACACCTTCACCCAGGGCGACACGGTTGGCGCCCCGGGCGACCACCACGCCGCCGTCACGCCGTTGCACCAGTTCGAGTTCACCGCCGATGCTCAGGCCGAGGGCAAGCAGTCGACGCTGCAGACGCATCCCGCCATCCACGCGCACCAGTCGCAGGCGCTGACCGACCGTCAGTTGGTTGAGTGGGATCAAGCGCGACACAGCCGGGACCTCATGAATGATAATGATTTGCAATATCGCAAATCCTCGCGCGATGTGCAATATCAGTAAATACTGTTTTTAGGGTTTTTTGAGCTGGCGCAGATTTCGACCGCCAGATTCGGCCGAACCGGCGTCCGACGGCGGTGATCGGCGCATGCCCCGGGGCGACCGACGCCGTCATTGTGCACCGCAGCATACACCGGGGTACATGGAACAGTGCTTAAAGCAGCTTCCGCAACGGCCGCTACCTGACAGATTGACAGATGGCCTGGCGAACCTTCCAGGCTGTTGCCGAAACCGATGGAGGGAGGCACGTGATTCGCCTGGGCCACAATACGGCCAACTGGCTGAAAGTTGCGACGGCGATCGCGATCCTGGTGACGCTGGCAGCGATGATCAATGCCCAGGGGGAGCAAACGCTGCGCCGCGAGGTGGAGCGCAATCTCACCTCCCTGATAGACGTCATCGCCAACAGTATCGATGTGTCGTACCAGCAGGCCATCGGTGAGGTGCAATACATCGCCGCGCAGCCCCGGATCCGCGCCGCCGCTCAGGCACTGTTGATGTCATCCCAAGGGGAGTCTGCGCCACCGGCCACCGCAACCCGGGAACAGCTGCACCAACTGATGCAGCCACTGCTGCGCAGCAAGGGACTCCGGGGGTTTGCAATCGTCACACCCGACGGACGCAACATCGCTTCCTCGGACGATCTCGACGTCGATGCCCCACACCCGGCCCAACTGCAGCCGCTCGCGCTCGCCCGAGTCTGGGCCGGGGGGACCCTGATCACCCATCCACTGTCGTCCGATACGCCCGGGCAGCCACCCGCCATGTTTGCACTCAGCCCGATACGAGACGTCTCAGGCGCCGCGATTGCACTGCTGGCGTTGCGCCACGACCCCCAGGTCCTGCTGTACCACACCCTGCGCCTCGGCTACACAGGAAGGTCGGGGGAAAGCTACGCGTTCGACCGCAACGGCCTGTTGCTGTCGGAAAGCCGCTTCGACACGCAGTTACGGGCCAGCGGGGCCCTGAAAAAAGGTCAGCACAGTTTCCGCAATATCAGCCTATCGCTTCCAGGCAGTGATTCGTTGACCCTTATGGCGGCGTCGGCAACAGCAGGCAGGAGCGGCGTCAATGCCGATGGCTATCCAGACTATCGCGGTGTGAACGTCGTCGGTGCCTGGCGCTGGATGGCTCCCTACGATTTCGGTATTGCGGTCGAAGCAGACTCGGTAGAGGCATTTCCGGGCATCTCGCTGATCCAGAACGCACTGTCCGGCATCACCCTGGTGGCATGCGCCCTTCTGGTCTTCATCGCACTGATGTCGAATCGGCAAAAGACCAGGCTGCAGGACAGGGTCGATGCCCAGACCAGCGATCTGCAACATGAACAGGCCAAGCTGCAGCGCATGTTTGATACGGCGCCGAACGGACTTATCACCACCGACCATCAGGGCCGGATCACGGATTTCAGCCTCTGCGCCGAAGGTATCTTCGGTCGCCGAAAAAGCGAGGTGATCGGTCAGCCACTGGCCGGTCTGTTTGCCGAGACACTGCCCCCGCTGGATGCCGGGTCGGCAGATGCTCACCTGCAGATCAACGCCCGGCGCCCCAGCGGAGACCTGGTACCGGTGCAACTCTCACTAAGCAGCACACACACTGTCCGCGGCGTATTCGTGCTCGCGATCGCTCGCGACATCAGCGATTACATACGCGTCGAACAGGCGATGCGTGAAGAGATCCGGCGCCGTGAAGTGGCCGAACTGCGCCAGCGCCTGCTGCTGGACGCGGCCGGCGAAGGAATATTCGGGCTCGATGCCGCAGGACGGGTCACTTTCATGAATCCGGCCGGTGCGCGGTTGCTCGGCTATGCCCCCGGGGAACTGCTCGGCCGCAGGTTGGCCGACGAAGGCCGCGATGCACCCGCAATCTGTGACGCAGACAACCCGTTGCTCCAGTCGGGCCGGTTCAACGGCAAGCATACTGAAACCACCTTGAGGCGGCGCGACGGCACACACCTGGAGACGGGATTCACCCGTACCCCGCTGTCGTCCGACGACGACGCCGGGGCGGTCGTGGTGTTCAGCGACATAGGTCCGCGCAAGCGCGCCGAGCAGTCGCTGCTGCTGGCCGAGAATGTGTTCCAGCACATCACCGAGGGCATCCTGGTTGCCGCAGCCAATGGGCGAATTCTGCGCGTCAACCGTGCGCTTTGCGACATGGTTGGTTACCGTGAGCAGGAACTGATCGGCCTTACCCGCCCGCCCTATCGCTCCGGTGAGCACCCACCGGTGTTCTATCAGCAGCTGTGGGACACCTTGCTGCAACAGGGCATCTGGGAAGGCGAAATCTGGAACCGGCGAAAGGATGGTGAGATCTTCCCGACCTGGCAGACCCTGGTGGCAATCCATGATGAAGGCGGGCAGCCTTCGCAGTACGTATCCGTGATGCGCGATATCACCGAGCAGCGACGCAGTGAACAGCGCATCCACCGCCTGGCTTACTTCGACAACCTCACCGGGCTGCCGAACCGCGAACTGTTCTTCGACCGCTTCGACCACGCGATCCAACGTGCGCAGCGCCAGCGGCAACATCTGGCGCTGTTGTTTCTGGACCTTGACCGATTCAAGGACGTCAACGACAGCCTGGGTCATCCGGTCGGCGACACCCTGCTCAAGGCGGTCGCCACGCGATTGCGGCAACTGGTTCGCGGTGAGGACACCATAGCCCGACTCGGCGGCGACGAGTTCACGATCCTGCTTGAATCAGCGGGAAACCACCGCAGCATCGAGCAGATCGCGCACAAGGTGGTGCAGGCACTCTCGCAACCCTTCGAGCTTGGCGGTCACCATCTGCACATCGGCACCAGCGTGGGCATCAGCCTGTATCCCGACGATGGCGACGACGCCACCGCGTTGGTCAAACACGCCGACGCGGCGATGTACCAGGCAAAGGCCTCGGGGCGCAACAATTTCCAGTTCTATTCGGCGGCATTGTCGACCCGAACCAGTGAGCGGGTTGCACTCGAAGGACGGCTGCACCGGGCGATCCAGAATCAGGAGTTCCTGCTGCATTACCAGCCGCAGTTCGCCGCCGACGGACGGATCGTCGGTGTCGAGGCCCTGATTCGCTGGGATGATCCGGTCGAGGGACTGATCGCACCCAACCGCTTCATCCCCTTGGCGGAGGAGAACGGCCTGATCATCCCTATCGGTGAGTGGGCCCTGAGGGCTGCATGCGGGCAACTGCGCGCATGGCAGCTTGAGGGCGCACCGCCAATGCGAATGTCAGTCAATCTTGCCGGACCGCAGATCGTTCGCGGCGACATCGTCTCAACCGTTTCATCAGTCCTTGAAGAGACGGGACTGGCGGCCGATTTTCTGGAACTCGAGATCACTGAAACCTTCGTGATGGAACACGTGGACCAGACGGTCGGCATTCTCAATGACCTGCGCAACCTTGGTGTACGTATTGCCATCGACGATTTCGGCACTGGTCACTCGTCGCTGGCCACCTTGAAGCGTCTGCCAGCAGACACCTTGAAGATCGACCGAGCATTCGTGCGTGACATCCCGCAGGATCGCAACGACATGGCCATCGCACGGGCCGTTCTCGCGATGGGCAGGGAGCTGCAGCTCAAGACCGTCGCCGAGGGTGTCGAGACCGAAGCGCAACGCGCCTTCCTCTCCCGGGAGGGCTGCGATTACTTCCAGGGCTTCCTCTACTCGCGACCGCTGCCTGCGGCCGAAGTGGCGATGCTGTGGCAAGCCACGACGGTCGGTCAGGTGAGGCAGAAATAGACCTGCGGCCGACGCCTTCGTGACTTCGCATCGACCGGCCAAGATGCGATCATCGGACACCCTCTTCCCGCCGACCTGACCGATGCAGAACCTCGCTCCATTGAACCTCGCCGCTGTCGACGCGATGCACATCCTGCCGCTCGGCATCGCTTTCGCCCTGGGATTCGTTGCACGGCTTGCCGGCCTGCCACCGCTGATGGGTTTCCTTGCCGCCGGCTTCGCCCTCGGGGCTCTCGGGATGCAGAACACGCCGTTGCTGCACGAGATTGCCGATCTCGGGGTAACCCTGCTGTTGTTCACCATCGGGTTGAAACTGCACGTCAAAGACCTCGCGGCTCCGGTGGTGTGGCTCACCGCCGGCGTACACATGATGGTGACAGTTGCAGTGGTCGCGCTCGTGACCGGGGCACTGGCATTGCTGGGAGTGGGCCTGTTTGCGGGAATCACAACGTCCACCGCACTGCTGATCGGCTTTGCCCTGAGCTTCTCCAGCACCGTGTTTGCGGTAAAGGTGTTCGAGGCCCGTGGCGAAATGGGCGCGATCCACGGCCGTATCGCGATCGGACTGCTGATCGTCCAGGACATCTTCGCGGTCGTGTTCATCGCTGCCTCCGCAGGCACTGTCCCCAGCGTATGGGCGCTGATGCTGATCGGCCTGATCCCGCTCCGGCCGCTGCTGCTGCTGATCCTGGAAAAGGTGGGGCACGGTGAGCTGTTGATCCTGATGGGTTGGATACTGCCACTGGCCGGTGCCGCACTGTTCGAGTCCGTCGGCATCAAGGCCGACCTTGGCGCCCTGGTCCTCGGAATACTGCTGGCCGGGCACGCGAAAACCAACGAGCTGGCCAAGGCACTGTTGAATTTCAAGGACCTGTTCCTGATCGGCTTCTTCCTTTCCATCGGCCTGTCCGGCGAGATCAGCTGGGCCACGCTCGGCACCGCACTGATGCTGGTTGTGTTGATCCTGCCGATAAAGACCGCGCTGTACTTCTTCCTGATGACCCGTCAGCGGATGCGCTCGCGCAGTGCGACGCTGGCCTCGCTCGGCCTGACCAACTTCAGCGAGTTCGGCCTGATCGTCGGCGCCGTCGGCGTGAGTCACGCATGGCTGCAACCGGACTGGTTGTCGGTGATTGCGCTCGCCCTGGCGATCAGCTTCCTGGTCGCCTCTCCGCTCAATGGAATATCGAAGCAGATGTACGCGCGCTGGCGGCACCCGCTGCACAAATTCCAGACCAGATCACGCCTGCCGGGCGACGAGATGATCCGCGCCGGCAAGGCGCAGGTAGTGGTATTCGGAATGGGCAGGGTCGGCACGGGGGCCTACGACTACCTGCACTCGCGCTGGGGGGACGTCGTGCTTGGCATCGACATAAACGAAGACTACGTCGCACGTCATCGCGAGGCAGGACGCAACGTGACGCATGGTGATGCCACAGACGCAGACTTCTGGGCGCGCGCCGAACGCAGCGGCCGCGTCAAACTTGCGTTACTGGCCTTCAGTGATCACAAGTCCAACATGGCCGTTGCGCGACTGTTGCGGGAACAGAAGTTCGACCTGCAGCTCGCATCGGTAGCCCATTACCCCGACCACGAAAGTGCGCTGCGCGAGGCCGGTGTGAACGCCGTTTTCAATTTCTACGCCAGCGCCGGCGAAAGTTTCGCCGAGCACGTGGTCGAAAACTTCGGCGACATGATCACAGCGGAACCGGTACAGGCCGCGCAAGCCGGCTGAACAGGGTGGGTAGAGTGAATCGCCACCAAGGCATTCCTCAGCGGGTGCGGTTCAAGTTTCCCGTTCAAATGCCGCAATCATTGGCTGACGACACCGCAACGAATCAACACCGATGACGCCTTCCCTGATACCAACGCTGCATGGAATGAAAAGACCGTGATCAACAGGTTTGCGGACCGATTTATCCTGGCCCTGCTGGCACTCGCCATCCTTTCTGGCAATGCACTTATGGCCGGGATCCATGATGCCGACATGCCTTTGTTTCTCGCGGGCCTGCTGCAGGATCTGCTGGTCATGGCGGTGGTCGCCTACTACATGGACAGGTTCGTGCGTCGCCCCGCGAAAGATCTGGTGGCGACTCTGCAGCCGGGGGCGAAAAACGATCGCGTGGACCTGACAGTACGTCTTGGCGAACACACCCCGGGTCCGTGTCGCGAACTCAACCGGGTGGTGAACCTGTTCACCGGGACCTGCGACGACGCCGTCGCCGAGATCGCCGCTTCGGCGAGCAGGCTGATCCCGATCTCCAAGGAACTCGCTGACAGCTACGGTTTCCAGGCGCAGCGGGCCGGGATGCAGCGCCTGTACAGCCAGACGGTGGCGAGTTCGATCACCAAGATGCAGGACTCATCCGCGGTCGTCTACCAGCATGTGGACGCAACGCGACACGCGATCGGCGAGACCCGCTCGCGCGTCGATTCCTGTCAGAAGGTGTTTCAGCAGACCGCGAGCAGCATGGACAGCCTGTCCGGCCAGATCGATCAGGCGGCCGGCAAGGTCAGCGAACTGGATGCCCGCGGCAAGGACATCGGTCAGATCATCAATGTGATCAACGAGATCGCGGACCAGACCAACCTGCTGGCCCTCAATGCCGCGATCGAGGCGGCACGCGCGGGCGAACATGGACGCGGATTTGCGGTAGTGGCCACCGAAGTGCGCAACCTCGCCGAACGCACACAACGTTCGACGCTCGAGGTGCAGGGGGTCATCGAGACAATCCGCAATGACACGCGGCACGTGGTCGAGACCATGAGCGAAGGCCGCGCACTGGCCGACCGTACACAACAGCTGGCGATGGCATCGGGTCAGGAACTGACCAGTATCGAACTCAAGGTCGGTGAAATTTCCGATATCGCGGCCAAGATCCTTCTCGCCATGGAACAGCAGAAAGTGACTGCCGATGAATCACGCACTGCCGTGGATGCCCTGGTGACTATCGAGACGGTGGCCCCGGACGAAGGCGAGACCTCCAGCGTCAATGCAGAAGACCTGGTCAGGCTCGGTCAGGCGCTGCGCTCCAAGATCGACCGATTCATCCTCACACGCAACGCCTGGGACGAACGCCTGCGTCCGACCAGACCAGGCACCGAAGGACCTGCAAACCGCGAAGCCAGGTCGACCACCCGTAAGCCGGTAGAGGACATCACGCTGTTCTGAGTTCAGGCTGAACGACAGCTGACCGGGGAGCCCGCCAGGCGGCTACTGCACGCTGCCGAATGACTTGTTCAACGCACCCGGGGGTACTGGCAGACCGGCGAGTGCACAGCCCTGGGCCACAGGTCCGCCCGGGAACAGTCTGTACAGGTATTTCATCCCGCCGCGGCTGTGGAAACGTTCGTCCAGCGCATCGTGCAGCTCGCGTATAACCACATCCGGCTTATCGTGACGAAAGAAATATTCCTGCAACGCGCGTAGCGTCTCGACGTGTTCCGCGCTGAGTTCGATCCCCTGCTCAGTCGCCATCTTTTCGGCGTCCGACGGCTGCCAGCCGCTGGGCGCAAACGGAAACCCCGGCACGGTGTCGTCGTGACCGCGGATAAGTGCATGCAGCATGATGGGTTACCTCCATGGATTTTCCGGCGCAGCGCCCGCATCGCCACCGCAGCGCGCTCTGCCAGCAGATCGTTCGCTACAAATATAGACGCCCTCCACGAAGCCATGGCACTTACCCCCATAAACTCCAGGCACATACGGACTGTTCATCGAAAAATGGAAGCAACGCAGCATCGGCGAGCACAAAGTCGCCATCTGTGTTACATTCGCGTTTCATTGCGCACATCGGTCTGCGCACCGTCTGCAAGCCACATACCCGTGGCATGACTCGACTAATCCCCACCCCTCGACCGCGTCAGGCCCCTGCGCCTGTGTGGGTGTCTTAGGAAGAAACCATCAATGTCGTTTGATTCTCTCGGCCTCTCGGCCGAACTCCTGCGTTCGCTCGCAGATCAGGGCTATACCAGCCCCACCCCGATTCAGAAGCAGGCCATCCCGGTCATCCTCGAGGGACGCGACGTGCTCGCCGCCGCCCAGACTGGCACCGGAAAGACCGCCGGCTTCACGCTGCCGCTGCTGCAGCGTCTGACCACACCGAGCGCGAACAGCAACCGGCCGCACCAGCCGCGCGCACTGATCCTGGTGCCAACGCGCGAACTCGCGGCGCAGGTCGCCGAAAGCGTGTCGACCTACGGCCGGCACCTGTCGCTGCGCTCCGCGGTTATTTTCGGCGGGGTAAAGATCAACCCGCAGATCGCGCAATTGAGGAGCGGTGTCGACATCCTGATCGCCACCCCGGGCCGCCTGCTCGATCACGTGCAGCAGCGCACCCTCGACCTGTCGAAGATCGAGATCCTGGTGCTCGACGAGGCCGATCGCATGCTCGACATGGGCTTTATCCACGATATCCGCAAGGTGTTGGCACTGCTGCCGGCCGCACGCCAGAACCTGCTGTTCTCGGCGACCTTTTCCAGTGAGATCCGTGCCCTGGCCGACAAACTGCTCGACCACCCGGTGCCGATCGAGGTCGCCGCGCGCAATACCCCGACTGAACTGGTCGAACAGGTCGTCCACCCGGTCGACAAGGCGCGCAAGCGCGACCTGCTGTCGTACCTGATCGGATCGAACAACTGGCGCCAGGTGCTGGTGTTCACGCGCACCAAGCACGGTGCCAACCGCCTCGCCCAGCAACTCGAACACGACGGCCTGTCGGCCGCCGCGATTCACGGCAACAAGAGCCAGGGCGCACGCACCCGGGCGCTGGCCGGGTTCAAGGACGGCTCCATTCGCATCCTGGTGGCGACCGACATCGCGGCGCGCGGACTGGACATCGATCAGCTGCCGCACGTGGTCAACTTCGAGCTGCCGAACGTGGCCGAGGACTATGTCCATCGGATCGGGCGCACCGGTCGCGCCGGCAACGAGGGCGAGGCGATGTCGCTGGTGTGCGTCGACGAGCTGGGCCTGCTGCGCGACATCGAGCGGCTGCTCGGGCGCAAGATCCGCAGCGAGACCCTGCCCGACTTCGCACCCGACCCCAGCATTGCCGCCGAACCGATCCAGAACGGTCGCAGCAACGCTGGCCGGCGTCCGCAGGGTGGTGACCGCCGCCCCAGGCAGGCACGCCCGGTTGGCGATGCAAACCGATCCAGCCGACCACCGCGCGACCGCCAGCCGTCATCCGGGCGCGGCGATTCACAGCGCGCGAAACCGCAGCGCGAAGCCAACGGCAACACCGCACGCGGCCGACCCGAGGTCGATGGCAACCGCGCACCGGCCACCCGAGAGGTCGACGGCAACCGCCGCCCGGTCAGCACCGAGGCCAACGGCAATCGACCCGGGCGACCGCAGGCCGACAGGCGCAACGAACAGCGCCGCGGTGACGGCAACCGGCCGCGCGGCGGTCGGCGTGACAAGCCGGCCCTGCTCGGCGGTTGAATGAAAGCGGTCGGCGCGCCTCCGCGCGCCGGCTGCCTGCCATGACGGTTCCACCATATATTAGATATCTCTAATTTATTCCGGTAGAATGTCGCGCCTTTGCCGATCGACAGAGGCCTGCGATGTTTCAGCTCACCTGCCCGGGCAGACAATGTGTCAGGAATGACGTCCTCTCGGGGCTGACCGTGGCGCTGGCACTGGTCCCCGAGGCTGTCGCGTTCGCCTTCGTCGCCGGTGTCGAACCCCTGGTGGGGCTGTACGGGGCCTTCATGATGGGGCTTATTACCGCCCTGATCGGTGGACGCCCCGGAATGATTTCCGGCGCCACCGGCGCGATGGCGGTGGTGATGGTTTCACTGGTCGCCACCCATGGCGTGCAGTACCTGTTCGCCGCCATCGTGCTCACAGGACTGCTGCAGATCGGCGCCGGTCTGCTGCGACTGGGCAAGTTCATCCGCCTGGTACCGTTTCCGGTGATGCTCGGCTTCGTCAACGGACTCGCAATCGTGATCTTCCTTGCCCAGCTGAAGCAGTTCGAGGTGCCCGGGGTTGACGGGGCCGCCACATGGCTCAGCGGCAGTTCGTTGGGGATCATGCTCGCACTGGTCGCCCTGACGATGGCAATCATTCAGTTTCTGCCAAGGATCACGGTCGCGGTCCCTGCCTCGCTGGCAGCAATCGTCACGGTGACGCTGCTGGTGATCGTCTTCGGGCTGGATGCACGCACCGTTCAGGACGTGCTGCACGACATGACCGGCAACCCGGCGGCCACAATCGCCGGCGGCCTGCCCAGCTTCAGCATTCCGACGGTCCCCCTGACCTGGCAGACCCTCGAGATCATCCTGCCGTACAGCCTGGTGCTCGCAGGGGTCGGCCTGATCGAATCGCTGCTGACCCTGAACCTGATCGACGAACTCACCGAGACGCGTGGCCGCGGCAACCGCGAGTGCATCGGCCAGGGCGTCGCCAACTCGGTCAATGGCCTGTTTGGCGGCATGGGCGGCTGCGCGATGATCGGGCAGTCGCTGATCAACATCAATTCCGGTGGCCGCGGCCGCCTGTCGGGGATCACCGCGGCGCTGGCGCTGCTGGTTTTCATCCTGTTCGCATCCGACCTGATCGAGATGATCCCGGTCGCCGCGCTGGTCGGCGTGATGTTCATGGTGGTGCTGGGCACCTTCGAGTGGGCATCCTTTCGCATGTTCGGCAAGGTCCCGCTGTCCGACACCCTGGTCTCGGTGTTGGTCGCCGCAGTGACCGTGATCAGCGACCTGGCGATCGCGGTGATCATCGGCGTGATCGTGTCCGCGCTGGTGTTCGCCTGGGAGCACGCCAAGCAGATGGGGGCAAAATCGTTCATCGACGAAAACGGTACCAAGGTCTATGAACTTCACGGTCCGCTGTTCTTCGGCTCGATCCACGCGTTCAACCAGCTGTTCGATCCGAGAAACGACCCCGATGACGTGGTGATCGACTTCTACGACTCGCGCGTCGCCGATCACTCCGGGCTCGAGGCGATCGATACCCTGGCCGACCGCTACCTGCGCGCCGGCAAGACACTGCACCTCAAACACCTGAGCCAGGAATGCCGCACCCTGCTCGAAAAGGCCGGCAGCCTGGTCGAGGTAAACCTGCTGGAAGACCCGCGCTACCACGTGGCGGACGACCGGCTGGCCTGAACACCTGTCGGTGTGTGCTGCCATTTCTTCCACGGTATTGGATTGAGGCGCTCAATTTCCCCTGGCGGCCGCTTGGGTGTCTACTGACGACCTGTACCGGCCGCTGCCACGCTGCCTGAAACCATCAGAACCACGCCAGACACCAAGGAGTCTCCGATGACCGACACCTTCAAGGCCCTCGTTCTTACCCAGGAAGACGGCAAGACCGTCAGTACCCTACGGCAGCTGCGAGACGCGGACCTGCCCGAAGGCGACGTGCTGCTCGCGGTGGAATATTCCAGCCTGAACTATAAGGACGGCCTCGCGGTCACCGGCAAAGGCAAGATCGTGCGCCAGTGGCCGCTGGTGCCCGGCATTGACCTGGCTGGCCGCGTGCTCGAGTCGGCCAGCCCCGATTATTCCGCCGGCGACAAGGTGGTGTTGACCGGCTGGGGGGTCGGCGAAAAATACTGGGGCGGTTACAGCCAGCACCAGCGCGTTCAGTCGAAATGGCTCGTGCCGCTGCCGGCCGGACTGGACACCCGCCAGGCGATGGCGATCGGCACCGCCGGTTTCACTGCGATGCTGTGCGTGATGACCCTCGAAGAAGCCGGCGTCACCCCGGACAAGGGACCGGTCGTGGTCACAGGCGCGACCGGCGGCGTCGGCAGCATCGCCGTGGCCATCCTGCACAAGCTCGGCTATCAGGTGGCCGCTGTCAGCGGCAAGCCGGATGCGGAAGGCTTCCTGCGGGATCTGGGCGCCGGTGAGATTCTCACGCGCGATGAGATGAGCCAGCCGCCACGCCCGCTGGAGGGCCAGCGTTGGGCCGGCGCCGTCGACACGGTCGGGAGCACGATGCTGGCGCGGGTGATTGCCGAGATGAACTACAGCGGCTGCGTGGCCGCCTGCGGGCTGGCCGGCGGCTTCGACCTGCCGACCACGGTGATGCCGTTCATCCTGCGCAACGTCAGCCTGCGCGGGGTCGATTCCGTCAGCTGTCCGGTCGAACGCCGCAAACAGGCATGGCAACGCCTGGTCAGCGACCTGCGGGCACGGGCACTGGGTGAGATCGGCCAGGTCGCCAGCCTTGAGCAGCTACCTGAACTGGCTGAGAAGATCACTACGGGCGCCATCCGCGGACGGGTAATCGTCGACCTGAACGCCTGACCTTCGGTAACACCACCGTTTGGCGAGGTGTTCACCCCCGGACCCCGGCCCCTCATCCCGGCCTTCACCACGGGGAAGGGGAAAGGCAAAAGGCTTGACAATGCCTCGATTAAAACAAACGTTTGTTTTATTCGCCGCGAAGCGTTATCGTTGCATCCCTGTTCGGCTGTGGTGATGCGACGGTGACCCTCCACGACGAAAAAGCGGCGCGCAGCGATACCCACACCCGGCTGCTGAGGGCTGCGCTCACGGTGTTCAGCCGACGTGATTTCGATGCCGCAAGTGTGCGCGATATCGTGCAACGCGCCGGCGCCAATGTCGCCGCCGTCTCCTATCATTTCGGAAGCAAGCAGGGCCTTTATCTGGCGACTGCCGAGTTTCTCGCCGACACCCTGCTGGCGCGTATGGGCCCGATGCTGGCGGAGATCCGCAACCTAAGTGCCGACACCGACGCAGCGGCCGCAGAGACACAGCTCCGGCGATTGATCCACGGTTTGTCCGACACGCTGTTGAGCGACGGCATCGGCGATGACGCCGCTGGCTTCGTGCTGCGCGAACAGCATCAACCGACCGCCGCCTTCGACATCCTTTACGAACGCCTGATGGCACCGATGCAACAGGGGTTTGCGCGCCTCGTCGCACGCATCGACCCCTCGATCGATGACCACTCGCGCACCGGGATCCTGATCACCCATGCGCTGATCGGCCAGATCCTGGCGTTTCGTATGGCACGCAGCACAGTGCTGCGACGCCTCGGACAACCCGCTTTCAGCGCCGCCGATGTGGCACAGATCGCCGCACTGACCGGCGACCTGACCTGCAAGGCGCTGCACAACGACAACCATCGGAAGCCCACTGAATGAACAAGGTCCCTTTCTCCCGCTGGCGCACGCTTTGGGCATTGCCCCCGATCGCACTTGGCGTCCTTGCGGTCGTGTTCATGGCGGGCGGCAGACAGCCGCCCATGAAGATTGACCGTGGCGAGATCAGTCATGCAGTACGTACCGTCGATGTACAGGCGGTGGACCTGGTACCTCAGGCCCAGGGCTATGGCGAGGTGCAACCGGCACGCGTCTGGGCTGCCGTGGCGCAGGTGGCCGGGCGGGTGATCGAGACCCACCCAAGCCTGGACAACGGCGAGATCATCCCTGCAGGCACCCCGCTGTTCCGCATCGACCCGGTCGACTACGAACTGAAGGTGGCACAGGCCAGGGCTGAGCTTGCCGAATTGGGGGTACGCGAGGAAAACACCCGTGCCTCGCTGGCGATCGACCAGCGCAACCTGCGCCTCGCGCAGCGCGAGCAGGACAGGATCGGCGAACTTTCGAACAAAGGTACGGCATCGAAGAGCGACGTCGACAACGCCGAGCGCACCATGCTCAGTGCACGCATCGCGGTACAGAACACCGAAAACACCCTGTCACTGCTGCCGACCCAGCGGCGCCTGCTGGAGGCCAAGCTCGCGCAGGCCGAACGCGATCTCGCGAACACCATGGTCAGCGCACCGTTCAACCTGCGCATCGCCGATCTGGCGGTGGAGAAGGACCAGTACGTGGGCGTCGGCCAGACCCTGTTCCGTGGCGACAGCGTCGACCGCGTCGAGGTGGTCGCGCAGGTCGCCCTGTCAGCGTTGCGCAACCTGTTCAGCGGACGTAACGGACCGGTCCCGGCGATTGCCGAGATGAATGCGAAGCTGCCGGACTTCACCGGCTTCCGTCCGCTGATCCGCATGGACCTGGGCAGTCAGACCGCCGAATGGGAGGCCGAGTTCGTGCGCTTCAGCGACCAGGTGGATCCGCACACGCGCACGATCGGCGTCGTGATCGCCGTCGACAGGCCATTGGAGAAAGCGATACCCGGGCAGCGCCCGCCGCTGTCCAAGGGCATGTTCGTGCAGGTGGTGATCAATGGGCACACGCAGCCCGACCGTATCGTCGTGCCGCGCAGTGCGATCCGTGAGGGCCAGGTCTACGTCGTCGGTAACGACCAGCGCCTGCAGGCGCGCCCGGTGGACGTACTGTTCAGCCAGGGACAGCTGAGCGTCATAGCCGGAGGCGTGAAGGCCGGCGAGCGCCTGGTCGTCGGCGACCTGATACCGGCGGTCCCTGGCATGTTGCTGGACGCGGTACCGGATGAGGCCATACAGGCACAGATGCTGACAGCCGCGCGGGGTGCGCAATGATCGCATGGTTCGCCCGCCACCCCACCGCGGCCAATCTGTTCATGGCGGCGATCATGATCCTTGGTGTCGTCGCGCTTCCCGGTCTGCAGCGTGAGACCTTCCCCGAGATCAAGAACGACAAGGTCGAGGTCCGGGTGGTGTACAAGGGCGCCACCACGGGCGAGGTGGAGGATGCGATCTGTCGCCGCATCGAGGATGCGATCGACGGCATCACCGACATCGACGAGACGCGCTGCGAGGCCCGCGAGGGTCTCGGCATCGCCACCGCGGTGATGCGTGAAGGTGCCGACATGACGCGGTTTCTCGACGACGTGAAATCCGAGGTCGACGCCATCAGCGACTTTCCCGACCAGGCCGAGGCACCGGTGGTGCAGGAACTCGGCCGCACCGATGCCGTGGTCTCGATCGCCATCACCGGGCCACAGGACCCGGTGGCACTCAAGGCCTACGCCGAAGACGTCAAGGCCCGTCTGCAGACGTTGCGCCAGATCGCCACCGTGACCATCAAGGGCTTCTCCACACACCAGATCCGAATCGAGGTCGATGCGGCAACCCTGCGACGCTACGGACTGTCGGCAGCAGACGTGGCCGCGACGGTACAGCGGCAGAGTGTCAGCAGCCCGGCGGGGGAACTGCGCGGCGATCAGGAAGACGTGCTGCTGCGCATCGATGACCAACGCAAGACCGCCGCCGAGTTCGAGGACCTGGTCGTGATCTCCGGCACCAGCGGAGCCGCCATTCGACTTGGAGAGATCGCGAACATCGCCGACCGCTTCGACCGTGACGAGGAAAAGGTATTGTTCAACGGCCGGCGCGCGGCCATTCTCGATATCGCCAAGACCCGTGCGCAGGACATCCTCAGGGCGTATACCGCGGTCAGCGAATTCGTCGCCGCAGAGAACGCACGCGCGCCCGCGGGCATGCAGCTGGTGCTGACACAGGACCGCTCGTCCGTGGTGCGGGACCGGCTGCACATGCTGACCACCAACGGCATGCAGGGGCTGCTCGCGGTATTCCTGGTGCTGTGGCTGTTCTTCAGTTTCCGCTACAGCTTCTGGGTGACCATGGGGCTGCCGGTGTCGTTTCTCGGTGCACTGTTCGTGCTGCCGATGCTCGGCATCACCATCAACATGATCTCGATGGTCGGCCTGCTGATCGGTGTCGGCCTGCTGATGGACGATGCCATCGTGATCGCCGAGAACATAGCCGCCCGCCTGCACAAAGGTGACAGGCCGCTGGACGCAGCGGTCAACGGCGTCACCCAGGTGCTGCCCGGCGTCCTTTCCTCGTTCGCCACCACGCTGCTGGTGTTCGGCTCGCTGGCGTTTATCAGCGGTGAGATCGGGCAGATCCTGCGCGTGGTGCCGATCGTGCTGATCCTGGTGATCACGGTGAGCCTGGTCGAGGCGTTCCTGATCCTGCCAAGCCACCTCGGACATTCGCTGTCGCACATGAAGTCACGCGACCCCAGCCGCTTCCGTGCGGCCTTCGAACGTGGCTTCGCGGATTTTCGCGACCGGCGCTTCGGCCCGCTGCTCAACCGCGCAATCGACCACCGGTACCTGACGATCGGCATCGTCGTGATGCTGTTCCTGCTGGCCGTGGCGATGCCGGTCGGCGGCAAGCTGAAGTTCACCGGGTTTCCGGACATCGAGGGCGACCTGGTGGAGGCGCGCATCCTGCTGCCCCAGGGGACGCCGCTGTCGCGCACCGAGTCGGTGGTCGGACATCTCACCGATGTGGTGCAGGCGATCAACGAGGACCTCAGGGCGGACCAACCCGGCGGGCAGGACCTGGTTCAGAATCTCACCGTGCTGTTCGGCGAAAACCCGGACGCCTACGAGACCGGGCCGCACGTCGCCAGGATCGTGGTCGACCTGCTGAGCGCCGAGATCCGAGGCACCACGCTGGACGAGTTTCGCAACCGCTGGCGCGAACAGGCCGGCGCGATGACCGACATCATTGCGATGAAATTCGCCGAACCCACGATCGGTCCGGGCGGCCGCGCCATCGATATCCGCCTGACCGGCTCGGATCTGGAACAGATCAAGTCCGCATCGTCGGATCTGCGCCACTGGCTGGAAGGCTATGCCGGGGTGATCGACCTCAGCGACGACCTGAGGCCCGGCAAGCGCGAGTACCACCTGCAACTCAAAGACAGCGCCGGCGTGCTCGGTCTGGACGCGAACAACCTCGCCAACCAGGTACGCGCGGCCTTCCTCGGATTCAAGACCGACGAGTTTCCGCGCGGCCCCGAGACCTACGAGGTGGACCTGCGCCTGTCCGGCGCGGACCGGAAAGATATCGACGACCTCGAACAGCTCAGTGTCGTCGGCCCCAACAACACACTGATTCCACTGCCGGTGGTCGCGGACCTGGTCGAGGCGCGCGGCTGGGCGCGCATCAACCGCATCGACGGCCGGCGCACGGTGACTGTGCAGGGCGACGTCGACCGCCACCTCGCCAATGCGCAGGAACTGCTCGGGCTGGCAAAGCGCGATATCTTTCCCGAACTGCAGGCGCGCTATCCATCGGTCGTGATCGACGTGCAGGGCGAGAGCAATGAGTCGGCGAAGACCGGCGGCTCGATCGCGCGCAACGTGTTGCTCGGCATGATCGGCGTTTACATGCTGCTGGCGCTGCAGTTCCGCGGCTACCTCGCGCCGGTTGCGGTGATGTCGGTGATCCCGACCGCACTGATCGGCGTGATCTTCGGCCACATGGCGCTGGGCCTCGACCTCACGCTGCCGAGCATGGTCGGCATGGCCTCGCTGTTCGGTGTCGTGGTCAACGACTCCATCCTGCTGGTGGTATTCATCCGTGACGAGCGAGCAAACGGTGTCCCCGTGCAGCAGGCCGCGCGCCAGGCCGCCATTACGCGCTTTCGCCCGATCCTGCTGACCTCGATCACCACTATCGCGGGTCTGATGCCGCTGCTGCTGGAAAAGAGCCTGCAGGCACAGATCCTGATCCCGCTGGCAGCCAGCCTGGCATTCGGCCTGATGGCCGCCACCGTGATCGCGCTGTTCCTGGTGCCGTCGATCTACTGCATCCTCGACGACTTCGACGTACTCGGCGAGATCGACGCACGCGAAAGCACGCGATCAGAAAACGCCGGCTCAGGTCCCGAAATCAGGACACCTTAGCGGACTCAAGCGACACGACACCCTGCCGAGAACCCCTGATGGGAGCGGCGCCATGCCGGCCGCCGCCCGCCTCACACCTGCAGGGAGCCTGCCATTGAGTACCGAATCGCTCGCCGCAGCGCCACAACACAAGATCAAGGTCGACACCGGTGACCTGCGATTGGGCATGTACGTGTGCGAACTCGACCGCCCCTGGCTCGACTCGCCTTTTCTGCTGCAGGGTTTCCCGCTGCACAGCGAATCGGATATCGAACAGGTGCGGCAGGCCTGCCGCTATGTGTACGTCAACGTGAAACTCAGCGAGCCCGGTTCGGTCCGCGGCCGGCGAGCATCGTCGGCGGCCCAACCGGCGAACCAGCCGGCAGCAGCGGCCATCACGAAGAAAGAGCAGAAACCGGCAGGTTTCTTCGCCCGCCTGATGTCACGAAGAAACAAGACCCAACCGATCCTCAACGAGGTCATACGTCCGCTCGCCGCATCGCGTGGCGCCGTCGACGAGACCGCGGGCCTGGTGCGCACTGTCTTCGACGATGTCAGGCTGGGAAGAAGCATCGACACCCCACAGGCCAAGGAAGTCGTCTCCAGGTGTGTCGAACACGTGATCGAGAACCCCGACGCGATGCTGCTGCTGACCAGCATCAAGGACAAGGACAACTACACCGCGGAACACAGCCTCAACGTCGCCGTGCTGTCGATCGTGATTGGCAAGCATCTGGACATGGATCGCAGAAAACTCGAAGAGGTCGGGCTGTGTGGCCTGCTGCACGATGTCGGTAAGATCCTGACCCCGGACGAGGTGTTGAAGAAGCCCGGACGGCTGACGCCCGAGGAGATGCTGATCATGAAGATGCACCCCACCCAGGGGCGCGACATCCTGATGAGCAGCCACGGCACCCTGCGTGCATCACTCGATGTGACCCACGCCCACCACGAACGCCTCGACGGCAGCGGCTACCCGCGCGGACTCGGCGAATCGCAGCTCGGCCTGTACACACGCATCGTGACGGTGGCCGATGTATTCGACGCGATCACCAGCCACCGTGTCTACGACTCCCGGCGCCCCAATATCGAGGCGTTCAAGATCATGCAGTCACAGAGCGGCAACCATTTCGACCCCAACCTGGTCTCGACGCTGATGGAGGCGGTCGGGGTTTATCCACCCGGTACCGTGGTGAAGCTGAACAACGGCGAGATTGCCGTCGTGGTACGCGCCAATCCGGCACGCAAACTGCTGCCCAAAGTCATGGTCCTGAAGAACGCCAAGCTGGCGCCGGTGCCGCCGCGCTACGTTGACCTCGCGGTCGAACACGACGGCACGGAAAGAGGTCTGCGCATCGCCAACACCATCAAGCCCAGCGAGGCCGGGGTGGATACCCAGATGTTCCGGAGCGCCGATTTCCTGCGCCAGCTGGCCGGCTGATGGTGGGAAACCCGTTCGAATCGGCACGGACCCGCCCGATCAGTCGGACGCATCCACCGCAGGCTGATTGTGCAGCTTCACCGGTACCGCCGCACGCTTGCGGCGCATCCGCATGTTGAGCATCTCGACGATCAGCGAGAACGCCATCGAGAAGTAGATGTAGCCCTTCGGAATATGGAAGCCGACGCCCTCGCCGACCAGCGCCACACCGATCAGGATCAGGAATGACAGGGCCAGCATCTTGATCGTCGGATGACGCTCGACGAACGCACCCACCGGGCCGGATGCCCACATCATCACCAGCACCGCGGCCACGATCGCGGCGATCATCACCGGGACCTCGTCGACCAGCCCCACAGCGGTGATCACCGAGTCGAGCGAGAAGATGATGTCGAGCAGCCCGATCTGCACGATCACGGCGAGGAAACCGACCCTGGCCACATCGGCCACCCTGTGCTCCTCCGGCCCCTCGAGCGAGGAATGGATCTCCATCGTGCTCTTGGCGATCAGGAACAGGCCACCGAAGAACAGGATCAGGTCACGGCCCGAGATCGCATGGCCCAGCACCTCGATCAGCGGCTCCGTCAGTCGCATCACCCAGGCCAGCGACAACAGCAGCAGGATGCGCGTGCCCATCGCCAGCAGCAGCCCGAGGCGACGCGCCCTGTCGCGTTGCGCCTCTGGCAGACGGTTGGCAAGGATGGTGATGAAGATGATGTTGTCTATGCCGAGCACGATCTCGAGCGCAGCCAGCGTGACGAACGCGGCCCAGACCTGCGGGTCGAGCAGTAGATCCATGATTGACGAGCCATTCGGGAGAAAGGTGGCCGTGCATTTTGCGCTGTCCGGGTGCCGATGCCCAGCATCACCGGCCAATCCCGGGCACTGACGTGAACCGGTTGGCGCCGTGCGGGACAACGGCCGTGCCTCGCTGGACTTCCGCGACCACGTGCAAGACACTGCAGCCATCCTGCAGGCCCCGTACGCACCACGACCGATCGTCACGCATGAGCAGACCGACCTTCGCGATCATCGACACCGCGGCCTTTGTCGCCAATTACCGCTACGCCAAATCGCTGGCCCCGGGTGCTCGGGCACTTGCGGTGATCAAGGCGAACGCCTACGGCCATGGCGCTGTGGTATTGGCGCGCGCCCTGGCAGCCGAGGCGGATGCATTCGGCGTCGCCTGCAGCGAAGAGGCGATGGAGCTGCGCGAGTCGGGAATCGACAGCCCGATCGTGCTGCTCGAAGGGGTATTCGAACCGGCGGAGATCGCCAATGCGGCGATGCACCAATTCACGCTGGCGGTGCATTCTCCCCAGCAGCTCGACTGGCTGCTGGCGGCCCGCCCGGCGCGCCCGCTCGACGTGTGGCTGAAGGTCGACAGCGGAATGCACCGACTCGGCTTCGATCCCCGGGAGGTGGCGCACGCCCATGCCCGGCTGCAGGCCAGCCCGAACGTCGCGCAGATCGTCCTGATGTCACATCTCGCCCGTGCGGACGAGACGGACAGCGCGGCCACCCCGAACCAAATCGACTGTTTTCGTGAAGCCATACAGGGCATCGGGGGCCCGACCAGCCTGGCGAACTCCGCCGCGCTGATGGCCTGGCCGCGGAGCCACGCCGACTGGGTGCGGCCAGGCATCATGCTGTACGGCAGCTCACCGCTGGAAACGCCCGACACCAGGCTGCAGCCGGTGATGCGGCTCGAGTCGCGCCTGATCGCGATCCGCGATCTGACGGTAGGTGAATCGATCGGGTACGGCGGCCGCTACACCTGCGCCGTGCCCACCCGGGTCGGGGTGGTGGCGGCCGGGTACGCCGACGGCTACCCACGGCATGCACCTGATGGCACACCGGTTGCGGTCAACGACAGGCTTACACGCCTGATCGGGCGTGTCTCGATGGACATGCTAGCCGTGGACCTGAATGAGCAACCGCAGGCCCAGGTCGGCGATCACGTGCAGCTGTGGGGCGACCGCGTGAGCGCGGCCGAGGTGGCCCACCACAGCGGCACGATCGCCTACGAACTGTTTACCCGGATCACCCGCCGCGTGCATTTCCAATACCGTTGATACGGGCAATCGCTGTTGGAGGCCCCACCCTGGCCGATCGGACAGTCGCCGGCGATCAAGAGGCACCCGCGCAGGCCGCTAACCGCTGGTATGACCGACAAACACATGATCCCTGTCCTGGCCGGCGGCGGGACCCGACTGCCCGCGCATGTCGGGATACTCACCGCGCTGGAGCGGATGCAGTATCGGGTCGACCGCCTGGTTGGCGTCTCCGGCGGCAGCATCGTCGCGGCACTGTACGCCCGCGGCTATTCCACTGCATATCTGAAAAACTTGGCATTTGAAGTCGATTTCCGCCAGTTTCGCGGATTTTCGCTGAAGAAACTGCTTTTCGCCGGCGGCCTGTCCAGCGGTGAGCGCTTCGAATCCTGGCTCGACGACCAGCTCAAAGGTACCACTTTTGCCCAGCTGGATCGCCCGCTTCACGTGGTGGCCACCGACGTCCGCTCGGGTGAGCCGGTCATATTCGACAGCGTGAATTCGCCCGACTTTCGGGTCGCCCGGGCGGTACGTTTCTCGATGGGCATCCCGCTGCTGTTCACCTTCGAGCGCTACCGCAACCACCTGATGGTCGACGGGAGCATCCTGGCCGAAGACGCCCTGTACCGGCAGTGGAGCGACGACGACACGCCGGTCGTGTATTTTCGCCTGCGCTCTAACCGGGAGAACGCCGAGATCACGCCATCGCGTGTCTTCCCGCTTGCCGACTACCTGACAATGTTGATCCGCACCTTCATGACCAGCATTTCACGCGAGTACATCAGCGACCCGTACTGGCGCAATACCGTCGTGGTGGAGACCGGCGACGTCTCGCCGATCGAGTTCGCGATGACCGTTGCGCAAAAGGAAGACCTGTTTCGGCGCGGATTGGAAACGGCGAGCAGCGTGATACCGCTCAAACTCGAATTCGGGCGGGCGGCCTTACCTGCTCGGGCCAACCCTTGAACCGGGAACCTTCGCAACCTGCCGTCGACAAATTGCCAGCGGCCGCACCGAAGCACCCGGCGGTGTATGCTGCGACGCCACAGATTCGCCAGCCACGCAGACCAGTGATTGGAACCGGAAAATGAAAAAGACCAGCAGCAGACCCACCCGCTTTCACCGTCTCACCCTCGTGCTGGCCGCCGCCGCACTCGGCACCGCCGCACTGGCCGCCGACCCGCTCGCGGTGCGGTATTACGAAGACGCCGTGTCGCGGTTCAATGCCGGCGATGCCAAAGGCGCGCTGATCCAGCTGAAGAATGCCCTGCAGCGCGACCCGGGACAGCTTTCCGCCAAGATCCTGACCGGCCGGACCTACCTCGCGCTGGGCGAGCCGAGGCTAGCCGAAGAGGAACTCCTGCAGGCGCAGAAACTCGGCGCCGACCCGCTGCTGGTCGCACTGCCGCTGGCCCGTGCACGCAACGAGATGGGCAAGTACGACGAGAATATCCACGACATCGTGCCGATCCAGTTTCCCCGTGCACAACAGCCCGATCTGTGGGTCGAGCTCGGTCTTGCGCGGTTGTACAAGCACGATCCCGATGGCGCGCAGATCGCGTTCGAAGAGGCACTGAAGATCGACCCAGCACACACCGGAAGCCGGCTCGGAATGGCACGTATCCCGCTGGAGGCCAAGGATTTTGCGGGTGCAGAGCGCCTGGCCGGTGACGTTCTCGCCGCCGACCCTGAGGTCGCGGATGCCTGGTACATCAAGGGCGCGTCGGCCCATGCGCAGGGCAGGTTCCAGGAGGCGGCCGAGGCCTACGGCAGGGCCTACGAACTCGACCCGCAGCACCTGCAGGCCGCCATCGGCGAGGCCACCGCGCTGCTCGAGGCCGGCAAACCGGCCACCGCCGCCGCGCTGCTCAAACCTTTGCGCGAAAAGCACCCTGGCAGTGTGACCATTCCGTACCTACAGTCCGAGGCACTGAAGGCCATGGGGCGCAAAGAGGACGCCGACGCCGCGCGCGCCGCAGCGGCGACGATCATCAACAGCTTTGCCCCGAAGGACGTCGCGCACCGGCCGAGCGACCTGCTGCTGTTCGGGACCATCGCGTTCGAGAGCGGGCAGCTCGAGACCGCGTTCAAGTTTCTCTCGCCCTATGTCGAGATCGGCGGCGCCGATATCCAGGGCAGGAAGACCCTCGCAAAGACCCTGCTGGCCCTTGGCAAGCCCGGCGACGCCCAGCGTGTGCTGGTACGCATCTCGGCCGCCCAGCAGGCGGATGCCGAGACACTCGCACTGCTCGGCGACACGAACGTCCAGCTCGGCGATCTGCCCGCTGCCGAGCGCTACTACCGCGATGCACTGCAAAACCACAACGGTGGGCCGGCGATCCTGCGCCGCCTCGGCATGACCCAGTTCCAGAGCGGGCGCCGCGACCAGGCCCTGGGCACACTCGAGGCGCTGGTCGACAATACAAAGGGCGCCGCGAGCGCCGATACCGCGCTGCTGCTCGGCCTGCTGTATTACAGCGAAGACCGATTCAGCGAGGCCGGCGGGCTCGCCCAGCGCCTGGTCGATGAAAACCCGAAGAACTATACAGCGCGTAACCTGCTCGGCCTGGTCACGCTGGCCAGGGGCGACGCGCAGAAGGGCCGCGAGATCCTCGAGGCGGTCGTGGCCGAAGAACCTGCGTTCCGCCCGGCACGCTACAACCTGATCAAGCTCGATATCGCCCAGGGCCGCGACGCCGCCGCGACAGCCGCGCTGCAGGAGATGATCGCGCGCGACCCCAAGGATGTGCGCGCCCTGCTCGAGTCGGCCCGGTTTGCCCAGGCCCGCGGGGATCAGCGCGTCGCCATCGCCCACCTGGAAAAGATCCGCGAACTCGAACCTAAGAACATCCTGGCGATGGTCGAACTGATCAACGCCTACCTCGCCACTGATCAGGGCCCGCAGGCACTCAACCGGGCCGTGGAACTGGATCGTGCGGTACCGAACGAGTTCACAGTCAAGGATGCAGTCGCACGGGCGCAAATCGCGGGCGGTGCGACCACCGATGCAGCAATCACCCTGAAGGAGGTCAATCGCCTCGCCGGCGACGACCCGGAGCACCTGATCTATACAGGCCGCCTGCAGTCTCTGATCGGCTCCAACGAGGACGCCGCATGGTCTTTCACCAAGGCACTCACGGTACAGCCGGACAACGTGACCGCGCGCATCGACCTCGCCACTTCACTGTACCGCCAGCGTAAGCTCGAAGACGCCGAGACCGAGGCAAACCAGGTCCTGGAGCGTGAACCCCGCAGCCAGCGGGGTCTGGCATTGCTCGCCGACATACGCATGGCACAGGGCCGCACCACCGATGCGATCGAGCTCTACCGCCGTGCCCAGGCAGTTGCCGACACGCCGCAGGTCGTCGTCAGCCTGCACCGGGCGCTGATGACCGCAGGGCAACAGGACCTGGCCCTGCAGGCCATCAGGGACTGGAACGCCAAACATCCCGGCGTACCACTGGTGATGGGCCTGCTGGCCAACCACCTGCAGTTCGCCGGCGACCGCGCCGCCGCACTGGAACTGCGCGAGAAACTGGTCGAAATCACGCCCGACGACGCCGGCGCATGGAAGAACCTTGCGGCCTCGCTAGCCAATGTCGACAACGAACGCGCCCTGAAGGCCGCACTACAGGCGCAGCAGCTGGCCCCGAACGACCCTGGTGTACTGGATGCAGTCGGCTGGACATTCGTGCAGATTGGTGAACTCGACAAGGGGCTCTCCAACCTGCGTGAGGCACTGGCACGCGATGCCGCCAACCCGACCATCCGCTACCACCTGGGCGTTGCGCTTCAGGAATATGGAAACCTGTCGGGGGCGCGCCGCGAATTCGAGCAGGCGTTGAAACTTTCAGGACGCTTTCCGGAGCGCGAGGACGCGGCTGCAAGAGTGAACGCCCTGCAGCTTATGCGTTAAAAGATGAGCCGGGCTGTCCTGTCGGGGCCGAGGATCTCGGGTTTCGGCACTGTCGATTAATTTTACAGAATCGTAGATGTACAGCCCGCTTTCGCCCAAGAAATCCGGATCGGCATTAAACGCCTATTGAAGGCACAGGTACAACACATTGAATTTTCTTCCAAAAACAGTCATCTCAAAGCATCGACGAACCGATTGCAATCAGAAGGCACACTTCGTGCTTATGTTTTCAATGAAATTTGGGCGCGATTAACCCAACAACAAGACGAGACGGGTCGTTAAATGAAAATCAGAAAAATCTTGGCGCTGGCCGTATTGGCCTGTACTGCATCCACCGCGTTCGCAACCGGTGGGTACACATGGCGAGACAAGTCCCACAGCTGCAACCCGCCGCCTGACGGTGGTGGCGGATGTGTTGTGACTTGGGACTTTACGGACAACACCACCGCAATGACCGGTGATCAGACAGGTGGCGGAATCGTTTATCCGCCGGATGGCAGCTATTCGCTGGTTGTGCACGGTTTCACCATTGGGCGTAAGTACTACGACAACGGCTCTCAGCTTCCCTCCAGTTTCCAAGGGAGCATCGGCGACGGAGATTCGACCTACGCGACGGACCAGACCGGTAGCGACTACGGTATCGGCGTCCACGCACCCGGGGAAAGCGACCATTGGGGAACCAAGATCGACAACCTGAAGACCAGCGGCGAGACGAATTATTTCCGCGATGCCATCCTGATGGACTTTGGCAACTGCGTCGTCTCGATCGATGAGATCGGGTTGAAGTCCATCTACGACACCGACTTCGAACTTTGGGCCTACCAAGGCGATACGGAACTCGTCGGCGTCGACAATTCGGTGATCCCTCAGATCCCCGATTACGATACCTGGACGGGTAACGCAGACTGGGTCAAGGTCACCAGCAACACCGGCGGCTCATATGATCGAGTTGCTCAGATCGACAGCTCGATCACCTCCCGGTACTTCGTACTGATCGCTGGCCAGAGCAAGTATGACTACAACAACGATGCATTCCGGGTGATGAATCTGGCTGTGAATTGCGATCCGGACAACTGCAACCACACCCCTCCCGGCGGTGGCGGTGAAGCTCCTATCCCCGGCACCCTTGCCCTGCTCGGCATCGGCGCCCTGGCCACCCGCCGTCGGTTCTTCAAGCTGAGCTGATCGGCGTTACAGACGACCCACTGAAGCCCGGCATCCGCCGGGCTTTTTTGTTGTGCGTTTTTTTGCCCTGGCACCCCCCTCATCCCAACCTTCTCCCCTGGGGGGAGAAGGGGCCCGCACACCCTCTCCCTGAGGGAGAGGGCCGGGGTGAGGGGGCCAATCGCTCAGTCCGGCAGCACGATATTGAGTTCAAGGATCTCCTGCCCGCCATTCTGCTCGACGTGGACCGAGACGGCGTCGTTGTCGACCGCGACGTATTTGCGGATCACTTTGAGGATGTCGTGCTGCAGCTGCGGGAGGTAGGACGGCCCGCCGCCACGACGGTCGTGCGCGACCAGGATCTGCAGGCGTTCCTTGGCGATCGCTGCCGAACCGCTGGTCTTGCGTTGTCTGAAGTAATCGAGCAGCGCCATCGTCAACCTCCGAACAACCGGCCGAGCAGGCCTTTCTTTTCGACCTTGAGAAACCGGTGCGGCAGGTCCTCGCCGAGATAGCGCGACACCATGTCGCTGTATGCCTGCCCGGCGCTGCTCTCGCGGTCCATGATCACCGGTACCCCGGAATTCGATGCGTTCAACACCGAGGTCGACTCGGGGATCACGCCGATCAGTTCCAGCGACAGGATCTCCTGCACGTCCTCGAGCGCCAGCATCTCACCGCGCTGCACCCGCTCCGGCGAATAACGGGTGACCAGCAGGAACTCACGGATGCCTTCAAGGTTCTGCTCGGCACGGCGCGACTTGCTGGACAGGATGCCGATCATGCGGTCGGAATCGCGCACCGAGGAGACCTCTGGGTTGGTCACGACGATCGCGTCGTCGGCGTAGTACATCGCCAGGGTCGCGCCCTTCTCGATGCCGGCCGGCGAATCGCAGACGATGAACTCGAACTCCCGACCCAGGTCCTCCAGTACCTTGCCGACACCCTCGATGCTGAGTGCATCCTTGTCACGGGTCTGCGACGCAGGGAGGATGAACAGGTTCGGGTTGCGTTTGTCCTTGATCAGCGCCTGGCCGACATTGGCCTCGCCCTGGATGACATTGACGAAGTCATACACCACACGGCGCTCGCAGCCCATGATCAGGTCGAGGTTGCGCAAACCGACGTCGAAGTCGATCACCACTGTCTTGAATCCGCGTTCGGCGAGGCCCATCGCGAAGGCCGCGCTGGTGGTGGTCTTGCCCACCCCGCCCTTGCCGGACGTTACAACGATAATTCTTGCCAACTGAGTACTCCTTTGGACCCGCGGTCCGCGTTGGTCAACTGCTGACTGGACTCGCCGCTCATAACGGCGAAAATTTGAGCGCGTCACCATCCAGCGAGATCTGCACCGCCCGCCCAAGGTAGCGACTCTCGAGATTCTCGCTGACCCGGTAACGCCCGGCGATCGAGACCAGCTCGGCTCCCAGCTCACGGCAGAAGATGCGCGCACTGGCGTCACCGGACACCCCGGCCATCGCCCGCCCACGCAGAGCACCGTAGGCGTGGATGTGGCCCTCGGCCATCACCTCGGCACCGGAACTCACGCCGGCGACCAGCACCAGGTCGCCACTGTCGGCATAGATACGCTGGCCTGAGCGGACCGGCTTGTCGACCACCAGGGTGGGCGCGGCTGGCCGCGGCGATTCTGGCTGCGCAGGCGCTGCCCGGACTGCCGGCGCCTTGCGCCCCGCCGGCATGATCGCCAGTTCGAGCGCCAGCGCCTGCTCTTTCTGCTCGGGCGACGCGCCACGCACGCCGACCGGGATCATGCCGTGGCCGCGTAACATGCCGACGATCATCGGGAACTCGGCAAGCTGCTCATTGCCGGGCAGCGACGACAGGTCGATCGCGACCGGCGCCTGGTCGAAAAACGACGGCAGGCGCGCGACCTGTTGCGCAAGAAAGGCGTCCAGTGCGCCCACGTCGAGGTCGCGCAGGACCAGGGTGGGCAGCATGTACTGCCCCGCCTTCATGTCGAAGCGGAGGGGGGTCTGTTCGGTACGCGCTGTGACTTCGGACATACCTGTGCCTGGGATGCATGTTCAGCGGTGAAAATCGGACTCAGAGTCTATATGAATTTACTGCCCGCGGTGACGCACAGATCACAAATTCGCCGGCCGGCAATCGCCGAAGGGGCCCGGCCCCAACGGAGGGCCAGGTGTAGGAGGCCAGCCCTCTGGCCGACTGGACCAAGGTGAGCATCGCCGAGGGGGCTCGGCTCCTACGGGGTCACGTGTAGGAGGCCAGCCCCTGGCCGGTCGTTGTCGGGGTCAGTTCGGCAACATCGGGTTGATCGCGCCCATCGGACCGGAGATCTGATGCACATTGGCACGCATCACGCTCATGCCGCCGGTCATCTGGTGCATCTGCTGCGCTATACCGCCCATCGCATTGGTCATCTGCTGCATGTTGATGTCGACGTCGGTGATCGTCGCCTGCATGTTCTGCACGTTTCCGCGCAGGTTGGGCATGACCCCGGTCATCGCCTCGATATTCGCGGTGATCGGCTTCATGCGCTGGATATGCCGGTCGAAGCGCTGTACACGCTGGGCGATCAGGTCCATGTCACGATCGACCCGCGACAGGTTGCGATACATCGAATCCATGTTGTCGACGATGCCGTTCAGGTCCTGGTACAGCACGGTGACGTAATACACGTTGACACAGGCCAGCATGATGAGCAGCAGCGAGATGACCAGGATGACCTTGTCGGTCACCTTGAAATGACGGTGCCGCTCGTCCAGATGCAGCTGGGTCTCCCGGCCCAGCCGGGCCATTACCTGAACGATCGGAGTACGCGGATCGACGGTCATGGCGCCTCCTATGGGAATGGGAACATCTTGTTCAGGGCCCGGGCAGGTTTGGCCATCCGGTGCATCTCGGCACTCATCGACTGCACCTCCAGGTTCATCGCGTTCATCGTGAGTGCGATATTTTCCACGTTCAGGCGCGTACCGGTCATCTGCTGGCCGATGCTGAGCATGCTGATCTCCATCGCACCGGTGCTGTTGCTGATGGCCAGAATCTCGTCCTGCATGTGCTGCGTGGCGTTCTCGATAGCCTTGAGCTGCGCCACCTGCGCCTCCATCGAGCCCAGGTGGTTGCTGATCTCATCCATGCGCAGGGACACGGCTGAGAAGTGCGTATTCATAGCACCGACAACGTTCGAGATCCGATTGATCTGCGAACTCAGTGTCAACAACAGAACCAGTATCGAGAACGCAATCACCGACAGAATGATCAGGCCGGCGCGAATGCTGTAGTTCAGGCGGTCGCCAAGCCTGTTCTTCACATCGATCTGGCTGAGCACGATGCCTTCGAACGAGCTCAACGCCCGCAGATACTGCTGCTGCAGTATCGTCTCGTCAGGACTCGTGCGCGCGCCGGATGGTTCGCCTACCATCGGACGGTCGTTTCCATTGGCTTGAGTAGAGTCATCCTGCGTCTGTCCGTCAGGGGTTGCGAATCAGTCGGCCCATCAATCCGGTGATTCTGGCACATTCTGCGTCGGCGCACCGCGTGGAAAGTGGCGAAACCCGTCCGCCGGCGCAGCCATGGCCATGCGGAAGGCGTGGCCGGGGGTCATGCCGACCACTCAGCCCGGGGCGCTATCCGCTTTTTCAGTGCTCGACGCGGGACTGCCGGATCAACTCGCCCGCCTCATTGGGCGGTACCGGCTTGGAGAACCAGAAACCCTGTGCCTCGGGGCAGTCCATCGATACCAGGGCATCGAATTGACTTTGCGACTCGACGCCCTCGGCCACGACATTCATGTTCAACATGCGTCCCAGGCCGACGATCGTCTTGATGATCGCGGTGCTGTCATCCTCGATGCCCATATTGTGGACGAAAGATCTGTCGATCTTCAGGGTGTCGTAGGAACACCGCTGGAGATAGGAGAGCGACGAATACCCGGTGCCGAAATCGTCCATGTGGATCTTGACGCCAAACCGCCGCAGCTCGGCGAGCGCCGAGTGCGTCGCCTCCTCGTGATCCATGCAATCCCGCTCGGTCAGCTCGAGGGACAGATCCTGCGGCGCAATCGCACTGTCCATGACGATCTTTTTCAGGCGTTGGGCCGCGTTTTCGGCACGGAACATGCTGGCCGATACGTTCACACTCATCCCCAGCGGGCTGCCGTTGACGAACACCTTGCGCCACTCCTGCGCCTGCCGACAGGCCTGTTCGATGACCCACCAGCTGAGGGTCGCCAACATACCGGTATCCTCGATCACATTGAGGAAACTGTCGGGAGCGAGCAGGCCCCGTTCCGGATGCACCCAGCGCAACAGGGCCTCGAAGGCGACGATGCGGCGCTCGTTCAGCGTCACGATCGGCTGGTAATAGACGACAAATTCGCCCCGCGCCATCGCACGCCGCAGCTCTGTCTCCAGGTTCAGGCGCGACACGGCCGCCTGGTGCATCGTCGGGTCAAAGATGACGGTGTTTTCGGTCTCCGAGCGCTTGGCCCGGTACATCGCCAGGTCGGCGTCGCGCAGGACTTCCTCCGGCGTGTCGTACTGCTCGGTGGCAACCGCTATGCCGATGCTGGCGCTGGTGTACATGCCGCGGCCTGCGATCGAGAACTCCTGCAGAAACAGGTTGTGGATACGCTCCGCCACCTGCGCGGTGTCGGACTCGTCCGTAATATCACTGACAAGAACCGCAAACTCGTCGCCGCCCATGCGCGCAATGGTGTCTCCGGGCCGGATCACGCTGATCAGACGGCGGGCGATCGATACCAGCAGACTGTCGCCGGCAGAGTGGCCGAGGCTGTCGTTGACGAACTTGAAGCGGTCGAGATCGAAATAAAGTACCGCGAACCGCAACTGATTGTTGCGTTTGAAACGGCGCAGCGCCTGCTGCAGGCGGTCGATGAACAACACCCGGTTGGGCAACCCGGTCAATGCGTCGTGCAGCGCACGGTGGATCAGCTGGTTTTCCGTTTCCTTGCGCTTGGCGATGCTGCTGATCGAGCCGGCCATACGCACTTTCTTGCCCGCGGCGTTGGTAAGGATCACACCACGCGCGTAGACCCAGATGTAGTCGCCACTCTCGTGGCGCAGACGATGCTCGTGTTCGAAATGCTGGCGCTCGGCGGACGGCTTGGCCGAAACGATGCGCCGCAACTCCGCGATGTCTTCCGGATGCACGCGTTCGAACCAGTCCTGCAGGCGGTCGATCGTGACTGTCTCCGGCAGACCGAGCAGCTCGTTCCAGCGCGGTGAAAAGTAGGCGCTGTCGCTGGCCGCCTCCCAATCCCAGATGCAGTCGTTGGCACCGGCGACCGCCAGTGCGTAGCGCTCCTTGACCTTGATCAGCGCCTGCTCCGCACGCTGCCGCTCCATCGCATAGAGGATCGCACGATGCAGCAGAGCGGCATTGACCTCCCGCTTGATCAGGTAGTCCTGCGCACCGGCCCGCACCGCGCTTGCAGCGGTGCGTTCTTCGTTGCAGTTGGTGAGGATGATGACCGGCACACCCGGCGCAGCGCCGGACACGTGCTTGTAGCCATCGAGACCCTTGGTGTCGGGCAGATGCAGGTCCAGCAGGATAACGCTGGGACGCCGCCCGGTATCCAGCTCGGTCAGTGCCGCGCCGATACTGCGTACGTGATGAACCGAGTACTGATGCGAATAACGTTTTGCCAGATAGAGGCGGACGATCTCCGCTTCCTGTGGGTTATCTTCGACGAGCAGTACATCTATGCTTTCGACGTTCATCGGAACCCGTTGCAAGTCATCGGAAATATCACCCCGTCAGCGATTCGCCAGC
>Ga0116152_10000145_pt1 | contig 54600 bp, 54 predicted proteins | sample AD_UKC119_MetaG_FD_89894 | JGI IMG/M metagenome (GOLD analysis project Ga0116152, IMG submission 89894) | Active sludge microbial communities of municipal wastewater-treating anaerobic digesters from Hong Kong - AD_UKC119_MetaG | ecosystem: Engineered > Bioreactor > Anaerobic > Digestate...
ATGGAAAAACAGAAATTTTATATCACGACGCCGATTTATTATCCGTCGGACAAGCTCCACATCGGCCACAGCTACTGCACCGTCGCCGCCGACGTCATGGCGCGCTACAAGAGGCTGCAGGGCTATGACGTGATGTTCCTGACCGGCACCGACGAACACGGCCAGAAGATCCAGCAGAAGGCCGAGGCAGCCGGTGTCACGCCGCAGCAGTATGTTGATCATATCGTCTCCGGCATCCAGGATCTCTGGAAGCTGATGAATATTTCCAATGACCGTTTCATCCGCACGACCGACGACTATCACGTCGAGAGCGTCAAAAAGATTTTTAAAGAGCTTTACGACCGCGGCGCGATCTATAAAGGCACCTACCGCGGCAAATACTGCACGCCCTGCGAGTCCTTCTGGACCGAGACGCAGCTCGTCGACGGCAAATGCCCGGACTGCGGGCGCGACGTCATCGACGCCGAGGAGGAGGCCTATTTTTTCCGCCTTTCCGACTATTCCGATAAGCTCGTCAAATACTATGAGGAGCATCCGGATTTCCTGCTGCCGCCGAGCCGTCTCAACGAGATGGTCAACAACTTCATCAAGCCCGGCCTCGAGGATCTCTGCGTCTCCCGCACGAGCTTCAACTGGGGCATCCCGGTCGAATTTGACCCAAAGCACGTCGTCTATGTCTGGGTCGACGCGCTGTCGAACTATATCACCGCGCTCGGTTACGGCAACGAGAAATATCATGATTTTGAGAGATATTGGCCGGCGGACGTCCATTTCGTCGGCAAGGAAATCGTCCGCTTTCATACGATCATCTGGCCGGCGATGCTGATGGCGCTCGATCTGCCGCTCCCGAAACGGGTCTACGGCCACGGGTGGCTGCTGATCGACGGCGGCAAGATGTCGAAATCCAAGGGCAATGTTGTCGATCCGGTGATCCTCTGCAACCGCTACGGCAGCGACGCCCTGCGCTACTTCCTGCTCCGGGAATTCCCGTTCGGCAGCGACGGCATCTTCACCAACGAAATTTTAATCAGCCGCATCAACAGCGACCTTGCAAATGACCTCGGCAACCTTGTCTCCCGCACGGTCGCGATGGCGGAGAAATACTTCGGCGGGCCGCTGCCTGTGGGCAGGGAAGCCGATCCTTCGGACGACGAACTCATCGCCATGACGAAGGAACTGAAACAAAAATACGAAGAGCAGATGGAGGTCTACGCCTTCCAGAATGCCCTTGTCGAGATTTTTAAAGTTATCTCCCGCTCCAACAAATATATCGACGAGACCGCCCCATGGGCGCTCGGCAAGGATCCGGCAAAACGGGACCGCCTCGCGACGGTGCTTTATAACCTGCTGGAGGCTATCCGCGTCTGCGCGATTCTGCTGACGCCGTTCATGCCGGTCACCGCCGAAAAGATCCTTACTCAGATCGGCGCGCCGGAAACCTGCCGTACCTATCAGAGCGCCGATACGTTCGGCATGCTGCCTGCGGATGTAACAGTAGCCCGCGGGGAGACGCTGTTCCCGCGCATCGACGCCGAAAAGGAACTTGCCGAGCTTGACGCTGCGGAGAAGGCCTCCAATCAGGCCGCGCAGCCGCCGAAAGAGGAGGAAAAGCCGAAAAAAGCGGCTGATCTGCCGCCTGAAGAGATTACGGTCGACGACTTCTTCAAGGTTGAACTCCGGGTCGCGAAGGTTCTCTCCGCCGAAAAGGTGCCGAAGGCAAAGAAGCTTCTGAAAATTCAGCTCGACGATGGCGCAAACGGGCGCCAGATCGTCTCCGGCATCGCCCAGTATTACGAGCCGGAGGATCTCGTCGGCAAAAAGATCATCCTCGTCGCCAACCTCAAACCGGCCAAGCTCTGCGGGGTGGATTCCTGCGGCATGCTGATCGCGGGCGAGCGAGAGGACGGCTCCATCGCCGTCACGTTTATCGACGACTCCGTGCCGGTGGGCACAAGGCTCCATTGATACCGGCAGAAGAACGCTGCGGCAAGCCTTTTTCGGGCTTCTGAAAAAATATTCCCCGTACCGCCTTTTTCCGGATCCCCGGGGAACTGCGGGAACGATCCTCGGAAATCGGGGAAGGCCGCAGTCAAGCCGTTTCTTTGACTCCTGCGGGGGAGAAGACCCCTGCCCGCCGTCTTTTCCCCGAATACGGGGAGAGAAGACCGGAATCAACATCAAAAAAGGGAAGACAACCATGCAATACCACGGGATTTTTGATACCCACGCACACTATGACGACCTCAAGTTTGAGGCGGATCGCGACGCCGTGCTCAAAGCCAGTCCTGAGCACGGCGTTTCCCTGATTGTCGATCCGGCCTGCGATCTCAAAAGTTGTGCGGCGGTTCTTGATCTTGCAAACCGCTACGACTTTCTCTATGCGGCGGTCGGCGTCCATCCGGAGGCCGCCGTCGAGGACGGAAACGGAGACTATCTCTCTTCCGTCGCGGAATACGCAAAGGCGGAGAAAGTGGTCGCGATCGGCGAAATCGGCCTTGATTACTATTACGATATTCCAAAAGACATCCAGCGCCGCGTCTTTGAGGAACAGCTTGCCCTTGCAAACGACCTCGGGCTTCCGGTGATCGTCCATGACCGCGAGGCGCACGGCGACACCTATGAGCTCCTGAAGCGGTACCGGCCGAAAGGCATCGTCCACTGCTATTCCGGCTCGGCCGAAATGGCGGAGGAGTTGGTCAAGCTGGGGTTTTATATCGGCTTTACCGGCTCCGTCACGTTCCAGAACGCGAAGAAGCTCCTGCTGGCCGCAAAGGTGGTGCCGGACGACCGGATTCTGCTCGAGACCGACAGCCCCTATCTCTCGCCAATGCCGTACCGCGGCCTTCGCAACGACAGCAGCCGCATTCCGGTGATTGCCGAGCGTCTGGCGGAGCTTCGCGGCACGGATGCGCAGACGCTGATCGATCAGGCGCGCGAAAACGGCTGCCGGGTTTACGGAATAAAGGAGACAACGGTATGAGGATACGCAGAAAGCCCTGGGCGCGGCCGGAACTTGCCGAATGGAAGAACTGCATCGACGAGCCGAAGGAGCTCCGCGGAAAATGGCATCAGGCTTTTCCAAAGGATCAGCCGCTGATGATCGAATTCGGCTGCGGCAAGGGCGGCTTCATCTCGCAGCTTGCGGTTTCTCACCCGGAGATCAATTTTCTGGCCGTCGACATCAAAAGCGAGATGCTCGCGCTTGCCATGCGCAACATCAAGCGCATCTATGCCGAGGCGGGCAGGGAACCGGACAACGTGCTCATCTTCAGTCAGGAGATCATGCTGATCGGCCAGGTATTCGCGCCGGAGGACGCCTGCGAGCGCATCTACATCAATTTCTGCAACCCGTGGCCGAAATCCCACGACCACAAGAAGCGCCTGACCCATTCCAAGCAGCTTCTCCAATACCGGGAGTTCCTGCGCGATGGGGGAGAGATCCACTTCAAAACCGACAACGACGACCTTTTTTGCGCGTCAAAACGCTATTTCTGTGAGGCCGGCTTCGAGATCACCTATGAAACAGGGGATCTTCACCATTCCGGTTATGCGGATAACATCCCGACCGAGCACGAGCATATGTTTTCCGAGCAGGGCATTCCGATCAAGTTTTTGATCGCGCGAAAGCTGCCGAAAATCCGCAAGATTCCGGAAAGTCGGGAAGAAACCTGTGAATAATTTGAAAATTTCAGAAAAAAGTATTGATTTTTAGATGCGGATAGTTTAGAATAATGCTGGCACTCGAGAATAACGAGTGCTAACAATCTTCATCAAAAAATAAATTTTTATAATGGAGGCACTGTTATGAACGTGAAACCCCTTGGCGACAGAGTCGTGATCAAAATGATCGAAACCGAAGAGCAGACCAAAGGCGGCTTGTACCTTTCGGGTGCGGCAAAAGAGAAGCCGGAGGTTGCCGAAGTCGTTGCAGTCGGCCCGGGCGGCATCGTTGACGGAAAAGAAGTCAAAATGCAGCTGAAGCCCGGCGATCACGTCTTGATGAGCAAATATGCGGGCACGACCGTCAAGATTGACGGCGAAGAACTGATCATTCTCTCCCAGAATGAGATCCTTGCCGTTGTTGAGGAATAATCTTTTTAAAAGTGAGATTCAGGAAAAAGAGTATTTGGAGGTAACAGAATATGGCCAAACAGATTAAATACGGGGACGAGGCCCGCAAGGCGTTGCAGTCCGGCATCGATCAGCTTGCCAACACCGTAAAGATTACGCTCGGTCCGAAGGGCCGCAACGTCGTTCTCGACAAGAAATTCGGAACTCCGATCATCTGCAACGATGGTGTCACCATCGCGAAGGATATCACGCTTGAGGATCCTTTTGAAAATATGGGCGCCCAAATCGTCAAGGAAGTCGCCACAAAGACGAACGATTCCGCAGGCGATGGCACCACCACCGCCACGCTGCTTGCGCAGGCTCTGGTCCGTGAGGGCATGAAGAACGTGACCGCCGGCGCCAACCCGATGCTGATCAAGCACGGCATCCAGAAGGCCGTCGACGCCGCCGTGGAGTCGATCCACGCCAACGCGAAGAAAGTCTCCGGCTCCAAGGATATCGCCCGTGTCGCCACGATCTCCTGCGGCGACGAGTTCATCGGCAACCTGATTTCCGACGCGATGGACAAGGTCTCCGCCGACGGCATCATCACCGTCGAGGACAGCAAGACCGCCGAAACCTACATCGACGTCGTCGAGGGCATGGAATTCGACCGCGGCTATCTGTCTCCTTATATGGTGACGGATACCGAGAAGATGGAAGCCATCCTCGAAGATCCGTATATCATGGTCTATGAGAAAAAGATCGCCGTCTTCCAGGACATGGTGCCCTGCCTCGAGCAGGTCATGCGTTCCGGACGTCCGCTGCTGATCATCGCGGAGGACATCGAGGGCGAGGCTCTGACCAACCTGATCCTCAACAAACTGCGCGGCACGCTTTCCGTTGTCTGCGTCAAGGGCCCGGGCTTCGGCGACAGAAGAAAAGAAATGCTTCTTGATATTGCCGCGCTGACCGGCGCCACCCTGATTTCCGAAGATATCGGCATGACGCTTGCCGACATCAAGATCAGCCACCTCGGCTCCGCCAAGAAGGTCAGAGTCACGAAGGACGCGACCCTGATTGTCGACGGCGGCGGCGATAAAGAGGCCATCAAGGGCCGTATCATCACGATCAAGAACTCCATTGAGAATACGCACAGCGATTATGACCGCGAGAAACTTCAGGAGCGTCTGGCCAAACTCGTCGGCGGCGTGGCCGTCGTCAAATGCGGTGCCGCGACCGAGACCGAGGCCAAAGAGAAGAAGCTCCGCATCGAGGATGCCCTGAACGCGACGAAAGCCGCTGTTGAAGAGGGCATCGTTGCCGGCGGCGGCGTCGCCTTCCTGAACATTATGCCGTCCGTTGAGAAGCTGCTCGGAACCGTCCACGGCGACGAGAGAACCGGTGTCCAGATCGTGCTCAAATCCCTCGAAGAGCCTACCCGTCAGATCGCTATCAACGCGGGCCTTGACGGCTCCGTCGTGATCGACAAGATCAAACGCAGCCACAAGGTCGGCTACGGATTCAACGTCTTTACCGAGGAATACTGCGACCTGATTGAGAACGGCGTTGTCGACCCGGCCAAGGTCTCCCGTTCCGCGCTCCAGAATGCCGCCTCCGTTGCGGCCATGGTCCTGACCACCGAGAGCCTTGTTACCGATCTCCCGGAGGAGACCCCGGCACAGAACAAACTGCCCGGTTCCACGCCTCCCCAGATGTACTGATTTAGTTTCAATCAAAAAAGAGCCTTCCGCAGGGAGGGCTCTTTTTTTGTATGAAAATATAGAGGAGCGGATGGTTCCCCATATACGCGGTGCATTCTGGATGAGGGAGAAGGGCATCCTTCCTGTGGCAGGATGAAAGGGCGTGGAAGGCTGGCTTTCCGCTAAATCGCCATCCGACTGGAACGAGCCGGAGAACAACGCTTCACCGTACTGTGTAAATTTCAGCTTGTGTAGATGCTTCCGTCTCCGGAATAGGCATCGATCTTTGCTTCGCCGACGAGTTCCGATGAAAAACCATCCGACCGGAACGGGCCGGGGAACAGTACTTTGCCGTACCGAACAAAACTTTAGCTTGTGTAGATGCTTCCGTCACCGGAATAGGCGTTGATTTTCGCTTTGCCGATGAGCTCCGGATAGACGGATTCCTCCGAGTTAAGTTCCTCGAACAGGGCATCCTCGATGCGGAGGTGGATCTTGACATATCCGCGGCCGGGCAGGACGGAGACTTTTTTATAGACGCAGTCCGAGCCCGTCTCGGAGGAGAGGGTGCAGGGGGCGTAAACCTCCGCTTCATCGACGGAGCTGCCGTTTTGCAGCCGCAGAGAGGCTTCCTCATCCATCGTGACGGAGGCGACGGAGAGGGAATCGAGCGTCACGGAGATCTCTTTTCCCAAAACGGCGACGCTTCCGACCGAACAGCCGCCGTCGAGCGCCTGAACCGTGCAGCCAGCGGTCAGCTCCAGCGCGCCGATGCTGCTGCCATATAGCTTGAGCATCGCATCTTCTCCGGATTTTACTCCGACGGAAGCGGCCGTGCAGCTTTTGAGCACGAGCGATCCGCCGCCGGTGAAAATTATGGTTCCCTGAACATTACAATTTTCGAGTGTGACGGATCCGCTTCGGATATACAGATTTTTCAGGATGGTTTTATTCTTCAGCACCACGTCTTCGGCCTGAATTGTAACCGTATTGAGGGACTGCTCATAGTCGAAGATGCCGGCTTTTCCGTATTTTGCGTCGTAAGGTTTCGCCACGTCGCCGTCGGAGCTGCTTTCGGAGCCGGAGAGTTCCTCCTCTCCGGATTCTTCCGACGGGCCGGATTCGTCTTCCCCGGAAACGTCCTCTTCTGAGGGGGCGGAAGAAGTTTCCTCGCCGGAGAGGCTTTCTTCGGATGAGGAGGAAGAATCTTCCTTCCCGTTTCCCGCGCCGTTAAAATAGATGTTGACGGTCACACACCCGGAAAGAGATATTGTGAGGAAAGCAAGCAGAACAACAAGCAGTTTTTTCATAGCCGGTCTCCGAAGATTATACTGATACCTCCATTATACGTCCGGAGAAAATGCAAACAAAGAGAAAATTTCCGCCAAAAAAATCCCCGGGTTTTCCCGGGGATTTTTGGTATCCGGATTTATTCCTCTTCAATGGGACCAAGCTGGCGGTCGAGCCACGCGGCGGCGAGGTCGAGCGAATTGTAGAGGCCGACGCGCTCGCTGCGTTTCAGAACCATTTCGCTCGGATCGGCCTTCGGGTTGGTGGACATCATCTGCATGACGATGCGGCCGGCGGTCTCTTCGTCTCCGTCCTGTTTTGTCTCCATGATCTGCAGCATCACGACGTAGGGGTCGCGCATGTCTCCGTAATACAGGATGTTTTTGCTGCGGACGAGGGGACGGCCTTTATAAATAAGAAATTCTTTTTTTTCTTCTGCCATGGTTTTCCTCCGTCAGTCGTTAAGATAGTTTTTTACGAGGATCTGCAGCAGCTCATCGCGGTCAATTTTCCGGATCAGACTCCTGGCATTGTTGTGGGTGGTGATGTAGGTCGGATCCTCAGAAAGGATATATCCTACAATCTGGTTGATCGGATTGTAGCCTTTCTGACGCAGGGCATCGTAGACGGTGGTCAGGATGGCCTTGATCTCCTTTTCCTTATCCTCATGAAGAGAGAATGAAATCGTAGGTTCGTTCATGGAAGGACTCCTCTCTTTTCGGCGATTCCGATTCTGCCTTTAGTTTACACCAAAAACGGATCTTTCGCAAGTATTATTCTTGCGCAGTGCGTGGAACAGGCCCTTTTTCACGGAAATCACCGGGAGCCGGAGAACCTTTCAGAAAGAAGAGATCAGGATTCCGGTTGCCGTCCCGGGGAGAGGACTCCGGATACGCGCGCATACTTGGCGCAGTAGAGCAGAAAGGAGAATACAACCATAAAAGAACAGACCATCACGGCGGTCTCTGTGATGAAAAAGGGAATATTTCTGCTGAGCATGTGCGCGAGCACGGTCATGTTGGTCAGAAACGTCGCGGCTTTTCCATGCCAGCCGGCGCTGTAAACGATTCCACTCGTCAGATAGGCGGCGGACCCGGCGATGCCCATAAAAAGCTCTTTCAGAATCAGGATGAAAAGGAGTTTCTGCATGGTCGGGTAGGCGGAGAGCAGGCAAACCATCACAGCGGCGAGCGTGGCCTTATCCGCGACCGGATCGAGCACCTTTCCAAGGTCGCTGACCATATGATATTTTCTGGCGATCCTGCCGTCCACAAGGTCGGTAATGGCGGAAAACAGCATCAGTCCGAACGCGGGGAGCGGGCTTTCCTCATAAAGATAAAGCAGCACGATCTCCGGGATCAGAATCAGGCGGAGCAGGGAAATCAGGTTTGGAATGGTAAAAATTTTTTGAGCCGGTCTCATAACGTTCCTCCGTTTCGGACGGTCTTTTTCTCAGTATTTCCGCTTTCTTTCCGCAGGATTCAAAAAAGAGGAGGGGAACGGGGATTTTTTCGCGGCGCCGTCTTGTATTATTTTGCGAATTTTGCTATACTCTCTTTCGCTCGCCTTAAAAAGAATGCGGCAACGCTGCTTTTGCCCGTTTTTTTTGAAAAGGCGCTCTGGATACCTTCTTTCGCAAAGAAAAAGGCAGGTGAGGATGGAACGGAAAAACGGGTTGATTTGACACAGGGCGTGATCTGGAAGGGCCTGATGACCTATTTTTTCCCGATCCTGCTCGGCGCCTTTTTCCAGCAGCTTTATAATACGGTGGATGCCGTCGTCGTGGGCAATTTTGTCGGCAAGGAGGCGCTGGCGGCGGTCGGCGGATCGGCGTCTCAAATTGTCAATCTGATGGTGGAGTTCTTCATCGGCCTCTCCTCCGGTGCGACGGTCGTGATCGCCCAGTATTTCGGCGCAAAGAACGCCTCCGGCTTACATACCGCACTTCAGACGACCGTGGCGTTCGCGCTGATTACCGGCGCGGGGATCACGGTGGTGGGCATTGTCATCTCCGGGCCGATGATGCTGCTGATGGATACGCCGGACGACATCATGGAATTCTCCACGCAGTATGTGCGGATCATCTTTGCGGGCATCCTGCCGAGCATGCTCTACAACATGGGCGGCGGAATCCTGCGCGCCCTCGGCGATTCAAGAAGGCCGCTCTATTATCTGATCGTCTGCTGCGTCACGAATATTTTGCTGGATCTGCTTTTCGTCGCGGTTTTCAGATGGGAAGTCATCGGCGCCGCACTGGCGACGATCCTTTCGCAGGCGGTCAGCGCCGTGCTCGTGATGCGGGCGCTCAGCCGGCTTGACGATGCCTATCGTTTCCGCAGTAAAGAGATCGCCATTGATCGGCCGGAGCTCGTCCATATTCTCCGGATTGGTCTGCCTTCCGGGGTTCAGGCCTCCATGTATTCGATCTCCAACCTCCTCATTCAGACTTCCGTCAACAGCCTCGGCACCGATACCGTGGCGGCATGGACGGCCTGCAGCAAGGCGGACAGTATTTTCTGGATGATTATGAATGCTTTCGGCGTGACGATCCTGACGTTTGTCGGCCAGAATATCGGCGCCGGGAACAAGGCGCGCGCACATCAGGGCGTTAAAGTCTGTTTTAAAATCACAATGACGACCGCACTGGTTCTCAGCACGCTGCTGTTTTTTGAAGGGAAAATTCTGCTGACCGTCTTTTCCTCAGATCTGGAGGTCCTCGAAATCGGCTTCCGCGCCATGCGGCATCTGGTGCCGTTTTATTTCACATGGGTATTTGTGGAGATTCTCTCCAGCGCCCTCCGCGGCTCCGGAAACGCCTTTGCCCCGATGGTCATCACGGTGCTCGGCATCTGTGTGCTCCGGGTGATCTGGGTCTATGCGGCCATCCCGCTCAACCCTTGTATTGAGATGATCTGTTACAGCTACGGCCTGACCTGGTCGGTGACGGGAGCGGCGTTTCTGGTTTATTATTATAAAGTCGGCCGCTCGCGGTTCTTCACTTAACGGGGAAAAACCCATATCGATACAAGTATGGGGAGATAATAAAAGAAAAAGAGCGCAATTTCCGCTCTTTTTTCTTATTTTGTTTCCGGTCTCGGGATAAACGCGGGGTTGTAGGCATAGTAGTTTTTGCTGTTCAGGCCGTCGCGGATCTTCTCGAGGCTTTCGCCGAAACGCTGGTAATGGACGATTTCTCTTTCCCGGAGGAAGGTAATCGCATCCCGCACGTCGGGATCGTTGGTCAGCTTCAGAATGTTGTCGTAGGTGAGGCGCGCCTTTTGTTCGGCGGCCATATCCTCGTTGAGGTCGGCGAAAGGATCGCCGGTGGACTGCAGGGAAGCGGCACTGAACGGCACGCCGCTTGCATCCACCGGATAGATGCCGACGGTATGATCCACGAAATAAGGCGCGAAGCCGCTGTTTTCGATATCCGACATTTTGAGATTCCTTGTCAACTGATGTACGATGGTACTGACCATCTCCATATGGCCGAGCTCGTATGTACCGTTAAATGATAGGTAATGAGCTTTGAGTAAACAGGGAAATGCAACGGGATGGAAATAAATAAAGCCTGAAAAAATACAAGGCACTCAACGAAATTGATCGCAGAGTGCCATTTTATATCCAATTTACCCGCTTTCAAGCATTGACTATTTCATGCAACACCCGACATCTAACCTGCGCTATCACCGGAGTAGGACATCTGAACTGCTCATTCATTTCCCGGCGTCCTGCTTCTCCATTTCCATCTCAAGCGCTGAGCAGAAATTTGATATGTTTCTGTCAACTTCCGCTTGAATGCCTTTGAGCGGTTCAACCAGTCTGAGAGTTGACACCACGGTGCAGTCGCCTGTTTCCTTCTTCAATTGTGCAAAGCACTTTTCAGCCGGACCACCGGAGCAGCTTGCGAACAAGGCAACTTTTTTTCGCCTTAACTTATTTTCTTGGATAAATGTGCGCAGAGGTGGTGTGAAGGTTTCTGCCCAGATAGGTGTACCCAGTATGATCAGGTCGTATTTGTTCTGATCAAAGCGGTACGGTTCCAGTCTGGGCGATTCCCGAAACATTGCGCTTTTACCGCACCAGAAATACTTGCTGACTTTGCCGGTCGGATATTTTTTAACCGGTACAAGAGGGATGAGATCAGCGCCAAGCCGGGCCGCAATTCTTTCTGCGGCATATTTGGTGTTGCCTTCCAAGGAATAATAAATTACTGCGGTCATCATACAATTCCTCATTTCTATCGCATTTGCAATTAGACCTGATCGAATTTCTTTTCACCTTTTTCAAGCGCATCAGACTTCTTTTTAGAAAGCCTATTTAAAAATATAGTCGTATAAGACAAGGTTTCTGTTGTGCAAGCATCCACACAATGGCCGCACCCCACACATCTTAGCGAAGTAACCGGCTGTCCGTTTAAGGCTTTGCTTTTTATATCAATCGTCATCGGACATGCCAGATTGCACTGATTACAGCTGATGCATTTTGTGTGATTCGTAATAATTTTTTGACCGACTAATTTACCTATTAAACCCAATAAAGTGCCTAAAGGGCAATAATAACAATATCCTCTGCCGATAAAAACGATCCAGAAAGACATCATCATCAACAATTCCGCGCATAAATATTTGTAAATTTCTAATTTGCTTATGAGGTTATAATCTCCAAATACGGGCACTCCAAATAATAAGAGAACCCAGTACACAGTAAAAAACAATGCAAGACTAAAAAAAATCCATTTGATGATGGTCAATATCCTGAGTGTTTTTGGCTGAACCCTTTTCTTTTTTCCGATCAGAGGGAATGCAGGTGCAAACACTTCGGAAGCAAAACCGTTAAAGAGACATATTGTTGAGCACTGCCAACGTCTGCCAAAGAATACGGTACCAATGAGTACAATGCAGCTATATAATAAATAAAAAATCAAAGATGCCGTTATTCCGGTTGCCCCCCAGAGCGGGAACCTGCTGGCATAAAACGATGAATCCTCAACCAATAACTGCAATGGGGTAGTAGTCCAAGGCAAAGGCATGGTAAAAAAGTATAATTCATTATTATTAAGTACCCAGGGTGAAACGATATGAACAATAAGGGCAGCGATAATAAAGCCGATCAAATTCCTTTTTCTCATTTGTGTACGCTTGGATTTTTTTATGATTCTGATCGTCAGAATACTCGCTAAAACTATAAAAACGGTTTTTATCCAGTTTTCATAAAAATGCCATACCCATGCAATCGTTTTTGCAATAGATTCAGGTGCAGTTTTAACATAGCCATAGTTTAATCCTGCAATAACAAAGCAAAAGATGATATATATCCAAAGGGTTGTTTTAAGAATAATTAATTCTTTATTTGAATCTTTTGACATAAATATACTCCTTTGCAACTAATATCGCGTTGATTATACTAAAAAATTCAATGTGATGCAACCATTGTAAAGAGATTGTCGACACAACAGCCCTCTGCGGCCGAAATAATGGGCTTCTGAGGGCTGATATATTAAGTTAAACCGTCCGGCTGATGTCAGATTCCAGCTGGACAGCAGCCGCATACGTTAACCATTTCTACAAATGCAGTGGTTTGCAGCGGAGTGAATTCGCCTTCAGACTCTTATGGAAGGCGGATATTGGGGTGAGCAGTATATTTGTATGTACGTCAAATTGTAGGTGACGCGCCTTTATAAGGCAGCTTCGGAGAAATCGTGATGAAAAGGTCACTTTCACGGTACCGGCCGCCGACGGATTTATGATATTCTATATAATCGAGCACGCTTCGCAGCAGATCGTTCTTTTCCTTTGCGGTTTTGGCAAGGTCATAGCTATCCAACACGCGGCGCACCGCGGGCGCAATCTCTCTTTTCGCCTGAATAACGGCTCCCAGCTTGGCTTGAGAGGCGCGGATGCCCTGAAGCTGCTCAAGCGCGGCCTGCCGGCGCCTTGAAAGCTCGGCCATGCGCCCGGTGAATATTTCGGGGGTATACACGCCCTGCTCAGTCAAATCATAGGCTTTCATTTCCTGCTCGTCGATCTGCTGGAGCTCCTTTTCCCTCTCGGCGGCGAGCCGCGAGAGGGAAGCTCTCTCTGCCGCCTCGGCTGCGGAATCGGCCTCCAGCGGAGTACTCTCAAAATCGGTGAGCCATGATTTCAGGCTCCGAATCACCAAACGCTCGACGACATCCAGGTCGGAGGCGACCGTTTGGCAGGAAGTGTACGGACAGAGCAGCGTATCCTTTCGCCCGTTGCCGTAGGGACGCCGCACCATCGTCCGGCCGCACTGGCTGCATCGCACAAGGCCGGCCAATGGGTTTTTGGTTTCGCAGTTTTTAGGGCCGGGGCGGCCTTTATTTTTTGCCAGTAAATTCTGTGCAAGGTCAAAGGTTCCCTGAGAGACAAGAGCGGGGTGGATGCCGTGCGTCAGCTTCAAACTGTCTTCACCGGCGTGGGGACGGGATTTTACGACTTCGCCGTCTACGACGCTTTTGCGCTGCGCACGGTAGCCCCACCGGATCCAGCCGGCATAAGCCGGGTTGCGCAGGATCGGTGGGACAGCGCCGTCGGTCCAGTCTTTGCCGCCCGGAGCGGGAATATGGTGCTCATTGAGCCTCCGCACAATCCGTGAAATCCCAAGGCGCTGAAGAGTACCGTCCTCCTCTTTGGCACCGGACGTATACCAGCGAAAAATATCCTGGACGACTGCCGCGTGTTCATCAGGTTCCAATGTCCAGCCCTTTTGCTTTTCGAGCTTCACGCGCCGATACCCATAAGGCGTCTTGTTCGCCACCCATTTTCCCTCGTTGAGGGAGGCGATACGGCCGGCCTGCTGTCTGCGGTTTATGGTCTTGTATTCGCGGCGGGACATGTAGAGGCCAAACTCGAAGTATTCCTGATCGAATTCATTCTGCGGATCATACGTTTTTAAAGGGGTGATAATTTTTGTGCCGGAGAACTGGAAGGCACGCGCGACCATACCCTGATCGATGGTATCCCCACGCGCAAGCCTTTCGATCTCCATGACCAGCACGCCGGCATACAGGTTGCTTTCAACATCATGGAGGAGCTGCTGCATCTGCGGTCGGGAAGTGATCGTATCGCCCGAAACGACCTCCTCATAGATTTTGACGACCGCAAGTCCGCGCTGCTCGGCCAGCGCCAGAAGATGCACCCGGTGCCGCTGCAAAGTATCTCCCTGCCCATGGGCCTCGGCCTCCATATCGACTCTGGATTTGCGCAGATAGATGGCATAATCGGACACGGCAATACCTCCTGGATGAACTTTTCGGAATCATACAATTATAGATATCGTTCACCTTTGGTATGACCGCTGGAACCGCGGTGCCGCCCGTTTCCGGCTGCTATCCGGAGGCGGGCATTTTTTGTTCTGTACTTTTAATCCACCAAAGGAAAAGGGCGGAATTGTATGACGACTTGAGTCTCCGTTATCGGCGAATCACTTTACCGTCGAAATATAATAAACCGCACTACCCAGAATACGCACTTCATCAAGTTCCGGTCCCGTGATACGCCACAGGGCATATTTTGGGTTTGCGGCAACCAGCGTGATGCCGTTTTGTCTTTATAAATCTTCTCGAGCGTTGCCACTCCAGTGGCACGGGCAACCGTCTCCGAATAATCTAACAGGGAGGGGGAATGAGCATGGAAAAGGGCAATATCGTTGCCGAATACATGATAGACGGCCACCGGGTGTTGGTTACCGATGCCGGATTTGCCGGTAAATCCGAAGCGGAGCTTGAAGCCGTTCGAAAAAACGCCCAGCAGGTGGCGTGGAAAATCCAGCTCGCATATATGGAGAGGATGAAAAACGAACCGCCGAAAGCGGAAAGCTGAAATACGGGAATCATGCGTGGCGCTGCTGACGAAGCTGCGGAGGACCCTTGATATGGAAGAAGACGACCCCCGTGGAAATTTTCATCGAGGAGGACGCCGTCATTATACAGGACCGGATGCTTTTGCGGCAATATGGACAACCTTTTTTACATAAATAACAAAACCGTCCGCAAAACCTGTGTGAAAAAAAAATATCCGGATAGCTTTCGGCAGAAACGCAAGAACGCGGGGCATAAAAAAACCGCCCATCCGGGCGGCGGGAAAATTATAAATCCTGAAGATCGGCGGCGGGAATGTCGTTTTCGACGTTATCCCGTGCAAGGTCGGTGTCAAGTTCCGGATAAACCTCATCCCGGATGGGCTTCTCGATTTTATCGTCCGGGGTAATCCGTTTTTTCTTTGAATCCATTTCGTTCACCTCGGATTTAGGATACCCGAAAAAGAAAATGATATTTGTAAAACAAAATAAATCTAAGGAACCAAGAGCCGCGAGTTTAAATTTCGATACTCCGACCCAAAAAACCCGCTGAAATGTAAGTTTCAGCGGGTTTTTCTATCAGGTTTCTTTTGTGCTCAGGGCTCCAAGTCAACCCTTTTTATTTGCTTTGTTGATCTTTGCAATGTTTTTGAATTTCTTTTCCTTTTCGGCCAGATAGCTGCTGTGATCGTCGGCAAAAGCGGCTTCTGTTTTCAGCTTGCGGTAGGAATCCCAGCGCTCCAGCGAAAGCTCGCCGTTGGCAATGGCCTCATAGACGGCGCATCCCGGCTCCGAAGTGTGCGTACAATTCCGAAATTTGCACTTTCCGAAGAGCGCTTCCACATCGTTGAAGCTTTTTTCAAACCCCGCCGAAACGTCCCACATGCCCAGTTCCCGCATGCCGGGCGTGTCGATGACAATTCCTCCATTCGGAAGCAGCAGCAGTTCTCGGGATGTGGTTGTATGCCGGCCTTTGTCGTCCATACCAATTTCATTCGTCTGCAGACGGTCTTCTCCCAGCAGGCGGTTGATCAGCGTCGATTTTCCCACGCCGGACGAGCCGATAAAGGATGCCGTACATCCCGGCTTCAGATATTCCGCGATTTCCTGATAACCGTCTGATTCCATGGCGGAGGTGACGAGAATATCCGTGCCGATCGCTACGGAACGGACAGCATAGAGCTTTTGATCGATGTTCTCGCACAGGTCGGCTTTGGTCAGCACCACGACCGGCGTCGCGCCGCTTTCAAACGCCAGCGACAAATACCGTTCCAGCCGGTGCAGATTAAAATCGCTGTTCAAAGACATACAGATAAAAATGATGTCGACGTTTGCGGCGACGACCTGTTCCTCCTGAACTTTCCCGGCGGCTTTGCGCAGAAACAGGCTTTTTCTGCTGAGGATGTGGTGAATGATGGCGTTGCCGTTTTCGCTGCTGGGACGATCAATCAAAACAAAGTCGCCGACGGCAGGGAAGTCGGAAGGCGCCGCTGTCTCAAACCGCAGCTTTCCGGAAACTTCTGCGTACAATTCGCCGTTTTCACAGACGACTCTGTAGATGCCTTTTTCCTGCGAAACAACGCGCGCAAGAATCAGAGAGTCGTCATACGCCGAGGCCAGCGCAAGAAAACGGTCATTCAGTCCATATTGTTTCATCTCTGTCGTTTTCATTCCGGCACCTCCTCTTTAGCAATCTGTTCCAGCGGGAATGGCGGCTGCGCCAATGGCCTTAGGGCAATGGAGATCAGTTTCACCGGGTTGTCGTCCGCCGCAATTCGGTTGGAGCTGAGATGCCCGCAGCGGGTGCAGCGGTGAATAATCGCCCACTCGCCGTTTTTGCGGACCCAGACGGCAATCGGTTCCATAATTCCGCCGCAGTCGGCAGCCCGGTCGCCGGGTATCCTATCCATATGAAGGCTGGATAAGCAATAAGGGCAATGATTTCGATGCTCACTTCCGGTCACGCTTGGGGGAACAAATTTTCCGCAGACCTTGCAAATGAAGCCGTCACAGCAGGCATCGGTTTGATCGTATCCATGTTTTCTATTTGAAGTATTCATAGTATCCTCCTAAAAGTTGCTTTGCTGCTTTTGGGAGGTATTGCGGAGATTATAATTCGCAAACCTCCCGGTTTTCGACAATCTCCGATGCGGTATTCTGTTTCAAAAAGCAAATCTCCTTTTTTCATGATTTATGGGTTCCGGGGAAGTTTATTTTATGTTTTCTTCCGCAAAACTTGCAAGATGGGTGCGCAGCATGGCAAGAACGTCTTCTTTGTTGTCCGTTTCGTCATACATCCTGTATAGCATAAAAACCGGCGCGTAGTAAGATAGGGCAAGCATGCTCGCATTCCCCCCGGAATGGGCCATTTTGCCAAACAGATCGGTCATGTAATGCAGCGGTCCGGCAGAAAGATAGTTCCGATACAGCTCCGACATCTCTTTATTTCGATACTGTTCGAGAGTCAGCATCTTACGGAAATTTGAAGAAAATTCATTCTCCGTCCAATACAGAAACTGCGCCTCCGTATAAGCCGCTATATTTTGAAAGGATGTTGCGCGGTACGCGTCCGCCATTTGCTCAACAGGCCCTTCCGGTACGCCGTATTCTTTGGCATGATCGGTGTCCATCCGGTTCATCCGGGCGACAATGCTATCGAAAATATCACGCTTATTTTTATAATGCTTATATACGGCGCTTTTCGTCATGCCAAGTTCGCCGGCGATTGCGCTCACGGAGACCGCTTCGTAACCATCCCTGGCGAACAGGCGCAGTGCTGCCAGCAAAATGCGTTCCTTTGTATCAGCCATACCAGAGCCCCCAAATCCATCCGACAAGTGACCGACCGTTCACTCTGCATTATAGGAAGCGGTCGGTCACTTGTCAATAGGGGATTTAAATTTGCAAAAGCATCGGTGCCGGAATAGGTCTCTGAAGCCTGCCCGTTGATCGTGCAAATTCGAAAATATTTTATGGCGGATAATTGGATGGTTCGGATTCCTCCGTACCGATATCGGTCAGAACCGCTCTCACCATGTCGTTCGGCATGGCATACCGCTGGGAGAGATAGCGCATGGCCGCACCGGACTCCCCATCCGGCCCTCCTGACTGCAATAAGTGATGATGATTTTTAAAGGAAAAATATGTTAAGCATAATAGCTTTACATATACACGAAACCACCCGAATAAACGGCTTTATTAAGCCGTTTATTATTTTATGCGAAGAGGTGGGGAAGAGCGGAAAAACACCCCTTCATAATCGCAGACAACTTCAAAGGAACTTTTTTTAAAATGGGCCTTGAAAAACATTTTAAATGAACTTATCCTTTGTTCAAGGATATCCTTCAACATGAAACGGAGGAGACTGATTGTATGAATCAGGAAAAAATCAGAGATCTTGAACAAATGATAAGCAGCGATTACGGCAATGTCGCGGGGATTGTTGTACGGAAAAATGGCGAAAAACGATATGAAGGTTACTTTCATGGCTATACCGCCGATGACGCCGTTCACGTGTTTTCCGTGACAAAGAGCGTATTTTCCATATTGATCGGCATTGCCATAGATAAAGGATATATTCAGAGTACGGAGCAGAAGGTGTTGGACTTCTTTCCGGATTACACCGTAAAAAGAGGAGAAAAAACCTTACAGAACGTCAGGATCAAGGACATGCTGACCATGACAGTGCCCTATAAGTTCAAGTCGGCGCCCTATACAAAGTATTTTACAAGCGAAAGCTGGGTGAAGACCGCGCTGGATCTGATGGGCGGCAAAGGAAAGATCGGAGATTTCCGCTATGCGCCGCTGGTGGGGCCGGATGTCTTATCGGGCATTCTTTCAAACGTAACCGGTCAGTCGGCGCTCGCTTTTGCAGCGGAGAATCTATTCTCTCCGCTGGGGATCCGGGAGATGCACAAGATCGTATTTAACAGCAAGGAAGAGCAAATTGCCTGGTCAACCAAAGATACGCATACTCCCGGCTGGGTCGCCGATCCACAGGGGATCAATACGGTGGGATGGGGGCTTACCCTGACTCCTTCGGATATGGCGAAAATCGGGCAGTTCTACCTGAACGGCGGGCTATGGGACGGAAAACAAATCGTTTCGTCCGAGTGGGTTACCGAGAGTACAAGGGAACACAGCCGGTGCGTCCAATGGGGGAATCTGGGCTATGGCTATCTCTGGTGGGTTCTCAGCGAAAATACCTACGCGGCTATGGGCGACGGCGGCAACGTCATCTATGTCGATACCGAGAAGAACATGGTGGTTTCGATCGCTTCCCTCTTTAAGCCGAATGCAAAAGACAGGATCGCGCTCATCAAAGAACGGATTGAACCGATCTTTGAGGATAGATGATGTTCAAGCGTGGTAAAATATGTTAAGCATATTCGCTTTACGGTCAAAAGTAATCTTGCGAATGAACTGCCTGATAAAGCCGTTTTTCTCTTCTGCGGAGAGCTCGGGACTCCGCAGAAGGGCAGGAGCGTCCCTCCATTTTTGAATAAATTCCGCGGGGGTGTGCTTCTCGTCGGCGGCCGTGATCTGTTCCAGCTCGGCGCGGAGCTGATCGATGCGTTCCCGGATTTCTGCCTTGTATTTTTTATATTCCTCGAGGGTATCCGCGCCGGCTTGAAAGGCTTCCGCCACACGCTCAAGCCTTGCGTTCTCCCGGCGGATCGCGGCCTCGATCTTCTCCGTGTCCTTTTTCGTCTCGGGGGAATCGATCAGGATGTCGATATGTTCGTTTGAGAAATCCTCCTCCAGCTTCTGAAGGAAGGCTTCCGTGAACCGTTCCAGCGTGATGCTGTGGCTCTCCTTACATACGCCGCCGACGTAGTTTCGGCACTGAAGGCCAGGATGGGTGCCGGAGCTGTACGTCTGGATCAGCACGCCGCCGCAGGAGGAGCAGCGGGCGATCCCGCGGAACATGTTCTTGCTGCCTGGCTGCGCGGTCTTTGCCTTGGGCGGATATGCCGAGACGAGCCCGGAGATCCGCTGCTGCGCGGCCTCGTACATTTCCGGGGAAATGAGCGCCTCGTGCTTGCCCTTTACAAGTGCGTTCTCCGGCGTGCCATTATAGTTGTAATCGTGCTTGCCGGAGCCGGAGAAGCGGACCATACCGGCGTACACCTCGTTGCGCAGGATGTAGCGCACCGTCCGGTTCTCGAACGGCTTTCCCCGGCGGCTGCGGATGCCCATGGCGTTGAGCCGCTGAGCAATCTCCACATAGCCGGTGCCGGCGAGAAACTCCTCGAAGATGCCTTTGACGATCGGCGCGCGCTCCGGATCCGGGACGAAGATGCCGTCCGAGACCGCGTATCCGAACGGCGCGCTGGTGACGACCTCCCCACGGGAGAATTTCTCCGTCATCCCGCGCCGCACCTCTCCGGAGAGGCGGATCGAGTAGTATTCGTCCATCCACTCAATGATGCGCTCGATCAGGCTGCCGAAGGGCCCGTCGATGATCGGCTCAGAGACGCTGATCACGTCGATGCCGCATTGCTTCTTGAGCAAGCTCTTGTAGACGATGCTTTCTTCCTGATTTCGCGCGAAACGGGAGAACTTCCATACGAGAATCGTATCAAAAGGATGGGCGGCAGACTTTGCTGCGGCGATCATCTTTTGAAACTGTGGGCGCTTTTCCGCTTTCCGACCGCTGACGCCGTCGTTCTCCCGGTAGATGTACCCGGTCGGCAGAAGCAGGTCGTGGGCGCGCGCATAATCGTTGATGAGCTTGAGCTGACTGTCCGGGGAATACTCCAGCTGGTCGTCCGTGGAGACGCGGATATAGGCCGCCGCAACGTTCAAAAGAATCACCTCCTTGACAGAATATTCAGAAATAATATAATCGTAGATACAGTCGCCCCTTGGTTTGACCGCTGAGGCTCACTGTGCGCCCGCTTCCGGCTGCAATCCGGAGGCGGGCATTTTTAGTTTACCGGGAAAATACCTTTAACCGATAAACCAATAAATTCCCGTGATAAAGACATGGCGGCATCCGCAAGGCTTTGGGGCAGGTAGAACGGGGACAAGCGGCATCCGAATACTCTGCAAAGAGGGGGAATGAGCATGAGATATCCACCACTGCGGGCGGAGTCCTATATTTCCATCGATGGCGCGGAGCCGATTCCATTTAACAGCCTTTCCGAAGAGGAGAGAGCAAGATACCGAAAGATCATGACCGAAAGAGGTAAGAAAGCTCTGGAGGACGCAATCCGGCAGAGACCCGAAATGCGCGGGGATCTTATTTAGAGAATATGCAAAATATATCGAGGCTGACGAGCGCTTCAATGACGATTTCTGAAAAAAGGCGCAAAAAAGAAGCGCCTCATTCGAGGCGCTTCTTCAGAAATCACTTATTTAATTTCTGGAAGCACTCGCTGCAATAAACGGGGCGATCGTTACGGGGCTGGAAAGGAACCTTGCAGGGCCTTCCGCACTCGGCACAAATCGCATCGTACATCTGGCGAGAGCCGCCGTTTTCGCGGGAGTTGTTCTTACGAGCGTCGCGGCAGGCTTTGCAGCGCTGGGGCTCATTCGTAAAACCTTTCTCAGCAAAAAACTCCTGCTCGCTGGCAGTAAAAGTGAATTCTTGTCCGCAATCCTTGCAGACCAGGGTTTTGTCTTTGTACATGGAATACCTCGATTAAAAAATTCTACGACGCGGATTTCACATCGCATAAAAATATTATATCTTGTGGAGATCAAATTGTCAATATGTGTAAAGGTATTAGAGCCATTATATTTTTAAGAAATAAATCATGATGATTTTCGAGCGAAGATTTCTTTTATACCCCGTTATTGTGGATCTGCAAATCGGAAATATACATACATCTTTGAGGAGAAATCCGGCAGACAGGGGAAGGACAGCAAAAAAATAGAGATATAGTTCTTAAAATAAGGGTACCTCGGCTAAAAAGGCGGGTACCCTTATTTTTATGTTAATTTTCCGAGCCATAAATACTATAATTTTACAATTGTATAGATTTTTTGACAGAGATCGGAAAAAGAATAATGGGAAAATAAAAATGGAGGTTAATTATGACGGACTATCCTTATATGATATCAAACAATAAGATTTCATTAATTATTTCAAGCCTACAATCTGCTGCGAAACCCGTGAAGTTTACTTTGGAGTTTTTGAGAAATTTGGGGTATACAAGCACAAACGATAGAGGAGTCATACCATTGTTTAAAAAGCTCGGTTTTTTAACAGACGACAGTGTTCCAACAGTATATTATGATCAACTCAGAGATCCGACTACATATCAACGAATACTTGCTTTGAGAATAAAAGAACTATATGCCGAATTGTTCACAATAAATGTTGAAATTTACAAAGATATCGAAGCAAACATCAAAGGTGCAATATCGAGGGTCACTGGTGGTGATGAAGAAGCAGTCAAACGAGTATATAGCACATTTAAAGCATTGTGTACAATAGCTGATTTTTCGCAGCAACCACAAACTTCGGTATCGCAAGAGACGCCTATAATCAGCCAGCCGTTACCTGAGAAAAATAACGAAAATTCTGAACAAAAGCATTCTTTGCAATTCCATTACAATATTCAGATACACTTACCAGCTACGACTGACATTTCTGTATATAATGCCATTTTTAAGAGCTTAAAAGATAATCTCATAATATGAGGTGTTTACATGAGTGAGCGAAATATAAAAGAATTTGTTTTTAATGCTCTTCTTGTCTAAGATACCTTTCAATCCTTAGATAAAGAGGGCATATCTATAACCAAAGCAGATGATTTTTCTCCAGTTAGTAGGGTCATAGAACATGATTTCAACCCACGAGTTTGGCACGAAGCGGTAACTATGTCTTCTGTTTATACAGCCCTTTTCTGTATCGAGAATACAATTCGCAATTTTATTGTTGAGCGCATGTCTGAACGCCACGGTCTTGAATGGTGGGAAAAGGTGCCCAGTAAAATTAATGAATCTGTAGTATCATTAAAAAGGCAAGAAGAAAAAAACAAATAACACTCAAGCCGTTCTGGAAGCGACATCGGTTATACAATGTTAGGAAATCTCGGACAGATAATCATTGCTAATTGGGGTGATTTTTCGGATATCATTCCAAATCAAGCATGGCTAACATCAAGAATGGATGACTTGGAAATGTCCAGAAACATTATCATGCACACCGGATCGCTTCCGTCTGATGAAATTGAGAGGATTGAAAGTATTGTTAGAGATCTTCTTAGACAAATCGGATAATTATTTCAACTGCCTATTATCTTTAATATATTCGTTTTATTACGGTGAAGCATGGGCATCTCACCTAAAACACGGCAAAACATATTGGCTTGGACGACCCGAAATTTGCAAGTTTTGCTTGTCCATTATGCAAGCGAAATTGGAGCCCGTTTTTACCCCTCAAAAAGCCGCATATTTCCGGCGAATGAGCACGGAAAATACCCCTATTTTTTGGCTTAAGCATGCCGAAAAATAGGGGTATTATAGCTTATTGCAGCCCGGCCCTCCAAGCTGAGTGATCACAATTTTGGCAATGCCGGGATCCGGGTTCTGAATCTTAATGGGGTACTGTAGTCTCTTCTGATACATCCACATATGCTTTAAGCCTCCTCAATATCCCAGGGCCACGGGCCGCTCACCCATTGCCAGTTTCCGGTCTCACCGAGATCCGACCGTGACAGCATGCCATATTTTTCGGCGTATGCCGCGGCGGCTTCTTTATTCATCTTTAAATATTGCCTGTAATAGGCAAGCGCGGCTTCATTATCCGGGTGAGTGTCAAGAAAGAGCCCGGTCTCCAAAAGGACGAAGCTCGTCACCATGATTCTTGCCAGCAGAGTATTTTGCTCATCCATCTTTATACCTTCCTTCCGAGATAGGGGAGATCCAGGTCGGCAAAAAGGGTGGCCCGCTGAAACGCTTTTTCCGGCTCATAGAGATTCTCCCAGACCTGCATCGGCACATACGCCATCGCGAGCACCTGCATCGGGTCTCTTCTGTAGGGCATGGGGATAGGCGCAGTTTGATTCATATTATCCATAATTACTCTCCAGAAAATCATTTGCACGGGTAAGGAATTCTTTCTCCGTGCATACCAGTATACGAAAAAGCACGCATAAGCGGGCAATCCTGCTCCAAAACGAGAAAAAAGGCGGCTTTTGGCATAAAAAACAAAGAAAAAGATGGGAATTTTTAAAAAGTACCTTGCATTATGAAAAAAGGCAACATATAATATTTAACATAAAATAAATATTATAAGATAAATGGAGGTACTTGCAATGCCGGAGATCACCTATAAGATTACAAAAGAGATCGGCGTCATTTCTGAAAACCCCCGGGGCTGGACCAAAGAACTAAACATGGTCAGCTGGAACGACCGGGATCCGAAGTATGATATTCGCGAGTGGGCACCCGACCACAGCCGCATGGCGAAGGGCTTGACCTTTACCGCGGAAGAACTGGGCGAACTCCGCAAGATGCTCGAAGGATTGGAGCTTCCTGTCGAGGAGTTACCGGACTGATCATTTGCCTCTTATGCTCTGACTGCGGCGGGCATTTCTTCCGGCCAAAACCGGGGGACTGCCCGTTTTTCCTGTTGCAGAGCTTTGATACCTAATTTGGAAGGAAGAGTACTTTTTGGTAAGAGAAGATTTAAGGAACGTTGCAATCATTGCCCACGTCGACCACGGCAAGACGACACTTGTGGATGAGATGCTCAAGCAGAGCGGAACTTTCCGTGAAAACCAAGTGGTCGAAGAGCGTGTCATGGATTCCGGAGACCTCGAACGGGAGCGCGGCATCACCATCCTCGCAAAGAACACCTCTATCCATTATAATGGCATAAAGATTAACGTCGTCGATACGCCCGGACACGCGGATTTCGGCGGAGAAGTCGAGCGCGTGCTCAAAATGGTCAACGGCGTCATTCTGCTGGTCGATGCCGCGGAAGGGCCGATGCCGCAGACGAGATTCGTGCTTCAGAAGGCGCTGGATCTTGGCCATCCGGTCATTGTCGTCGTCAACAAGATCGACCGGCCGGATGCCCGTCTCAATGAGATCGGCGACGAAATTCTGGAGCTTTTGCTGGACCTTGATGCATCGGAGGAGCAGCTCGACAGCCCAATGATTTTCTGCTCCGGCAGAGAAGGCACCGCTTCCTTTGATCCGTATCAGCGCGGCGGAGATCTGAAGCCGCTCTTTGATACGATTCTGGATCATATTCCGGCACCGGAAGGCGACGAAAGCGCTCCGCTTCAGGTGTTGGTTTCCTCTATTGACTATAATGATTATGTCGGCAGGATCGGCATCGGCCGCATCGAGCGCGGAAAAATCCATGTCAACGACGACATCGTCGTCTGCGACTATCATAATCAGAAGCAACCGTATAAATCCAAGGTCGTGAGCCTCTATCAGATTGAGGGCCTGACCCGCGTTCCCTGTGATGAGGCGAGCGTCGGCGACATCGTCTGCATCAGCGGCATCACCGGCATCACAATCGGCGATACGATCTGCGCGCCGGATACGGTCGAGCCGCTCTCCTTTGTCAAGATCAGCGAGCCGACCGTCGAGATGACCTTCTGCGTCAACGACAGCCCGTTTGCCGGTAAGGAAGGCAAATTCGTCACCAGCCGCCAGCTCCGCGAGCGTCTTTATAAAGAGCTGATGAAGGACGTCTCTCTTCAGGTTTCCGATACCGACACCACGGATAAATTCAACGTCCGCGGCAGGGGCGAGATGCATCTCTCCATCCTGATCGAGACCATGCGCCGCGAGGGATACGAGTTTGCGGTCTCCACGCCGCGCGTGCTCTATAAAACAATCGACGGCAAGCTTCAGGAGCCGATTGAGCTTGTCTCCATCGACCTGCCGGAGGACTGCGTAGGTACCGTCATGTCCGCCATGGGGACAAGAAAGGGCGAGCTCCTCAAGATGGCTCCGTTCAACAGCCGCATGCGCCTGGAATTCCTCGTTCCGGCCAGAGGGCTCTTTGGCTACCGCAACGAGTTCCTGACGGAGACCCGCGGCGAAGGCATCATGAGCTCCATATTTGACAGCTACCAGCCCTACAAGGGCGATATTCAGCGCCGCAGCAGCGGGAGCCTGATTTCCTATGAGACGGGCGTCTCCGTCACCTACGGCCTCTATAATGCGCAGGAGCGCGGCCAGCTCTTTATCGGAGCGGGTGTACCGGTCTACGAGGGCATGGTCATCGGCGAATCGCCCAAGACGGAAGACATCGTCGTCAACATTTGCAAAACGAAACACCTGACGAATACGCGTGCTTCCGGTTCCGACGATGCCCTGCGGCTCACTCCGCCGAAGCGCATGAGCCTTGAGGCTTCCATCGAATTCATCAAGGACGACGAGCTGCTTGAGGTCACGCCGAAGAGCATACGGATTCGCAAAAAGATCCTCAGCAACGATCTCAGGATGAAGGACCGCTTCAGAAAGATCAAAGACGATACCAAACCAGAATAATTGCCGGCCTGCGTTTTCCGGCGCGGGAAAACGTGCACCTGTGAAATCAAAAGGCCTTACAGAAGAAAAAGCTGCGGGGCCTTTTTATATGATTAAGAAAATAATCCGTCGTACGCCGATGGGAGGCCGTGGGATGTACAGAAAAGAACATGATTCCCTTGGAGAAGTGCTTGTGGAGGAGGAACGGTACTGGGGTGCCCAGACGCAGCGGAGCCTCCGAAATTTCGTGATCGGCACGGAGACGATGCCGGCGGAGGTGATCCACGCCTTTGCGCTGCTGAAAAAAGCCGCCGCGCAGGCGAATGCCGGGCTTTCCGTGCTGGAGGAAGAAAAATGCGGCCTGATCTGCGCCGTCTGCGACGAGATTCTGGCGGGGAAGCTCGACGGTGAATTCCCGCTGCGCGTCTGGCAGACCGGAAGCGGTACCCAGACGAATATGAATCTCAACGAGGTCATTGCGCACCGGGGAAATCAGCTTGCCGGAAGGGAAGCCCTGCACCCCAACGACGACGTGAACCGTTCCCAAAGCTCAAACGATACGTTCCCGACCGCCATGCGGATTGCGGCCGTGCAGGCGGTCGAGGAGGAGCTGCTGCCCGCGCTGGATTCTCTGGCGGCCGCGTTCCACCGGCTGGAAAACGAATATCCCGGCGTGATCACGGTCGGCCGCACCCATCTTCAGGATGCGGTGCCGATCCGCTTTTCGCAGGAGGTCAGCGGCTGGCGCGCCATGCTGCATAAAGACCGCGGCATGCTCACGGCGGGCCTCAAAGATCTCTGTGAGCTTCCGCTCGGCGGGACGGCCGTCGGCACCGGACTCAATGCGCCGAAGGAATTCGATACTCTTTCGGCGGAGAAGCTGGCGGCGTTGACCGGGCTTCCGTTTGTCACGGCGGAAAACAAGTTTCACGCGCTGACAAGCCTCGACGCCTTCGTTGGCGAGCACGGTGCGATGAAAGCCCTTGCGGCGGATCTGATGAAGATTGCGAACGACATCCGGTGGCTTTCCTCCGGGCCGCGCTGCGGGATCGGCGAACTGACCATTCCGGCAAACGAGCCGGGCAGCTCCATCATGCCGGGCAAAATCAACCCCACCCAGTGCGAGGCGGTCACGATGGTCGCCGTACAGGTGATGGGAAATGACACGGCCGTCGGAATTGCGGCTTCGCAGGGCAACTTCCAGCTCAATGTGTTCCTGCCCGTCACAATCTACAACTTCCTTCAGTCGGCGCGGCTGCTGGCCGACGCGATGCGTTCCTTTGAGAAAAACTGCGTCCGCGGAATCGTGCCGAATGAAGAAAAAATGGCCGAAAACCTGCGCCGGTCGCTGATGAACGTCACGGCGCTCAATCCGAGGATCGGCTATGAAAACGCGGCGAAGGTTGCAAACTATGCTTTTGCAAAGGACTGCACGCTCGCCGAAGCCGCCGAAGCGCTCGACTTCCTCTCAAGAGAGGAAGCCGAGGAGGCCCTCGACCCGAAGAAAATGGTGTGACGCCTTCACTCAGCAACTTGGAAGAGACCGAACGGCACAGGTGAATTGGGCCGGGACGAGATTTGACTTCCGGTGGATACCATGAGGAAAACATGAATCCCGGTTTGAGCGGCATGTGCAGCCCGGAATTTGAGATCTTTGCGATGCCTAATTTTTCAGCTGCAGCAGCAACCTCCGCCTTACGGATGTGCGGATCGAGCAGCCGGGCGGCCTGCGCGGGTACGGAAGATACGAAAAAATCTGTTTTATAAAAGAATTCCCGGCGGCAGCCCGTCCGGGATCTTAACAGGAGGTAACTTCTTTGGATTATCAGAAAGAATCCCTGAAAGCGCATTACGAATGGCGCGGAAAACTGACGGTCGATTCCAAGGTGGCCGTCGATTCGCCGGAAGCGCTGTCTCTGGCCTATACGCCGGGCGTTGCGGCGCCCTGTCTTGAAATCCAGAAAGATCTCTCCAAGAGCTATGAGCTGACCGGGCGCTGGAATACCGTGGCGGTCGTCACCGACGGCACCGCGGTCCTCGGGCTCGGAGACATCGGCCCGGAGGCCGGGATGCCGGTCATGGAGGGCAAGTGCGTGCTCTTTAAGGAGTTCGGCGGTGTGGACGCGATTCCGCTTTGCATCCGCTCCAAGGATCCGGACGACATCGTAAAAACCGTTTCGCTGCTCGCGGGCAGTTTTGGCGGCGTCAACCTCGAGGATATCTCCGCACCCCGCTGTTTTGAGGTCGAGCGTCGGCTCAAGGAGATCTGCGATATCCCGATCTTCCACGACGACCAGCACGGCACCGCAGTCATCACGCTCGCCGGGCTTCTCAACGCGCTGAAGATCGTTGGAAAACGGATGGGTGAAATCCGCTTCGTTGTAAACGGTGCCGGCGCCGCCGGAACCGCGATCACGAAGCTCCTGCTCCGCGCGGGCGCAAAAGAGGGGATTGTCTGTGACCGGAGCGGCGCGATTTACGTCGGCCGCGGGAATTTGAATTCCGCGAAGGCCGAACTTGCAGAAATGACAAATCCTTCGCGTATCGCCGGCCCTCTCGCCGAGGCGGTCAAGGGGGCGGACGTCTTCATCGGCGTCTCCGCGCCGGGCGTGCTGACCGGAGAAATGGTGGAGACGATGGCGAGGGATCCGATCATCTTCGCCTGCGCGAATCCGGTCCCGGAGATCTTCCCAGATGAGGCCAAGGCGCACGGCGCGGCGGTCACGGCAACCGGCAGAAGCGATCTGCCGAACCAGATCAACAACGTGCTGGCGTTCCCGGGCATCTTCCGCGGGGCGCTCGATGTCCGTGCCTCCGAGATCAACGACGAGATGAAGCTCGCCGCCGCGCATGCGCTGGCGGCTCTGGTCGGCGAGGATCTCTCCGCCGAATATATCATTCCGCAGCCGTTTGACCCTCGTATCTGCAATGCGGTCGCCGCGGCGGTCGCGGAGGCGGCCAGAAAATCCGGCGTCGCAAGGATCTGAAATCCCGGGCGGCATATACCGTTTGAAACGGAAACCAGGATCCTCAAAGCCTGGATAGAGAATCTTTCCGCATCGGTCAGGCAAAGCATCTGAAATTGCTGCTTGCCTGCGCTTCCGGGAAATTCACCGGTTTTGCAAAAGAGATCGGCTGCGGACCGGGAAATCCAAGGAGTTCCGTTTTCTGCGGTCGGCGAAAAAGGCCCCGAAAATTAATCGTGCATTAAAAAAACAGCCGCTGCCCCATATCGGGCTGCGGCTGTTTTTTATCAGATAAAATTTTCAGATGGCTTTTTCCATCCAGTGGTGCGGGTGACCTTCGTCGTAGGCGACGGGCGCATCGGAGGTTCCGTATCCGCATTTCTCATAAAATCCGACGGCGCTCTCCTGTGCAAGGAGCTTGATCTTCTTCGCATGCTCGGATTTTGCGATGACCTCGAGGGCGGTGAGCACCGCGGCACCGAGATGATGCTTCCGGTACTCCTTCAGTACGGCGATCCGCCCGACCTGCCAGGTGCCGGCCTCGCCCTTCGGATCCGGGAAGATGCGCCCGGTGCCGACGCATTTGCCGTCGCAGTAGATCGTGGCAAAGCGGGCAACGTTGTCGATGTCGTCAAACTCGTTCTGATAGCCCTGTTCCGCAACAAAGACGGCCATGCGCACCGAATAGGCGTCGTTTCGGTTATCCTCGGTCTTCATCGTGATTTCCGCCATAAAAAAGCCCCCTTCCGTCAATAGGAAAATTATATCCTTTTCCGGAGGCGTTTGCAAGGGGCCCGTCTCCGATGTCTTTTACAGAATTGGCCGGCAGCTTGCTTTTCTCCGGATGCCCGCACGGCCAAAAATCCGGCACATGAAATTTCACCCCTACGGGCAAACCCCATCGGCACAAGAGCATTTGCCCGCCGCATGAATGAAAACTAAAAGCCCTCACATGATAGTTTTTCAATAACAAGGATTTCACGGGGATGGAACTCCAGGGAAGACGGGCCTCTTTTTTGAAGGACCGATTTCTGCGTTTTTTTCGGTTTGCCGCTGGATCATCCGGAAAGACAGTGCGGAAATTGAATTCGGATAAGCAAAAGGGAAAAGGGGCCGAAATCATGGGTGACATTGACCTTCAAAATTGGGTCTACGCAGATAAAAGAGGCTCTATTTCCTCTTTGTTTTTCCGGAATGGCAAAAGAAAGCGCCGACCCATAAGATCCCGTTCAACCTCATTCAAGATCTCCCGCGCCCGGTTTCGGCTCTAAAAAAGCAAAATCTTGACATTGCCAAAAAAACGGATATTCTTAGAATATATATATTCCGGGGGATTTAGGGAGACAATATGAAGAATTTTGAGAAGTACACGAGAAATTTCATTGCGCCGGAGCATCCGGACATGAGCTGGACGGAGAAGCTCTATATCGAAAAATCCCCGGTCTGGTGCAGCGTCGATCTCCGGGACGGCAACCAGGCGCTCGTTGTGCCGATGAACGTCGCGGAGAAGCTGATTTTCTTTGAATCCCTGCTGAAGATCGGCTTCAAGGAGATCGAAGTCGGGTTTCCCGCCGCCTCGGAGACGGAATATAATTTCATCCGCCGTCTGATCGACGAAGACCGCATCCCGGACGACGTCTGGATTCAGGTGCTGACTCCGGCGAAACAGGAGCTGATCCAAAGAACCTTCGATTGTGTCCGCGGCGCGAAAAACGTCATTATGCATTTGTATAACGCCACCTCTGTTGCGCACCGGGAGCAGGTCTTCCACAAGACCAAAGAGGAAGTATTGGAGCTTGCGGAAAACGGAGCCCGCTGGATCAAAGAGGAAGCGGAACATTTTGACGGGAATCTCCGGTTTGAATATTCGCCGGAGGCTTTTACCGGCACGGAGCCGGATTTCGCGCTGGCGATCTGCTCCGCCGTATTGGATATCTGGCAGCCGACGCCGGAACAAAAGGCGATCATCAACCTGCCGGCGACGGTCTCGCTCTCGATGCCGCATGTCTACGGCGCCCAGATCGCCTATATGAACCGGAGACTGCCTTACCGGGACAGCATCGTCCTCTCGCTTCATCCGCACAACGACCGCGGCTGCGGCGTCGCGGACGCGGAGATGGGGCTTTTGGCCGGCGGCGAGCGCGTGGAAGGAACGCTCTTTGGCAACGGCGAGCGGACCGGCAACGTCGATCTTGTCACGATCGTGCTGAATCTCTATTCTCAGGGAATCGACCCGGGCCTCGATTTTTCCGATCTGCCGTCCCTTGTGAGCATGAGCGAGGAAGATACCGGCATGATGGTGCCCGACCGCCAGCCTTACAGCGGCGAGCTTGTGTTTACGGCATTTTCCGGCACCCATCAGGATGCGATTGCCAAAGGCATTGAATGGTATAAGGAAGGGAAGAGCGCCCACTGGAACGTGCCGTATCTGCCGATCGATCCGGAAGATATCGGACGGAAACTGGAGGACAGCGTCATCCGCATCAACAGCCAGAGCGGCAAGGGCGGCATCGGCTATCTGATCTCCCAGAATTACGGCTATCATCTTCCGCCGAAGATGATGCCCGACGTCGGCAAAACGGTCAAGTCCGCCTCCGACCAGCTCGGCAAGGAACTGATGCCGGAAGAAGTTTTCGAGATCTTCCGGAAAGAATATATCAACTACTTTGATCCGCTGGATATTACGGCGGCGGACTTTATAAACCTCCCGGAGAAGCGGATCTCCGCCAAAATCGTCGTGATGAAAGACGGTGAGAGGCGGGAGCTCTCCGCGACCGGAAACGGACATCTGAACGCCGTGGCGAACGCTCTCAAAGAGAACCTTGGCTATCAGTTCCATCTGACCAGCTACTCCGAGCACGCCCTCGAGGATGAAAAGGGCACCAGCTCTCTGGCGGCAGCCTACGTCGGCATCAGCAACGGCGGCCGCGAGACGATCTGGGGCATCGGCATCCACGGAGACATCATGGCCGCCTCGGTCAACGCTTTGGTTTCCGCCATCAACCGCATGGAAAGGGGTACGAAATGACAAACGCCGAAAAAGCCGCGAAAGCGACCGCGCTGTTAAAGGATGCTTATCCGGACGCCGTCTGCTCGCTGGAATACATAAAGCCGCATGAGCTCCTGATCGCGACGCGCCTCGCCGCGCAGTGCACGGACGCGCGCGTCAACCTGATTACGCCGGTTCTGTTCGGTAAATACCCGACCGTCGGGGCGCTTGCCGACGCGGAGGAATCCGATATCGGCGAGATCATCTACTCCTGCGGCTTTTATAAGACAAAATCGCACGACATTAAAGAGATGTGCCGCATTCTTCGCGACGAATACGGCGGGATCGTACCCGATACCGTGGAGGAACTGACCAAGCTGCCGGGCGTCGGCAGAAAGACCGCGAACCTCGTGGTCGGCGACGTCTACGGAAAACCTGCGGTCGTCTGCGACACGCACTGCATCCGCATCACGAATCTGCTTGGCCTGACGACGACCAAGGACCCGGCCAAATGCGAGACCGAGCTGCGCGCCTTGCTCGATCCTCAGGAATCGAACATGTTTTGCCACCGTCTCGTGCTCCACGGCCGGGCGGTCTGCATCGCAAGAAGGCCCCAATGCGATCGCTGCGTGCTCAGGGAGATCTGCGCCTATTATCAGAGCCAAAGAAAGCCGGAAGGGGAGAGCGAATGAAGCAACTTGAAATCTTTGATACCACCCTCCGGGACGGCGCGCAGGGAGAAAATGTCAGCTTCTCCGTGGCGGACAAGCTCAATATCCTCAAGGCACTCGCCGCAATCGGCATCCCGTATGTCGAGGCGGGGAATCCGGGCAGTAATCCGCGCGACGCGGAGTTCTTTAACAGCATCCGGGGAAAGGAATTCGGAACGAACGTCGTGGCTTTCGGTTCCACAAGGAGGCGCGGCATCCGGCCCGAGGAAGACGGAAACTGCCTTGCCCTGCTTGGCGCGGAGACGGAAACCGTCGCGATCTTCGGCAAGGGATGGCTCCTTCATGTGACGGATGTTCTCCATACGACGCCGGAAGAAAATCTTGCGATGATCCGGGATACGGTCGCCTTTTTTGTCAAAAAGGGAAAGCGCGTTTTTTATGACGCGGAGCATTTCTTCGACGGGTATCTCGATAATCCGGAATACGCCATGGCGACGCTCAGAGCCGCGGAGGAGGCCGGCGCAGAACGCCTGATCCTCTGTGACACAAACGGCGGCACCTTTCCGGAAACGGTTGCGGAAATCGTCCAGAGCGTGTCGGAGGTAGCGGCCGTGCCGCTCGGTATTCACTGCCACAATGACACCGGCTGCGCGGTCGCGGCTTCGCTTGCCGCCGTGGAGGCAGGCGCCGTGCAGGTGCAGGGGACCTTCCTCGGCATCGGCGAGCGCTGCGGAAACGCGAATCTCTCCACGCTGATCGGCGATCTTCAGCTCAAGAAGGGCTATGCCTGCATTCCGGAAGAAAAGATGCCGAATCTGACCTCCACCGCGCGGTATCTCGCCGATATTAGCAACATCCGGCTCAGCAACACGATGCCTTACGTCGGGCAGTCCGCGTTCAGCCACAAGGGCGGTATGCACATCGACGGCGTGATGAAAAACAGCCGCAGCTTTGAGCATATCCCGCCGGAGGAGGTCGGCAACAACCGGAACATCCTGGTCTCCGACGTCGCCGGAAGAAGCGCTCTCGCGGAAAAACTCGCGAAAATCGACGGAGGCCTTGCCCGCGACAGCGAAAAACTCGCCGATTTTGCACAGAATATCAAGCAGCTGGAATACGAAGGCTTCCAGTTTGAATCGGCCGCCGCCAGCATGGAGATCCGCGCGCTTAAATATTTCGGCGGATACAGGCCCTTCTTTACGCTCTGCCACTTCAAGACGATCGGCGAACAACCCGCGCCCGATACGGACCGTTCCGCAGCAGCCGTCGTGAAAATCAAGGTCGGGGATCGCTATGAGATCACGGCCGAAGAGGGCGACGGCCCGGTCCACGCCCTCGATAAGGCCCTCAAAAAGGCGCTCTCGGTCTTTTATCCGGAGGTCGGGGGCATCACCCTTGTCGATTACAAGGTGCGCGTCATCGACAGCGGGAAAGGCGCCGCGGCCATGGTTCGGGTATTGATCGAGAGCACGGACGGGGAAGCCGTCTGGACGACGGTGGGCGCCTCGACGGACATCATCGACGCCTCATGGCAGGCGCTGGTCGACTCCATTGAATACAAGCTGCTCAAAGAAAACGGCATTCTGCAATGACGGCCTTGAAAAAGCACCGCAAAACCGATATAATAAAACCACGAAACGGAGGATGAAAAAAATGGCTTTTGAAGTGACAAAGGATATGCTGATCAGCGACGTGATCGCCAAAGATAAGGGCTCTGCACAGGTCTTTTTCGCCATGGGAATGTTTTGTTTCGATTGCCCGGCGGCAAGGGGAGAAACCATCGAAGAGGCCAGCATGGTACACGGCATCGACTGCAGCGAACTGATTAAAAACCTCAACGAGTATTTCAGCGAAAAAGCGTAAAAAGAAACGCAGCCGCGGGGAGTTTCTTCACGGCTGTTTTCCTTCATAACGGAAAAAACGGAGCGGAAAACGATGGAAAAACTGGATGCGAGGCTCAGGGCGGCGGCTCATTTTGTGAGAAAAGACACGGTTGCCGCCGATATTGGCACGGATCACGCCTACCTCATTTGCCACCTGATCGAAAAGAAGATCTGCACGAAAGGCTATGCCTGTGATATCAACGAGGGTCCGCTTGAAAACGCCCGCGCCGAGATCGAAGCCCGGAACCTTTCGGACCGAATTGAGCTTTTGCTCTCCGACGGGCTGGAAAAGCTGCCGGGCCGCGGCATCGACGAAGTGATTATCTGCGGGATGGGCGGCGAGACCATCGCCGGAATCATCGAAAAGGGCGGATGGCTCCGGCGGGAGACGGTGCACCTGATTCTTCAGGCGATGACGAGGCCGGAATACCTCCGAAAATGGCTCTGCGAAAACGGTTTTCGGATCGACGAGGAGAAGGCGGCCGAGGCCGAAGGGCATGTCTACAGCGTCATGAGCGTCTACTACACGGGGGACGAATGGACGCCGGATCTGCTCTACTGTTATACCGGAGAGCTTTTGCGGGATCCGTCGAAGCCCGCGGAGAAATATCTTCACCGTCAGGCCTCGATCCAGCGCGCGATTGCAAGGGGGCTCGAACGCTCCCCGGCCGGCGCGCAGAAGGCCATCTTGCACGATTCACTCGCGGACATGATTGAGGAACAAATTAAGGAAAACAAAGATGTGTAAAGTTATTGACTTTTACAGATATTTGGATGAGATCGCGCCGTTTTCCGCGCAGGAGACATGGGATAGTTCCGGCTTTCTGGTCGGCGACGGGGAGGCTCGGGTGACGAAGGTGCTCGTCGCGCTGGATGCGACGGAGGAGGTGCTCTGCGAGGCCGCCGAAAAGGGCGCGGAACTCGTGATTACGCATCATCCGGTCATCTTCAGCCCGCTGAAAGAACTGCATCCTTCCGATATGGCCTACGTTGCCGCACAGAAAGGCGTTGCGGTCATTTCTTCGCATACGGCGCTCGACGTGGCCGACGGTGGCGTGAACGACTGCCTTGCCGCGGCGCTCGGCCTGCAAAATATCCGCAAATGCAAAGACGAGGCGGGCTTACTCCGCATCGGCGAGCTGCCGGAGCAGATGGAGCTGCCGGGATTTATCTCTTATGTCGCCGAAAAGCTTGGCGTCGGCGGCATTAAATACACGCCGGCGGAAAAACCGATCAAAACCGTCGCGGTCTGCGGCGGGAGCGGCGCGGAATTTTATTTGGATGCCATAGCTTCCGGCGCGGATGCCTATGTGACGGCAAACGTCAAACATAACTGGTGGATCGAAATCCGCCGCGCGGGGTTCTGCGTGCTGGATGCCGGCCACCACTGCACGGAAAACACGGTGATCGTGCCGCTGGCAAAGCGCCTGTCGGAGCGTTTTCCGGAGACGGAAATTCTCATTTCGGAGCGCTGCAAGGACCCGGCGCTCTACTGGACAAAATAAAGTTAGGGGGCGTGGGCAACGGCTTTAGACGGCATCACGCTGCATTTATTAAAAAAAGAAATTGAAGAGAAGGCGCTCGGCGCGCGGATCGATAAGATTCATCAGCCGTCGAAAGAAGAGCTGGTTCTCGCGCTCCGCTGGAACGGCGGAAGCGGAAAACTGATGCTCTCGGCCGCCGCATCCGCGCCGCGCATCCATTTTACGGAAAAGGGCTTCGACAATCCGAAGTCGGCGCCGATGTTCTGCATGCTCATGCGGAAACATCTGAGCGGCGCGAAGCTTATCGGGATTGAGCAGTTCGGCCTTGAGCGCATTCTGCACCTCTCTTTTTCAACGTATAACGACCTCGGCGACCCCGTGATTCTGAAGCTTGCGGTCGAAATCATGGGGCGGCACAGCAACATCATCCTGATCGGGGAGGACGGCCGCATCGTCGACTCCATCAAGCGCGTCACGGAGGAGATGTCGAGCGTGCGGCAGGTTCTTCCCGGCATGTATTATGAATTCCCGCCGGCGCAGGATAAGCTGAGCCCGCTGGAGCCTGATTTTGCGGAACTGGAGCGCCGTTTAACAAACGGGCCGGCCCGTCCGCTCTCGAAGGCGCTGCTCGAGCATCTGGACGGTGTCTCGCCGATCGTCTGCCGGGAACTTTCCTTCCGGGCCGCCGGCGATATCGACCCCATCTGCAGCGAACTTTCCGAAACGCAGAAGGAGCGCCTCCGCGAAGCAATCGGCGCTTTGGGCGATTCCGTGAAAACCGGATCGGCCGTGCCCTATATGGTTTGCGATCCGGAGGGGCGGCCGATGGATTTCACGTTCCTCGACGTCCGGCAGTACGGAGACGGCGCGGAGACGAAGCCTTGTGTTTCCTTCAGTGAGCTGCTCGACCGCTACTATGCCGACCGTACCGGCGCCGACAGGATGAAGCAGCGCTCCGGCGATCTCTTCCGCTTCATCACCAATCTGCGGGACCGCCTTGCAAGAAAGCTCGAAATTCAGCGGCAGGAGCTTAAAGAGTCCGGGCAGCGGGAGAATCTGCGCGTCTGCGGCGAGCTGCTCCATGCCAATCTCTATGCGCTCCAAAAGGGCATGACCTCGGCGACCGTGGAGAACTATTATGACGAAAACCGCCCGCTGACCATCAAACTCGATCCGCGTTTTACGCCCGTGCAGAACGCCCAGCGGTACTACACCGAATACCGCAAGGCGGACAACGCGGAGAAGATCCTCAAAGAGCTGATCGAGAAGGGCGAGAACGAACTCGCCTATGTGGATTCCGTCTCCGATCTGCTCTCCCGCGCGCGGACGGAGGATGAACTGCTTGTTCTCCGCGAAGAGCTGCTGGAGCAGGGTTACCTCAAAAATCACGGGAACCGAAACCAGAAAACTCCGAAGCTGCCGCCGATGGAGTATGTCTCCTCCGACGGCTTCCGGATTCTCTGCGGACGCAACAACCTCCAGAACGACCGCCTGACGCTCAAGGACAGCCGCAAAACGGATCTCTGGCTCCACACGCAGAAGATTCCGGGTTCCCATACGATCATCGTAGCGGAAGATAAAGAGATCCCGGACCGCACAATCCTCGAGGCGGCCGTCGTCGCGGCCTATAACTCCAAGGCGCGGGATTCCGCGCTGGTGCCGGTGGATTACGCGGAGGTCCGGAACGTGAAAAAACCGGGCGGCGCCGCGCCGGGCAAAGTGATCTACGACCACTACAAAACCGTGTATGTGAAACCCTCGCAGTTTGAAGATCTGTTCGGGAGCAAATAAAACGTCCTTTCGGCCCGCGGCATGAACGCGGGCCGTTTTTATGCCCGGGGTTCTGCGGTGCCGGTGAGTCCACGGATTTTTGAGACTCGCAAAATCGGACGGAGTCTCTTCTGCGGGCGCGGCGGCGGCTTTCGTCTCTTTGGCTGGCCCTGATCTTTGCGGGACCAAAGCAAAAAAGCTCGTCCGAAACCGGGAAAAAGATTCAATTTCCCACAGAAAAAGCCCCTGGATTTTTTTGCATGAAAATACTCAATTTTTCGCAGAAAAGGCATGATTCCGCAAGAATCGGTTGACTTTTATAAATTGTATGGTATAGTTAATTCGTTAATTTTGCATCTGTTGTAATTCCCTCAAAAGAACGGCCAAAGGGAGGTGACACTGTCGCCGACAGCCTGCGGGCAAATGTGCGATAGAAAACGAGTTTGCCGTCTTTTTGCGGGAATCTGAAACACTGCACCATAGGGGCCTTCTAAAACCGGGCGTCACAGCAACGTTTAGAAAAAAATCCTTTTGCGGGGTCGGTTCCAAAAAGTGTGGTGGGTCGACAGGTTTTTAACACCACGAGGCAAAATTCATTTCAACCTTGCTTCGTGACCATGTCGGGCAACCGGCATGAAAAATGGGTGAGGCGAAAGCCGGATCCTGTTTTTACCTTGCGTGACTTGAAATCCGCAAAAGGGGGATGCAGAATGGATCATACTGCCATTATCAGCCTGAAAAACATCGTGGTTGAGTTTGATGGGGAGCAGGTTCTCCGCGATATCAGCCTCGATATCCACAATCATGAATTCGTCACGCTTTTGGGACCGTCGGGATGCGGCAAAACAACGACTCTGCGCATCATCGGCGGCTTTGTTGCACCCAAAAGCGGGGACGTTTTTTTTGATGGGGAAAAAATCAACGCCCTTCCACCTTATAAGCGGGAGGTCAACACCATTTTCCAGAAGTACGCCCTGTTTCCGCATCTGGATGTATTTGAAAACATCGCTTTCGGTCTTCGCCTCAAGAAGATGCCGAATGAGGTGGTCCGCCAGCGCGTCTCCGAAATGCTCGAGCTTGTCAACTTGCGCGGCTATGAGCACAAGGATGTGGACCTGCTTTCCGGCGGCCAGCAGCAGCGCGTCGCCATTGCCCGCGCACTGATCAACCAGCCGAAAGTGCTGCTCCTCGACGAGCCGCTGGGTGCGCTCGACCTCAAACTCCGCAAGGAGATGCAGGTGGAGCTCAAGAAGATCCAAAAGAATACACAGGTCACCTTCATCTATGTGACGCACGACCAGGAGGAGGCCCTGACCATGAGTGACACCGTTGTCGTCATGCGCGCGGGCGAGATTCTTCAGGTTGGCACGCCGGTCGACATCTACAATGAACCGAGAAACGCGTTCGTTGCGGACTTCATCGGCGAATCCAACATCATCGACGGCATCATGAAGAAGGACTGTCTTGTAGAGTTTGCGGGCCGGGATTTTGTATGCGTGGATTTCGGTTTCGGCGACCACGAACAGGTGGACGTCGTCATCCGGCCGGAGGACATCAAGATTTCTGAGCCGGAGAAAGGCCAGATTTCCGGAGTGGTGGAGAGCGTGATTTTTAAAGGCGTGCATTATGAGATACGAGTCTTTGCATGCGGGTATCACTGGAAAATCCATTCCACGCTGTATGAGGAACCGGGCAGGGAGGTCGGGCTTTCCGTCATCCCGGACGATATCCACATTATGCACCGCATGGAGGAGACCGGAAATGCTGAAGTCTAAATATCCTGCTTTCCCTTATCTTCTCTTTATGGTGATCTTTATTGTTGTTCCGCTGGGCATGGTCGCTTACTTTGCCTTCACCAACCTTAACGGGGAATTCTCGACCGCCAACATTGTGGAGGTCGCGGACTACGCATCCGTCATCATCCGCAGCCTCTGGATGGCCTTTGTTGCCACCGTAATCTCGCTGCTGCTCGGATATCCTTTTGCCTATTTCATGGCCAGAAGGACAACCCACGTGCGCCGCACGATGCTGATGCTGATTACGCTGCCGATGTGGATGAACTTTCTGCTCCGCACCTACGCATGGATGACGATCCTTGAAAATAACGGCCTTATCAACCGCCTGCTGAAGCTGCTCGGGTTTGGTACCTTACAGCTCATCAACACGCAGGGCGCGGTCGTGCTCGGCATGGTTTACGACTACCTGCCTTTTATGATTATTCCGCTTTATACGGTGCTCATCAAAATGGATGTCTCCGTCATCCAGGCCGCGCAGGATCTCGGCGGCAACCCCTTTCATGTGTTTACGCGCGTGATCCTTCCGCTGAGCGTGCCCGGCATTACAACCGGCGTCACGATGGTTTTTGTGCCGGCGGTCAGCACCTTTATTATTTCCCGCATGCTCGGCGGCGGCTCCGAACTCATGATCGGCGACCTGATCGAGATGCAGTTCCTCGGCAACACCTACAATCCGAATCTCGGCGGCGCCATCGCCTTCGTGCTCATGGTCATCATCCTGTTCTGCATGAGCGTGATGAACCAGTTTGACTCCGACAAGGAGGAAGCGGAGGAAGGGGGTGTCGTCCTGTGAAATTCCTTTCCAAATTTTACGTGGGCCTCATCTACTTTTTCCTTTATATCCCGATTGCGGTGCTGATTTTCTTTTCTTTTAACCAATCCAAGAGCCGTACGCTTTTTACCGGCTTCACGATGAAATGGTATGAGAAGCTTTTTACAAACGATATCATCATCAATTCCGTCATCAATACGCTGATCGTCGCGCTGATCGCCGGCGTCATCGCCACCGTCCTCGGTACGATGGCCGCCATCGGTATCTCCGCGTTCAACCGCAAGATGAAGGAACTCGTGATGAACGTCTCCTATCTGCCGATCATCAACCCGGATATCATCACCGGCGTCTCGTTGATGCTGCTCTTCCTGTTCCTGCGCGTTGAGCTCGGATATACAACTCTGATCCTTGCCCATATCGCTTTCAACGTGCCGATCGTGATTTTCAATGTCCTTCCAAAGATCGGCCAGATGGACAAAAACGTCTACAACGCGGCACTGGATCTCGGCTGCAACCGCCGGCAGGCATTCTTTAAGGTGATGCTGCCGGAGATTATGCCCGGGGTCATGGCAGGTTTTCTGCTTTCAGTCACCTATTCCTTCGATGACTTCGTCGTCAGCTATTTCACGAGCGGACCCACCTCACAGGTGCTTTCCGTCGTCATTTACTCGATGACGAGACTCAAGGTAAGCCCGGAGATCAACGCCCTGTCGACGATCATGTTCGCCGTCGTGCTGATCATCCTGCTTTCCGTGAATGTGTTTGAAATCAGAAAAGAAAAAAGGCTGATGCAAAGAAGAAGAGGTGGAGGGTCATGGCTGTGAAAAAAATATTTGCTGTACTGTTAGCTCTGTTGACATTGGTTCTTTCCTCCTTTACGGCCGCTTCGGCGGAGGAGGAGACCTATACCATTCATGTGGAGGACGAGTCCTACTATCAGAAATTCCAAGGACAGAACATTGAAATCAACGTCTATAACTGGGGAGAATATATCGCAAACGATGCGCTCGGTTTTGTGGATGTCAACCAGGAATTTGAAAAACTGACCGGAATTAAGGTCAATTACACGATGTTTTCCTCCAACGAGGAACTGTATGCGAAAATGTGCTCCGGCGGCACCTCCTACGACGTGATTATTCCGTCCGATTACATGATCGGCCGGATGATCGGTGAGGGGATGCTCCAGAAGCTGGATTTCAGCAACATTCCCAACTACAAATATATTGACGAAGAATACAAAAACAAGAATTACGACCCGGAAAACGAATACTCCGTGCCGTATTTCTGGGGTGTTGTCGGCATCATCTACAACAAAACGATGATCGACGCCTCGGAGATCACCGGCTGGGATATCTTCTGGGATGAAAAATACGCCGACAACATGCTGATGTTTGCAAACTCGCGGGATGCCTTTGCCATCTCGCTGCTCGATCTCGGCTATTCGTTCAACACGACGGACGAGGGAGAGCTCCGTGAAGCGGCGGCACACCTTTCCGAGCAAAAACCTTTGGTTCAGGCCTATGTTATGGATGAAATCTATGATAAAATGGAGGGAGGAGAGGCCGCCTTCGCGCCGTATTACAACGGCGACGCCATCTCCATGATGAGCGAGTGCGACGACCTCGACTTCTATATTCCGGAAAATACGAGCATCTTCGTTGATGCTTTCTGTATTCCGGAGGAGGCCAAAAACAAAGAGGCTGCCGAAATGTATATCAATTTCATGTGCGAGCCGGAGGTGGGCGCCGCCAACAGCATCTATGTCGGTTACTCCACACCGATGACCGCCGCATGGAATCTGCTCGACGAAGATATCCACAACAATAAAGCGGCCTATCCGGATCCGGAGCTGCTCGAAAAACTGGACTCCTTCGCAACGCTGCCGAGAGAGACAAACGGGCTCGTCGACCAGCTCTGGACGGAGATCATCGCCTCGGATGTCGGCTCGGGCGGCTGGCTGCTGATCCTGCTGCTTGGGCTGCTGATCGGGATCTCCATTGCAGTCAACAGGGTTCACAAATCAAAAAAAAGCAAACAATAATGGATTGAGGAAACATGTCTAAAAAGAAGATCAAACTGACAAAAAAGAAAATTCTAACCGTAGCGGGGCTGCTGCTGCTCGCGGTGCTGACGGTGCTTGCCTATGTGTTCCGCGGCTTTGTCGAAGTCTGGCTCGAGACGGGAAAGGTCAACAGCGAGAGCTCCGCGATCCAGAGCCTCTATGAGGGCGAAAGCGGGGCATCGGAAGCAGCCTCCGGTACGGAGGAAATCCCCGTCAACAGCCGGTTTTATGCGCTGCTTGAGCAAAACGAAGATACGATCGGCTGGCTGGATGTGGAGGGTATCGACATCAGCCTTCCAGTGGTGCAGCTAGACAACTCCTTCTATCTGAAGCATAACTTCTATGGCGAAGAGAGCAGCCACGGCACCCTGTTCCTCTCCCGGTACAACACCGCGGACCCGAACAGCGAAGATTATCCGGACGACTGTTTGATCATCTTTGGCCACAACATGCTGGATGGAACAATGTTTTCCGATCTGACGAAATACCGGAAAATCGATTTTGTCTCCGCCAACCCGTTTGTTTCCTTCGATACGCTCTGGGAGGATTCCGACTATGTGATTGTCTCGGTCTTTGTGGCGAACACGCTGGAAGAACAGGGCGAGCCGTTCCTTTATAACACGATGCGCCGCTTTGATACGGAAGCGGAGAAACAGGAGTTTATCGACGCCGTGACGGAACGCTCGCTGATCGTCACGAATGTGGATGTCGGAACGGGGGATACCTTCCTGATGCTCTCTACCTGCGACTACGAATTTACAGGGGAGCGCCTTGTCGTTGTGGCGCGGAAGCTCCGCGCCGACGAGACGAGAGAGAGCTTTGCCCCGTATGTCGTCTCGGAGAATCCGGATCCGCTGATGCCGGATATCTGGAACGAGCTGTACGCGAAATAATCGACTGAACCGAAAAAAGCCGCCGGAGGGTTTTCCACTCCGGCGGCTTTTTCTTGCATTGAAAATCACCGACTTGGCCGGTGGAAGTATCCCGTCCGCTTTCGCTTTAAGCATTAAGCAAAGCGAGATATTCAAAAGTAACATCCGAAATCAACGCGGCCAATCTGTAAAAGGGACTTCGTCTATTAACAGGCGGCGGGGCGGAGAACGATCCGCACGGTGCGGGAAGGGCGAATTCTCTGACGCCGTCAGGATTCCGGTTCCGGGGTATTCTCCGGCAGGCTTTTCTCCTCGGCCTCCGGGAAACGAATCCGGATGCGCGTGCCTTTTCCGACTTCGCTCTCCATCTCAATCTTCGCGTTGTGGTATTGGGCGGCGTGCTTGACGATCGAAAGACCGAGACCGGTGCCGCCCGTCTCCTTGGAACGTCCCTGATCCACGCGGTAGAAACGCTCAAACACGCGGTTCTGCGCCTCGGGCGGAATGCCGATGCCGGTATCGGATACGGACAGCGTGATTTCGCCGTTGTTTTTCGAAATGTCGACATCCACATGGCCGCCGGGAACGTTATATTTGATCGCGTTGTCGCAGAGATTATAGATAATTTCGTACAGCAGGCGGCGGACGCCGTTCACATCGGCGGGATCGCCGTGAATCTCCACCGTAACCTCCTTGGACTCAGCTTCGTTTGCGAGCGCCGCGGCGGCTTCTTCCGCAAGCGGCCGCATCTCCACGTCCTCCCGGGGCAGTTCCTCATTTTCATCGAGCTGCGAAAGGCGGATGATGTCGTTGACAAGATCCACGAGGCGGGCGGCCTCGGAACGGATATGCCCCACAAAGCGCGGAATATCCTCTTGCTCCACAAGCCCCGCCTCCAGCAGTTCCGCGGAACCCATGATGGAGTGCAGCGGCGTCTTGAGCTCGTGGGAGACGTTCGCGGAAAACTCCCGGCGCTGTTTCTCCGCCCTTGCCTTCTCCGTAATATCAAATGCGAGGATGCAGACGCCGGCAATCCGGTCGTCCGACAGGACAGGGCTGGAATTCACTTGGTAGGTTCCGCCGCCGAGCTCCATGATCGCTTCGCCGTGCCGTCTGTTTTGCGCGTCGGAGAGGAGCCTCTGCATGGGGAGGCTTCTGTCCACCGTCAGAATATCATGGCCCACGCAGGAGGGATCCGCGCGGAAAAGCCGCATGGCGGAGCGGTTGATGCTGAGAACCACGCCCTTTTCGTTCATCAGGATCAGACCTTCGCTCATGCTGTCGGTGACGGCGGTAAATTCATCCTGTTTCCGTTTCAATTCATCGAGTTGGCTGCCGATCTGTCTATGCTGATGCTCGACGCGCGTCAGAAGAGGGGAGAGTTCCTCATAGGCGTTGTTTTCAAGCGGGTTATCGAGGTTGAGCGTATTGAGCGGCTCAACGATCTGTTTGGAAAGCCGGTTTGCGAGCACCGCGGAGAGAATGAGCGCGACGCCGAGCACGATGCAGATCGGCCTGAGCATGCCGAGCATCAGCGCAAAGACCGTATACTGACGGACCGATACGCGCAGGACGGTACCGTCGGTCAGCAGTTTGGCATAATAGCGCGTCTTTTCCGCAAGCGTTGTCGAGGCGCGCTCACTTTCTCCGGTCCCGGTTTCCAGCGCCTCCTTGATTTCCTCGCGTTCCGCATGATTTTCCATGGTAGCCGCATCCGCCTCGGTGTCGTAGAGCACCGTACCGTCCGCAGCCACCCAGGTGAGCCGGTAGCCTTCGGTATCCAGCCCGTCGAAATAGGAGCGGCCGTCGTTTTCCACGCCGTGAACGGCTAGGGCGGCCTGCACTTTCAGCTCATCCTTCTGCATGTTGGTGAAGTATTCATACAACACGCCCATGATAATCAAAAAGGAGGCCAGAAGCACCAGGGAAGCAACGAGAAAGATCGAGCGGAAGATTCGTTTTGTCATGCACCATTTCCCTCCAATCGGTAGCCAACGCCGCGTACGGTCTCAATGAAATCCCCGCAGGCGCCGAGTTTTTTGCGCAGCGAGCGGATGTGGACGTCCACCGTACGCGTCTCTCCGTCATAATCCATGCCCCAGATGTCGCCGAGGAGCTGATCGCGCGTAAAGACCATGCCCGGGTGTGACAAAAAGAGCCGGAGCAGCTCAAATTCCTTTAAGGTCAGGAGGACGCGCTCGCCGTCCGCAGTGACGATATGTTCGCCGGGGTTCATGATAAGCCCGCCCATCTGGAGAACGGGCACATCCTGAGACGGCGCCGTTCGCCGGAGCACCGCCTTGACGCGCGCGACCATCTCCATCATGCCGAAAGGCTTTACCAGATAGTCGTCGGCGCCGAGATCGAGGCTCATGACCTTATTGGATTCCGAACTCTTCGGTGGCCATGATGACGGGCAGGGCGCTCGTGGAGGGGTTGGCCTTCAGTTTTCGGAGCACCATGGTGCCGTCCTCGCCGGGAAGCATGACGTCGAGGAGAACAAGCTCCGGCATCCTTGTTTTGAGCGCCTCAAAAAAGGAGGTGCCGTCCGCAAAGCCCTCGGCCTGAAATCCGACGGACTTCAGCGTATAGACTTCGATATCCCGGATGCTGGCGTCGTCTTCGACACAGAAGATCATAGCTCGCTCTCTCCTTTATGAACGCCGGTGACGGAAAACACCACCCATTCCGCAATGTTTACGGCGTGGTCGCCGATGCGTTCAAAATATTTGGCAATCATCAAAAGATCAATGGCGTCTTCGCTGCTCTGAGGCCGCGCCGCGATCATTTCGATCAGGGAAGCCTTGACCTTCTCAAAGAGGTCGTCCACCACGTTATCGTACTCAATAACCGAGGCGGCGAGTTCAATGTCGTGCCGGACAAAGGCATCCACGCTCTCCGTCACCATTTTTATGGTCGCCCGGGCCATATCTCCGATCAGCCCGCATCCGACATCCGTGTTCCCGGAAAGACGGAAGACAATATCCGCCATATCCGAGGCCATGTTTCCGATGCGTTCCATATCCGTGACCATCTTGAGCGCCGCCGAGATCTGGCGGAAATCTCTGGCCACCGGTTGCTGCTGAAGGATCAGGCGCAGGCAGAGGGATTCGATATTCCTGCCCTTTTGATTGATGGTCTCTCCCAACGGGATCACTTTTTCCGCCTCGCCGAAATCACTCTCCAACAAGGCGTTCGCCGCAACGGCAAGGGCCTCCTCACAGAGTGCCCCCAGCTCGATCAAATCTCTATTTAAAAGGGAAAGTTGCTCGTCAAAACGAGAGTTCATCATCCGAACCTCCCGGTAATATAATCTTCGGTGCGCTTCTCTTTCGGCTGGGCAAAGAGTTTCTCGGTATCGCCGTATTCGATCAGCTCGCCGAGGAGGAAGAACGCTGTGTTGTCGGAAATTCGCGCCGCCTGCTGCATGTTGTGTGTGACGATAACAATAGTATATCTGTTTTTTAATTCCAGAGCAAGCTCTTCAATTTTTGCGGTCGAAATTGGGTCGAGCGCGCTCGTCGGCTCATCCATCAAAAGGACCTCCGGCTCCACGGCAAGCGCCCGCGCGATGCAGAGCCGCTGCTGCTGCCCGCCGGAAAGCCCCAGCGCCGATTTTTTGAGCCGGTCGTGGACTTCATCCCAGATCGCCGCGTCGCGGAGGGACCGCTCCACGATATCGTCGAGCTTGGCCTTGCTTTTTATCCCATGCGTCCGCGGGCCGTAGGCCACGTTGTCGTAAACGCTCATGGGGAAGGGATTCGGCTTTTGAAACACCATGCCGATCTCCCTACGAAGGTTCGTCACGTCGACGCCGGGCCCATAAATGTCTTCTCCTTTATAAAGCACCGAACCGGTGATCTTTACACCGGGGATCAGGTCGTTCATCCGGTTGAGCGTTTTTAAGAACGTGGATTTCCCGCAGCCGGAAGGGCCGATATAAGCGGTGATGCTCTTTTCCGGAATTTCCATCGTGATGTTTTTGAGCGCCTGCGTGGCCCCGTACCACAGGCAGAGATCGTTAATTTCTAGAATACTCATACTTCTTTCCTCCGGTTGAGACGTTTCCCGACGAGGGAAGCCAGAAAATTAATCAGAAGCGTCAGGATCATCAGCAGTGCCGCAATGGCAAACGCCACGTCGAATTCTCCTTGCTCCTTTGCATAGACGTAAAGCGCGACGGTGAGCGTGGCGCCTGCGCTGCCTAAGCCCTCAAAGAAATTGCAGAGCTCATGGGCAAAGCCGGCCGTAAACAGGAGCGCCGCCGATTCGCCGAGCATTCTGCCCACGGAAAGAATGCATCCGGTCAGGATGCCGTCCACGCAGTCGGGCAGCACAACGGTGCGGATTACGCGCCATTTTCCCGCGCCGAGAGCGAAAGCTCCTTCCCGGTAGCTCTGCGGCACCGTCTTGAGACTCTCCTGCGTCGTCCGCATAACGGTCGGCAAATTCATGATGACGAGCGTCAGCGCGCCGGCGAAGAGAGAGGTTCTAAGATTCAAAAACTGGCAGAAAAACAGCATGCCGACAAGCCCGTAAATGATCGACGGGATGCCGGAGAGCGTTTCGGCCGCGTATTCAATCACGGCGACCAGTTTCTTATTCCGCGCGTATTCATTCAGATAGACCGCCGCGCCGACGCCCAGCGGCAGGACCAAAAACAGGGCCGCCGTAATGAGGTAGAAGGTATTGAGAATGTCCGGCAGGATGCCGATACGGTCCGAGAGGTAACTCGGCTTGGTGGAGAGCAGTTCCCATGTCAGATTCGGCAGCCCGCGCATCAGGACGTATCCGATCAAAAACAGCGTGAGCATGCCGGTAAGCCCAACCGCAACGATCATGAGCATGCGCATCAGAAACGCATAGGCCCGTCTTCTTGGTGAAAGGGCGTTTTTCATTTTCCGGCGCCTCTTTTCAGCAGAAAATTCAGCGCGGCGTTGATCAGCATGATAAAGAGGAACAGCACCAGCGCAATGGAGAAGAGCGCCTCTCGCTGAAGCCCGGAGGAGTAGGACATTTCGCTGGCCACGGCGGTGGTCAGGAAACGCACGCTCTGGAAGAGAGAGGGCATGTTCGCCACATTTCCGGCCACCATCATCACGGCCATCGCCTCTCCCATGGCGCGCCCAACGCCCAGAACCACGGCGGCAGCAATTCCGCTTTTCGCGGCCGGGACGGACACCCGGAAGTAGGTCTCGATCGGCGTGGCTCCGAGCGCAAGGGAAGCGTCCTCATACTCCTTCGGTACCGCGTCGAGCGCCGTGATGGAGACTTTAATGATGGAGGGCAGGATCATGACCGCCAGCACCAAGATTGCAGCCAGCAGGCTCGCGCCGTCCGGAACATGAAAGAGATTCCGGATCGCGGGCACCAGCACCAGCATGCCCACAAGGCCGTAGACCACGGAGGGGATGCCCGCGAGCAGCCCCGCCGCGGACTCCATTACACTCCGCACCCTCGGCGGGGCAACCTTGCTGAGATAGACGGCGGTCAGGAAGCCGACGGGGACCCCAAGCACGATCGCGCCTGCCGTTCCGTAGACGGAGGTAAGGATGATCGGCAGAATGCCGAAGGAGGGTTCGGCCGCGGTGGAAGCCCACCGTGTGCCGAACAGGAACGGAATCAGCCCGATTTCCCGGATCGCCGGGATACCTGCGATCACGAGATAAACCGTGATCAGCAGAACACAGCCCACCGCCACGAGGCCGAGAAGAAAAAAGATGCCGTGAATGACGGTTTCGGCCGGTTTATCCGTTTTGACTTTTTTCATCATAGTCTTTGTCCTTTATATGGATTTGCGGCGGCCGCACAGAAGAAGGCTGGCAGCCGCCGTAGGATTCCGGATTCAGTTTGCGGATACCGCGCCGGCGTTGGCGATGATTTCCGCGGCGTCGGCGGTGGTGATATAGTCGAAGAACGCCTGAGCCGTTTCGGAGAGCGCCGTATCGGTTTTGGTCACGAGCATGAACGGGCGCTGAATCTTGTAGCTTCCGTCCTTGACCGTCTCTTCGGTGGGCAGGACGTCGTCTACGGCAAGCGCCTTGACGCTCTCTTTAACGGAGGCGAGGGAGGCATACCCGATCGCATCCGGATTCTGTGAGACCGTTGTGATGACGTCGCCTGTGGAGGTCAGCTCCTGCCGGTATTGGCAGAGATCCGCGGTGCCAGTGATGGATTCAAAGCCGTCCCTGGTTCCGCTGCCGGCCTCGCGCCCGATCAACACGATCTCGGCGTCGTTTCCGCCGACTTCGCTCCAGTTTGTGATCTCGCCCGTGTAGATTTTCGTGATCTGCTCCAGCGTGAGGCCGGTCACGGGATTCTCCGGATTCACAATGACGGCGATGCCGTCGTAGGCGAGCACGGTCTCCGTGAGGCCCTGCGCTTTTTCGTCGTCCTTAAGTGCACGGCTTGATAGGCCGATGTCGCAGCGGCCCTCCGAAACGGCGGTGATGCCGCTGCCGGAGCCGGTCGGATTATAAGTGAATTTTACGTCGGGATTTTCAATCGTGAAGGCTTCTCCGAGCGCGCCGATGACCTTTTCCATCGAGGTCGAACCGTCCGTCGATACGGAACCGGCAAGTCCGCTACCCGACGGATTCGTTGTGCTCACGCAGCCTGCAAGCAGGGAAAGCGCGAGGATCGCCGGGAGCACCGCGGCAATGAATTTTTTCATAATGGATCTCCCTTCCTTTTTTTTGAGTATTTCCTGTTTTGCAAGTTTTATGGTAAAACCGGGACGTAAAATGGAAAAGAGAAAAAATGTTAAATCCGCGTAAAATCCGGCTTTTTTCGCCGCATCCGGGAGCCGGATACCGGTGCGGAATTCAGAAATGCCGGATCCGGTCTATTGAGAAAACGGAAATACGGCTCTGTGTGGGATATCACCTTTCTGACATAGCAGTCCTGCTTTTTTGACAAGAAACCGCCGTTTGAAGCGCATATATATGCTGCGGCGGAAAAACGGGAAAAAGAACCGGCGGAGAACTCTCTTCATCGGTCTTTTTTGTACAGGCAATTCCGGATTTTATAGATCATATATTTCTATATCTTGCTTTTGTGGGGTGTTTCGGTGGAACTTTTACTGCTTCTTTCGGCGCTTTCCGGAATCCTCCTGGTTGCGCTGCACGTCACCTCGGGCAGCTCCTTTCCGCAGCCGCTGAGCGCGGAAGAGGAGCGCCGCTGCTTCTCTGAGATGGCCAAGGGCGACGAAAAGGCGAAGGGGATGCTGATCGAGCATAACCTCCGCCTCGTGGCGCATATTGTCAAAAAATATTACGGCACCTCCGCCGAGCAGGACGATCTGATCTCGATCGGTACGATCGGCCTGATTAAAGCGGTGACCACGTTTGACTATGAAAAAGGAACCCGGTTCGCAACCTATGCCGCGCGCTGCATCGAAAACGAAATCCTGATGTATTTCCGCAGCAAGAAGAAGACGGCGCAGGATATCTCGATCTGCGAGCCCATCGACTGCGATAAGGACGGAAACACGCTGACTTTGATGGATATTGTGGCCGACGAACGTTCCGTTTCAGAGTGCATCGAGGAGAAGCTCGGCTGTGAGAAACTATATCAATGTATCAATACCTATCTGACGAAGCGCGAGCGGGAGATCCTGCTTTTCCGCTACGGTCTGTGCGGCAGCCGCGCGATGACGCAGCGGGAAGTGGCGCAGCGTCTCGGAATTTCCCGTTCTTACGTCTCGCGGATCGAAAAAAAGGCGCTGGATATCCTCCGGCAGCAGCTTCCAAACGACTGAACGGAGGTGGATATATGGGAAAAAAGGCGGAGGCCGCAGCCGAAAAACTGCGGACGGCGGAACGCATGCTGGACGTGCCGGTCGGCATCTTCGGGCCGTTTGTGCTGGATATGACCTCCAATCTGGAGGCAGTGCTCACCGGAAAGGCGGAGATTCTGGAACTCGGGCAGGAGCGGATCGTGCTGCTCTGCGGAAAGATGAAGGTCGGGTTTCACGGCAGGGGGCTGGATATCTCCTGTTATACGGACGAGGGACTCAAGGTATCCGGCAAAATTTCCTCCGTGGAATTCGACTGAGGGAGGGACCGGGATGATTCTTCAGAGATTATGCGATGCGGTTTTCGGCTATGTGGAATTTGAAGCGGAGGGCATCGAGTGCGCGCGCCTGATCAGCAGGGCGTCAAAACGTGGGATTGTGGTCACCGATCCCCGGACCGACGGCCTTCGCATGACGGGAAACGTCCGCTGCCGGAATTATAAGGAATTGGGCAGAGAGGCCGTCCGGCTTGGAATCCGGCTGCGGATCCGAAAGAAGGTCGGCCTTGTTTTTGTGCTCCGCAAAAGCCGAAAAAAGGCCGGCCTCGCCGCCGGCGTGATTCTCGCTTTTCTGGTGATCGCGCTTCTCGGTACCTTCGTCTGGGAGATCGACGTGAAGGGAATCCAAACGATTTCGGAGAGCACCGTTCTCGCCGCGGCGAAGACATCGGGCCTTGCGGTGGGAAAGCCGTCCACGGTCTATCCTGCAAGGCGGATCGAGGCGGATATGCTCGCGCTGCTCGACGATGTCGCATGGCTTTCGGTCAACATTCAAGGCAGCCGCGCGGTGATTGTTATCTCTGAGCGCAGCCCCGAACCTGTGATGTATCACGACGACGACGAGCCGGTCAACATCGTCGCAAAACGGGGCGGCGTCATCCGCAAGACGGTGGTCTCCGACGGAATGTTCGTCAAGGAGATCGGGAAAAGCGTTGCCGAGGGCGATCTGCTCGTCAGCGGCGTGATCGAGGACGAGTATATGCGCCTGACGCTCAAGCACGCCCGCGCCAAAATCTTTGCGGAGACAGACTACGAGATCACCACGGAATTTCCATTGGAGCAGATCCTTTTTCTCAGGGGAGAAAAGACGGATTCCGCCTATCTGCTCACATTTCTCGGCCGAGAAATCCCTCTGCCGTTTGGCCCCATAAAAAATGAGCCATATTATCTCCAAACAGAAAAGAACGATCTCTTCTTTTTTAACATACAGCTTCCGATTTCCCTTACGGAATACGCGTTTTTTGATGTAAAGCAAAAGTACGTTACATACGATGAACTTCAGGCGAAAGACGGCGCCTTGGAACTTTTGGAGGCAAAAGAGGCGCAGGAGCTCGGTGAGGCGGAGATTCTTTCCCGCGAGCTCTTCGGCAGCCTGACCGACGGGGTATATGTGTTGCGGGCGGAATACACCTGCATCATGGATATTGCCGAAGAGGAGCCGATTCTTTCCGACGTGCCGTGGGAAAACACGGATTCGATGAGCTGAGGCGTTGGGAACAGCACCCGTGAGTCGGGGCCGGGAATTTCGCGGCGGACTTCTTGTAATGGATGAAACGGTATGATATAATAATCCATGAAAAAAGGGAGGCGGTATGATGACGGAGGAAACCATACAATTGCTGGCGTGGCTTGGGATCGCCGTATTTCTCGGCATTTTGGAGGCCGTGACGGTTGCGCTGATCAGCCTCTGGTTCGCAATCGGCGCTCTGGCCGCCATGATACCGGCATACTTCGGCGCGCCGCTCTGGGTGCAGATTCTGGTCTTCCTGGTCGTGTCTGCGGTCTGTCTCGCGTTTACGAGGACCTTTTTCAAGGATGTCGTAAAGACGAAGAAGCAGCCCACGAATTCGGACAGACTGATCGGCAGCGACGGCGTGGTCTCATCCAAAATCGACAACCTGCAGGGAACCGGAAAAGTCTATATCTCCGGCTTGACCTGGAGCGCGAGAACCATCGATGGCTCCGAGGCCGAAGAGGGCGACATCGTGACGGTGGAAAAGATCGAAGGCGCCACCCTGTACGTGACGAAACGTATGAAAGAATAAAGGAGGATATAGTATGGGAGATTATGCGGGACTTTTTATCGGGCTTATCATTTTATTCCTGTTTCTTTTGACGATTACCGTCAACATCAAGATCGTTCCGCAGGCGACGGTCTATGTCATCGAGCGCCTCGGCGCTTATTATGCGACATGGGAGACCGGCCTGCACTTTAAGATTCCGTTTTTTGACCGCATTTCGAAGCGGGTTTCGATCAAGGAGCAAGTGGTCGATTTTAAACCCCAGCCGGTGATCACGAAGGATAACGTCACGATGCAGATCGATACGGTCGTCTTTTATCAGGTCACCGATGCGAAGCTCTTCACCTACGGCGTCGAGCGCCCGCTGTCCGCCATCGAAAACCTCTGCGCCACCACGCTGCGTAACATTATCGGCGAGATGGAGCTCGATAATACGCTCACCAGCCGTGACGTCATCAACGTAAAGATCACCGCGACTCTCGATACCGCTACGGATAAATGGGGAATCAAAGTCAACCGTGTTGAGCTGAAAAACATTCTGCCGCCGCGTGAGATTCAGGACGCGATGGAGAAACAGATGAAAGCGGAGCGCGAGCGCCGCGAGACCATGCTCCGTGCGGAGGGCGAAAAGAAGAGCCAGATTCTGGTGGCAGAGGGCGAAAAGGAATCCGCGATTCTTCGCGCGGAAGCGACCAAGGAAGCGAAAATTTGTGAGGCTCAGGGCGAAGCGGAAGCCATCATGCTTGTGCAGAAGGCGTTGGCCGATTCCATCCGGATGCTTAACGAGGCGGCTCCGACCGATGCCGTGCTCAAGCTGAAGAGCTACGAAGCCTTCCAGAAGGCGGCCGACGGCCAGGCCACGAAGATCATCGTTCCGAGCGAGATCCAGTCTCTCTCCGGCTTGGTGACCTCCGTAAAAGAGCTTGCAAAAGACTGAGAGATCTGGTATACTGAGCAAAATTAAATCAAAACAGGGGAGCCATTTGGCTGAGACGGCGTTTGCCGGACCCTTTGACCTGATCAGGACAATGCCTGCGTAGGGAGTTGGATATGGGATCATCGAACGATCCCGGATCGTTTTACGATTCTGACTTTGCCGCGGCATTCTTGCCGCGGCAATTTTTATTTCCGCTTTTTGCCGGCCGAAAACGTCGCTTGGAGTGGGAAACATGCCGGGCATGATGCAGATCAAAACAGGTCTTCGCGCG